>JAAUXT010144728.1_pt1 | contig 21859 bp, 15 predicted proteins | sample 7278171 | NCBI WGS metagenome assembly JAAUXT01 (sample SAMN14350112, study PRJNA611818) | marine sediment metagenome | isolation source: surface marine sediment (1.8m) | place: French Polynesia: Moorea | collected 2018-08 | reverse complement strand
CTTTTATTCGTGATCCACATTGTGGAAGTTTCTTGTCTCAAGCTCTCTGCCATGATCTCTGTTTGTGCATTGACAATGGTGGGAAAACTTCTGCACAACAGGAGAAAATGCCAATCTACTGATCTGCGATGATCGGCCTATTTTGGTACACCCTACGTAGTTTGTGATTGGTGTGAACCAAACGAAAGCGCGCTTCGATGCGGACGAGTCGTTTTGCTTGCAACCCTCACAATTTGGCGTTTCAAATTCGATTCAAAATTTTCTTCGCAAAGAATCAGTGGTTCAAATGGAAGCCTGACGCTCTGTCTGTCTGACCGTGAGGAACGGTGGAGTCTGGTGTGATTGTTGTGGCCCACGCAACCGAACTTCCCTTCCTTATCAGGGTGGCGTCGGCCACACAGCGCTATATCATCAGCCATGCATTTACAGTGTTTGGGTTTCGTGCGAGGGACACTGGGTCGACGCGTCGTGCGGCCTGATTGGGAGCGGACGCTGTGGTGATCGAGAATGGGAACTGGCCACCTCTTTGACCGCTTCTTGCTTTGATGAAGTGTTGACAATGGCAAGCACGGAGAATTTGGTTGGGGCTGGTGGGCGGGGCGGGCTGAACCACTGGAGGCCCACTTCTACTCGTAGATAGCTGTGTGTCCACATCCCACCCTAAAAATATATAGTGGATGGCGCAAAGATGGGCGGGGGGCGCTGAATCTACCCATGTTGTGATTATCTGTTGTCATGGTGACGTTTTGCAGTTTACGATCTCGATCGGTCTCTGGTTGTCGGACGTTTGGCCGTTGTGGCTGTGGGCAGAAAGGGAAAACAGGGTCGAGTCACCGGTCGTTATTCGTGATCTTCTTGAGTGCTCTTTGCGTGTCCACGTCAGATGATCCAGCACGGTGTTCTTCTCTTTTCAGTCATAGAACAGAACATAGAACAAGAAGAAACTTCCAATAAATCGTCTGCTGATCTGCGAATTCGGAAAACACAGGTACAGTATCCGCAGCGCAATTTTGTCCTTGGCCCAAAGAACACTCGACCCAAAAGATCGCAAAAGAAGAGCTGTTCTCTCTGCCCCACACAGGGCTTGTTCGTTTTCAATCTTACGCTCAGTTGCGTTTACAGCCGAAGAGACCAACGAACAGATGGTGTATCGGTTGCGCCAATTTGTAGATTCTGATTGAAAAATGGGGACCGAGGATCGAAGAAAGTAAAATTGATTTTGTTTGTCTGATGAAGACGGAGTTTTCGCTGACATAACGATCGTCTTTTCTTGTCGCGATGTTTGCTGCTGGTTTATTGTCTTCGCTTGGTGAGACTGTCGAACACAGCTTGGCGTCGACTCTGTTGCTATGGAAACTTTTCACAGTGGTTGCCGTGGCGACATTTGAGTGAAGCGGAAGTGATGCGGTTGCCATGTCGTTGGATATTGATTTGGTGGCAAAGGTGATGCGTTCGATTTGTCAGTGGCTCAGAAAGAACTCATTTGCGAAGTTTTCACAAACGAAAGGGGAACCAGAAGGCCCGTGTGTAGCAATGCGATTCCCTGCACGTGCGAGTCAAACCTCACTTTATCGCTTACGGATTTGCAAAATTCGAAATTTCAGCGGAGGGTCTGTGTGGGCACAAAACAATGCCAGTGACAAATCGAACGCCCCGCCACAACTCTGAAGCGTGCCGCGAGTCTTGGTCGGTGCATACCCTCTGAGTGGGTCTTTGTTGTGCACGTACCTGTTTGCATATTGTACTGTACGTTCATGTAAATGTTTTTTTTCTCGCTGCTTTCTCTCTTCCAGTATTCGACGATTTCCCGTAAATTTATAGAAGTTATGAACTCGTACAACAAGGCACAAATCGACTACAGAGATGGCTGTAAAGCGCGAATCAAACGCCAGATGGAGATCAGTAAGCCTCGTTCCCAACAACCAATCAAGAGACCCCCATCCAACCAACCAGAGACCAGTTTTACAATTCATTCAATTCTTCTTTCGTGTTTGTGCTAGTTGTGATTGTTCTTACTGCAGTTCTGCTTTCTTCATGTTTTACAGCTATTTTGTATTTTATAGCACAGCAAGAGAATCTCAGTCTTCGTTCAGTTCAGAATTTCTAGATGCTACAGATAAACTTTGGTGGATGTTTGGATCTTCTTGATGGGGACGGCCGAAGCCAAGACCCATGTTCGTAACTTCCCAATTGCGTTGCATCCCAAATTTTGAGAAGTCTTGCCAGAAAAAGAAACATGCATTGAAGATCCACCAAGGTGCTATAGAAAGCCAGGCTGACTGTGAGTAATTGAGTGTCTTCGTGTTGTTTCTATGTGTGGCTTGTGGCAACGCAGGACGACAACACACCGTGGCCAGGGAAGTTGCGCCGTTGCTAAGCAGTAGAGGTTCCACATGAAATTCGCTTAATAGTCAGCGTTGCTTTCAACCTCTTGTTGCAAAGGCAACTGTTTGTTACGTGTTTTAAACTTTAACAGATGACTTTTCACAATTTCAGTGTTTTCACCACTTGAGTCCATATTCTGTTTGTAGTCATGTCAGCGTTTGTGTTTCCATGGTTTCAATTGTGACTCTGCGTCCAGTGTTCATGACGTCACGCCACCTCTACGACCTAAGAAAGCTTGCTGGTTTCGTTGGTATTTTAGCCCTGTCTTCACGAACGGCGTGCAGGCACACGAAATGCACTTTGGTGATATTTTGCCAACCGTTGGGTGCTTTTAAAGTTTCATTCTCAGAACACATTTCTGACCAGAATTGGTTGGGAAGAGACTGCGTTTTCACCGGAAGTTGTTTCACCGGAAGTTGTTTGGTGTGCCTCCAGGCCAAGTCTCACTCATAGTTTCTCACTCGTAGGGTTTTATCTCCCGCCACGTGTAGGTGATTCATTGATTCGAGTGCGTCAAGTCCGTTTTTCCGTCTGTCCGTCGTCTTCTGTGTGTCCATCCGTTATGTAGATAGGTATGTTTTCTTTACACGGCTCTTTTCACCTTTTTTCGTTTTTGGGTTCCTTCGTTGATTGCCCACACAACAGCACGCGACGCTGTCGCGCAAATTTGTTGAGGTGATGAACGACTACAATAGCTGTCAGATCGACTACCGCGAGCGCTGCAAGGGCCGTATTCAGAGGCAGCTCGAGATCAGTAAGGCTTCCACACAGTGATGACAAAAGCATAACCGTTGCTATGGGACAAGTGGTTGCTATGGACACGCGAGAGTGGGGGCTGTTGCCATGTTGCCATGCACGCGATCTCCACCCGACCTGAGACTTACCGGTGGTCGTTGCCTGGTGACCCTGACCGGAAAGGTTCAGTGTCGTCAGGCAGCAAACGGTTGCAGTTCTGGTTTCTCTCGCCAATTCAAGCAGACTAGATCGAGTGGCTCCCCACTCGCGCGTGTCACACTTTCATCTTCCCGACCCTTCTTGAGTTCTGGTGCGTTTTATTCTTTACTACTTTCGTTGCGATTTGTTTCCTTTCTCTGGTCGTTTCGTCTGCCTACAGTAGAAGTGTGTCGGTGGTCGCAGTGGCTGCAGTGGTAATGGTGACGTAGTTTTAAGTGCTAACATATCTTCACTTCTAACACTGGTTGTCATGGTGGGTTGTGATGCCGTTTGTGTATCAACCGTGTTTCTCTATTGCAAAGAGAGAAGCAAAACAAGGTCCAGCATTGCTTGCAAAACAGTGAACGATGTTGTATCCACCTGACCCTTTTTAGGAAAAATCTGCGCTGAGTACGAGGAAATTTTGAAAACCAGAACCGCCCCCCCCCCACCAACACATACACTCTGGGGTACCAATTGCATGCTTTGAAGAACTCAACATTCGGGTCAAAGGGAAAATATCTCAAGCTGTCGTGAAAGCGACGTCATGTTGTATCCATGGTGATTGTGTCATCAGTGTCTCCATGTCACAGTTGCCCTTGGTGACGAACTTTTTGACAGTGTGACACTCCTTCGGAAAAAAAGGAAGTTGTGTTTTCGTCATTGGAACAAGTTGTGCATGTCACTTCACGGGTTTTCAAATTGTTCTCCGAAAAGAAGGGTTTGCTATTTTGTGCAATTTTGTTTCTCGAATCATGATTGCTCCACCAAACAACCAGCGTTTCTGATGTAGCCAAACGCTGAAGGCTTGAACTGCTGAGATTTGGGCAGAACCTCATTTTGCGACGTTACGTCATTGCAGCGGGAAGAACGACGACAAACGACGAGCTGGAAGACATGTTGGAATCGGGCGATTCCGCCATCTTCACGCAGGGGGTGAGTGAGCGCAACCTCGTGTTGTGTGTGTGGGAGTAAGGTCTGTCTGGATCAGCTCGCACGATGAATTTGGCGAGTTTGATCAGGGTGGGCGCAGGTGTGCCCTGTCACCCGTACTTCTGCTCTCGTCTTGTACGTTGAAGTCAAAACTGCTCCTTTCTTCTGTGGACTTAAGATCAGTGGACCGTTTCCGCTATGTCTCTCACTTGTGTAGCGTCGCCCTTGACCTTGTGTCCCGTCCTGGTTTCAGATCATCATGGACACGCAGCAGGCGAAGCAGTCACTCAAGGACATCGAGGCGCGGCACAATGACATCATGAAGCTGGAGAAGAGCATCACCGAGCTGCGCGACATGTTCCTCGACATGGCCATGCTCGTTGAGCAGCAGGTCAGTCAGGCCCCCGGGTGGGGAGGGCAGCTGCTGCAGGCCCATGCGCTGCGTCCCTCCACAAGTCAGCAGACACTGCTACTTGGGGTCGCAGTACCAGGTGCTGGCACTGGGTGCGTGATGTGCTGTGGACTTGTGGTTGCGTCGACTTTGCGACGAATTGGTTGAAGGGACGCAGCGCATCTACACGCGGTGCACACGCAGCAGGTCCCGGGTGGAGAGCACGGCGCATGCGCAGGGTGAGGCAGCGATGCTTGACAGCCGAGCTGATCGCTTGAACTCGAGGCCTTGGGCTGGGGTGACGGGGGATGGTTGTTTTACCGCTTTGGTGGGTGGGCGAAGTGATCAGTGTGGACCGGATCGACACGGAATTGTTTCGCTCTCCCAGCCTAGCTTGTGCCAGTTAACCAGAACATGGTTGTGTGGGGAGCAAAATCTGGACCAAATGGCACTGGCGCAGACGTTAGTCTGACCTCTGCCCCAGCAAAAAATGGCTCGAAGCCTTTCACGAACAAGTCGCCCGAAGTTTGAGGCGCTCGGTGTCCTGTTGAAAGTGAAAGTGAAGTCACCAGGATCCGGCCTGTCAAAAACTCGCAGGAAACACCTGCGTCACTTTCTTTGGCGTATATCCGTTCAGAAATTTCTTCAGCTCTTTGCATCATTTTGTGGTCTTACACTGTCGTGTACATTTTGATAGTCATTGATCATACACCAGAAGTTTTTTTTTTCGTGTTTGGAAATTCAAAAACGTGTACAAAGGCTTGAGACACAAAAAGGGAAACCTGACTCCGACCAGCCTTTTCACTCCCACCTCTCCACCCACTCTCCGTCGTAGCTTCGGTGCTTCACAGAGATGAACTTTATGTGTCATCGCAACAGCTGAAGTTCATCTGACATTTCATAAAAATGAAAATTACAAAGAGATGTGAAAAGAGGTGGGTGTGAAAGGTTGCTTGAAAATTTAGAAGCTTTTAACATTTCCGAAAGATCGAAAACGACTTGGGAGCACGCTGAATGCTTTCACTTAAAATTTCACGGCAGTGCGTGCGCACATTTTTCTCTCCTTTCACGGGAAAACTTTTTAATTTGGACACGGGCAACAGCTTAGATCACGCAGCAACTTAACGGACATAGCTTTCTAACAGCAGTGAAGAGTTCAGTGACAACAATAACCCAGAATCAAATCGTGAAGAATGAACCAAAAACACATCTGATTTGATGGTATCACGATGTCACTGAGCTCTTCCCCTGTGTATGGTCCGTGACAGCCTCTCTGGAAGGAAACAGAATCAGGAGAAAAAACATCCTGGTGAAAGCAGTTTGGTTTTGTCATGGAAGACCAAATGTGGAAAACCACAGAAATTGCACAGGTTCTGGCCACTTTGGAAACTTGGACAAAATTTTGCAGAGAGGTTGTCAGTGACTGTATAACGCACTATTTATCTTTATAATTTCAGGTGTTTGCTTTGTTTGGTATTTCTACTGCCTTTCTTTGTGTTTCGTATCATTTCGTACATTAGTCCGTGGAACCTACTCGTCCGCTCCGTAAAAAGAATTTTTGTCGATCGGCCCTGAAACCACCTCATTGTCAAAATCACTTCCTTTTGGGCCGGAGAAATATATTGGCGGGGCAGGGGAGGGAGAATTGAAAGAGACAAAAAACTGTTGTATAGCTGTGTTGTGTTGGCAAGTTTGTTGAGAAAAATTTGTTTGGTTACCCAAGTGCACATTTTGAGTAGATCTTCCCGTGCATCTCTGAAATGGTTTGAGTAGAAGTAGTTTCGTTTTATTCCGTAGCGACACAGCAAATTTTGAATTGTGTTCACCAAGCTGAGTTTCAGAATTTGACAAGCACCAACAAAATTTCACAGCAAAAAGTTTGTTTTGTTTTGCGTTTCAAGAACGAGCGAATTTCACATCGAGGTGGGGTCAAATTTTGTTCCAAATTTTGAAAATCCAGTGCTTTGCACGAGGAGAGGGCTTTTGCTGAAAAGTTTGCTTCGTGGTGGCTTGAGGGAACATTGAAAGCCAAAAATTATATCAATCAAATTTTTTGGAATCTCCTTTGTGCAGGAATCATTTGTATTGTTTTGTTTTTCACGAGCACACACTCAAGTGACAATATTTGTTAGAGGATTTCTTTGTACACTTTGTTCGCATCCGACTGTAGTCTCCGATCTCAATTTTTCGTCGATGTTTAGCATGCACTTTGTTGTAAAATCACTGGAAACGTTCTTCCAACGTGTTTTATTTTCTGAAATTTCACTAAATTTAGCAATTTCGTTTTTCACAGTTTGGTAAAAAATTCTTTGTCATTTCACTGAAGCTGTTTTCGTTGTGAATCTTCTCTTCCACTGTTGTTGAACTTTCCAGTGTTTGAACCAAAGAGGGTAGATATAGAAAATGGTGTTACAGGTGGCCCCCAAAAAAGGGTGAACATTCATCAGTCCAACAACTTTGAGCAGACCAGCGGTGTATCGTATTTTTGGAGGGTGGCAGGGGGGACAAAATCTTCCGTTGAATTTTCTTTGGCCTGGCGGCTGCATTTTCCCGTCGCAACGGAAAGTGCACCGAAAAATGTGACAAACCAGAACTTCCGTCCAGTGTTTTGGATTGATTTTACCCTCACAAAGAGAGGATATTTCAAGAGTTTCTGGCCATGTCTGATGTTGTTCCCACGTAAAAACCCTGCTCACTCGCCGTGGTTGTTTTCCCCGTGAACAGCCTCATTCCAAATGTCAGAATGTGTGGAAATTGTCAAACCTCAAGTGATAGAAAGCACACACCTTGGCGCACGTTTTGATGGCAACTCTTGAAGGGGTGACCTGTGGGAGACAGTCCACAACAAAAACTCGCTGCGATCCAGACTTGCTCGGGGAAGCTGCGCTTCTGAAAAAAACTGAGAAAACAAAGCGTTGATCTCTCCGTCTCCCCTCCCCTCACCACACACGTGTGGTGTTTTTCGTTTCCAGTCGTATTCATTTGTTCATTTGTGTCCAGAAGTTGAGAAGCGGTGTGAATGAAACATTCTATCACTTGAGGTCACACCACGATGTTGTGCTGTAGCTCCATGAACATTCCATGTGATTCGCCGGTTGTACTGCCAGGCTCAAAAGCCGGTTGTACTTTGTAGCGCAGGTTGTACCAAAAACACCCGCTGGTTGCACCACGCAGAAACCAAGTTGGTAATTCCCACGCTTTAGCTTTTGTGCCTCATTCACATTTTAATTTTCTAACGCGTAGTTTTGTGCTTTTGTTGCTAACCATTGGTTTCCAGGAGCTTACGGAGAACTAGGGTCCCAAGGTGGGGATTGCCAACTTGGACTTTCTGCACCAACGTCATTTGTCGGAGTCATGACAACCAACAGTGTTCGCTGTGCAGTGGTAGCTTGTGGTCTCTGTGTCCCCCTCACCCAAGTGGCCAAGTAAGGGTTCAGTCCCGTTCGTGTCAGTGACAAGTTTGATGTCAGAAACCCCTTCCACAAACTGGACATATTGTGTGATGTAGTTTGTGAGATATGTCATGGTTCACTTGTTAGACAGAACAATTCTAAAATCTAACCCAAGATTCTTTTCTGCCATTTGGAACAGATTTAGACGAAAGCATCGACCAATCTCCAACGTGGACTCACTCGTGTTTGTTGTGAAGTCCGCAAATTTAGCACAGCCTCCCCCCCCCCCCCCAAGAAAACGATCTGCCGGATTTCCGGAAGCGACTCCGACTTAGTTTCAGCCCGTCTCTACAAATGTGCGAGTAACTCTAGTTTAGATGCAACCAAACCCTTGTCCAAGATGTGTTTTCGTGAAAGTTCAAAGGTAAATCGGTGAACGTAATTTTTCAGGTGTAGAAAGCTGTGTTAGCTTCTGTGGTTTGGATCAAACGTTGCAAAAATAGAAGCAACGGTCTTCATCCAAGAAGTGAAAGACACAAAAAAAAAGGCCCAACCGTGCAATGATCAAAACTCCGCGATTCTTACCTTGTTCCCCCAATGTTAGACTCCATATGAATGGCGAGCAGAGGCTCTAGAATCAACACATCTTTTTGTCCATCGTGCGAAGGCGTTGAAGCCCTTCGGTTCACTGGTGGGCCGTGACCGGGTGCGCTCAGAACGCATGGGCTCATTGATAACGGGGCACTTCAAGCCACGCACTGTGCGCCGAATTGACCCCCCTTCCCGGCCCAGCTTGACATGGTAGATGATAAGTTGCAACCCTTTGATCAAAACCCCTGATTGCAGGATCCTGGAGTACAATGAACTCAACTGATTAATTCACTCACAAAATCCGTTGAACAATAAGTTTTGCCAGACCGACCACAAGCGTCCCCTGCACCGCCGTGTTGGTTGCACTCGACTGAGTGTTGTGCTCGAATCACCTCTCGCCTGTTCGCTCGTTCGTTCGCACAACCGCGAACCCACGTTTTTGTTTTGTTTGCCTCTTTCAGGGCGAAATGATCGACAGAATCGAATACAACGTAACAAACGCGGTCGAGTATGTCGAAAAAGCAAAGGGAGACACAAAGAAGGCAGTTTCCTACCAAAGCAAAGCACGCCGGGTAAGTGGAACGTTTAGGGCAGTGAGAGCTGCCCAGTTAGGTTGACGCTCTTTGTTTCCTGTCCAGGGCGAGATGATAGACCGAATAGAGTACAATGTAGAACAGTCGGTTGACTACATCGAAACGGCCAAAGCTGATACCAAGAAAGCTGTGAAGTACCAAAGCAAAGCACGGCGGGTAAGTTCCTTTGCATGGGGTGCTCCAGTTGCCATGGTTGGTTGCCAAGGATCTTCGCGACTTGCAATCAACTCGTTGTTGTTAAGAATCTTGTGGTACTGACCTCCATGGTGCGAAAAATCTGTTTGCCCAGACAACACTAAGTTCGTGAGAACAGAATTCTGTGTGGTCGCTTGGAAACAGATTTAGCGCACGCGCACTCAGCAGTTCATAAGAGGACGTGGAGCTGCATGGTGTTTCTTGTGTGAGCGGTTGCTCAGGCGAGATGTGTGCGAAATGTAGTTGTCGCACTGATCAACGCTGGTGTGCATGGGTGGCAAGTTTGGTGATGGTGGTGACGGTGCTTGCTGTCCGGAGTGATTCAGTGTGACTTTTTGGGTCAATTTTAAGCGGTTCTGTTCGGGAAATAGAACTCAAGGTAGATTGTAAAACAAAGTATTTCAGTGCAGACTTGAGCTTGCGTGGCTTCCGAAGCAAAAATCCAACCATCGTTTTGCACGTCTGGAGCGATTTGCTTGAGATACCAACACGTTTTGAAGCTTTGGTTGGTTGTGATTGGCGGTTGTTGCGTCGCAACGGACCGTTGGTGCTGAATGTGGTTTTGGAGGTGAGGGTTCTGGAGGTGGTGGTGCTTGTGGTTGTGGCGTTTGGAAGGAAAACACTCGTGGATGAGGAACAGCAGGACAGCGCGACGTGGAAGACGACACAATCTACCGGACGGGAACGAATCTGCGGGAATCTGCAGAAGACGTGCAGCGGTGCAGGAGGAGAGTGAGATGGAGGGATTCGCTCGCAGTCGAGTAGAGAAAGGAGGAGTTGAGACGAGCACTGAAGGAAGAACTCTGGCGCGCAGTCGAAGAAGAAGAAATCGGAAACGGAAACTGGAGACACAGTCTGAAGCAATCGCGGCTCAGAGAAAGCGGGGGTTGGGTTGTGTTAGGCTGCGTACGCATCGTCGACGTGTCGCTCAACAAGATTCGTGGTCGCACGTCGGACGCGCAGGCCTGTCGAGATGGAACACGAGGCAAGGCGCATCAAAGGTAGGACAGAGAGAGGCCCTTTTACTCGCTTTCGTGGACAAGCATGCTGCACGTTTACCGTTTTGGTAGGTATATGATTCTTTGTGTTGTCATGGTGGACGGACAACAATCAGATCATTGTTGTGCCAGATAGTCATAAGCAGCAATCGCACGATGCCACACCTGGCGTCACCATTACAGGACATACGGACCGCTTGTGTGATAGGTAGATCTGTTACATTCGACTTAGCAGTCGTTCTTGTTTGGTGTTTGGTTTCTTGTTAGCAAACTCCAATCTCTGTCCGTCCGTCTTCTTTCAGAAAATAATCTGCGTCGTGATATTAGTCATCGTCCTCATATTGATCATTATCGTTATCGCTGTCCCAACGTCAACGACGTCATCCAATACGTCAGACACGACGTCAAGCACGTCGACGTCACCCACGACGTCAAGCACGTCGACGTCAAGCACGTCGACGTCACCCACGACGTCAAATACGTCGACGTCAAGCACGTCGACGTCAAGCACGTCGACGACGCAAGCCCCGTAACGTTTTGTTTCCTGGCAACCGTCAGCTCAACAATGTTTTGTCCCAACTCGGAGCGTCGTCTCAAAGTGTTTTCTCGTTGACATGGCTGGTCTTTGAGGCTGAAAAGATGAGAGACATTTGGACACGTATGACTTTCAAAAGCCAGACAGATCACGGGACTGAATTTTGAGCTGTCCGGTTTCCGGAGCGAGTTTCCCGTTTGTTTGTTGTTGGTTGTTGAGTTACTTTACGTTGCGTTGTCTTTTTCTTTGTTTCAGAAAAAGATCTGCCTGATCGTCATAGTGCTCGTCGTCCTAGCAATTATCGCGATTATCATCGCTGTTTCAGTTTCCTAGCAACTTGTAGTCACACAGCAACACATTTTGTTGTTATGAAACATGACCGCACGAACTATTGCCAAGGAAGTGAATATTTTTACAAAAGTCCAAATTAATTCTCGTCCTTGACAACAGTTTGAGCTGTTGGTGTGTTGCCACCAAATGACATTGTTCGTTGTTGTCACCAAGGCGACTCAAGACAGTTTCCATGGAAACCGAACGAAGCAGCTTCACAGAGACGAGGCTGCTCGTCGCAGGTTTCTTGACGCCTTGGCTCTTGAAGTCCCAGAAGCATCGTTGTCACGAATCAGGGATTCAGCATTTTTGAGTCTGCATGTGTGTGTTGTACACTCGATGTTCCTTGTCCGAACACTCAGTTCAGCACTGAAAATTCCCAGCTATTTTGAAACTTCGCATCCTGAAAATGTCTCTGCACAGATTGTTCTTGTTAGATTTCTTTTGGTACGTGTCAGTAGATCTGTCTCCCAACACCCTGCTGAACTGAGCCACAGCCTGATCGGAGCATGGTTGTCAAGTTCTTGTGCGCGGACGATATTCGTGTCGCTGGCTGTGGAAATCACAACCTGCAGCACTGGACACACCCGACAATGACAGGATGCACAAAGCTGGCGAGGACTCGCCCAGGCTCGCCATCTTCACTTGCGGAGGTGGAGAAACCGTCATTCGTGAGACTTGTGTGCCTTTCACTGGGCGTGACTGTGATACTCTCATTCCTGAACCACAACTCTGCATTGGAAGGACGAATCCGGTTTGAATCCGAACAAATCAGAACTGGAGAGAACGTTTTGCAAACGAGGTAATTTGTCGTGTCTTTTCAATTGGAAAAATAATGTTTGACATGAAGAGTTTGAAATGTTTGTGTTGTTGTAAGTTTTACTGGGAGAAATCTGGGTAGATCTGTGGATCTATCCAGTGAAGGATCTTGCGCACCTTATTTCAACGGCAAAATGTAATTCGTTGTGTGTTTGGGGAAATATTTGATTGTGGTTGACAGGGCCAACTGCCCCTCGTCAGAGTATTTGCTCGTAGATGCTCTGCAGTCGCATCTGGTATCAGTCAAAGTTAATTTGTGAATCAGCCCAAAGGGAGAGAGTCCACGTGACTCCTGGGGTCCCGTTAGTCAATGGATTTGACCGTTTGGGGAATGTAAGATGTGCTGTGTAGATTTCGTCTTCTGATGCGTATTTAGTGCATTGCGTGCGTGCGTGTGTGTGCGCACAGTGGGGAAGGGTGGGATGGGGAATATTGCTGAAGAGTTCACGGTGTTGAATCATTGAAGCAAACCTTGTGCGTCTATGTGTTCTTGTAATGGTGCTTTTTGGTGCGTTTTGTAGTGCTGCTGTTTGATGACAATTCATTTGTGGAAGTCACAACAAGCCACTTGATTTTGTAGACCTGAGAACTGAGTAGTGTCCTTGTTATTTTTCACGGCAGTTCTGTAGAAAGTTTCTTCTGCAAGGCCAAGAACCATTTGGATGATTCTTTTTGCCGCGTGGAAGTCTGATTGTGAACGAAAGTTCGGTTGCGCAGAAGCAGTTTGCCAGAGAAAGAATTCTTTATACACGAGTCATTCCGTCTGAACTTGCATTCAACGTTTGCATTGAGTCGATTATTTTCCTGGCGATTTCGTTCAATAGAATATTTGTGCAATATTTGCAACTTTGTTTCTGTACAAATGTACAATGTAGTGATTACTAGTAGGCAATTATTTGCTAGGATATTGCACTTTTGAGCCTCATTTTTCAATTGGGCCAGTTTTCGGTTTGTGTGTTTGTTTGTTTTTATTTTTTTTCGACAAATCGATGCAAAAGTAACTTTTTTTTAGAATTTTTGCACAGTGCGCCGGTCTGTGCGACTGTCTCCGTTGATGAGTGCAAGTTGTACATAGATCTGAGTGTTGATCATTGTAATAAAATGTGTACAATTGTGTGAAAGAGAACTGCGGAATTCATGTTGACTGAATATGGACCTATTTCGTTGCGTGGTGTGCAAAAAAAGAAGCGAAGCTCTGAAGGGAAGATTATGTACAGTTGAAAACCCGTTACGTGGTCGTCGTTGTGGTGCTGTAGCGTAGTTTCGTCATGAAACACTCGGGGTCAATCGGATCCGTTCCGTCTCCTGAAAAAGGTAGGCTTGTTGTTATGCGCCAAATTTGCACTTTGCAACGCCGGATCTTGTTTGTACAAAACGGAGTTTGGAGTCGGCGTGCGCAAGCGAAACGAAGCCTCTGAATTGGAAGGTGGTTGAGTGTATTCGAAAAAGACGAGCGAAGTGGCTTTGGTCCGACGACTTTTCGTGGCGTTTGTTTCTGACGACTTGCAGGTTGTCAGACTCGCACATGTGTGCAGCCAGACTTGTGCGAAGCTTGTGTTTTGACGTCGCTCTTTTTCTTCGTGATTTGCAGAAGAAGATCATGATCCTCATCTGCCTCATCGTCCTCATCATCATTATTTGTGCAACGTTCGGCGGCGTGTTTGCGTAGCGACAGCACTCCTCCACAGCAACCAGTCATCCGCATAGCAACACAGGTCAGTAGCAACAACAGCAATCCACTGAGACTACCCAGGCAGTACTTTTCAAGACAGGGGAGTAGTCAAAGGAGTCTTCCCTTGCAGCATCAGAGAACAGCAGGACTGACCAACAGAAAGTCAACTGCAACAGGGTGACAGCAGGGGAGGGCGCTATGTTCAATGCGACCGCTTTCCTCAAGTGCGCTTTGTGTGTTGCAGACTGGTGACGTCATGAGTGAGTTTCCATCCAATGAGACGAGAGCATCACAGTTGTCAAGGTGATCAGTTCGGTTACCATGCTGATCGGAAGGACGTGTACGTCACCGTGCAACGTCAACGTCATGAATATCAACGTTCACATGGTGCTATTTCTATCTACGTCATGCCTACTACCACTACAAAACTACTCAACCAGCATAGCAACCAACATCAACTGGCGTTTCCAAGTACAGCGCCACAGCAACAACGCGGAGGTTGTGATTGGGAGTACTCTTGTGTGCCACTGAAGATGGAAGAGACACTGTGTCAGGTGCATTCGGTGTTTCAAGGAAAATGTGTGCATTCTTGCTTGAATTTTGAGGAGTTAGTTCTCTTCACTGTGGAAACGAATTCTGCGGTGCAAGCCATTCAGCACGGCAACTGTTGTCAAGGAAACGTGGACACAGGTTGTTGCCTGGGAAGAAAGGAGCGCAGACCCACAGCACGCTCAGCGCAGACAGGACGAAGCTCAATTCACGCAGCAAAACACTTGCTGCGCACAAAACCGATGCAATATTTTGTGAACGCAAAAAATGTCAAGTGAGAAGACTGCACTGTTTGTTGTATCGTTTTTCGTGGCAGTGTTGCCTTTTTGTCAGAATTGAGCCGACCGAGAAAACTCCGATGAATGACGCATTTCACGGGTCAAAGCGTCAGGTCTTTGAAAAGGGTTTAACATCTCACACACATTGACGATGATGTGCTATAAGTGTCGCTTCCCGCCAAGTGCAAGTCTTCGGTGTTGCTGCGAGCTGAACTTGAAGCTGTTGAACGCCTCAGACTTGCGTCTTGGCTGAAGCCGACCTGACTGCAGTGTTTTAGTTTTGCCGTCTCGGTTTGCAGTCCATGTTTCCTGCTATAATGAAAATTGCCTCTGCTATGGAGTTGAATCGTCGGCGTCCATTTGCACTTTGTGAAAGCGAAGCGGTGAAACTGTCCCGTGCAGCAATTTACGGTCGATTCACGTGTGGATTCCGGGTAACTTGTTGCGTGCTCAGTCATAACCGTGGACGGAGATTTGTGACACGTTGCTGGAACTCTGTACAACACACAGTGCAGTCTTCGTGACCAGATGTAGAGAGCTTTGTAGCGCACAACAGGATCAGGTTGAATCTTGTGAAGGCAGGCAGACCTCAAGTTAGGATGCGGAGTAACTTCGCCGTCAGTCAGTCAGTGAGTGGGCGCGCGCGCACCACCACTCCTGTTCTAGTCACTCATGGTATCACTACGTCTACTGTTACCTGTGCCGAGTGCTGTGGCCAGTCAGCTCTGCTCTTCTGTCTTGTGACCCGTATCCACCGCTACTGTTCCACAATCTTTGACTTTTGTGGCCTGTTGCCAAGCAACAAGATTGGTTTGTACCAAGACATTATGTTTTTGTCCCCCAACCATGCATTTGTTTTGGGAAAGCAATTCGAAACTTCGTGACTGATGTCTGGTTTTCTGAAATTGTTCCATACCTTGAGAGGACAGAGGTGCAGTGGCTGGTCACAGCAAAGCAGCACAGACGTCATGGTCACAACGCATCCGTCATGTTTTATTCTTGCATCACACTTCATCCACATCATCAACTCCATTCAGACTCAACAACTCATTTGTTCACCTGATCATTTCTAATGCTTTCCAACACTGGACGCTCGTTTTTTCTTCTCGATTGATTGAACTTGGTGATTTGAACTGAAACTTCCTCCTGGTAGCAGCTTTGAATTGACTGTAGTTGGGGTGTAGATTTTTAGTCAGTAGCGACCAATCAGAAAGAAGGGATCGTAGCTTCAACAATCGCAGACTTTCCCGCCATTTTTTCCAAGAGTCACACAGAACTGAAAGATTTGTGCGCGTAACTGTAGCCATCGTAGTTCGTCAGAGAGAAGAAGCTTTCATATTTTACCAATAGAGGCTACAAGTTTGAAAGCAGTGTACTGTATGTACACTGGTAGCGCTTTGCCGAAATTTCGCTTTTTCACTCAAGTTTAGTTTTTACCCAGGAACTGAATCACTTGCTTACAAGTTCAACTCACAATCAGCCAAACGTGTAACAGTGCGAAACCGTATTTGACGAACCAATGACAATATTTTTCCATCAAAGCAACAGACTAGAGTTTGTACGACTGATTGAAATTGGCTGCTTTCGTTCCCTGGCAACAACGAAGTCGCGTCATTGTTGGTAGATCTGAACCTGTAGATGCGAGAGGTTTTTTTCTTGTTCTTGTTGAAGGAAGAGACGTGCTGCTTCGTTGTTGGGGGAACGATTCTCTTGCTCGACCTGCCGCTTCACACTGAGGACGAGTTTGTCGAAGAGACAGATTTCTCTGCACTTGTTTGGTTTCCAAAGCTTTTTCGGCGCGAGGCCTTTTGTCAAGGAGCGTGAAGTCAAACATCCTCGGCCATCCCGAGACCAAGAGCGGAAAAACTCTCCGGCTTTGTCCGTCGGTTTTTTTCGCTCAAACGGCGAGACTGAAAAACGCAGTGTTGCAACGCCTGCGCCAAAATGCACGCAGAGAAAACCGACAAACCTCCGCTCGCACACAAACCGTCGCCTTGGTGTGAAAACGGCCTCCTTCCTCTTCACTCCCCGCAACTTCCTTCATCTCCTTTTCTTCTTCTTCTTCTCCGTCTTTCCGTGTCGCGCTGGTGTTTGAACTGAGATGAGATACGCGTAGGTTCTGACAGGAAACTTTCTGCTCTGCTTGGAGATTACGTAGTGGTTCCCGTGGCTCGTGAGGGACGCCAAGGCGCGAACGCTTCGCGACGCGCAAATCTGCGGTCCAGTCGTGAGCATGACGCAAAACTGGGGCGAGCGAGCTGGCCTCTTTGCGTCAAGGCAACAGCTCCGAATAACCCCGAGGTTTTCTTGTGTCCCCCAACATTGTGATTTGTTTACTTGTTGTTTTGTCTCGCTGCAACACAAAATGCTAACGCGTCATTTCGCGACTTGTCGACGCGGATTTGTGCGTCTGCGAAGGGGGCGCTGCTGTGTCGGCCGAGCGTGCGCTCTGAACGCTGTTGTATTGAACATAACGCTAAACACAGGTGAGGTCCGCGCAACCCGGCGTCACGCCATGCACCGAACGTTTCGCTCAATCCGACAGTTCGCAAAAACGGTGGCAGGACGATTCTGCTCTTCACCTACAAACGAACCTGATGGCTGCTGACGTCGCGTTATCCGGACCCCACCTGCTCTGTACATGTGACAAGGTTTTTGAGAAGCAATCATTACGTGTTCAAGTCCGCGCTGTGGTCACGGTCGGGGGGCAAATTGTGCGAGTTTCCTCTTCTTTTTTCTCTTCATTCATTCCGACCGTGTTACATTCCATCTCTCGCAAAGGTCTAGAGATCAGGTCACTCACTCAACCATGGGTTGTGATTGTGCATTTTCTTTCTTGCATACTGTAGATATCTACAAGTTTTGAGAAGCGTTTTGTTGACGGTAGCCGAGCCTGTGTGGAGATCTCAATGCGTCGGGACCTTCCAGAAGCACCGCAGAAGTTTTTCAATATTTTTACTTGAGCAGTTTGGCCCGTAACGGGCATGTCATTCCTTTTGTACATAACGAGAGTGCTTCCAGATGTGGAATAATTGTTGTGAGTTTCCCTCTCCCAACTTGCACCCCACCACTCTCCGCCCCCTGCACGGGCGCAGAAGCGTCTCAGGCAGGCGTTTGCGCCCCCAGTTCGAGGTTCGAGTCGTGTATTTTGCAGTGAGATTTCCTATTCCGAGCACAATTTACTTCTGGTCGTGACCGCAGTGAGGCAACGTGTGAAAAAGAATCAATTTTACTCTTTTTTTTTTTTTTGCAGAGTGATGCGTTGTAGATAGGTGTGAGTTTTACCTTCTCGCGAGTGAGACACCGTCGCAGTGAGTGCTTGTGGAACTACTTTTTACGCACATTTGCAGCACAATGTATTTGTCCGCCACTCCAAGAGAGGAACCACCCAATCACTGCTGCGTGTTGTTCGTTGTTCAACAAAGACAGGAACAAGTCCCACAAAAATGACTTTTGATATGATTTCATTTTTGAATTGGTGTAAAAACATTTTTGTGTGTTGGCAACTAACTGTAGGTGGTAGCTAGGGGCAAAACTTGGGCTGCTTTGTGTCCGAAGGTTCTTGCTTGGATCACCTGATGCTGGCGTCACAGTAGGGATTTGTGTGTTTTCGGTTCAGTTTCAGAGTGGGTGGGGTCCTGTTTGAATGAACAAACTCGTGTGTTCTGCAAACACGTCGTTTGCCTGAACCAAAACGCAAACGATGCCAATTTGATGTGAAAAGTGCTGCGAGTATTTCCGGGTGAAGATGTCAGAATTTTCCTTTTGACGGCTGGTATATTGTGGAAGGTTGTAACCTGTGAAACTTGTCCATTCCCGGTGACAAAGCTCATACACAGTGTAGTTGACCAGTCACGTGTCAAGGATTTCCTTCTTTTTCTGCCAAAGCGAAGTGAACGTTCGCTGCAGTTAGCTCAGTGACGTCAGAATCAGGTGGTGCAAGCAGCGTAAATGTGGTTTCATCTTCTACTACAAAACTCTTAGTGTGACGTAACGTAGGGTATCGTGTAGCAACTGTTTCTAACTAGCAAATTCAACGTGTGTTGATACTAACCTACAAATACTAAACAGAGGCAGGCAAGCGAGAGAGCGTAACACTAGGCGATTCATCTTTACTTCATTTTAACTGTGATAAACCAATAAACTAAAGGTAAATGACAAAGTGGATGCGGGGGCGTGTGAGATACACGTGTGTACGTATGTTACCATGGATACCTGTTTACATGTTTGTTCACTCATGTATGGAAAAACAAAGAAAAAATGATCAACAATTCTACAGAAGGATATGATGTAAATTATGTGTGACAATTGTAAGATAAGAATCTCATTGATAAAATTAAAAAATGATCCAAAAACTTGTTTGTTTTCCTGGCGGAATGAATCGGAACTTTTGTTGAACACATCTGGGAACACCCAGGCATGGCAGTCTCGAAATTCAGCAAAAAACGAGAAGTGTGTCAAACGCTGAACAACATTCCAAATCCGAGGCAACACGCACCCGACGCTGCTGCATTGAGGACTTCAAACGGTTGGCCACCAAGCGTCAAAAAGTTCCAGTTGGTCCATTTCGGGTTCTCGCGTTCTCTCCCAATCCTGTTAGTCACGTTTTCAGACAAAGTTCTGAACTGCACTGGAGTCAACGCCTTTCACAGCCAAACCTTTTTGTTGAAACTGGGCAGCGTCCAACGTCACATAACGTAGTGGCTTTAAAAAGTGACGTCAAAACACCACGTGACATGAAACGTCGTACGTCACGTGTCGCGCTGCTGCTCGGAGAAGCGCTCGGGCTCGATGACCTTGAGGCAGACGTCGGCGAATTCGAGGAAGAGCGGCTCCCGCATGGCGGCGCTGACGTCACGCTCCACGTCACGTGATGCGTCCACGTCGCGCAGCAGCGTCTGCAGATGCGGGTTCTCCAGTAGCGTCTTCAGCTCGACGCTCGAGTCTGTGAACACAGAGTGAACGTGCAGTGGAGCAGCGTACACAACGTTTGAGCGCGTCAAGCGTTCATCCGAAATTGTCAACCGCTTTGCCTTTGAGCCTCTACTTCTGAGGCTGGTCGCGCACAGGGTACACGCTGAATGGCTCCAAAAAAGCCATTTGTGTGTGTTTGCCTGATCAGACGCCGTTTATGTACAGGACCCAATGGGGCCCAAAGTGGCGTGTAAACTGGTCAGGGTGGCGTGTAATCAAAAACAACGCGCAGTACGCGGTCCCCCCCTCCCCCTCAATGAAAATCGCAAGCTCGTTGCGCAAACGAAGAACTACATCACGTCACACTAAGACGGTATTTCGCTCCCATACGGCGCGCAGTAAACGTACCGAGTCTCTTGAGCTTCTCCGGAGGCACGAAGTCCTCCGAGTCGTCCAGCTCCGCCAAGTCAACTCCGTGCTTCAGCCCTGCAACACGCCAAGCAAACGCACTGAACCTAGCAGCTCAGCTGGACGCGCCAAATAACATCGTTCTGACCAGATTTCAGAACACGAGTTCCTGCTTCAACAAGACGCGTTCCGTGCCATCCAATTGATTTCTGGATTGATGTGGAACATACGAAAACAAAGAACTGACACATCCACTGCGGGCAGGTGCGTGCGTAGAAGCTGAGTCAGACACCCCAACTATTCAACTTTCACAACAAACCTTTCTGCGCGGACTGCTGCGATTTCGGGTCCTCCCTCGTGAAACACGACACCACTGCAAAAGAAAATGCGGGAAATAATAAATTTGAACTCCTTTGAAGTTATGCATCGCGACAGTTTAGCAACTCAAATTCCATTTCCATGACGGCCGACATTTGGGACTGAACGTTCCGGGCTGAACGATGAAGAGAGTTATTCACACGACGATTGTTCACGACAAAGAAATGGGTCAAACAGCTGAGAAACGGCACAAGTATCACCGAACCTCACCTTTGTGTTGCTTGAAGCATTTCACACTGCAACTGAAAAGATAAAACAAACACATAACATCAGAGGCGTCACGGAAAAGCGACTCCAAAATGTTGCGTTCGATTCAGATGTACTCGCATCAGTACTTTGTGGCGCGACTGTGGTTGGGAGGCGGCACCCTGCGACGGGAGCCGGAGTGTTTGATCTTTCATCAGAGACCCCAAAATCTGACATTTTGAACCCCTTTTAAATCTCAACCAGAGCTTCAATTGCAGAACCAACTGCAATTTTGTGTTCCTCTGGACTGAGAGATTCATTTCCAACTACAGGCTGAAGAATCTGAGTCACACCCCAACTTTCCAAAAATGCAAGGTTACAGTCAAGAAATTTTTTGGTGGAAAACACCTCATCAGAGCAGAATGAAAGGACAGCATGTGCAACTTGTAGGGTACTGCAAGGGGTGTCTGGCAGGGGGAGGGGTGGGGGAGGGGGAGTGGGGGTTGGAGGATGGGGGTTGGGGAGGGGGAGGGGGCAGGGGCCAATTCATCCAACCTGCCATATACTGCACTACCACATGGTGCTTCACCCTGAAGGGACTTCACCCTATGACACAATGTGCAACTTGTAGGCTACCCCAAGTGGTGCCTGCATGCACTGTGATCCCAGCCTGTGACATCTGGAACAGGACCTTTGATGCTTCATCAGTCACAGACTCCAAAATCTGAAATTTTGAAATGGTCTCAGATCTCAACCAGGGCTTCAATTGCAGAACCAAGTGTCAGTTTGTGTTCCTCTGGACCTTAAGAAATATAAATAAGATCAAATAGATTAAACAAAGTCACTCCCCAAATGGCAAAAATTGTAAGGGTATAGTCAGGAAATTTTTTGGTGGAAAACATCTCATCGGAGCAGAATGAACTGACACCATGTGCAACTTGTAGGGTACCCCAAGGGATGTCTGCATGCACTGTGAGTCCAGCCTGTGACACCTTGAACAGAGGTTATACTTTGATGTTTTACCTGTCAGAGACCCCTAAATCTGAAATTTTGAAATGGTCTCAAATCTCAACCAGGGCTTCAATTGCAGAACTAAGTGTCATTTTGTGTTCCCCTGGACCAGAAGATTTATTTTGAAGTGCAAATTGAAGAAAAAGAAACACACACCAAAATGCAAAAAATGTAAGTCAATATTAAGAAAAATTTCTTCTCCAAAACAAAAAAAATCCTCTCTTTTCCCTTTCTATTTTGGCAAGTTGGGGTGTTACTCAGATTCTTCAATTTGCACTTCAAAATATATCTCCTGGTCCAGAGGAACACAAAATGACACTTGGTTTTGCAATTGAAGCCCTGGTTGAGATCTGAGACCATTTCAAATT
>JAAUXT010136024.1_pt1 | contig 21869 bp, 28 predicted proteins | sample 7278171 | NCBI WGS metagenome assembly JAAUXT01 (sample SAMN14350112, study PRJNA611818) | marine sediment metagenome | isolation source: surface marine sediment (1.8m) | place: French Polynesia: Moorea | collected 2018-08 | reverse complement strand
GGGGGTGGTTGGGGGGGGGGGGTTGGGGGGGGGCAGGGGACATTTCATCCACCTTGCCATATACAGCACTACCACATGGTGCTTGCCCGAAAGGGACTTCGCACAATAAAAGAGTTGGCACCCTCTGAGAATTGTCTTGTTTCGATCAAGCTCTTGTCACACGTCGATGTCAGCGTTCTCCGAGGGCAGCTTGATACCCATGAGATTCGGCACGGTCAATCTGTTTCTCAGTGGCTTCTTTCGCTCCGTTTCTGACTTCCCCGGCGAGTCCCTCTGTGTCCCGGCGGCGCCGGACGCTCCCTCGGCGGCGGACGCGACGGAGCGCACGCTCGACTTGCGCGTCGACTGCAGGCTGCTCGAGCTCTGACTCAGCATGGCCAGGTCCGTCACTTTGCGCAGCATCTGCTGAGCGCGGTGCCCCCGCCACGCTCGCTGCAATATGGACAACTGCGTGAGTGGATGTCAAAAACGTAATTCTTTTGCTAGCAGGTGTTTGTCGCCTGTCTCCGCTGTGCAAAGAATCGTTCTAGGATCTCCCACTCCCACTTGCCAAAATGAGGCTGACCCCTGTGTGGACGTGAAATGGATTCCAAAGACCAGGTTGTTTCAGAACCACGCTCTCGACCGTGTCTCGGGCACGTTCTATCATCTGACTAGTAAATCCACAAACTGAGTTATCAGGTCAGAGACTAAACTTCGTGACGAATTTTGTGAGTGCATGCGTTTGTTGCGAAAGATACATCTGTGGGACAGGGGCAAGCAAAGTTTGACAAGCAAAATTGATTTGGGCTTCAACGTTACTGCGCCTGGCCAAGCCAAATGACACTGCAATTCTGCAAAACAATTCCTGGCCTGTCCTGAGAAAAACGCGATACACAATTCCTGCAATGATGTTTTTTCTTTGGTCGGCTGTTGTAACGAGGCCTCAAGATAGCAGCAAACGTACACTTCGTTGGGACACAGCCATTGCATTTGCTGCATGGACACAACATAACGTTCCTGTCTCGTACGAACCTGCAGAGTCCGCGCCGCGACGTCTTCCTTCTTCTTTGTCATGGTGGACGACACCACGACCTGAGTCTGCTTCGTGGGAAAGTTGGTTGTGAAGATGGTGTCCATCTGCTTCTTGGCTTCCTGGAACTCGACTGAGTCCTCATCCACGTCTCCCAAAACGTGTCTCACCAGCGCCGTCAGGATGTCCAAGCAGTGTATCCGATCATCCTCCATTATAGGCAGGTCAAAAGACACCAATGCGATTTCATTGGGTTTTGGAATCCCTAAAGGTTCTTCCAAATCTGCTACAAAATCTGACAATTGTTCATTCCTGATGAACTGTGTTGCGTAGGGATCATATCTTTCCCAAACCACATAGAACATCTCAAAGTCGTCCTCTGTGATCCCTACCTCCTCCTGCTCATGAGCTTGGTTGAAGTTCTCCAGAATAACAGCTATGTACATGTTAATGATGATGAGGTTGGTGATGAGAATGTATGTTGTCATGAAGAAGATAGATAATCCTGGATTTGCACAATCTCCACCATTCATTTCTTTTGCATTCCCGTTTCTTATGATGTGAGTGCTGTTACAATCCTCATCATTCATCATGGGGTCCAGCACATCATTCCATCCTCCAGCCGTGGTCAGGCGAAATAAGAGGATCATGGACCTGAAGAACGTCTCATAATTGGTCAGATCGTCCAGGAATGAGGTGTGTCTGATATTCCCAAACGTGGTCATCCCAAAGATTGCGTAGATGAACATGATGAGGAGGAGCAGCATGCCGATGTTGAAGAGCGCGGGGAGTGAGATGATGATGGCGAACAGCAGCTTCCTGATGCCCTTGGCAGCGCGGATCAGACGCAGGACGCGCCCGATGCGGAAGATGCGCACGACGCGAAGCAGCGTCGGTTTGATGAAAGCGTCCCGCAACACGTCCTCGAACACGATCCCTGCAACACACACACAGACAGGTTCTCATCCAGAAAAATCACGCGTTGACGTCCGCGTGAAATCTTGAAGCGCATTCCCACAGCAAGACGGTAAGACTCACTTACACTGATTGTGTTTCACTGAAAAACAAGAGGAAAGGAGGGACACACAGTTCGAAAACGTGAACAATGCAAACACCTGTTTTCAATTTTATTCTGTAGTCTTGTACTTCAAACATGAAACATTTCAAACATGTACACCCTTTTTTGCAATAAGTTAACAGCTATAAATTACTGAGTAAAAAATATTGTACGCATGAGCAAAATCCAACTGCAGATGCTGCATGACACATTGTGAGAAAGTTTCACGAAAGCTGCCTGGGTTGGGATCAACCTTTTCCAATTGCGTCGAAACATCGCCTTTTTTCTGCGGAAGCATGCTTTGTAAGTCTATCGAAACGTACTCGTACATGCAATGTGAATCTTGCCAACCGTTATCTTCGACATTTTTTGCCAGATGACCAGCGCATAATTTGTTGAAAATGCCAGGAAAGTTCCCACAGTGTGTTGTGCAGACCTCAGTGAGCCAAATCCTGTGCAATGTTCATTGTTTCAAAGAACAATAATCGTTGTGTTGAGATCCTTCGGATCATACATCTTTGATGCACCATGGACAATACTGTTGACAAACACTGGATAAGAAAAACTCTCACAGGAGCACAATCAAGACGAAATTTGTTTCTAGTTGTTGTGAGTTGGAGATGTGCAGACTTTGACGATGTTCAGGTTCCCGAAGTTCCCCGTGCACATAAGGTGGCCTCTCATCCCTATTATGTACATCCTCGGACTCTTCAAGTTTACACAGAGCTGGAGTTGTTGGAAGAATAAAATTTGTAAGATACACTGTCAATTACATGCAAAATATCCTGAACTCTAGCAAAAAATAACCATCCTGCAGTTTGTAAACAATAACAACACCATCAAGTATTACATTTAGAACAGAAAAAGGCAATTTACAGTTTGTATATGCACAAATTGCACAAAAATCAACGTTCGCACATGTCAATGTCATGTTCAGTGATTTGGGGGTGGGGGCAGAAACACATTTCCAACAGAGAGGACAAGTCTCCACAAGTTTATCACAGTTTGGTAAACAAATAGTAATTGAGGTGAAAATCTAATGAACTTCAATCTTCGTTGCTCCACTGACTCGGAGAAGCTTCTCTTTTCGTGCCATTTGTCTGCGTCGATCTGGACAGAAACGTGCGTCAGATCATCAAATTTGCAACTCCGAGCGCTTTCCTCCTTGCAGCATCCCTGAGGTGTATTCGTTGGATTCAACCACACCCCATCGGGAAAACACTTCAAACCCAACAGCACACGAGCTGGTTTCAATCAGCACTCCACTTTGCCTGTTTTCCTCAGTCCCACTTCCCCTTTGGTTTTCCTATATCAATCGCCTTTCCCAGTCGTCACCACACATGCTCAGTTCCTTTCTCGATCATCCTCGATTCCCGACGTGCTTCCGTGCATTATCCTCCACCGCGTGTTGGACGCATTTCAATTCACAGAATCACACCATTACTCCTCAACTCTTCCACAAGCCATCTGCAAGAAATGGCTGTTCATGCTTGCCAACTCCTGGTTTTGCGTCGCAGCACAAGCGGAAAGCAACAAACAGCAACCGTGCCGCTCCTCGACTCTTCATACGGCCACCGCTTCGTCCGACGGGACCTGGAGCGTGTTGGCGCTCGACCGCTTCCTGTGCCCGGTGCTGGTGGAGGCGGCGGCGGACGACGACGCGCCCCGGTCTCGGAAGCTGGCCTTGCGCGACAGCAGCCCCATGAAGCTGATGATGCTGCCGCGCCGCGAGGAGCGGCGGGACGAGAGCGTGGGCGAGGCGGCCGCCGACGAAGAGGAAAGACCCGACAGCGATGACCGCGGCACACCCCTGTGCAGGTTCGTCTCCATGGCCATCTCCGTGATCCTTTTGATCGCCTGCTGAGCCTTGTGCTTCCTCCACGCTCTCTGTAAAGTCCTCGCAGCCACGTCCTCTTTCTTGCGCTTCATGGTCGAGGAAACTGTCACCATGTCAACCCGGTTCGGGAAAGTCCTCCTGTACTTTTCATCGATCTGATCTTTGAGCAACAGGAATTCATCAGTCTCTTCCACACTGCCTAACACGTGTTTTACCAATGCAACTAAAATATCCAAGCAGTGCATTTTCTCACCCGACATAATGGGCAAATCGAACGCGACTAGAGCAATCTCGTTTGGCTTTGGAATTCCGAGAGGTTCTTCTAAGTCGGACACCAGCTCTGATAGGTGTTCACATTTGAGAAATTGAGTAGCATGTGGGTCATATCTCTCCCAAACCACATAGAACATCTCAAAATCGTCCTCTGTGATCCCTACCTCCTCCTGCTCATGAGCCTGGTTGAAGTTCTCCAGAATAACAGCTATGTACATGTTGATGATGATTAAGAAGGTGATAATGATATAGGAAACCATATACAGGGCAGCTATTGTGGGTGAGGCACAGTCCCCATTTGGCACCTCCTTAAATGCCCCGTCCGGCATAATCCTGTGTGTGTTGTTGCAGTCGTCACTGTTCATCATGGGATACAAGATATCATTCCATCCCGCAGATGTCGTCAGCCTGAACAACAACAGCATTGATCTGAAGAAGGTCTCGAAGTTAGACAGGTCATCTATCTTGCCATCATGCTTTATGTTACCAAAAATTGTCATTCCAAAGATGGCATAGATGAACATTATCAGCGTAAGAAGCATTCCAATGTTGAACAGGGCTGGCAGGGAGATGACGAGAGCGAAGAGGAGTTTGCGGATGCCTTTCGCCGCCTTGATGAGGCGAAGAACTCGACCGATGCGGAAGACTCGGACCACCCGCAGCAGAGTCGGCGTGATGAACATCTGGGCCAGTAAGTCGCCGAGGACCACCCCTGCAGCACGGAAGAACAAAGCAGAACAATCACAGGAGGTTGAAAAGGCATTGAAATGGACCATGACACTGAAGTGTCGTGCTGCATGGTCCTTGTTGAAGACTCAAGTATTGAACTGAAGAATAGAGAGAAATAATGTTGTCTGCATGCTGAACTTTCTGGTCAAAATCAGAAGAGATGTTCGCCTCAGAGTGAGACAATTAAGAGAACTCAAAATAAAACAGTTAGCAGTCTTACCTTTGCGGGATAAAAACAATTATTTCCTGCACCATGCAAAAACAATCATGCTACAACGGGGTGGAACGATGCCAGCCTCGAAATAAAAGTCGTGGGTTCGTGGGTTGCGGTACGACACCTACTTAAAACCTACAGCGTTCTTTGGTGTCCATGAAATTAAGCAACAATGTTCTACCAAGGAGGTTGTCTCGTTCTAGCACCATGCACCATGCCCGGTGGGTTTGAACTCAACAGGAATTTCTGAAGCCTGATGTTCTAACGCTGTATGCGAACTACGATGCAAAGCATGCACTGTCTGCGGCAGTCTCGTGCAAGGGTTCTAAGACTTAAAATTTGCTCTGCATGGAGAGCTTCAATTGCATTTGACATTTCTTATTCAGCACACGAATACATGTAAGATTGACGACTGTTCCAGCACGAAGGCGTCGAAAGCTGTTTTCCAATTGACCGGATTTATCGCAGCCACATTGCAAGGTGCACATGCACTTTGTTTCAACAACGTGCTCAAACTTACCAACGATTGATAATACTACAATGATAAAGTCAAAGACGTTCCAGGGCCGACGGAAGTAGTGCCAGCGAAGCCCGATGATCTTCACTAGAGCCTCCAGCGCGAATATGGTCGTGAAGATGATGTTCACAATGTCCAGAGCATCGCTGAAATGTCAAAGTTTGCACGTGCGCAGCTCAAGTTTGTCTCCAACCTCGTCCAATCAAAGCTTGACGGGGGATGCGGACGCATGTTGACCCCAGGTTGGGGTGTGTATCAAATTGAGAGGTGTCCTCACTTGAAGATCTCCGCTTGTCGGTAGTGTTCGACAGCCATAGCACACATGTTGAGGAGGATTAGCACCACTATCGCCAGCTCAAACTTCGTGCTGATGGCTACGTCGAACAAAAAGCCTTGGATCTTGTTCTGAAACACAGCAAACACACTTCAGTCTTCTTTCCAGACAGTGAATGGACACAAAAACACTGGATGCCAGTTTTCTCTTTTCGTCGGAAATCCCTGACAGACAGAAAAGGCACCAGCAGACACACCCTCCTAACTCCATCCCACCACCACCTCCATTTCATTTTTTCAAAGTGGATTTGCCCCCTCCTAAACCCCAAAGGGCGAACTCAAGTCAGTCTCAAGCCGGTTCTCCAATCCTGGACGGCAAGACACAAGTTCACAAATTTATGTACAAATTATGAGGCACTGCACCAAAATCAACAAGTCAGGCGAAATATGAATTCCAAATCAATGTAAAACATGCGGAAATAAGAAACAAACAAATCAAAAATCAAAGCCACAAAATGGCACTTTTTGGTGATCTGTTTGACACAGTTTGTCTTGCAGTTCTTGGGTTGCATTCCTTCAGAGGTGGACGAACCACGCAGCCGTGCAAAAATAATGGGCTCAAGCTCAAGGTTTGGCAATCTGTGTGAGCGTTCAACGACTTCAAGTGTTGAGGTTCGTGGTGTTGCAGGTGAGGGTGACATGAATTTCAGCTTGCATAAATTTGTCACTCCACTTCGTTTAAGTGCGCAATGCCAGCACTCAATGAAGTTTCTGGTCAAAAAGCGCGCAGAATGACGTGTTATACTTGCCAGTCTCTCTGAATTACATTTCTAAAGAATGGATATTGGTGAACTGGTTGTGTGGCAAACAAAATGATCGCAAATACTTGAGAACGTTTAGGACATTGCCGGTTTCGTCTGAACGACCGAAGAATTTAGGCAACCACTACGCTGAGAGAAATTGTTGGGGAAGGGTGTAACACTTGAGAGAGTTCGCGCTACTTTCAAGTTGAGACTACAAACGTGCACCAAGATACTTACATTTCCCTGTTGACAACAAAACAAGTTAGCAAAGTGATCAGTTCTTTTTTCAATGACGAAAGACATAGGGTAAAAATGACAACACGTCTGCTAACATCTTTGTTTTCATGTGCAACCACAAATACTTTTCAAAAACTTCGTTCTGTTACACAGCGGAAAAGGATTCGCTGAAAGAAAGGGATGAATACCTTGGGTCTCTTTATGGTTTTCTGTGGCTTTTTGTTGCCCAGCTTTTTCATCGTGTTGTAGTAGTTCTTCTGACTCGGAGTGAGAAACGCGTCCAAGTAGCTACCTTCGTACTGAAATTATCAACACCATCAAGTTTGTATTTGTGTCGCCGCACAACTCTCCCTCTGTCTGTCTGTCTGTCTGTCTGTCTGTCTGTCTGTCTGTCTGTCTGTCTGTCTGTCTCGCTCTGTCTTTCTGTGTCTCTGTCTCTCTCTTCCTCCAGCTTTGTTTCGTTCTCAACAGAACTAGATAATCTCCAAACCTTCTTTTTGAGCATGTTGAAGTTGTCGATGATCACACCAATGAAGAGATTCAGGGTGAAGAATGATCCGACAATGATGAAAATCACAAAGAACAAATATGCAACAAATGTGTTCTCCCTCCTGGGCTGCTCGTCAACCTGATGTGAGAAAACCACAAAACAAGTGCACGTGAACCTCAAAAACACATCTCTCTGGACAACTCCAACAATTTCGAACAAAAATTGTTTGCTCTGTTGGGAGACTCACCCCAGCTGAATCGACAGCATCGTCCATCACTTCCATCCAACCTTCAAACGTGGCCTTCAAAGAGCAAGAAAACAACGAGTGACGTTTCATACTCACTTGAAATCTGATCCGCGCACTCCGTCCACGAAAAAGAAGATATCACGAGCGTCACCAAAAGAACTGCCCAAAACATTTAGTCTTGGTGTCAGCGAATTGTCGGTGTTTGGTGTTTGTGGAAGGTTTCTCTGGAACCCAGATAACTGGTCAGCTTCATGCGCGGTGAACTCACGACTTGGAAGAGAGCGAGGTAGCCCATGATGATATTGTCGAAGTGGATCTTGGAGTTCTTCCACTCGGTGCCGTTCCCAGCCGCCTGCATCTCGATGCATACAGTTCTGCAGTGGCACAATTTACAGTTGTTGACAACACACGCTGTAGCGACAGGAACTTCAGCACAGAGAGAAGACTGTCCTGTCTCCGTGTCCTTGACCTTCTTCAGGAAAATTGAAGCTGGCATCCTGGTCAGGAATGAGTTTATCCAATGGCAGACACAAAGCCACGCACAGAGAACACAGGTATTCAGAATTAGAAAGTGGCTGTAGTTACCTGTTTGGCACAATGGTGTGATCCATCCGCTCTCCGTCAGCGTCCACACACTTGTAGAACTTGCCACCGAAGAGCTGAACCCCGGCGATGGAGAAAATGAGCCAGAAGACGAGGCACACAAGCAGCACGTTGAAGATGGAGGGGATAGCGTACATGAGTGCGTTCACCACAATCTGAAACAGAACTTCGATCCAAGAGCGTGGAATGACGCAAGGGCCCAGAGGCTTTGTTGACCATTTTTGTCCCTTTCGAGCACACATCAACTGTTGTTTGGGTCAAATTCAGACCGAAATCTCAACAAATGTTTTTGCTTTTCAGTACAATTTGGACAGACTGACCCTCATGCCCTGCCAGCGAGAGATGGCTCTAAGTGGGCGCAGCGCTCGCAGCGTCCTCAACGCCCGGAACGACGAGAACTGGTCGAGACCGGCGCTTTCCGCGGCCAGACTCAACACCGAGATCTAGAAGGTAACGCCATGAGGCCTCAGTGTCTGCCATTGAAACACACCACAATGCGAACAAAACTGACGTCCAGGACGTAAACTCCACGTCCGCCATGGGGAGCGAGACTCACGACGACGATGCAGAAGTCGAGCACCGTCCACATGCCGGAGAAGTACTTGCGGAAGCCGAGCGAGAACCACTTGAGGAGCATCTCGGCCACGAAGATGGCGCAGAAGATGATGTTGAGGTAGTAGAGCACCAGCTTCAGCCGCGGCTTCTCGTCGATGTAGATGTCTTCAAAACACTGCACGGGAGAGGAAGAACCAAATATGGGTGTCAACAATTTGAAAGACTGCAGCATCTGTACTTTCACAATTTTTCTGAGAATGGTCTGCTGTGAACAGTGCAGAACCTCAACCTTTCGTTCTTGTTAGCAGCAAAATGTGTCTCCCTTTATGGGGTGTGGTACCCACTAGCGCGATGCTGCTCGCGAAGATGACGACGAGGATGAAGTACTCGAACACTTTGTTCTCCGTGATGAAGAAGCAGAATTCTCGCAGTTGGATCCATTTCTTGCCGTACCTCGTGTCATCCACTTTTCTCAGAAACTTTATCCTGAAATCCCAAACGTATGATGTCTGTATGAAGTGCACAATGTCGCAACAAGCTCAGTCCGGCCAACCAAATGACATTCTCTCTGACCTGTTGTAGAATATTTCTGGGAGACAATTGACGATCCCTTTCTTCTCTTGTTTCTCGCCAAGTTTCAGCTGCAAATTTACAAACTCAACTTTGGTTTCAAATGCAGGACACACCGCGTCTCCTTCTCTGGAGAAGACACGGTGAAGGTGTTTGTAGCAGAAGGATGGTTTTCCCACCAGGGGCCTGTGAGATTGATGGTCTCCACGATGAAGCGTGCTCTGCGGCCAGTTTGACTCAAGACGCGTAATTTGTCCCTCGGGTGCGTGGCTGCAAGGTCTGCCTGAGGCGCAGTGGGACACACGGCCAAACATGAGACTTGATTACAAAACGGATATACGGCGGGACTCGAAAGAAAATGTCTCTTTTCAGAGAATTGTCTGTGCTTTGACGAAACTAGCCGAACGGCGAATTGCAGCCAAAGTTTGAACATGTACAAATGCGAAGTGCCGACCAAAGTGATCTCAAAGGGATCTCACTTCTGGCCCGTTGACGACACACGTTGAAACCACTCACAACAACTTTGGGCTTCTGTGTTTTTCCGTCGGTTTTGGCCTCCGTGTCCTTCGTGATTTCGCCGATCTCCGCCTCGTGCAGCTTCTCTGTCTCCGCCGCGTCGTCCCCCGCCGCCCCCGCCGCCCCCGCCGCCCCCGCCGCCCCCGCCGCCCCCGCGGCTCCAGCCGCCCCCGAGGCGTCGCTCTTCTTGAGAATCCCGCTCAAACCCGGCTGCTGCGAAGCTCCATTCGACTGCAACACGCAAGGCAGGAAAAGTGTTTGAATTCAAGGTGGTTACATGTGATCAAAACAGCACGGGCGCAAATCCAAGGATTTGGTCGAAGGGGTCGGAAGTATTTTGTAAACAGCCAAACACGGAAACGAAGCGTAAAAATTTTGCCCTTTTGCGTTGGGGTACGATGTCCTGTCTCCACGTACTCTTTATGCACAAGCAGGTTGTTCTTCAAAGCACACGGGTGTTTTTCCAGACAGCAACTGTTTTGTCACACAACACAAGTGTGCCGTCCTCATCCTCGATGTGAATCGGCCTTGCATGGACGTGAATAAAGCAATATTTCGCAGGGTTTAGAGGGACTCGGCCCTGGGTGCGTCCCCGCAATAACACCAAGAAAGAAAGCTTGAGCATTGAACCTTCTGCTTGTTGTTCACCATCCCGTTTCTGGTTCCATCGTCGCTTTCGATGTCTCCGCCCTGCTCGACGGGAACCACGACTTCTCCGTTTGAAAGATTCTTCATCTCAATCGCTGTCCTGCCGTCTTCAACTGCGCAGAAAACGATATCACACTGACACATCGCTTCATCAACGCACTGAATGGCAGTTCCTTCTGACAGTTAGAATGACATTGGGCGCGTTCCATTTGCCCGTTGCAGCCAGCTGACTTCGCCCACTCCACCCCATCTCCAACCCAGGGGCGAAGTCGCACGAATTTGCCGTTGGCCAGCCGCACGCCTGAATCGAACAAGGTCATTTCTGCCCGAATCAAACGACAAAAAACGCGTTTGTTCGATTGTGCCAACTGTTTGGCTTTCACCAAGGAAACTCCTCAAAACTTCAATTGCACTGAGAAAAAACTTTCTTCAGGTGAACTCAAATGGTCTCGCCGGCCATTTGATTTCTTGCACGTTTTGGTCACCAAAGAAGATTTTGTGCTCTCTCCCACGAACTTGTGACTTGTGTCTCGACGGCCTCGCCGGCCGCGTCGCCCTCGGCGCCGCCCTCCTGCTGCTTCTTCTGCTTCTGCAGCTCCTCGACGATGTCGGCGAGAGACGGCTTCTTCTCCAACTCGCTGCCCGGCTCCACCGCCGTCTGTTTCGACTTGAACAAACCCTTAAATCAAAGAGAAAGTTCGCTGTTGCTTCACCTTCTTTGCAACAGAGACCAGAGACAACGAAGTTTTTGATCGACAAATTGTTTGGATTGCGATGTTCGCACCTTGAGTTTCTCCCAGCCTCGCTTCACCTTGTTGTCGTCTCCGACACCTTCCTTGCTCTTACTTATTGTGTCTGATGCAAAGGAATTGAGCATCAGGGCCAAGAAAAGATTGAGAACCTGCAAGTAGATGCGAAAAAGATTGTCAGCTGAGGAGGTTAGAACAAGGCACTTCAGGGTGACATCAGACAGACTGTCCATTGATCTTCATTGCAAGGTAAACTGTGTTCTGAAATTGCTGTGCACCGGTCTGTACAACTTGGAAAAGCTGCTCGAAGTCGACAGGCGGAACATACAAATTCAGGTGTTACCCGACTATTGATAAAATAGGAGAAATCGAACTGTCCTCAACCTTTCGGTTCAGAAGCGATGGATTTGCAATGAATTTCAAAAGCTCTATCGATTTCAAGTCTGCGGCAAGTGGGCTGAAGCGAAATGAGGGACTCACAATGAAGTTGCCGAAGACGAGACTTGGGAGGAAGACGATCATGCAGATCTCGCCGTTGGCGCGCATACAGTCCCACAGAGGCTCGATCCACTCCCCGCACAAAACGCGGAAGATAAGGATCAGAGAGTGCCAGAAGTCGTCAAAGTTCCACCTGAAATCAGCCACACGTGTCATGTTTTTGGGCTGTGTGTTGGGTCATGAAAGACAGAGGACAATGCGCAACATACAGAACCCGAACCCTGAACTTTTAACAAGGAACCCGACCGGTCTCAAACATCCATCACTTGAAACGAGTTTGCACACGAAATTTCAACAACGTCACACCTGGGTTTCTCGTCGGGGTAGAACTTGTCCTCTGTGTACGTGTTTGAGAAGAGTTGCATGCCGATCACGGCGAAAATGTACATGACGATGACGAGAATGAAGGTGAGGTTGCCCATGGCACCGAGCGTCTTGATGACGATGGCGAGCAGCACGCGCATCGTCGACCACGTCTGCGCCAACTTGAAGACGCGCAGCAGGCGCAGCTGCAACCACGACACGCACAGTGACTCGTGTGTTGTCTGCGCCAAGCCAAGCAAATAATTCTCCAAACCAGCCCATTCAATTGAGTAAACAATACACAAGGAATGTGCTCGTCGGATCGAATCTCAAATTGCATTGTGTTTATTTTTGTTTCGGAAAATGACAGTTGGAAAATTTCTTGTCCTCTATTGGAAACTTTTCGCGGACTCTTTTCGATCCAAACCGAAACTTAGCTTGAAATAGGCAGCCAAAGATGACAAAAGCGACTCGTAAAAGAGGAACAGAGGGTACTTGTATGTAAGACATGCAAACATACGTCACACATTGTCGTTCGGAAAGGTTGAAAACATCCACAAGTGGAACTTCGAGAGCAGTCTTTTTCACAACAAATATCATCGTACGTACATCAAAATAAAATTTTATGTCAAAGTGCTGATGTGATCAGGTTTTGTGATCTTTGAGCAACTACATCATCACCAATGCTAATTTTTGAAAACGCAACACAAGCGCAGACGACAGAAAACACGCTGAGCATGACTGATCAAGCTGGACATGACACGTGAACACGAAAAACAAAAATTCAGCCTGGACAGAAAACAAAGAAAGAAAAAACAGGGGAAATATGGGAACTGCAAGATATTTTTGCCTTGGGTTGGTACACAACAGATCAAGGGAGCCGAATTGGCAGAGTCACCAAACAGTGAAACTAACTAGTCTTAATTTCTACTGTACAAAATTTGTCCCCACGTACCAAACGGAAGACTCTCAAGATAGACAGGCCGTCAATATCTTCAACCCCGAGGTCAATGATACTGGCGATCACTATGATCAGGTCAAAAATGTTCCAATGGGAACGGAAGAAATGTGGGCCCATCGCACATAACTTTAGCACAGCTTCTATGATGAAAATACCAGTGAACACCTGAAATGGACAATCAATCAAAACAGAAATTGTGGCGTTTTGTGAAGCAAGTAGCCCTTGTCTGCAACCTCAACGGATCCAGTCACTGGAGGTAGAGATCTGAGTGAATGTAAAATCTCACTAATTTGTGAAGTGCGAGTCGAGTTTCTCAGCGTTGTGTGCGTTTGTCAATTTTCCTTCTGACAGGGGAAAACTGAAGAGAAGCTCAATTGTTTGACGAAGTCCGCAGATCTCCCTCCATTGGGTCCATTTGGTTCACAGACAGGGACAGGGACATACCAGGCGAAAAACGCGAATGATGGATAGACCGTGTACGTCCTCGGATGCAATGTCAACAAGGGAGGCAACGACAATGACGAAGTCCAGTAGGTTCCAGTTGGACATGAAGTAATGTTTGCCCATGCCAACGATCTTCAAAATTGCCTCCACGACAAAGATTGCTGTGAATATCTAGAGACAACAGGGCACACAAAACAATGATGTAAAAGGCTGTAGCAACTGATGTCTCAATTACTTGGTGTGGTTCTGCAGTTGTTTGTTTTGTCAGGGCCCGACAAGGAACGTTGTCAGCTTGGACCCTGATACCAAGAATATCGATACTCCGTTGTTGTGATGCTGGACGTCGATCATACTCACATAGTTGAGGAAAGTCAGAATGGTGCCGAGCATTTCCGGCTGATCGTGGTGCTCGATGGCCATGGCGAGCACGTTGAGCGCGATGCAGAGCGTGATGAAGAGCTCGAACATGATGTCGGACACGACTCGGAAGAGCGAGTTCTGCAGCCGCAGCCACTGGATGTAGAAGGGGAAGAAGCGGCCGCAGCACTCGAGGTTGCGATCCACTAGCTCCTCCTCCTCATCGTCTGCCGTGTGAATGGCACAATTCGCACGTAAATGAAAATTCCTCACTCGATACTGTGAGACCCGGAATCCAGAAACTTATAACCTGGACCACTGCAAACATTTCCCATTATGATTGGTTCAATTTGCCCTGATCGTGTTGTGCGTGAAACGGTGCTTTTGCAAAAGCAGGCCGTCATGTAAAATATCATTCAACTGAGACTGGAGAGCTGAAAATTCAAGTGAATCGAAATCGTGAATATTGTACGCAGGAAACGGTGTTTTTCGTGGTGGTTGTTTTCAGTTGAGTTTTGCACGATCATCAAAGAATGGCAATTGTGTGTGCACTGGAAAACTGTTTGCACGTTCGGGTCTGAAACTTCCGGCCACGTTGCGCGAGCTTCACTTGGGTCACCAAGATAAACCTTGTTTTGTTTCAGGAAGGATCAGGTGCAAAGGCTTCTTCCGATCCATCAGACGCCAATTGAAATAGCGCGTCGTGCAAGTTCCAAAGGACGACAAAGAATGCCGGAATATTCTTCATCAGTTTCCCTTCCGCCTCCATGCACGTCACGACGCAAGCCTTTTTCGCAGATTTTCCCATTTTACCATTTTGGAATGTGCACGTGAAGTAGAAGTGTGTTGAAGAACACGCGTACGTACACACATGCATGCACACACGCACACACACGCACAGACACGCACACACACACAACACACACACACACACACACACACACACACACACACACACAAGGAACTGCTGTGACTGAGGCTGTCGAGCCGCTCGGACAGCCCGAAAACACAGGCAGCTCCAGGCATCCGGAGGACCGTGATCAGGTCCCTGAAGTTTGGTTTTTGTACATCTGCACATCGTGAAGCTCTTTGGGCCCGTCTTACAATGAAATATTCATTTTGTGTGTCATTCCAAACAGCTCCGGCGTGGCTGTGGTCACCCATCACTGGATGCGAAACGCAAAGAGCCTGCCTGAATACACAAACATTTTGTGGTCTCATTTCCTACCACGTGTTCGTGTGTCTTCTTTTTCAAACTGCGAATTTTTTTAGCGTCTCGCCTTCTGTTTTTGTACCAGAAAACTCAGCTTTGCTGCATACCCGTGAGGCAGACGCACCTTTTCCCTTGACGATGACGATGGGTGCATCGCCCAAGTCTTCGCTGTCGCTGACGCTCGGCGTGTCCTCTTCGTCCTCAGACGTCAGCGTCGTCAGCGGGTTCACCGCCTCGATGTTCGCCTGAAGTGCACACCATGTGTTGATTACTTTTCATCACTGGGAAAAACATGAGTTCCGAGGGGAACAGCGATAAGCAGAGATGAAGACGCCAAGCAAGATGCGCGCGAGTGCAAGAGAAAGGGAAGCAACGTTTGAAGTTAAAAATTTTGAGTGTCTGGAGAATTCAGAACGCTCTGAGATTTCAATTTTTATCTCTGCGAAAGATTGTGCCTTTTCCTGTCAATCATGATCTCTGATTCCTGCTCGTCTATCTCGTTCTGTGGAGAGAGTAGAACAAAGGCAGGCGAATTACGTGGATCCGGTGTCTGCATCTCGGCCCAGCTTTGCACAGTCTCCCCTCGGACTGCGATGTCAGGCCTGGATTGCGTTCGTGAGAAAGGTCACCAGATGTTCAGGGGGAAAGCCATCAGTTATCCCTTGGTTTCCTCGAACCACGAATTCGCTCGAATCAGCCGAACAAAACACTGGGGACCGACAGGCTTTCTGGTTGTGCGAGAACTGCAGTCAGTTACCTTTCTGCTTTTCTTGACAACTTTGATCCCAAAAGTTCGAACAAGAAAGACCCGTCCGAAAGACGTACCTGTCTGTGCTTGCTCCCTTCCACCTTCCCTGAGACTCGCTCCGAGATGTCTGAGCTGGGTGCATATTTAAGTGCGGTGCTGTTCGATGCTTCAAACACATCCTCCTCAGAGAAAGAACTGTGCACAGATTTTCTCCTTTTCGTATCCGCTTTTTCATTTCTGCCTTCTAACCTATCCTCACTGCTGTGCGCTGTGTTCGGTTCGGTTCGTTTGGCATCCACGGGCGACGATTCGTGAGGGGTGGATGAATGTCTGCTTTTGCCGCTTTCACTCCCCTCTCTGGGGGATTCCAACTTGAGCTCGTCTCTGAGTGAACTGGTCGAGGACGACTTGAAGCGTTTGTTGTTGACGGCGGGGTTGCCTGCGCTGGACAGGCTGGGGACGCTGGCGGAGCGGGCGGCGTCGATGGTCGCGACAACCTGGAGGCCGTCGGCGCTCGAGTCCGAGTCCGGGTCTTCCGGCGGCTTCTCTCGGGACTCGAGCTCTTTCAGCTGCATCTCTTGCTGGGCCTGACTCTTGGCTTGTAGCTTCTCTTTGATCATTGCAGGATCGTACAGCAGTTCCTTCCTCTCCTTCTTTTTCTCTTTCTTGGACTTCTCTTCCTGTGATGAAAAAAAAAACCCCGTGGGTTGTGAAAACTAATGATGAGAGGCAAATTGCTCGTGTAATTGACGGTGTCTCAGGACCAGGCTCCAACCTGCATTCCATTCTGACAGCGGAATGTGGTCCTGAAAGTTCAGGACCAGACAATGATGCAAAAACACGTGTTGCTCGGGTGACACAACTCTGAGAGATGAGGGCTCAACGTTCTTTGGACAGGACGGCCTCCCTTGTGCTTCACCACATCGCAGAACCGGGGTTCTGCGCTCTTCCCGCAGCACCTGACGCACCTTGCCGGCGTTGGTGGCCTCCTCCTCGTACGACATGCTGACGACGGCCAGCATCAGGTTGATCAGGTAGAAGGAGCCGAAGAAGACGACGACACCGAAGAAGATGACGTTCCACGGTCCATTGGCACGGATAATCTGCGGGCAGAGCGAAGAAGAATTTAACATCGCGAAAAAGGTGCATGGGACGGAACTGACACCAGCAGCTCGGTGACAGAGTCAGTTTCCCACTTTATTGTGCGTGTACAAGGCGACGACATGAAACTTTGGCAAGAATGTGCACGCCAGTAACTACTTTAAGAGAGGGGAACTCGTATGTCGCTGAAACAGGCAGGTCCGAACTAAGACTGACCGCTTTCCGCGTTGATGCAGTGTTCTTATGCATAAAATATTGTCTAATGATTTCTTGTCTGTCGAGAATAATTAATTAGTTCCATTTTGTGTGTGCTATTGAGCGACCGAGGCATGTCGCTTGAACCACGTGCAGTTTCCAGGTTGGGCGAGGCCATCGATCCGATTTGTTGTTGGTCGCGAGGATTTCTTCGGTTGAGTCGAATTTTTGCACAATTTGTCTTCAACACGCTGTCAGTTCTCAGTGACTCTTTGTTCCTCTTCGTGGGGTTCAAGAACCGACTCCATTGGGAGAACTCTGTGACTGAACAAAAGCGCATTCATTGAGACATAACTTTCACGCAGGTCTCACTGACGAACGTCAGAGTCCAAACACTGCATGCCTCTGCTCAAAGTCAACCTGCATGGAGCGCTTGCAAAGTGAGAACATAGACATGCACCTGCTGTTTCTCTTGTCAGAATTCTGGTTGTACTTGAGACTTTTTTCTCACAAACGTCACCCACACAGGCTGCCTGCATTCAACATGAACCACAAGCAAAATACAAGGTGCTGTCTCTTGCCTGTCCCACAGAAATCAAGAAAAAACTAGCATCATTAGTGCCAGGTCATGCACCGTGGACACGGCAGACTTTACGTGCAGTTCATCGAATTCCAAAGCGGGCGCACCAAAATGAAAGGCCTCGGTCAACACTTAAGCGTGTCGGCATCTGCGTAGTTTTTCATCTCGCGCGGAGAACCACGGCTCCGAAGATCCCGACACTTACGAAAGCAGAAAAGCTCTTTGATCAAGCTGGGTGTAAGTGGGACAATCTGCCAGTGCCAAACCGCTTTCACTTGGCAACCAACAGATATCAAGAATTCTCGCCGAGTAACCCTGCACAGGATGCAGAATCAAGATCCAGAATCTGGAGAACAGGCCAACAAAGCAGCCTGCTCATTCATGGACATGCACGTGGGAAGCAGAACGGCCATCGGCTTCAATACTTCTCATATCGCAGCATTGCGGTGATAAAACAATCAGTTACTTTGTAATTAGCAAATACAATTCATGGCCGTTGGTTTGCAATGAATCACGAAATGCCTGCGGGGGCGCGACCAGCGATCAAACGCTGTGCAGGTGTTTGGTTGGCACTCAAATTTCCCCAGAGTAGTGAGAATCGTCACTTCAGCACCAACAAACACAACAGAAATACTGCAAGGAAAGATTTGCCGCGATACTTCCTGCTGCAGGGCAGGGCTTGGAAGAGATTCTGGCCCGAGTGAACCACCGAGAGGCTGCGTGTGCTCCCGCATAACCTCGACCACATTGATATGAAAGCAGAGAAGGTTCTTGATTTTCGTCCAAAGGCTCCAGTCTGTCTGTCTGTCTGTCTGTCTGTCTGTCTGTCTGTCTGTCTGTCTGTCTGTCTGTCTGTCTGTCTGTCTGTCTGTCTGTCTGTCTGTCTCTCTCCTTTTCTCTCTTGCTCATATTTGGACCAGCTTCAGCGTTCGTGACTTCAAAGACACCGGCCTGTGATCGAGATAGGTGATTGCATGGGAGCAACCTCTCCATGCTGAGCAACGAACGAGTTGCAGTCTCGAGATGACAAACAATGGAATTCCCTGACATTTTGGTCTGAGTTTCGAAGAATTCACATCAGCTGCTTTCTCGAAAAATGGTCAGTGGCACTTCAGCGACCGTCGGTTGCAAACTACGATGCGCCTTCAGTTTTTGACTGTGATCCACAAAGTGGAACTCACCATTACTTCAACAAAACAAGCTAACAAACAGTGTTTTTTTCTGGTACGATTGAACGGTGACACACAAGTATCAGGAATAAAGCAGACTTTGAGCCAACAAAATTTGTTCTGTGATTCCTCTGGGACCCAACACCGGCCAAAACCTGAAGGTTTCGATCGAATCCAACTCAAATGAATGACAAAGCTGCCTGTTGTGCCCGCTGCTTCACCGAGAAATCTGAAAGCTTGTGGGAAATGGTGTTCGGCGCACTTGCCTGACCTGGATTTCTATTAGAGAACAGCGCGCTGCAATAAAGAGGATCCGAGCAACGCCTCATGGCAACTGTTCATTGAGCGCCTCATCAGTCGCCTGATCGTCTCGATGGCTCGCTCAGCTCAAGCGTGCGCAGCCAGCTACAAACGCCCCGTGTCAACGTGTGAGAACTGACATAATTGGGTGAACGGACAGCCGTCTGGGAATCTCAATTTAGTTGCAAGTGTCCTGCTTGAAACACTACTGCGTCAACCAGGTGCAAAAATGAACAACAAATGTCTCTCAAAGGCTCGGAGCTTTGTTCACAAGTTCGAACGGGTCGAAATCTATGAGCAGTGGCTGGTTCCGTCCTGCCATGTTAGATTCGAATAAAGTGCAGCAGATGTCATCCATTGCAGTTGTCAGCGCGAGGCCCCCCGTGCGCGGCGGGGCGGGTCCCACCGGACTGTTATCAACACACACCGATACCTGGCGAGCCTGATTTACCGCTTCAAACCTCAACGTAATGGCCGCTTCTAATTCCATTAAAGGCCTTTGTATGCATGACTTCAGCTGAAGTAAGTCGCGCGCTGTTTTTGGTCGTCGTGGCTGTGTCAGCATGTTGAACTCCAAAACACTGTCCAGTTCGTGCATCTTCAACTGTCAAACACATGTTTTGTGTTTTGCAAACTGCGGTGCAACTGCATGATGACCAAAATAGTGACACCACCCAACAACATGTTTTGAAGCCAAAAGCCTCCGCCCAAAAGCGCATGCGATGCGAAAACAATATGTTTAGACATGACGGTGATTCCTGCAAAAGCTATACCCTGTCTCTCAGTCAGGATGAATTGAACAGTCAATGGTGGAAGAAAACAAGTTTGTTGTACTCACATGATTGTAGATATTCTCCCAAAAGTCTAACGTAATCAGTTGGAAGGCACTGAGCATGGAATACCCAAAGTGGTCAAAGTTGGTGTACCCAAAGTTGGGATTGGGTCCTACGTGTGGCAGGCATGTGTAATTATCGGGACACCCTCTGGAAAGAGAAAAACACACCAATGATTACGAAGATTGTTTGATCGTAAGTTACAGGAACATTGAAAAACATGGGAGGCCGAACGAACAATCACCACAACAACAACCATCGTTGCAGGAAGCAAAATTTTTTTCTCGAGTGCGTTTCATCATGACGACTGCATTTTTTCCTGTGATGTTAACAGTTTACCTGGCTGTGACTCATATCAGTCGAAAGCCTGATAAATCATCAGAGCCGTGGTAAGTTCTCTTTTGAAGTTGCTATCCAACCAGGGAGCTTTGTACTACCAAATCTGCATGGGCACTGCAGGGTAAAACAAGCAGTGACAAAAGACAGTCGAGCAGGAGGGAGGCGAGACACCTGGTACCAGCAAAACGGTTGATGAAACACGTTGGTGAAGTACTCAACGGTGATGAGATTTGTGTCTGACCATTGCAGGCTGGAAGCAGTGATGGTCACTCACATATGAGAGAAAGGGGTTCGATATCAAAGTACAATGACGTGTCAGTTTTTGTCTTCGTACCAAGGTGGGGCCTTTGTGGCAGCACAGATTGTCTAGCCTCACAAAAAACACACCCACACGCCGACTCCCTCACTTTTTGGTAGTGTGACCAAAAACTGAGGGGGGCAGTGTTTGGTAAAATCCAACCAAATACTGACTCAAAAAGTAAGGGGGTCAGTATTTGGTTGATTTTCAAACAAGCAGGTGAATTACATTGATCTTGATTCTGTTTTGAGAAAATGACAAAAGCACTTTGTGAAGACTAAAAACCCCCAACCGCAAGCCAGACCTCAGGGCATGGTGTCAGGTCTTTGGCCCTTGGTGTTTGTTCGATATCCCTGCCCCTCGGATCTGGCTTGGCATCACCCTCAGGAGAATACATTGTTCCAACCACCCACCCACCCCAAAAAGGCGCAAGTATTTCTGTGTACAACTTTGCCACCCGAAACCACACCCTTGGCACAGAAAACTGCACGTGTTCGGCCTTCATGTTGTTGGAATGTCTGGGACTTGACGAGGAGAGCATCCTCCCAGTACTGATATACTTCCCAGGTAGCTGAAGCGTGCCCCTCCCCCATCAATGCATCGTGATCCACGATGCGAAACAACAAGATCTTCGCCAACTCACCCGGCACCGGTACTGTTGCCGCACAGACGATACTCGCCGTCCACCACGAGCCAGTTGGAGTCGTTGCGGATGTGCTCGGCGTAGTCCCAGTCGGTCATAGCGGCGCCCTCTGGAAGGTCTCTGACGCATTTCTGACGCAGTATGCCCATGTACACTTGGAGCGCGAACAGAGCGAACACCATCATACAGAACGACGTCAAGAGGATGACGTCCGCCAGCATGCGCATGGACCGCAGCAGAGCGCTGATGATCGTCTTCAGACCTGCAATTAGTGTGTATCACGACCCATTGCTCCTCTTGTTTTCCTGAGAACCAAACAAAAATCCGACCAAGCAAAAGGAGTGGAGTATGAGCACATTTCCGAAGAAGCTAGCGGCTATCTAACTTCGTCACACCGGGCAAATGACTATAGAGTTCACCTTCCCGTTTCGCATAATGGGCAGTGCTTTTTAGGTGATTTGAGGTGGGTTGCACGATTTGAGCCAAATCGGTGTGAGCCAAATCGAAGCACCTATAGGCAGCCTCTTCCAAAAGTATGTCAGCAGCAGTTTCATGGT
>JAAUXT010053566.1_pt1 | contig 21872 bp, 25 predicted proteins | sample 7278171 | NCBI WGS metagenome assembly JAAUXT01 (sample SAMN14350112, study PRJNA611818) | marine sediment metagenome | isolation source: surface marine sediment (1.8m) | place: French Polynesia: Moorea | collected 2018-08 | reverse complement strand
GTGTGCCTCACCTTCGAGCGCGGTCCTGCAGACGAGGTGTGTGTTTTGTGTGTATGTGTGTGTGTGTGTGTGTGTGTGTGTGTGTGTGTGTGTGTGCCTCACCTTCGAGCGCGGTCCTGCAGACGAGGTGTGTGTAGTGGAAGTAGAGCGGGAACTTGAGGTGGAGGTAGTCGATGAGGAAGCGGCGCACACGCTCACTCGCGTCCATATAGAGCTCGACCTGCTCCCGGCTCAGCCGACCATCCACCGCCAGCTGCGAGCGACAACAGAGCGCAGTCAGTTGTCAAGGAGAACAAGTCACGGGCTCAGGAAGGATGGACCGGGTTCACGCTGGACACACCATGCGCTACGTTGCAAGGAATTGTCATTGTCGCGCCCCCCGGCACTCGCCAGTACCCCAACACGATGATCCACACACACACACACACAAACACAAACACACACCTCACGTGACAGTTGGCCTGGTCCCTTATCTTGTTTTCCTCTCACTCTCCTGCACACGCGCGCACACCTCAGCAGCCCTTCAAGCTTCAACACAACTCTCACCTTCTCATTTGCCAACCCCTCTGCACACCCACCGACACCCACGCGCGCACGCACACCCACTCTCCCTCTCACACAAACACGCACGCACCCCCACACGCACACATCGGCATCCCACCGAAGTGAACCCACAGCCCTCACCTACGCATACATGCATGCATGCACGCATGCACGCACTCACTCTCTCTCTGTCTCTGTCTATCTGTCTGTCTCTCTCTCACACACACACCCTCCCCACAAGCACACACACACACACATTCCCCCTCCCCACAAGCACACACACACAAGCACACACACACACACACACGCACCTCTGCGGCGCTCAGCACAGTGAGCCCCTCGAACTTCTCGTAGTCGGTGTGCGGAGAGGACCGCTCTTTGTCGTTGTACCCGTCTCCCTGCGATGCGCCCAGCTGAAGGGGAAATAGCTTCGTTCATTCAGCCTGTTGCCAAAAGTTCTGCAGTGTAGTGTGGAGTTTTTTTGCACGCACGAAAACTTGAATGGCACGTTGTGACTCTTTTTGCTGGTTCACACAGACACCAGAGGGCGACTGCGCGCCGTTGATTCTACAATTTACTCGATTCTATTTCACGCGCAAAAATAATGGCACAAGAAATGCAAGTGTGCCCAGAATCAGAGAACTCAAGCGAGACCTTCTATGATGGCGAACTCCTCTGCCCCACTACCCTCGGTCCCACCTCATTCGAACACCTTTTATCTGAGCGGCATCAATTCGGACAAGTCAAGATTTCCTCGAATTGGAAGGGAACTATCCAGTGTCGTTGGATCAACAGGATCTCTCTGTGAACGATTTCACATTGTTCAAGTTCGAAAAGGGTGTCGCCCGTGTGTTCACGCACCGTGGCGACCTCTATGAGGTTCTCACACTCCTCTTCGCTCAGCACGCCCTCTATCACCACCCTGTTGTCGCCCTGCAGCTCCTCCGCCTGCAGAGAAAAAAGCTAGGAAAAGTTCTCAAAAAGGCCAGTTTCACACCGAATGTACCACACCTTGCGTCTCAGTACAATTCAATTGACGCAGCGTCCGTTGCATTGTGCAGTGACGCAGTGCATGACGCATTCTGCGTAACACAGTGTCCGACGCCCTAAATCGAACACGTCCACGAGATGATGCCGGTGACGCACGTACCTGCATACCGACGGTGACGCCGTTCTTGGCGTGCGCGCGCATCTTGGCGCGGTGCGCGTCGTCGTCAGGGAGACGCACGAACTTGGGCTTCGGCTCCCGCCGGAAGTCAGACTCGTCTTCCGGCAGGGTGTCCTTCCGGACGCTCCGCCGCTTGCGAAACTGAAGAGAAACAGAGACACGTGGTTCAAAAGTTTGCGAGCAAGTTGTCCGCGCACACACACGCACACGCACACACACACACACACACACACACACGTCGGTGTATGTTCAAGAGTTGCGGTTGTTCGTGCTTGAGTAGGGGTCAGCGTCAGCGTGGAAAAGGCAACGTTCACTCAAACGTCACTCCACTTCTTTTGATCGTGGAATGCAAAGAACAAGACTCTCATCAACACACAAGCTACCCAAAATGGCCAGTTCCTTGTCCCTACTCGAATTCACTGATTTGACAATTCTGTTAGCCTGCACATGTACACTCGCTATCCCAGTGATTATAGTTTTGCAAAGTCCGGACAAAGCCATCCTGAGGATCGCTCCCACCCCACACCCCTACCTTCCCCCCCCCCCCGTTTCGCTTTGATTCTCGGGTCCAGCTGACGCCGCCGCCGCTACTCGCCTCAACAACAGACCTCATTTTCCTTTGACCTTCCCAATCTGTGTCTCCAGATCCATTCTCCCTTGACCTCGCTCCCTTTATCTGCGAAACGCGCCGTGAAATCGGACACAATCCCCCATTATTATTTGCATTATTAGTGCCGGGGGCAGGTGAGTGTGGCACTGCTCATTAAGACTTGACCACCGAATGACGCGGCGCTCACCCGCCGCGTATCAAACGAAGGCAGAGCGCCGCCATATGCTCCGTTTTCCAGGGTCCTTTGTCCCCGTGCGGCTCACTGGGGAAATAATCTGAGTAGAAGGGAAACAGGGGCCTTTGTGGACAAGATCATATTGAGGAGGGGGGTGGTGCACGCTGGGTGCGTCATGCGCTGTGGCTGTGGACAAGTCATGTGACACGCGTCGTCGCTTGTCACGCTGGGTGTGGTGCACATTGTGTCCACGCAGTCAATGGGCGTTGTAGCTTACACAACGGGCATGTCAGACGTTGTGCGTCCCCGTCTGTCAACACGTGTTGTCACATGTTGTGACATGCGTTTGCAGCGCTTGCATATTTTCTTCCACCACATGACCAAGACAGTGTAACAAGCTTTGTCAAAGGGACTTGTACACTTGTACAAAGCACGACGCATCCAATGTGAACCCTGTTGGAGGCTTGTATCTCACGGTCAGACGGGCGGTCAGTAGCTTCTGTACAGAAAACAGACGTGTTCAAAGCCCGAGAAGTGGCCTCGTCTAAAAGCCGTGGAAACCTGATCTGCAGGAAACTGCACGAGCTTTTAGCTACAGGGAAACTTGACCACAAAACGGGCCCAGGTTCACCTGCATTTTGCTTTATTTTCTTACCGTGCGCCAAGAAACTCCATCTGCGCGCAACATGAGCAGCGGACTTCAGATTCAGTTTTCATTTCAATCAATAAGTTCAAAATTAAATCCCCGAGGCAGAACTTCCCGCGTTTCTCCCAATTATCTTCACTTTCAATAAAAATCACCGCGACCGCGTCTGCCAAAAAAATATTGGAAAAATATGCTGCAATTTTTGTTCCATGACTCGATTGAGGAAGTGACAGGGAGTTGTGGCTTCGATTATTTCGAATTCACGACGGACGGATGGCTTTCCGTCTCACCGCGCGCTGTCGGAGGGAATTACTTCAGCGATGGCCACACCTCAAATGCGAAGAAAACTTCGTGTCAGCGAGGCGCGGATTCAGGGGCGGACAGTGACGCCCCCCTTGAAGATATTTTTTTCTTGGAGTGGGGGCTGGTTATTTTTCTCTTTGGAAACTCCTCTTTTTTCTCGTTCTTGTGCAATTCCTTTACAAAGGTCAAAAAATTTCAAAATTTGACTCACGCCCCCCCCCCGAAGCTCGGGGGAACCGCCCACCCCTGAGACCCAAACAAAATCCCGAATCCTCCCCTGCAACCAGCGAAGAAAACATTTTCAACGTCTTGACCCGCACCAAACGGCCCTGACGACTCAATAAGAACCCGACAGAATTTGTATTTTAATGCCTGAGAAAAGCATTTTTATATTTACGACCCATGCCAGCTGTATTGAGCGCGGGGTATTGTGGTGGTGGCGGTGTTGGGCGGGTGTTTGTGTCGAGCCCCTCCGGGGGGGACGGGGAGTTTTGGGAAGGCGCCCCTGGTCATAACGACACGACACAGAAGGGCGCAGAGCCCTTAAACTGTCCATCATTGAGGAACTGTTGTGGTGAGGCCACAACGAGAATCTGATGAAACACCTTCAATACTCGCGTTCAAAATTCCAAGAATTTTTGGAATCGTTATCATCATCGTTCTTGCGGATGTTTTCTGTCCTGGGATAATTTATTGTTTGCTGATTTGTCAGTAGAAAGTCGCTCGGTTCTGAGTGTTCTTCGACTGTCAAGTCACAATCACAAATCTTTACTGTCTCATTTCAAATTAACACACACACACACACACACACACACACACACACACACACACACACACACACACACACACTTCATCTGCGACATTCACAACAAACGTACAAACACGCACGCACACACACACAACACACACGTGCACTCAACACACACATGCACACACGCACGCACTCAACACACACACACACACACACACACACACACACACACACACACACAAACAGTGCCGCTTGGTGTATCTCGTAGGAATCTAATGTCCGGTTCAGTAGACAGACGTCTGTCAGCGACGTCTATTTTTAGCAACAGTCGCAGCAACAGTCATAAGCGTCAGCGTCCAGGATGGCCGAAGAACGCGGAACTGACCACTGGTCAAATTCCCACCGTCCTCCTGCGACACCACGCTATTTATTGCACGTAAAAACCCATTTGCATTTTAAATCTCCTTCTATCATGGCGGTCGCTACTTTTCATTTAGAAACTGGTGGCCATCATTTTTATGACTGACCATCTGGGCTCTCAGGTCTATTGAGGCGCATTCCTTCGGGTTTAGTCTCAAAAAGATAATTCTAGGCTTGAAAAAATAAATGGCCTGCTGATAGCTCTTTTACCTCCGTGAGCGAAGTTTCCAATCAGAACTTCGGCCTCATTTAAGTAACATTACAGAAGCAAATCCTGTTTCCGACTTATAATTTGTCGTCTTCTCCCTGGCTGTACGTGGGTACGAACTGGTGATGGTAAAATTCCCCCATTAGCCTGATGTTACTCACTTTCCAATTCAGCGCACAATTGTTGTCCACATTGTTCTCTGATCTCTATTGTTTGGCCGCTGTATAGTGGAAGCTGCCACTGCTGTCACTATGGCGGGGGGGGGGGGAGGAGGATCCAGGGGCCCCTTAGAAAAGCCTTTAGACGTACGTATTAACACGGAGCTTTACACGCCGCGCCACTTGCTTTTCCACGACAAATGTTGCCGGTGTCAAGAAATGGTGGCCACCATTTTCTCCACGCAGGTAAATTGTTCGTCACTGTTCCCAGTTTTGAAAAGAGTGAAGTGTCACAGAAAAGCTGTGTGCCAAACTGCATCTGTATGAAAAACACCAGGTCTGGCTCAGCCACAGAGAAGTTTCTCGCCACAGCTCAACATGAAAACGCCTTTCGAGTTTCTGACCGACCAAAAAAAATAATTTTCATGCACGCCCGGCCAAATAACGCGCCCCAGGCGCGCGCGAACATTTTCAAAGTTGAATTTTCCCCCTCTCCCGCATTCGGGGTTTGACCCCCTGACCAATTCCTGGATCTGGATCCGCCCCCTGTCTCGCTGCAGGGAAATTTTCAGGTGCGCAGAGCGAACTCAATACGCTGTGCTTGAACAGACAATGCGCAGCTGCTGTCAACCAATCATAACCGCTTTACTTCACCCAACCTGCCTCGCTGCAAAAACCCACTTCAGCACTTTTTGTCAATCGGAAAGTTTTATTAACTGGGGAATTCTACAGATCACGTGCAATTTTGACCAAATGGGTGGGTGACCCATTTAGCTCAAATTGTACGGATTCGTTCAGGCGTCAAAATTCCGGTTCTAAAATTTTGCATCAAAATTTCCACTGTTCAGCTTTTGTGATGTGTCGTGACCCGGTTTATTTCATTCCACTGTCCGCACCTTGATCTCTCGTTTGTGACGATGTTGTCGCCATTTTCCCGAAAAACTGACGAATCAGACAAAATTCCCTTTTTTCAAGTTTGCATTTTCCCAATTGTCTTCCACCATCTTCAGGTGTGATTGGTAAAACTTCTTGTCAACATTTCGTTAAAATCGCGTTTTGCGGCTCCTCACGATGTTCAGACCAGTTCCAACCCCGGACAGAAGAAAAGGCTCACGTGGGGGTTTTGAATGAAATGGGGACAAACGTTCACTCTTCTTTGGTATCGTCTGACAACACCGAGCTTCAGGTGGAGCCCTGCACCTGGACACGCAAAGAAACAGGACCAGGGCACTTTCCACTTCCCCCATTGTATCACGAGGGTGTGTCAAAAGACCCCAAACAGGCATCAAATTTTCCGCCAGGTTTTCCAAGCTACTTTTTGCAAGTGGTTTGTAATTTTACTCTCAACGAGCACAAAATGATGAAAAAAGCTGAGTTCTGCACGACAACCACATCAGATACAGACACAAAACCCTGCGCAGTCCCTCGTGACACTTTTCCTGAGCAGTTTCTTGGACCTCAGCCCCACAGAAGTGCAGGATTAACACAACAAAACGAGGCAAATGGTCCCAAGAACCTGCGTGAGCACGTATCGTGCTGGGCTTTGATTCACGCTGGACGCGTCAGGCGTTGTGTCCACGCGCACGTCAAAGCGCACTGTTCCTACGCCGTCGTTTTTTGGCGGCGTCGTGCGTTGCGTCCATGGCAACGTCAACGCAACGTTGCACAACCACTTGTACTGGACGCGTCGTGCGTGGCGTCTTCGCTGCCAAGCGTTGCGTCGTCATTGACCTGCAGACGACACAACGCACGACGCACCCTGTGCTCAACACGCCCTGAGACAACCGACGTAACCAAAGACAGAGGGAAACACCTCCACTATTGTGCGAAGTGACAGGTTTTGTCGCGGTCGTCACCCGAGAGTCGTGTTCCTGTCAGCGGCAATGTTATCGGGTCCCCAGCACGACAGGGAGGTCCAGCCTCAAAAGTCTGAGGCACAGCGGAGAAAAGGGGACGTTTTTTACTTCGGTTCCAGTGATTGACAGAATCAGCGCGACGCACTTTCTGACCTGCGCTTCTTACAATGGTTTCAAGCAGTCAGAGGTTTTCACACTGACCACAGTCTCTGTCAATGGCGGTGGGTTTTCCTTGCTGCAGAATTTTCTGAGGTGCACTTTTCTGTCTCTTGTGATCGGAAAGTGGTTTTCAATCAAACAGAATTCTGTGCTTTCTGCATATTCAATTCTGCACACCACAGCCAGCGAGCTCTTGGTGCTTACCGGGATTTGATTCATGACGTCCGCCACGAAAGGTGTCTTTCCCCCACACCCCCCAAGAAAAAATAAGTCACAAATCGATTCAAAAAATTTCGCCAGAATTTTTCAAAGCAGACAAGAGCTAAATATTTCAAACTGAATTTCAAATAGAAGTCTTCAGATGGAACCTCACGTAAAATTTTTGGCTGAAATTTTCTGACAACAATTCCCTGAATTCGTTTTCGTTTTCAAATTTGAGCCCGAACTTTTTGCGAAAACTTCGACCTCGATTCATTTTGAAAATGTTGAGGTTGAACTTTTTTGATTTCGTAGCGTTTATTCCACGAAGAGCACATGTTTTCGCCGTGGCCTCGTGAACTCTGTGCGAAGCGGTGAAATCAAGCAAAACTAATGCAGAGGTCGGCTGATAATGGAGCGAATTTTCCAGCGAGGAGCCCCCACTGCGAGGTCCGCAACATCTGAACAATTCACAACGTTGGAAACCAGGGCCTGATTCCAGGGGTGGATTCCAGGGGTGGAGCCACGAATTGGTCGGGGGGGGGGGGCAACTTGGAGGGTGGTGGCCTCTAAGCTGGATTTCTGGAAAAATACAAACTTTGTGCACTGATCTTTTGTGCTTGCCAGGGGTTCGCTTTGCCGAGCCAATTTTTCGGGATCAGAAGGACTCTCACAAACCTCTCTGTCTGACCCCAGGTGACCCAACGGATGCTGGTCAATCAGCCCCTACCACCCACGTTAAAGAATTGCCACTCTTTGTGCCTCAATGTGTGCCATTTTTCCAGGATCTCACGAAATAATATTGTTCAGAGTTTTGGTGCCCGAATTGAGATCCAGACCCTGAGCCGCATTTCTGATTCACCCCTCGGTGAGGGTTGGGCTGAATTGCGTAAGGTCGAGGTCCAATTAGAAGCGGGCGTGAACAACACGTCACGTAACGGTGATGGAAGCCCTGATGAGGGGGAGCAGTCCACCGTACAAAGGGAGAGAAACCAAAGTGCTCGGCGCGGAGTGGAGAGAGACGCCACAAACGGGTGGTGTTGCACAGAGGCGAATCTGGGATTCGGTCAGGGGGGGGGGGAGACGGGGGTATGACCCTCTTTTGAAGGGTCAGATGGGGGAGGGTTCGAGCTTCTCGGCCGTCAGAATCCGTCCCCCCAAACCGTCCATGCAAAAGGGAGTCCATCAACAGAAACAACAGACGCTTTGTTTCTCAGAGGTGCATTCTGCTGCCTGAATCTTCAGGTTGCTCCAAACAACTGAATTTCTGGAAAGGATTCGTCGCTCTTGTGAGGCCATTGATAATATTTGGTTGTTTCGTTGACACAATACGGAGTTCAGATTCGTTTGCCTATTCACCTCAAAGCGATGAAAATTGGGTTGGAACAAAGCACCATATTGTCACGCTCCGGACAAAAAGGATTTTCCCCATTGTTTCGTTCAGTCGAAATTGTCCAGCAGACTTTGGACGAAAACTGCCAAATCTCAGCAAAATTTTATGGTGTTTCACTTTCAGGAAACCTTTTTGCTTGGATTTGGCCGTCAAAAAGTGTGACAGGCAGAAACCACCACAACATCCCTCCATGTTTGATCCAGTCACCCAGTTTTTCAATTTATCGGTCAGTTCCTATCGATAAAATAATCATTCAAAAAGCTGTTTCTGGATCGACGTGTTTTCAATATCATTAGCAGGCAATTCTGTTCCCGGGCATGTCGGGCCCCAAGGCCGCCGCCGCAGATCCTGGAATTGATCGGTCGGTGCCGTCGCTTGTTACTGCTGGGGGAATTCCCCACGTCATGTTCTACTGTGCGCAACAAACAACGCCCATACACATGCGCGCGCAGTATTCTAAAGACACGGTGCGTCCTGCGCCGCGTTCCTACGTGGACGTAGCGACGCAACGCGCAGAGCAAAGTTTGCGCGTTACGTCACTCACGTCATCACGTCAACGCACATTCATGTATTCATGTACACGTTGGCGTAGTTAACGTATCTTCTTTGAACTCCCTATTGTCGTGGAGGACACGGACGCATGACGCATCCAACGTGAACTCCACCCCGCCCTTTCAACACCACAGTCAGTCCCCTTTGTCACCAACCCGCCTCCGTGTCTACATTTTACGGGGGATGTTTTCGCACAATTTTCCGCGTTTCGTGCACAAGTACAAAAAAAATTCAGTATTCTGAATCACTCCAGGGGGCGGCAATTAGATGGGGAAGGAGTCGACGTTTTGTCCACCTTTCCACCCAACACGGAATGTGTCTCGTCGGGGGCAAACGTAGCTCGGAGCTACTTCTTGTCCACAGCTGATGCACACGGTATAGAATCAACAAACATCGCTGTGTTTTTCTCAAGGGAAAATATTCTCCGTAGAAACAAACACACCGTGCTGTGGAGCCTTGGCTTTGGGGACGCAATAACGTGTCACTTTGTGCATTCTTTACTTGCTCCTTTGCTGGAGTTTCTGACAAACTCTCTGAGAAGTTCAGCAATTTGTTGTTTGCTCCAACACCTGTGATACAAACAAACGTCAAATCCAATATGGATCCAAAAAGATCAAAACGGATCCAAAACCTCAAAAGTCATCACAATTTCAAGATTCAATGAAAACTTTTCCGCACCAAAAAATTCCACAAATTTATTGGAATTCTTGGTCGGCATTCTCCTTTGAGAGAAATTTCTTGAGGGTAATTTTGAACATGTTTTCGACGACGTTTTTCAATGTTTGTTGTTTGATAAAAAGTGTGAAATATGAAAGAGCCACAGTGAGGATCAACTGTGATTAGATTCTTGACAACTCGAGAGATTTTTTGATGTTCGGCACTTTAGCGTTGGCATAAACTTCATTTCGTTTCTCACTGCTCGAACAAAAGTTTCTCTCCCTTGCACCAGAAATTACAGCTAAAATCTTGAGGATACGTTGGAAACCTGTTTGGGAAAAGATTCACATCTCCAACGTCCATCCTTTCGAGCTTCAAACACTTTCAATGCAATTTTGGTTCCTTGAAAACGAAACGCTACGAACTGAACTTGTGTCCACCGTTTTTGTCAAACTCAAAAAAGATTCCTTCCTTCAATGACAACACATTCGGACTTTCCACCTCTATTTGCTCCAGTCACGACAAACTATGTCATAAACAGCATTTAACTCGCTCCATCCAAACCTCCACCAGTCAGAATTTACAACCCTAAATTGAAAGCTGAGGTACCGTACTCCCTTTAGAGGTAACACTCGAATGTAGAAAAGCCTCCCGGCTCATTTCCAGCTCTGCATCATAAAACTATGTCTTTTTATACAAGAGCCATAAATTTAAATCCCTCACAAAGGTAGAGAAGATTAGAGTCTGTGAATCATGGAGAAGATCTGTCGTATCATTTTAATTGCGTTCCGTGTTCAACTTTTCTTTTGCTTTCAAGTGTTACGTTTCGGGTTCAGCTGGAAAATGAGAACAAAGTTTCCATTGGGAGGGTTCGATTTCGCCTGGATCATTAATTACAAACGAACGTGCCCCAAACACCAATTGAATCTTTTTTGAAAAGAAGAAAAGGGAGAATCAAGAAGAAATGCTGCTCTACACGACCACGATGTGCTGGCTGAAGCTAAATTTTGCTTTTCTATTTTGCTCACAAAAAAACGTCCTGTGTCGTTTCTCCTTGGACAACTTGCGCCGAGCGTTCAGTTTTCCCAAGTTTACCAACTTGCTTCAAATGTCCAAATTTCTTTGCCAGAAAGAAGTAGAGTTCTTGTCTTGCCTGTCAAACAAGGAAACGTACATTATTTCTCCTATCAGATATTAACCTACAGGTATCAAAAAACGTTCAGACGTGAAAATTTGCAGAGACGAAAGAACGACACGAACCCACAGGCTTCAGCTGCGACACTTTCAACTGAAACTCTTAAAATTTTTGACTTCAGCAGCAAAATGCCCCATTTGTCCATCAAAGGCCACTTGGCATCAAACGGAGCCTCCACCTTTCAACACAGCACAATCGGCAACAAATTAGAGCCGTCAGTCACTCATTCACTGCGCGCAGATGTTCCGCTTTGGGTTCCACGTCGTCGTCTCTGGCGCGTCACACACGGGACGCGACGCGCGTTGCGTCTCTGTAACCAGGTTCACACTGGTTGCGGAACGCGCTGCATCCTGAGCAAGGCAATGGAAGCGTCGTCGTGAGGCTCGTATACCCACAGACTGACAGATCAAGATCCATACCAGTTTCTCACAAGAGTCGTCCGTGCTTCGAGACTTAGACACGGCCACGATTCACATCAGTTTTATGCTGGACACACACATCACGCGCAACGTCTCTGCGCTACGTCCTGGCGTCCGCTGACGTGACAAGGACGCAACACGTGACCCAAAGTCCTGCGTGCGCAACCCACACCGCGTCCGTCAACTCACGTGGTAAAAACACAGCGCGCACGCGCAGTGTGAACCAGCCCCGACTTCCACGTCCCCCAATCACCTGCAAGTTTTATGACCCATTTCTGTTCGTCAAAAATCGCATTTTCACCTGTGGTGCGAGAACCTATCACGTTTTGGTCGAAGCCCCCGCGCCTCACAATAGAAGAGCAGGTGATATCATTCAGAAACGGCCTTTTCCCTTCCCTCTGATGACTCGGTGCGATAACCAGGGAAATTCGGAGTAATTTCGGACTCTGTGTTGATAAAGGTGTCAGAGCGCAGTGGTACATATGGAGTCGCGGTCGATGGTTATCGCACAGGCCCCACAGAGAAACGACTCAAAATGCTAAATGTCCAAATGGCACCTTTTCTCCCATACCTGACACTCAGTGTTTCTATGCCCAGGAGCCGGAAAGCGCTTTTCTCTCTTTTTTTCGCACCTTGTGATATTCTCACTCGCTGGTGAGCATTTTATGACTCAAGGAATTTTTGTAAGGCATTGCAGGTTCACACAATTTTACTGCAAGAACACCTGCGAAGAGCGGAACTCACGAGTCATTGACGATGTTTTTCTTGCAAGCACGAAACTTCCGAACAACCCAATTTGACAGGAAGACGAGACTGTTCACAAAACGGCTGCAGCCACCGGTTCTGAACCTGACTGACGGCGCACTCTCCGATGTCGAATCCAAAAATCTCTTCCCAGTGAAATCTGCTCAAATCTGCTCAACACTCGTTGAGCAAACAGTCAGCAGGTCCATGTGTCGGATGAGGAGTGTTCGTTGAGTTCGAATGGGAGGGTTCGCATGAGGCGAGTTCCGAGTTGGGTTCGAATTGGGCGAGTTCCAGTTCGGCAGAGCCAGGTACACAGCATGGTCAGTGAAGTTGCCAAGAGTCCCGCTTCTCACGGATGACGATACGAGCTGCGACGTTCACGTTTATTGAAGAGATACAAACTCAGGGCGTGAAAGAAACATAGACAACAGCACAGACACAAAAGGAAACAATGAGGTGTTTCTCCTCTGCACGGAACGTCCCGGGTCCAGGATGCTTTGCTGAATGTGCACGAACATAAGACTTCAGATTCAAAGAAAATACATCAGATCTGCAAACTTACCCAGTCTACTATGTACAACATGGACAGAAAATGTGCACCCATGAGAAAAAAAGGCGAATTGTAAACCATGAAGACACCTTACAAGTTACTCAGGCAGTGAGTGAGCTCGAGTAAAAAAGCTTTTTGCTTGAGTTTCTGTTCAAGTGTGAGAGAGAGAGAGCACCCCACCAGCACCGAACGAGTGAGTCAGTGAGCACCAAGATTCCAACATAAACCTTCATTCCACCTGCAGAAGAGACAAAACAGCAAAATTTGTAAAATTATCAAATTTGAAAACAAAATAGAATTCAAAGCAGCAAAATAAAGAGAACCTGATGTTATGTGTCCGAAATCTAATTTCGTGTTTCAAAATCTTTTCTTCTGAGGTGGAATGAAGCGAGATGAGAAGCCTCCACGACACAGACCCGTGCATGTGCGCCACACGTGCACGTGCACTTCCAATTTTCGCCCACCCCGCCATCCCCAAAAGCCACGTGCGCGTGCGCGTGCAGCGACCACAGGTGGCGTTCTGATCAACTGTTTGATGACGTTCCTACCCGCGCGTGCGCGTGCGCACAACAGTCAAAGTTGGGTGCTAGATGTTACAAGTTGGCGGAATCAGGGTGATGGGTTCTCCCCACCAGGGGGTGGTCCGGGAGACCGAGTTGGAACAGCTCTCACTGGGCGTTGCCTCCTGCAACGGAGCACAACTGATAACGGGCGCGTTCGATTCACACGCCGAACATATCGCGGAATATGTTCGTTCGGTCCGTGAATCGAACGCACACAAAATGCCCCAAAATTAAAATGTCAAGCCCCAAACCAAATCAAAGAACACGAAGTCCGAAAGAAACAGAAGGCATCACAGAACTTGTCACACCCATTCACTCCCCAGGCATCTCAGTTTCATTCCACACCACAGACATCCACTGAACTACGTACAATGCGCGCACATCGAGCGCGCCGAGGGCACCGCATCGCAACGCAGTCACTTGACTCAATGTGCTCACCCTGGCTTCGAAGAAAATTCGGCAGACCGATCACAAACTGAAGGCGCTCGGCGTGAAAATCGAGAACACTGGACGTGCGTGGACGCAACGAGCTCCTTCAATTTGACGCGGTGCAGGCGCAGACGCAAAATTTATGCGCTTCGTTCACGTGACCGAACGTCACTGACGGCGTCATGGCGTTTTCACCTGGAGCAGCGTCAAGCGCCACAGTTACGTCAATCACGTCGCCATCGACTCCAACGTCCACCTTTCCACTGGATCAAAAATACTGTCAGCGTTTTTGACCCAGAATGAACAGCGTCCCATTGGAGTGGAGTCAATGGACACTTGACCCTGTGACGCTGGACGCTACGGATGACAACGCCTTCAGGGTCAGGTACTCACGGTGTCGGAGCCGCCTCCGGTCAGCTCGGCGTCGTCGCCCTTGACGTCGGCGTCGTCGCGTCCTGCGTCGGCGTCCTCGTCCGACAGCGTGTACTCGTTCTGCGCGAAGCGGATCATGTCCGACAACTGCTTCTGCCGCCGCTGGAACTCCAGCGCCTCCTGGTGGTGAGAAATAGAGAAGCGAAGGTCACAAACAAGAACACTTGCGCGTTGAAGACCCGCGATCAAAGTGAACGTCGCTGACGCGCGTGTTACCGACGCTGAAACTTTGAGGCAACTTTCTTTTTCAAATTTAGTTCTGAGGTGGAGGTGCCCAATGTCCGAGAAGTGGGTCTGCGGTCTGAAATACGAGTAATCGTGGGCCTAAAATTTGGTTTGCCTGCAAAACCTTCCTCCGCAGCTCTGCAAGAGAATGTCAGACGTCTGTTCACTCGTCACTGGATAATTTCCTCACACAAGCGCAACTCTTATGAGGCTTCAACTAATTTTGCTCTGACCTAATCCGGGCAACTGGATTTGAGGTGCAGTCGTCAGAGTCAGAACCGAGAATAGGATTGAGGAGGAGAGAAGACAAGGGAGCGGGGGCGATCTCATTTTAAAATTGAAGAAAGGAAACATGTCGTGCTCTATGGTGCATTCTTGTTCAGCGCAGGACTTTTTTTTTTCAATCAGGGGGTGGCGGACCCTCTGGTCGTCCCTGTCCTGCATGTTCCCAGACGTGGAAGTACCATGGCCTGAGTGGCCTGGATCCACTCTTTTCTGGATCTGCCTGAGCAGGATCCACTCGGGCACGGACCTGCCCCAACCCTGGATCTGCCCCAGACCTGGATCTATTTTGTTCTGGATCCAACCCACGAGCGGAGGGATATGAGGCCCACTTCCCGTGTGATTGATCATGTGACCGGAGCTCGAGGTCTCTAATGGAATCACGTCCGCCTCGTTCGCACGTAGCGTCGCGTCGCGTCGCGTCGCGTTGGACGCTTTTGAAAGGTTTCAATCCCACTCAACATCACAGGCAAAATCGAGATCGAGGGGGAGGGAGAGAGAACAAAGCATTTCTGCATGAAACAGCACCTTTCCGCAGCAAAAAGGCCAGCGGCACAAAACGCACGCTTTGATTCAAATGTCCGTCACTCAGGTGACTTAATTTCACACAGGCGTGCCTTGCTAACCGAGCAAATCAAGGAATGTTTGCTGCCCACCAAAATCTCATCAATTTCTTGTGACAAAATTGAAGGGGAGTCTGTCCTCTCTATTCAAGGAGAAGAATCCTTGCGTTGGGGGTGAGTGAGGTTGGTCCCACACAGAACGTCAGCGCTTGAAGGAAAAGAACCCAATTTTGTTGCAGCCGTGTCAAAGCTGACAAGGTTTCGCCGTCGCCAGGTGTCAGTCTCCGTTTCTGGTACCGCACGAGGTCTGGTCTCAAATCTCTGCGCCGGCCAAAGAATTCCGTTCGCGTCAGAACTTTTAGAACAGACTTCGTACAATATATCTCTGTTGTTGTTCTTCGATGGGGCTCGGCACCCGCTGATTTACCACTTCACCCGTCTTTCCTTGTTGTCGGGGAGAAAAGGTTATGTAAACCCAGGGGCTTTTTGTGAAACCGAATCGTGGAGAGAGTGCGCGGAATCTCGGGGTGTCGGACTCGGGAGCAGATGGAGAGAGATGTGGGTCTGGAAGGAAACACCTGTTTCCGTCAGCCACTCACCGACCAGGGCTGCTGTTGGTCGGGAGAAGTTTGTGTTTACAGCGGCCTGAACCGTCTGCACTGCAGAAGACTTTCGAAAAATTGTTTCTTTGGTTTCTTTCAAAGTGTTCGGTTCTGGTTCGTGCGCAAGCTTGACAGAAAAGATGAAAACACTTTCAAATCTGCACGAACGAGTGGAAGTTGTGTTTTTGACATTCGGTATACACCATTTCAGTTTGTAATTTTGTTTTTGTTCAGGTGAACACAAAACTTCCCCCAAAAAGTCACACAGAGGCAAAATAAGAGGGAACCTCAAACTGACAAAAATTCGCTCTTGACAGGTACATCGGGTTCTATCCTGTTAGCAGTTTGATTTAAACGGGACGTGAAGGCTTTGGCCAGGTGAGGACGACCCATCACGCCTGCGCCGCCGCCGTCTCTCCGACATCAAAGCGCGGGACGCGTGACCCGTCTGACCTGCGCACAGGTCTCGTCAGCAGACCGCACACATCGAGCGAAAATTAAACGTAAAAGCCTCGTACATCAACGTAATTACGTTGGCTGTTTGTTTCTTTTTTTTCGCTCCCATCTCTCTCTGCCGGATTTATGGGGTTCGTGGCCCATAAAAATTACCCCCCAAAAGTTGCGCCGTCAGTCCAATCAAGTTGAGGAATGTTCCAAGGCTGTCCCTCCTGGCGAGGATTTGGCCCCTGATCCCTGTCCTGGTCCATTTGAGCTCCTGCGCACTCTGTCTCACGTCTCAATGTTCTGGGACCGAAACTTTGCCGCCCCCCCCCAATGCAAAGTTCAACCACATGATCTCAATCCTGAATCCGCCTGAGCTTCTTCCTGCTCAAAAAGCGAAACATCATCTGATTTTCTCCAAATACAAATCATGAATCCTATTTGTGAAAGGGATGTAAACTTCCTGCGACTCGATCTCAAAAAGTCACGAATCTCTCGCTGCAAAGGCTTCCTCAATTTTTCTCAGCAACTCTTCTGACTTGGGTTTCTTTCCCAGATAAATTTTTCGGAGCAACTGCAGCATTTTGACGTGCGTCAAAAGCGCTTTGTTCGGTGTGATTGAGAAATGAGGAAAAGGGTCGATTTTAATCTGTGACTCTTGAAAAATTCATCATCCTGTAGCGCCCTCGGGGCACGGGTCGTCCCGACGGAGGGTTGGACGGGGGGTTGTTGATGTTTTAACCGCTCTGTCAACGACAGATTCGTGTCGAACAAGGACATCACCATTCATATCAACTATTTTTCTGTTTGAAATTTTGATGTGTTCCTTCCTTGAAAAGGCAATTTGATTTGGAGCGTCATTTTTTTTATTTTTAAAAACTTTTTTTTTTTGCTGCGACCACGAAACGAAAAGAAATGTTCGGGGAAGGAAGACACAGAATGTGACAAAAAAGTGAATATTTTGATCACACGTCACTTTCATCTCTCATTTTTGCTCTTCGAAAAGTGAGTCAAAACATCAGCGCGAAACACTGTTGACCACAATAGACCAGTGAATTCCTTGATATCTTTCGTTGAACGCGGGCACACACACACACACACGCACAAGCACACACACATACACACACACACACACACACACACACACACACACACACACACAGAGTCGCAAAGTGAATTGTCTCCGTTTCGTGATGTTTACCACACCTTGCTACGTGGTCAATACACAATGACTCAACCCATAAAAATCCCACATCAACGCTCACATACATTTGTACATCAGTCCGATCGGTTCGCTCAATGGGCAGGTGAGTCGGTGACACAGCGCGCGGGAGCGAGGCGCTGCCGCGGCTCATTGGTTCGACGGGGCGGGGGGAGGCCGGCGCCGCCGCACGCTCTGCTGACGGGGAAGCTGCGGCGCCGTCCTCGCTGGCGTTGGGACACGGTAGCTCGTACGCAGGCTCACAGCAAACTGAACTTGCAAAGTTGACAATTGACGGACTGATACTTGTATGTTTGTCTCGACAGTGCGGGGTGCAGGTCTGTTATCTGTTTCTTCGCTGCTGATGCTGTCTGCAGGTCTCCCCATCTCTGTCCCCTCTGTCTTTTTCTCTTTCATCTCTCACTGCCCCATTCTGTCTCTCTGTGTGTCTGTCTTGTCTTTCTCTCTTCCTCTGTCTCCATCACACACACGCACACACACACACACACACACACACACTGCCCCACGCTGCAAGTACGGCGTTCACTGCTGCTGCCTCCAGATAAACCATCTTTTCACGATACAATGACCACTGACCACGTGTTCTGCAGGTGACAACAGTGAACACACAACCGCGAGGGAAACGCCTCGCATCGACTCTGTCAATTTGTCTGACAGATAGATCTATTGCTGTGTGATTGGATGCGCTGCGCTTCGTCCCTCAGACTCGACACACGTGGACGACAGACATATCGAACGAAGCCGTTGAGGTACAAAGCTGTCACCGCAGTCTGCAAACTCCTCTACGCAGCAGACCAACCACAAGTCCCGAAGGCTTGCGCTTTTTGAGTGCTAACAGGGGAAACACACCCTGAAGTCTGACTATTTTCCGTACTGAGAAAGGAAAATATTCTGCAGAGAGATATGGCCCTGACACTGTTTGGATTTAGCCGCGCATCATCTGCAGCAACTGTCGACAAGAAGACGACCACGAGAACCTGCGTAAGAGGTAAGAATGACTCTTCTCTTCTCTCCGTCCACTTCGCACGAAGAGAAGGTTCACGAGCACACACACCGCACGCACACACCGCACACCGCACACACACGCACACACACACACACACACACACACACACACACACACACACACACACACACACACACACACGAACCGTTCCGTGGAAGCTGGGAAACACGTGAGAACTCGCGCCTCCCTGATCTGTGGTTGGTGCGCACAGTGGATCTGCCTGAATTATTGGAGAAGCAACATCTTCATCTGAACCCGCAAAAATTTCAAGCAATTTGCACAGAAAATGCATCCTTGGCCTCGCAGTTTGCGCACAAAGACAACAATAGGCCCTCAAGACACACAAAGACCTCAGCGTCGATCCCGCGACGCATACAACGGGGCGTCTCCGCGACCTTGACCGTGACCGCAATTTCCGTCGATCGCTATGACCCAGATATCGATGCTCCCTGCAGCGGGGCGCGTTGGTGTGGAGTCCATACTCGTAGAATGGTTGTACTCGTATTTCGCCTGCTTCGCGAGTCAAGTGACGAAGGAAGCGTCTGTTCATAACACGAGACGCACGGGCAGCTGTGACAACTCGGCCGAGCAACGCCAGTTGTTTTGCACAGGGACGCAACGTATTCTGAACGAAGGAGGACAAGTCTCAGACTGATCAGACTGGCCGCGGAGATTTCCTTTGGTTTGAATTCCCGGCTTGATCTCTGAAGCTCATGTTCAGCACTTCGCTTGTCACAGGAGGAGGTACTCGTATCAAGCGCGCCACACTTCGGCTTCGAATCTTCGCTGCATGTCACTGATGGCACCCCCGTGGATGGTTCCAGGGGCGCCTTCACCCCCCCCCCCTTGCTCTCAAAAACTGTCTTTCCCCGTGCAAAGCTTTTCAAAGAACCGTCCCCCTGTGGGATTGGCTCCCATGACCAAATTCTGGATCCACCCCTGCATCAATTTGCAAAAGAGGCAGCAGATATTGGGCCCGAGGCCACGCGTTTCAAACACAGAGATCTCTCCCCACACACTGCCCGTTATTCCGAATCGTGGATTTGATGCATTCTGAACAACCAAACACACACACACACACACACACACACACACACACACACACACACACGTAGAATAATTTCCATCTCAGTGACAATATCTGAGATAATATCTGACGATAGCAAAAATTCGCCACGGCGGTTCGTTCTTCCTCACGACTCTATTTGTCACAGAATTCTGTACTTTTCAGCGCAAAAAAAGTTCCCCATCATTCGTTGTCTCCAAACGCTGGTAGAATGTCCACACCACAATACCACAGAATTTGTTTTGAATCTCGGGAGAAAACATCGTCGAAGGTCAACCTTTCCATCCTCTAGCTGAATTTGTTTGCGCTGCCTTGGCGCACTTTTCGTGATTTGCCACTGTGGCTGATTTCGCCGGAACCACCAAGGTGCTATTCCTGCAGCGCTGCCATAAACATCGCAAATAAAACTGCAACGGTTGCCCAGCAAACCAATAAGTCCAGTCATAACCAGTAAATCAGTCCGAGTTTTATAACTTGGGAGCAAATAAATTGTTCAAGAGTTATAATTGATAACGATCGGTCTGTGAAATGGTAGAATCTGTCTGCAGTTTCCGGGGAAGGGTCTGCGGCCTCAACCCAAGATTGTGTGTGTGTGTGTGTGTGTGTGTGTGTGTGTGTGTGTGTGTGTGTGTGTGTGTGTGTGTGTGCGTGTGTGTGTGTGTGAAAGGATAGAGGCACAGGGAAAGAGACAAGAGAGAAGAGACAGGAGGAGAGAGAATGAAAGAACAGACGGAGGGACAGAGACGGAGGAATAGAGAGGAGAAGGAGAGAGAAGAGAGTGGGAGAGAGAAAAGAGAGTGTGTGAGAAACAGTGAGAGTGAAAGAGTGAGTGAGAGGTAGAGAGAGAATGTGTGTTCCACAAATTGTACATTGTATCTGGGACTGAAAGGAAGATGCCAACACTTGGCTAAATTGTGCTCAGTTGGAGTCAGAACAGATTGTAAACGTGAATTGAACAATCTCCAATGCATGTGTTTTTTCAGGAGTGGAACATTTTGTCACACAGACCAAGAAACTGTTGGGAGTGCAGAACAACCAGCAAACATGATGTACTGAGACTGCACAGAGGTACATGGTGCTGAACATGGCTGTTTGCAACTGTTATTCTGTGGAATATGTCAAATTGTGAAATAATTCTGCAAGATTTGGCTCACATGTACACATCCTGATGGGATTTCTGAGGATTTGGCTTTGTGGAGTCAGGACAAAAAGTTGTCCAGGGATCTTTGTGAAGTGTTCAGCGATCATGTTCAGTAAACAGAGTGAAATTGAGACACATTTGTGCTTGTTTGGCATCTTGAAATCTTCCTTATTTGGGTGTTTCCAGGGTATTCAGCAGAAAACAATAAGATTTTACCAAATAAGGGCAACCGATACGCCCATCGTCGACTCCGTGGCGCAATTGGTAGCGCGTCTGACTCCAGATCAGAAGGTTGCGTGTTCAAGTCACGTCGGGGTCACACACATTTTGGCAAATTTTTCTCCCGTCTCTTCTTCCGAAAAACGCCCGTTTCGCTGCCAGGAAAAAATTCCTTTTTTGAAATGCAAATGTTAGAGCTCCAAAAACCCTTCTTTATTGTGTAGAATTCACAGTGACAGCTTGAGTCCCGAGTAAGATGGCAGCACAGTTGCTGGTTCAAAGCTCAGTGCTGACACATTCCTGTGTTATGACTGATTTGCCCATAAACAGACACAGCGTGTGCGCACACAATCGATCACATGCGCAACGCAAGCGAAGCAACTGATAACTTTGCGCTGCTGCATGAAAGACTCGTTCGCACGCACACACACATACATACATACACATACACACCTTGTGTGGCGCATCGTCCTGGGGTGAAAAGAAGCCTCCTGCTCTGAAATACCCAAACATGCCAACACACACACACACACACACACACACTCACACACACACACACACACACACACACACACTCGTACACGCACGCACACCCTGCACTGACCTTCCGCGGAGTGAAGTCGGCCTCGGACACCCCGGGCTGCTGGATGTAGAACTTCTTGTTGCCCATCATCGTCTCATCGTCGGGTCGCAGAAGCAGATAGGACGCCACAGCCGCGCACGCCTTCTGCAGGTTCTCCGCTGCAGAACAGAACACACAGGGTTGATCAGTCAAGGTGTGCGTGAATGTGCGTGTGTGTGTGTGTGTGTGTGTGTGTGTGTCTTTCATACAGGAGCAGACAAGATGCGTCAGTCATTGTGTGTGTGTGTGTGTGTGTGTGTGTGAGTGTGTGTGTGTGTGTGAGTGTGTGTGTGTGAGTGTGTGTGTGTGAGTGTGTGTGTGTGAGTGTGTGTGTGTGTGAGTGTGTGTGAG
>JAAUXT010146015.1_pt1 | contig 21873 bp, 20 predicted proteins | sample 7278171 | NCBI WGS metagenome assembly JAAUXT01 (sample SAMN14350112, study PRJNA611818) | marine sediment metagenome | isolation source: surface marine sediment (1.8m) | place: French Polynesia: Moorea | collected 2018-08 | reverse complement strand
CTGCTCGGTAGGGTGGGTGGGTGGGTGGGTGGGGGGTCTGGTAGGGTGGGTGGGGGGGTCTTGTAGGATGGGTGGGTGGGGTCTTGTAGGGTGGGTGGGGGTCTAGTAGGGTGGGTGGGGGGGTCTGGTAGGGTGGGAGGTTACATTCCAAAGTGTGGACAGACGCACACATGAATGCTAAGGGTTTTCAAGCCAACAGCGGGACCTAGATGGCCGGCTACGCGACCATCAATGAGTTGCAGTGAAGTGTCTTGAGATGACATTTAGGGCCAGATACGAGTAGATCTGTAAAGTCTGTCCGACACAGACAACTGGGTGGAGTCCAGTCTGGATCCGTCAACACACCCATCAGAAAGTCGACGATTCCGCCGTTTGGATTGTCGTCACTCGGTCCTTTACGCTTGCTCATGTCTGTTGATTGCGCTTTTGCAGAGGCAAATGGTCTTGCAATCCAAAGGGTGCTGCTTTTGTGTCCAAAACCTTGCAACAAGCCCCGGCAAATCTTCGAGAAGTGCTTCGTTGACATTTATTTACTTCCCAGAATTCCTTTCTGGTTCCGGGGTCAGTGCCAACGATCAAGGATAGTCCAGGATTTTCCTTCCTAGCAACACAGATAGTTGCCAACACAAGCCTGACCGATGCAAACACATCTCATCTACTATCAGATTGACAACAATGTTCTGAAGTCATTCGCACCAGAAAATAAAATTGAAAACAGTTCAAGATCGCTTTGACCCGGAAGTGAACGATGCGCCGCCAATAAAAACCCGCTGCAACCGAACGTGGCATCACAACACCAGCAGCAGCAGACAAACGAACCCGAAAATCTCAATCCAAAGTCGAAACAGGACTTCATAATGTGCGGTACGTACCTCTTGATTTCCTTAAGTTTGTTCGGATTTTGCAGAAATGGAACTCGAAATCAGAAGTTCGAAGGAAAAGGGAATGCACGGTGAAACATGTTTCACGCTTGTTTGTTGTCAAATGATCCATCCGACTAGATGCAGTGTCGTTTCGGATGTTGTGCTCTTTCTGCGTTTGCATTTACTGGTCTGGGGCAAGTCGGGTGCTTCTGAATTGGACTCTATATTTTCGTGGAAACATCGTGTTCGTGTCTGCAGAATGGTTTCTGCTGCCCCCACCTTCAACGCCAAAACTTCGCGATTCGCACAACGCCAGCCGCTGAAACTTGTCACGATACGGTCACGCTCGTGTGGTCGGCAAAATCTGTCGGGTGCACAACTGTCAGTCAGGAGGTTTTTTCGCCAATGATTCTTTGATGGCGAAAGATGAAACCTGACATCAACATAAATGGAATGAGTGCGAAGAAACCGTGAAGCACTGCCTTCGTCGTGGAATAAATTCAAACTTGCGCCGTACGCTGCTGAACTCTCACAAGAAATGACAAAATAAGCAGTGCTCGAGGCGTCTGCAAGTGCGAAATCCCTTGAATCTCGTTGCTGGTGAAAGCAAGAGAGAAAGAGAGGCAAAACAAAGAGAAAAAAAGAAAAGGGAGAGAAAAAGAGCAGAGAGAAAATCTATGCGGTCAGACTGAATTGGCTGCGGGGAGTTGGCCAGGGAAGGTGCCTGGAGGGGGGGAGTGACAACAGGGGGAGGCGGGAGGATGCGGGACAACAGGCTCACCTTGCCTGTATCGTACTGCCACAATGTGCTGATCCCAAAGGGGACTTCGCACAATTATCATGTTGTTGGAAGAAGCACATCAAAGTCACGCAATCAGGATTTGTGTTATCTGTAAGAGTGTTCGAGTTGGTACTCTGTCGCCGTGTATGGGACTCAGGAGTGTGTTTCTCTCAGAAAAAGTGACAAAACGAGCAACAGTGAGATTTTTTTATCTTCAAGTGATCAATAAATTTCTGATTGGATTTTGAGATGGTTCCTCTGCTTATCCTCTGCTGACTGTCTTGTCTGGATCCTGCTGCAGCGACATACGAGAACATACGTAGAACTGGTCTGCCTTGGGCCTGTTCGCCCCAACAGCGAAGCTGTGTCGACGCGGTTTATTTTCCTTTTTCAGTCACTATTGTCGGAAGGTGTGCAGGACCGACAGCTCAAGTCCCCCCCCCGAATTTTCAAATGCCAAACACTCACCCAGGGCCAAGTCAAGGTATGCCCCTTGGTTGAAAAATTTTCGGAGGTCAGACCCCTTTGGCCCCTGTCAGTTTGTTGTGAGACCCCCACCCTAATCACTGAACATTTTCAAAATACGGTCAAAAAAGTTGGGGTCAGAATTTAGAGTGCGGAGAGACCCCCGAGAAACAAACATTTGCTGTCACTCACAACTTGGACGCCAGAGAGACAACGTTTCTTTTCGTGAACTTGAGGGTCTGTTGCTGGCTGAGCGTGTATAAATTGCTAAGTGTTCCTCTTCACGCCCAGGAAATGAAACTTGATTTGAGTCTTCTGTCTGATGAAAGGTTTTGCTCCTTGCTCTTGCTCATGGAAATGGTATTCCCTGGTCAGCGGTGTCCTCAATCAGGTGAGCCGCAGATTGAACTCAACAATGCACATCTACATGTCAGGCAAACTGTGCAATGTTGTATGGATTGCCACTCAATTGACTGCGTACATGTGTGTCAAGTTTTGATCACCACACAATGGGAGGATGGGCGCTGCATTGGACGCAGCACCTGTCGCTGGAGGTTTGAGAGAAACGCGCAACACGAGGGCAGCCCAGCAGCCGATGAACGTGGAAAAAGCGAGCGCAACACACATCGAATAACCATTTGGGTTCAGTGTTTACTGACTACTGATCCCACTGAAGTGCCTGTCTTGCATCATCTGTTGGTCGGCTGATGAAACTGCATGTGGACGCGGTTTCCTGGTTGGCACCTTCCGTACAAACCTGAAACTCAACGCCGGACATTCACTGCTTGATTATGTTTGATGTTCTGTCGGATTCCTCCCCCCGCCCAAGTAAATAGGGTGGTCACTGCAAAAGGTTTTTGTGTGTGTCACTGTTTGCCAAGACGTTATGTTCCTAAAATATCGAGTCTGGTTACTTGCTTTCTTCAGCGTCAAAATTAACACTCGAAAGCAGTTAGTTTTGTGCCTGGGCTGATTTTTTCGGGATAAGAGGGGAAGGTCCTGTGGGGATTCCATGGTTCAGGGTTCATTGCAGCGCTTCTCAAGCAGATTCCAGGAGGGAGCAGAGAAGCTCACCCAGTGTCTGGTTCTCAGGTCCTCTGAGCCCCGTCAATATTGCCAACAACGCGCAACAAGAACCGGTGATTTTCGTGCCTGATGTCGCAAAATTAGACGTCCACAGGAGGTAAATGTGAACTTGGTAGGATCCGGGCGAGCTCCAGACCAGAATGAGCCAGAGTGCAACGCCTCATCTGACTGTTGGACATGCAGTTTTAACTGAAGTGGAATGGAATGCTTCAACAGGCAAAACATCTTTCTCCAAGAAGCTGATATCTTGCTTTTTTGGTTCCCAGAATTTGTTGGGTGCACACCCGCACACAAAGCTCTTGTTTTTGGCGAGCATGCAGGTGCACCGTGACCACCTGGGACACAATTGTCAAACTACGTTGCTCGCAGCTTTGTTGTTGTCTGCCCAGATCTTTTTGTGGAACATGCATGCAGACAAGGATCGGCAGAACTGCTTCGCGCGCAAGGTGTCCTCGCGCGGTTGCCCCTGTCGCCATGGCTTGTGTTCGTGTGGGTCGCGAAGTGCAGTGTAAGGACAAGGTATCGCATCTAGAGGACATCCAAAAAACAAAACACCCCTCTGAGTTGAGGCGTGGGTGGGTGCATGGCTCTTTGCGAGAGCCAGGTCGACCTGGCAGTTAGACTCCAGTTCACCATTCACATTGCGTAGAGATCACTTTGTGCACCAAAACCGAAATTTGTGCCTGGGGCCGCGAATCTTTCAGTCTGTACTGTACCTGTGCAGCCCAAGCGAACAGACAAGGGACATTGTTGCTCGCTGACCTTCCCTCTCGAACCGACCTCACTCGGCACACTCGGCACGTCCTCTCGCTAATTTATTGGCGGAGAGGACAGCGGACATGGGCCCGAACAGGACGCGAACGCGCACTCCGCGAATGCTTCTTTCTCTGACCACCGAAAATGCAGAAATGAACTCAATTCTTTTGGTTGGAGTGGAGGTGATCATCTTCGAGAGCTGTAGGCTTTGCACATCTGAATTGATCGTGAACATCTGTCACTGTTCAGCTGTTGTAGAGCTATGATTTGTTCTCAGATAATTTTGAGCCAAATAGACTGAACAGAAAAGTCAATGGAAGCCCGCGGGTTCAGCGACCCGCGGACTCCGTGCAATCAAAATTTCGATCTACCTGTATGTGTCTCTGTGCACAGGGGAGGGGGCGAGGATAGGATACTACCATTGGACTCCCGCCCACTGGGCAGGATGTAGCATCAGTTCAGGTCCTATCCAGGGCCTGACGATATTGTCATTGCCTCTCCCCTCTCAGCAGGATGAGAGCATTGGGTCAGGTCCCACTCATATTTTTTTGAACCGCGCGCTTCTTGGCGGAGACTTCTTGTTGGTGTGGCTCAAAAATGTCTCAGCGATCCTCGCGTCCCACCGTCTCGTTGCCCTGAGCGATCATCCGCGACACACACCGGCTGGACTGAATTTTGTGACTTAATTTGCGTGCACATGTTCTTGTTGCGGAGAATTGTATGCAAATCGCTGGTGCAAACGTGCCTGCTACCATTGACGATTTGACATGATGCAACATTCTCTGCCGTTTCATCAGGTCTGCTCAGCGGTGCGCTCTGGCGTCAAACGAACCTGGCGTGCGCGTTTCGTGACGTCTTCTGAGACCATTCTCGTTTGACTCTTCATGATCGCTGCCTCCAGGAAATAAACTGTTTCCCTTGAGCCCGTCATTCTGAAAACTGCAGATCGCTCTGCATCCCACAGCAGACACAAAAGCTGGAATCAACACAGATTTCCTTCCGGCGGAAAAGCAAGTGCCAGAACCTGTCAACTCGAATGGAGCTTCTTGTCTTTTTTCACACACACTTTAGTCGGTTTGCGTCCTTTTGCAGGAATCTTCGCTTATCTGAACTATCTGACGCCGCGCACGCGCGCCGAGATCCTCGAAATTCTCATCAACGGCCTCAAGCGCCTTGAGTATCGCGGTTATGACTCCGCAGGTCAGTACATGCCTGTGCGCACTCACGTTTCTTTCGTCACCATCTGCACCTACTGTGCACACTGGCATCACGATCGTTGTGACTGTATTTCAGGCGTGGCCATCGACGGAGGAAACCCGCAGAGCTCGGACAACAATGTGCACAGCATCGCGCTCATCAAGCGCCAGGGGAAGGTGAAGGCGCTCGAGGAGGAGATAGAGAAAGGTACACACTCGCTCCAACACAGTGACGTTCGCACACTTCCCCAATCCCCGATATTCACCCTGCCCAAGACACAAACGAACCAATCTTGATCTTGAATATGCTGCGAATCCTCTTGTGACCAACATAGCTGGAGAGTCAGTGTGTTCTTGTTGCAGCGGAGGCAGAAATGAAGTATGACGTCGAGTTCAGCACACACTGCGGCATCGCGCACACGCGCTGGGCGACGCACGGCGAGCCCAACTGGATCAACACGCACCCGCAGCGCTCCGACCTCAACAACGGTGACACGCCCACACACGCGCCACTCAAAAAACACTGCATGCACACCCAGAGCGAACACACAGGCACGCTACCTAGCACCACACAAGGACGACACGAACAGCGTCATGCGGACTGCGCCAACACGAACACACACGCACAGGAAACTGCAGCACTGGACCACTCCCAGCATCCCAGAGCCGTTGTCCGTCTTCAGAAATCCAATTTTGCCTCATGACTTCTTCGCAGAACTGCACAATTGTGTGTTGGTGTGCGTCCCTTTTTACGAAATGGTACCTGTTGCAGAGTTCGTGGTGATTCACAACGGCATCATCACCAACTACAAGGACGTCAAGGCGTTTCTGGTGAGTTTTGCTGGAATGTTTCCGCACTTGTGAACAGATTTCCAAGCCCTCGGCACTTGTGCCACAGTGTAGCTTGATTTTGACGCTGGCTGACCCTGTGTGTGACCCTGTGTGCACGTGCAGGAGAAGAAAGGTCACGTGTTCGAGAGCGAGACGGACACCGAGGTGATCGCGAAGCTGGCGAAGCACATCCACGACAAACACGCGCAGCAGTCATTCCGCGAGGTTGTGGAGAACGTCATCCAGCAGCTGGTGAGAAGGAGGCGGGCACGGGAGATCAGAGCGTGAGGACAACGTGGACAGACAAAGTGATTCACCCCAATCGCGAGCGGGTGTACCGTAATCTGGCACTCACAGAAGAAAATTTGAGTGGTCTGTTCTCTGGAACTTGTGTTTTTCTCCTCTGCAGGAGGGCGCTTTTGCATTGGCATTCAAGAGCATCCACTACCCTGGGGAGGTGGTTGTGACCAGGTGAGGCGCTGTTTCCTTCTTGAGCAGCACACAACGTGCACCACTCCGGTACAAGTTTCTCTGTTCTGTTGTGGTGTTGTACAGTGGTCTCAGATACGAGCCATTTTCAGACTTCGAGCCTTTCTTTTGAACCTGAAGTTTTGGTTTCCTGCCCAACACGCTGAAACCAACATCTGTGAAGTCCACTGACGCTTGAGGTGCACTTTGCTCGCGCAGGCGCGGCAGTCCCCTCGTGATCGGAGTGAAGAGCAAGACGAAGCTGTCGACGGACCGCTTCCCCATCCTCTTCAGCAAAGGTGCGTCTCTGTGGATGCGCTTGTGACACTGTGTGACTGAGTACTGACCGACCCTGGGGATTTAGTGGGAACACCCTGTGGAACCCCGCACGGAGCGGAGCAGGTTTGGATCCGGGGAGAGGGAAAGTGGAGCGAATTCCTGTCACGTGACCCTCCTTGAGTGGAGAAACCAAGTCACTGTCAGAGAGACCACATGGCGTGAGCGATGCTGATGCAGACAGCATCGTAGATGTTGTATCCGGGCAAGTTAGAGTTGGCGCGCTCCACGTCCATTCACAGTTTGCCAAGTCCTTCAGAAAACGGACGGGGTGTGTGGGGAGAGACAAGGATGACCGTCCGCAGTTCAAAGTTTGTTTCACAAAACAGCTTTGTGTGTGAATGCTTCTGACTTTGACCTCAGTTAGATCTAGTTTGTGTTGTGAACCAAACCTCAGCATGGTAGATAAAGATTTGGGAGAATCGCTTTTTTCGTGCATGCCTCGTGTATTCACAAGTGATTGTCATTTTTTGACATCAAGATGACAAATGTCAAATGGCATACTCCCGAGGGGAGTTCGGTCAGTATGATTTTGAACTTTTGTTGTGGATTGATTGCCCTTTGTTGTTTTGTGTGCAAAAGAAACTGGGAAGAATTTCGCGAATCTGACGCAGTTCGGTGGTGACATTTTGTCTCTTGCGAGTTCGTGACGTAGTGTCAGTTCATTATAGCTGTGAAAGGCTTTTCTACAAACTTCATTTTGTGTGGGGAAAGGGTACAAATGTGCATTTTGGTGTCAGGCGCTTTTTCACAGATACTTGTCGAATCGCGAACTCGACCCAACTTGTTGTCATTGATGTCATGTGTGTTTTCGTGTTTTTAATCTCATTGGATGTTCTTGTTTTTCTCTTCGGCGTGTGTTGTTTTGCTCTCGACACACGTGTAGACCAATTAGACCACTCTGCGCACGCAGGTATTGCTCATTCACGCCATATTCACTTGTAACTTTTCTGTCTTTGCTTCTTCTTTGAGAACGCACTTTGCTTCTGCGTTGCTTGCTGAACGCTTTCTCCAGACCCCATGTCAAGCTTGTTGATCAACAACTGTACAACTGCGGTTTGAATGGAAAGTGATTGGTTTTGCCCACAACGATCAGTTTTGGGTTGAGACAGGTGGCGGTGTATCCCAGGGCAGTACTGTAAAGCATCTGTTTCCTGCAACCCGTGCGTTAAGGTGACTCCCGCGGCAGCATGGTTCACGTTGATAGTCGAGGGTTGACGGACAAGATTCCTGCCACAAGGACTCGGGTTCCTCCCAGGTGCTTCCAGATTCCGGGTGTTTGAGCCTGCAGGCAGTCAACCCGTGCAGGCTTTGCTGCATGAGCGCTGAGTTTTGTCTCCAGAAAATTTGCCCCGTTTTCGTTTTGTCGTTGTTTTTTGGTCATCTCTGAGTGAGCATGTGCACGAGGCAATCGGCAGAACTGGAGCGGTGAAAGACAGCCCATGCGTGAGTTGGTCCCAGCGCTTCTGTCTGGATCGAGCCAGGCTCAATTGTTGCCAACACCGAGTGCCATTTCTTCGTTCCACCAGGAGAGCGAATTCCAATTTGCCAAATGGCGAATCCGCCGTTCCGCCTGTTGCACTTGTACGAGTAAATTGTTGACCGTTCAAAGAACAAAAACCATTTGGTGTCCGTCTGGTTCTTTGTGTCCTTCATGTTTTGAGTGGCAACGACGTCGAGACACTACACCTGTGTACTGTAGTTGGCAGGATGGGTGGAGCAAGAAAGAATGGGTGTGCGGCATGGAAAACTCAGTGTGAGTGTGCATGAAGCTTCACCACACCATTGATATTTCAGACCATCGCGGCGGGACGGGCTACATCCCCAGCGCGTCGCTCGTGCGCCCGGACACAGACGACACGTACGGCGTGATGCCCGTCGGCAACGAGCGCGAGGTCGAGTACTTCATCGCGTCCGATGCCAGGTGCGTGTGCGAGGAACCGGTGAGGTGACTGAAGAGTGCGTGTGACAGTGCGCCGGGGTGAACGTGGAAGGGCAGAGAGCGAACGTCAGGAAGATGATACAGAACATGTATCTGTCATCTGTAATGTAATTGTTCACTTTGTTCTTTGATTTGATCCTCCCTCCCTCTCTCCCTCCATTGTTCACTCAATCTCACGGTTGATCTCGCTTCCCGCAGCGCCATCATCGAGCACACGAACCAGGTGATTTTCCTCGAGGATGACGACTGCGCTGCCGTGTCGAACGGATGCCTCACCATCCATCGCCTCCGCCGCAACTTCGACGACCCGAACGAGTCGACAGTGCGCGAGATCATCTCACTGCACATGGAGATCCAACAGATTATGAAGGGTGCGTGCGCTGGGTGGATGGGCGCGGGAAAGAATCAATGATTATTCGGGTCAGAGGTGAAAACACGTGGAAGATCGTTGGTACGATCAAGACAGTTCGAGAGTGTCGTTTGGTGTCGCACAACACCTCCGGGCCGCCCCAAAGTTCCTGTCACGAGGGCGCTCGTGCCGCAGGGCTTCGTCGTCCTTGGACCGATAAGTGCGGCTCCTGGGGACTGTTTCTGGCTGAGACCGGTCTGTTTGTTCAGTTTGGAAGGTAAAAGGAGCGTCTATCTTCTCTGCAGGCAACTACAGCTCGTTTATGCAGAAGGAGATCTTCGAGCAGCCGGAGTCTGTGATGAACACGATGCGGGGGCGCGTCTTCTTCGACTCGGACCAGGTGGTGCTGGGCGGCATCAAGGAGTACATCGCCGAGATCCGCCGCTGCAGGAGACTCATGTTCATCGCGTGCGGAACATCCTACCATTCCGCCATTGCAGTGAGTTCTTATCTGGATTGCGAAGTGTCTGTGCGCTCAGACAGAATGCTGTTCAGGTGACGCCCTCGGAACTCTGCGCCTCAGAGCAAATCGTAGAATTGACGAGTGTGCTTTGTCCTGTGTGTATTTTATTCATACGCGCACACATACGTACGTATGCGCGCGCACGCAAGCACACACACACACACACACACACAAGACACACACACACACATGAACACACGTACTGACTGTTGGCCGTCTGCGCTCACAGACGCGGCAGCTGCTCGAGGAGCTGACTGAGGTTCCCGTCATGGTGGACCTGGCGAGCGACTTCCTCGACCGCTCGACGCCCGTTTTCCGCGACGATGTCTGCTTCTTCATCAGCCAGTCAGGTGCGCTCAATCAGGATCGAGGGTCGTGCTGTTTCTTGAGTGTGTAGGAGTCACATGATGTGTAGACGTCACTGCGCGGTGTCTCCCTCTGCAGGCGAGACGGCGGACACGCTGATGGCGCTGCGCTATTGCAAACAGCGGGGCGCGCTCATCGTCGGCATCACTAACACAGTCGGCTCCACCATCTGCCGTGAGTCGCATTGCGGCGTGCACATCAACGCCGGTCCGGAGATTGGCGTTGCAAGTACAAAAGTAAGTACGCTTCAGCTTTTGAGAATTGTGGTAAGGCGCACGTCACGCGCACGGCGGTTGGTCAAAATGTACCCAGTTAGCCAAACCGGGAACAACAAATCATTGTGCCGTTCTCCACCCAAAAGGCCGAACATTCTCGACCAAAACCTTCATTTGATGTCACCAACACGTTTGCATTCATGCCTCGTCTGGAACTATCGTCTCTGACTCGTGCCAGCGTCCATGTCCTTTGTTTCTGCAAGTATGCGGCACACAAAACACACGGTGTTTGTTGTGTCCCCCAGGCGTACACGTCTCAGTTCATCGCGCTCGTCATGTTTGGGCTAATGATGTGCGAGGACCGAATCTCGATGCAGCAGCGCCGCCGCCAGATCATCCAGGGCCTCAAGCAGCTTCCAGGTACCGCGGTGTGTGTGTGTGTGTGTGTGTGTGTGTGTGTGTGTGTTGTGTGTGTGTGCTCGTGTGTGTACGTATGTGTACGTCTGTCTTTTCTCCTTCGCACGCGTGTCTGTTCTCGTGTGTCTTGTCACGTGTGTGCAGAGCGGTCTTTCTCGTTGTGACCCCAACGTAATTCCGTCAGAGGAGTCGTCCCCCCCCCCTTCCGCCAGTCCAGTTGGTGAAAGCCACTGAGGATAGAATTCCAGATAGCTGCCTCTCCATTGCACAGCGAGCGAAGGTGTCCTCCGGGCGCGTATCCGTTGCGTCTCAGTACTGTGGACACTGAAGTTTCCCGTTTCATCGTCTTCAGAGCAGATTCAGGAGGTTCTCAAGATGGACGATCAGATCCACGCACTCGCGCAGGAGCTCTACCAGCAGAAGTCGCTCCTCGTCATGGGGCGCGGCTACAACTACGCCACGTGCCTTGAGGGGGCGCTCGTGAGTTCTCCTCTTCCTCCTTCGCTTCGCTGTTGCGTATAGAGCTGCAGCCCAGCTGCAGAAACAATACAGTGCGTTGCACACATGGTGTGACATTGTGATGAGGTGGTCGGTTTTTGTCGCCGTACTACGGGGAGCCAAGAACTTCGTCTTGACCCTGTCAAAATCCAACCAAACACTGACGTCATCCTCGAGGGAGCACATTATTCCCAAAACAGAGGAGACATGATTCGTGCACTCTGCGCTCCAGTCTGAGTCAGACTGATTTAACTTGAAGGAAGATGCGAAACAGTCAAGTAATTCTTTGGGCCTTTGACTCAAGGACTTCTGTGAAGTGGTGAATTGGATCTGTGTTTTGCTTCGTGTGAAGAAAATCAAGGAGTTGGCCTACATGCACTCGGAGGGGGTGATGGCGGGAGAACTGAAACATGGGACCCTGGCTCTCGTCGACAAGACTATGCCGGTCATGATGATAGTCGTGCGCGACCACGTGTTTCCGGTAAAGTCACGTGCTGCCAGCGAAACAGCAAATCAGAGCTGACCCTATGCTGAGGCTTCCTAATTGTTGAATACTGATTGTGTTGAACTCCCACGCTTGCGTCAGTGACCGATGAATGCTGCTTTCATGTTACAATGAACCATAACTTTGTGGAAAAGTGTGTTTCATCTGAGTCAGTTTTTCTTTCCCTCTCACTCAAACTGCGTATCACAGCAAGTTCCTGTTGAGACAGTTGTTTGGAATGCTGCCTTCTCGCCCCACTGACCGTGAGCGTTGGGAGATCGCTCAAAAAAGCGACTTAAGGCTTGAAATTGAAACAACCAAGGTTTCAGCAACCAAATCAGTTGTGACCCTGGACCGCCAAATTTGTTGAATTGAAGCTCTTCGCTACTCTTTTGAACGAATCCAAATGGCGTTTTAGGTAGAAGATCTGTCGTATTTAAGCTCGAAGTCGCTTCTTTCATAATCACTGTCTGTGCGGCACAGAATGGAACACGGAGCACCAATGATGGAAGGTTGTTGTTGCAAGTGAACACAACGTTCTGTCACTGGCGCACCATTCCGCTTCTGTGCACCGGAGTCCGCTTGTCACTCAGATTAATGTGGCCGGTTGTGGTTTCTCCCCTTGTTTTGCTCACGCGTACGTAAGCAGAAGATCAAGGAGCTGACGTACATGCACTCGGAAGGCATCTTGGCGGGCGAGCTGAAGCACGGGCCGCTCGCGCTCGTCGACAAGGCGATGCCGGTCATCATGGTGGTGACGCGAGACCCAGTCTACCCGGTACGAGGTGGACGGGTGGGTGGGGATGGGAGAGAACGGAGGAGTCGCGGGCGGATGACAGAACCGTGTGAGAAGCGCAGGAGGTGGCCAACAAAGTTGTCCCGGGTGGGCGGTGCCGCTGTTCATCTGGTTCATGTGGCGTTCACACGAGTCGAGGCAAACGGCGCGTGTCCTCACGTAGTAAGTCTGTCCGGGACCTTCCCTCTCCCCCGACGATGAGAAAGGGGGGCATTCAAGATTCTTGAAGGTACTTTTTCGCGTTTTTTGACTTCAAGCTTTGATTCTATTTGGAGGAGTTGGATGATGTTCCTCCCCTGCACATTAAATCTCCCCCAAAACCCAACCCACCTCCAATGCTAAAATTTCCGTCGCCATCGCTGAAGCCAGTGTCCAGAGATATTTTTTTTCAATCGGGTGAAGGTGTCAGGGGTTCTGTCGCTTGTAAGAAAATGAACGAACATTTCCGCGAGACCAAACTCGCCCTCCCCACCAGATGGACAGTTCGCTTTTCCATGTCCAGTCGATTTGTTATGTTTTCATTCCATCACCAGCAAGTTGGTGACAGTTGCAACATTGACTCGCGTAGATCTGCGAAATTCTCAAGGGAAAAGTTTTCACAACGAAACGTTCCGAGTCAAGTGAATCTCAAGGTTTTGCAGATTCTTCTTGTGACTCTCCACCGAGCACTGACTTGAACTCATCTTCGTTTCAGAAATGCATGAACGCGCTGCAGCAGGTCAAGGCTCGACACGTGAGTACTCTTGTCGCCGGTGCTTCCTCTGGCGAAGCTACACAACATTGCTACGTTCGTGAGGCTGGAGAGAACTTGCAGCAATTTTGTTCCATGACAAGTAAAGTCTCAGAAATAGAGAAACATAGGAAACATGAAGAGCAACAGAAATCTTCAGTAAAAGTAGTCCTTGTGTTTCATAAAGTGGGCCCAGCATTTTGTGCATTTCGGATGTTTCAACCTGTTCAGTTCGTATGCATGGCATTTCAGGAGAGGAGTGTTTTCCCCCTTGTCCCATCCATGTGCACTTTGCCTGTTGGTGTTTAGGTTTCCCGAGCTTGACTAATTTCCTTTCGCCACACATTATGGTGACGTCAATAGACGTAGACACTGTGTTGTCCACCAGGATGTCACCTTGCAAAGAGACGTTATTTCTGCAGTGGGGCTTGGCTGGGTAAACGAAGTGAAACTACAACTTGATGTGGTTCATTGTTGTCACAATGTCAAGGCAGCATCCGAGCAAACATTACGGTGATGGTGTCAACATCTTTGTTTTTGGTGGTTTTGGTGGTGGGTGTCCTGGTGATAACGTTTTGTCGTGGGCGCACAATTAGCTGATCAGGGTTGAAGCTGGAAGTCAGTCAGTGGCGTGGGACACTGGGTCAGTAGCAGGGAGGGGATGAGAGGCAGCTGGTGTTAACCAGTATGCCCAGGTTATTTTGTTTCTCTGACGGACTCTTCATCTGTGTGGCTGTGGGTTGGCCGGGATTGGGCTGGGTGACAACAGCTTGTGTTTCCAGGGTAACCCGATCCTGATCTGTAACCATGACGACGAAGAGACGCGCGCGATGGCGTACAAGTCGCTGGCCATTCCGCACACGGAGGACTGTCTGCAGGGCATTCTCACCATCATCCCACTGCAGCTTCTCTCCATGCACATCGCAGAGCTGCGCAACTGCGACGTAAGGGCGATAACGTCCGTTCACGGGTCTGCCACTTGAGTGGGGAGGTGGTGGTTCCCGAGCACGTGGCAGGGACAGAGGTGGTGAGCCATAAGGCAAGACAAGGCGTTGGCGTGGTGGATCCTGAATGCCACGACGCTGACTTGTGCGCGGTCTATCACAGGTGGTGGATGATGATGAAGGGGGCTGTAGTTGGTGATTCAAAATCTCAATTTCTCTTCGTTCTTACCTTTTCTGCGTTGACAGAAGGGAAAAAGTGGTTTGATTTGTTGGGTCCAAAAGTGGCAACGTTTGATTCCTAATTAATCTCCACAACTTGCGCAATTAAAATTCGCTCAATGGTGGTCAATCTGTCAACGCACTTTGGTACACGTTTCCTTTCTTCCTGACGTACTTCCGTGTGACGTTGTGATTGTTTGCATGCTTCACAGCCTGTGACCACATTTCTTACCCTCAGGCACACCTGCATGTGGCTTCCTGTGATCTTCCTGCACTCCCTCATGTGCATTGTCCCCAACAATGCCGTCACCCCTCTCCTATCCCGGCCTTCTGACAGGCTGCTGTCAACACGGAGGCTTCTGATTGGTTCCAGGGCCGCCCCATCGTCGTGTGTAATCGGGGTGACGCGGAGACACAGACGCATGCATACAAGAACGTCGAGATTCCTTTTACGGTCGACTGTCTGCAGGCCGTGCTCGCAATCATTCCTTTGCAGCTTCTCTCCTTCCATATCGCAGTGTTCAGGGGATATGACGTAAGCAAACCGATGCGCTGAGCAGATGACTATCTGGTGTCGTGTATTTGCATGCCATAGTAATAGCAACAAAAATAAGAGTATGATTGCACTTGCCAAGGGGTTTTTTTCTTTTTGCTGTAACGGGGCTGCATGCAAAGATTTCAGTTTCTACTGGACAACGTGTCAGTTTGACATTGCGCGTTTCGAAGATATCAGTTGGGAGAAGATGAGTGTTAAGTTCCAGTCCCAGCAACAATGAGACAGCAAAGACACGAAAATGTCAACAAATTTTGCACATCTTTTCGTCATTTTTGGAGAGCATGACCACTTCTGTGAATTTGCGAAACAAAGGATGGGATCACCCCAGACTCTGGGTGAGTGGGCCGGTGTTGGAGAAAGGATCTCGCATCCAGCCAACAATGTCTTCAAACCTCAACCTTGTGGCTCGTTTGACATTTTTCGCCCATAAATTTTTGCTGATGAGGTGGGATTCCTCACCAGTACAAAAATGCCCGTTGTAAGATGAGAAAACTTCTACTATCTTGGGGCATTAAATATAATAGCCACAGAAACAAACGGGAAAACGTTGAGCTCGACGCCAGTGAACTTTGTTCATGAGGAGACAGTCCATCACGCTTGGTAATGTGGCTGGAGATTCTTGTCAAAAGCGTTTTTTCTGGTGGAAATTTCTTCATGACCAGAAATTACTTTCGGGGGGTTTCTTTACATCTACACCGGACCAATATCTCCTTCCCTTCAGCCTGAAACTGTTAAGTCGAAGCCACCCACCTTGTGGTCCAGGTGGCCACGTACTCGGGTGCATAGGTACTTTGCTCTGAAAGCTGTGTGGTGTGTGAATTTGAAGGGGAGGGGGAGAAGGCAAATTTTGGTCTTTGGAGGTTTGTGGCTTGGGATCACAAGAAGCTGGGGCGATGCTTGCACGTTTCCAGTTGAACTGTTCGGTGGAAGTTACGACGCTTTTTGGCATTTGAAAGCCGCATCTTTTCAACTTGCACTGGTGAAGCGTTTTGTCCTCCTGCACATTCTTCTCAGTTCTCACATTTTTTCTTGGAAGCGGGAGCGTGGCGATGGTGGAGCATACGTTTCAGTTTCGGATGAGTTTTTGTGTTGCTTTGTGTAGTTTGCTTGAGTTTGCCTTCCTGCTTTCCTGGTTATTTCTTGTTCATTGGACTGTGCATGTGTTGTCAATGTTCAGTGGACTTGCTGCTCTTCCACTGCTTGCACTGTCAACACGGGGCTCCAGTGAAAAAAAAACAACACTCAAGTTTTCTTTTTCCATCGTTTCTCAGGTGAACAGAAACTGGTTCCGACTCTCATTCAGTGCGTCTCAATCGCTATTCTCTCCGTCATTCTTGGCGCGTTTCCTTTGACGACAGAGTCGCTGTCCAGTGGCGCCGTCTGTGGCGCCCACTGGCGGCAACGTTCCCACAAACTGTTGCGATCGTCCTCCTTCTGTCTTTCTCCTCCACTCTTGTCTTGATGCTCACTTCGTACTTTGTTGGGAATCAGTACGCGCGCAGCCGTGCATTTGCGACGCGAAACGCGCAGCGTGTGAAGCTATTTCCTCATTGCACGTCACCAATGCACAAGATGTTGTGGGTTTCAGCGGCTCGTTCTCGTTCGTACTTTCATTCAAGTTTGACGTGTTCCTCTTGGGACGAAACATTGGTGTCCGTCTAGTGCTGCTCTCGAAAGAACTCGATTTGGCAACACTTACCAGTCTCGTATTGAGTGTGATGCACTTTGCACTGGAGTCGAGAGTCTGAGCGCGAGGAGTTTGTGCTGGAGACTGTGTGCGAGACTGACTGATGGCGTGCGTTGTGCTTTTCAGGTGGACTGTCCACGAAACCTGGCCAAGTCGGTCACGGTCGAGTGAGGCGTGAGTGCAAGGCCGCTGCCACGGGTAAACTGCACTTTTCCCTCGTGTGTGTGCGTGTGTGTGATGTGTTCGTGCTGTGGATTGGCGAGTTTGGTTTATATCGAGTCCGCATGCTGTCGACGTCTTTGGTGTTTTCGTCTTGCAAACCCTGTTATTTATATTCACCACGGTTCTTCATGCAGAGATAGCTCCTTTGCTTTTTGGCTGCAACACCACGGTGCTTTTAGTGTTTTGACAAACCCTTTGACAATATGAAATGATGAGCCGTGTCGAGCAACAGCTTACAAGTGCATTGTGGGTGATTTCAGTAGAACTTCTCGGCGCATGACAATCGCTTCCTGTGCCAGCCAAAGCTATTCATCGTCTGAATTCTTCCCAAGTTTCTTGACAAAATAAAATGAGACAAGCCACAGCTGGAGTGATTGTCACACACGTTTCCTGACGACAGGCGGACGGGTTCACCGTGCATGCATTTCTGTGTCGCTCACAGGTTGACCAGCCGCGCAGCCTGCTCAAGGTCCACACCAATCCGGAAGCGTGAGGCGCGCGCGGTCGACGACCACGTGACACGTCCTGTCTGCACGTCGACGTGCTGCCGTCGTGCGACGCAGAAAGGCTTTGCGTGAGTGCGCTAAGTGAACGCCACAAATTAACATGTCACACGTATCTGCAAAGTTTTATTTATTCTGGGGCTGAGTAGCACTGTATCGTGGTGTAATGGAAACATTATAAGATTTTTTGGCTGTTTTTGGACTCGGTGGAATCTTCATCTTCCGTGAAAAATGTTCTGACAAATCAGCGAGAGTTTGTGTTGAACTGGTGATGAGAAGGTGAAGGTTTCATTGAATGCGCTGCGCTCATGTATGTTGTACAGTTCGGGCAGTATTCAGCTATATATGTGGACCACTTCGCTGATTGAGCGTTGCACTGTTGCCATAGAATGCAATCAATCAATCAACGCTGTGTGTACTTGTTGTGAAATATCACGTGTTAAATTATGCACCGCTTACGCCATTGCCACGTCGGCGCTCAAACGCCGTCCTTGCTGACTGAACACAGAATTGTGACCAGAGAATTTCAGCATGCATTCCCTGCTGTTGTTGGGTGCCAGTTCCATTCACTCAGTGGTGAATACGCTGTAGAGAATTGTTGCGCACTGCGAGGACGGCGCTGCGGCCCCGGTGTGGAAACGACTCCTCGTGACGACCGAAACCCCAATCAAGTCTCTCCGAAAACCCTTGAGGCAATTTGACTTGAAAGGTTTGGCGACGACTGTCGATGTCATTGGACTGTAGATTTGATTGGTTTCACTCCAAAGTCTATCAAGATGAAACTCTCCTCTTTTCCACCATTGTGCGCGTGTGTCCTGCAGCCCTCCAGGATCATTGAAATGTTGCGAGGTTGAGTTCCATTGAGCACAATTGACAGGCAGTCGAGTTTTGAGCGCGCGATTCGGATCGTTCGATCACGCGCTTGGTGTTGTTACTGTGGCGTTGTTCTATTTCTGTGCGTCTGTGTCTGTGTGGACATTGTGTTGAGAGGGCAGGTGGTGAGGCAGCTATTTTTCGAATCCTTTGCAAGACTACTTGCTTGTTTTCACCCCCTCCAACTGTCATCTGTCATTTCATTGATCGGAACAAATTAGCAAATTTCGTCAAGATTGGTGCGAAGATTCAGATCAGAGATCGTGCGTTGACTGGCTTGTCATCCCTTTCCGCCATTTTTTTTTGCTTTTCCCTTGGTGATCTCAAGTGCCTCCCGTGGAACCCACGACATGTGCTCAAGTATAATAGTGAGTATGAACTGGTCTTCGAAGAGAGCAAAAGCTACCGACCCCCCCCCCCCCGGTCCCGCCCTGCTCAGAAACCAGGTGGATTGTCGGTAGTTTCCAGTGAAAATTTTTACTTTGAGATTTCACTTGCGTGGCAGAACCCCCCCCCCGCGCCCCTGCAAAGAAAAGAAGACGAAAGCAAGCATCAAAAATGCAAAAGTGTCAGAAATAGTTTCTTCAAAAATGTGAGACAGAATTTCATACGTGTCGTGTAGATCTACCCTTAGAAAATGAAAAAAAGAAATCCCCACTGATGTTGAGCTACTCCTTTTAGCGCAGAGTGAGACTGCGGGTGTTCAGCGACTCAGTGTTCTTGTTTCAACTCGCGGTCTGAATGGCGTCGCGTCTCTTCCAGTCATTGATGCTGGAAAGCGGACGTTCCAAAGGAGGTGGAGGTGAGATTGCGCCAGAGTTTTGGTCAGGCACCGTTGGCGTCTCATGTTACGCCAGTGTTCCGCAGGTGTTGAACTTGACAATGTTTCTGTGACACTTTTACCCCTGGACACAATTTTGGCAGGTGTAATGCATCTATAAAGGGAACATCTTTGCTTTGTGAACCTCGCCGCTTGTTTCATCGGTGTGATTGTGATCCCTTCGTTTGCAAAAAAGTGCATCACAAATTTGCGTCACGCGCGAAAAGACAGCGCGTCTTCAACACGTCGTGGTCTAGTCTCGTCATGGCCAACCTCCAACTTGTCTTTGTGTTTCGAAAATTGTCGACTGTCGATTTTGATGTTCCGCCAGAAAGAACAATTGATTCACGTATTGACTGTTGTATCTTCGTTGCACAACACGCCATTTTTGCCGGCACAGATTCACATCCCCACGACAGGAGGTTATTGCAAATTGATTGCGCATTTTGCTGAAACTTGATCCGGAAGCCTTGTTCTTCTATGCTCCGCAAACGTCAGCTGTCAGGCGCTTGACATTTGTTTCACCGCTTGACCGAGAATTGTCAAAACAGATCTCTTCTATATTTTTCGGTTCATTTGATCCGACCTGTACTTGTTATTCTACAATCTGTTTCTCACTTCTTTTTGGCTTGAGTGTCGTTTGCGCAAGCTACCCCATCAACAGCTTTCCTTCGCCGCCTCTGCCACAAACTGAATCTGCAAAGAGCAAAGTCTCTTCGGAGATTTATTTTTCCTTCAAATTTAAGGAAATTTTATTGTTGCCGATGTTGCAATTGCAGAAAAGCAGCACTTTTCTTTGCCCCATCAAGCTGTGTTTTTGAATACCGGCTTGTTTTGCTCGGTTTTCGTTCTTGGTGGGTGAAACCGCTGTTTTTGTAGGTGAATCTTTCTGAGAAACACTTGTCCTTGCAAAACGAGCTGTTGGTCTGGTAAACTTCTGTGAAATAACTTAACAGGTAGGATTTCGCTCTGGGTGCGCCACTTCATTTGGAATCTGTTTGTGGGTGGATCTTTGACACGGACCATTGCCTTGAAGCCCCAAAAGAGACTTCATCTCATTCAAGAATTTGTTAAACATCCCACGCCCTTCTTTTCAAATGTTTGTACTCACGATACCTTGCAAGAATATCGGAGAGCCGCCACACAGATCAGGCGCGAGTCTTTGCTGATTTGTATTCTTGTTTGCAATTTCTGTACCACAGAGCAGAACGCTAAACTGTGTGGGTTTGGGGGGTGCGCTGTTCGATATGACATGATCATGTGTTGTAATGTGATTACCTTCCGGTATTTATGGACACGGTGTACATTTCACGTGGTTACTTGACATATGCAAAGCTAATACAAACGATCTTCGCCGAGCGCTGGTAGCAGAATAAACTGCCATGGGGACGCCTTGTACATCACGTGGGGTGATTTCTGCGGCTTTCCGCTCCCCCGAAGACGAGCACCCACATTTCCAGAATCAAGCGAACAACTATGGTGCTTGCTTCTGCATGCAATGAAATCAGCGCGTTGTTGTGGTTGGTTTCTGGGTGGATTTGCCTGTACACTGAGCTATTCTGTAAGGGTTCACACACGCTGGTTCCTTCCTGTACAATCACACAATGACTTTGGGAGATCTCAGGTCAGGAAAGAGTTGTGTAATCGAACAGGAGCCATTTTTCCAGTGCGTGAACTCACTTCTGCGTTGTGACCGCGCAGCCTTTTGTATAAATTTGTATCGACGCTTGAACAAATTCAAAAGAAGCCTCAATAAACTTTGGCTGCTGTTATTCAAAGAATGAAACAAAACTCTCGTGTTGTCTTGTTTGGTCAGGACGATTGAGACAGCCCCCGGGAACAGGCCTCGTGTGGCAGGATTAAGTTGTCATTGTCGAGAACAGGGAATCGAACACATCCTGACAGGTGGAACAATTGCGGCAGGAGCTGAGAAAGAAGCTCTCTGAAGATCAACATATTTCTGTCGAAACAAACACGTCTGGTTTGTCGCAATGGAAACTTGTGGCCATCTCGAATCTCGCTCCACATCACTTTCAACCAGAGCGCAGCAAACTCATACTCCAGTGCAAAATGCACCCCAATTCTCAATGTCAGGGGAAAGGTGCGTCTTTGTGTACGTGTGCATGGATACGGTGGAGTCGATCATGCGCATGGCGATGAGCACTTCGTGTGCCGCTGGACCATTTCTTCCCGTCGGTGCTTTTTGTTTGCGCTCCGCGCCCTTATGCAATCAAGTGGATCTCCATGGACACGTGTGACTGATTCCCAGACGTCACACCGTCATTATCGTCAACACAGACGGAGCTTGGACCCCGGGAGCAGCAATGACTGGGGCCAGGCCAAGATTTGCGTGTGGAGATCTGTATCCCATTTCCATCGATAAATAATGAAGCTCCTGCAATAAAAGAAAAGCGAAATTGCGGTCGAGTCTTGAGTCACGAAAACGTCACAACCAAATCGCTGTAGAAGGAACCGCACTGCCTTGCATTCAAACTGCGTTTACCTGCAACTGAACCACAGCTCTCTTGCTGGCACAGCACTTCAAGAATCGCGCGTTTTGTGGATGGGGCTTTTGAAAATTGTTTTTGAAAGGAAAAAGTACAATGGAGGTGAATCACCAACTCACGATGCCTTTGGCATCGTGAGTTGGTGATTCACCTCCAACGAGGGTGGTGGCCAACACTTCGACTGCGTTGTTTGTTCCTCAACAAGGGTCAAAATTGACTGAATGATCGAATGAATAAAACTGAACAACCACAGCTTTTTTCAAATTGTTGAGGACACATTTTGCTCCTTGATCTCCACAGGTGATATTTCACCACAATACATTTTCAACGTATCGTTAAAATCACCTGACAGGAAGTCCCGGAAGAGAAACCAAACGGCAAGTCGTGAGAGGGTGGTCTCGTGGGCGGGGGGGGGCGGGTCGGGGTGACGGCCCAGGTGG
>JAAUXT010045486.1_pt1 | contig 21876 bp, 13 predicted proteins | sample 7278171 | NCBI WGS metagenome assembly JAAUXT01 (sample SAMN14350112, study PRJNA611818) | marine sediment metagenome | isolation source: surface marine sediment (1.8m) | place: French Polynesia: Moorea | collected 2018-08 | reverse complement strand
TCCAGTCTGTGATCACTGGAACAGGGGTAAAACGGAGGTTTTGTCCGCCCAAGATGGACGGACGCGGATACAGGGGCAAACCAATATCAGACCGCTACCGCGGCTGATAAGCAATTGGGACCGCATCGTGCGTCAAAAGGTGGAAGCCCAGAATGCAAAAGCAGGTGAACCCCAGGGTGTACGAGGAAGTGGCCCCCAGGGTCCACTGGTGTGGAGTGTCAACAACAAACAACATTTTGTATTTTGGTGAGAGGTTTCCCAAGAAAACCAAGTGGAAGATCCAAGAACAAGGAACCTGGCCAAAGAGGGTTTGAGCGTGGAATTTTGAAGACACACATGATTTCCAACACTGCAATTTCTAACAGCCCTTCACCACAGCAACCTGATCCTCAACAGCGGACGGAAACCTGGGACCCTTAATCGCTGCGAAACATACCAGCATCAGACCTTGAGGAAGGCTCACAAGAGATGTCGCTCCCAGAGTCTGTGCCTCCTACAATTCAGAGAAACCACGCCTCCGGCTGTCAGCTGAGAGCTGCTTTACGAATGATCTTTGACTCGTGTTTGACTTGTTGGGATTTTTCTTTCAGTGCCTCTGCCCCAGCTGAACATGCGGAACCAGGAATGATCCATGTGGCTCTGCGCGTGCACGTGGACAAAGAAAAAAGAACCCTGGCAGACAGAAAATAGAATCCTGCACAGAAATATGGCAGGTTTTCTGGAACAAGACATGCAGATTCAGTACCGTGTGAATGAAGTTGCGAAACTTACTGCAGTAACCAACAAGTCACCTTTGTGAAAGTTGTAGGAAAACACAGGAAATGGAGAGTGCCGACTCACTCACCTTGTTTGGTGTGCGGGGACACGGGGTTGTCCGGGTCCGTCTCTTGCACGAACGCCATCGCCTCGGTCGTGACGAGGTTTGGGTGCCGCGACCCAGCCGGCCCGGCCGTCGGCGTCCCCGCCGCCGCGGGCAGCGCCGCCCTGCCTCCGGCCGCTCCAGCCCCGCCTCCCGCCGCTCCCTGCTGCTGCTGATGCCGCGGCGCCGCCGCCGCCACGATCTCGGGTGGGGAGTCCTTCTTGAACGCGATCTTTACCTTGAGCAGACCCGACGAGTTGTTGCCCAAGGCGCTGGGCGGAGTCTTGGGGACGCCAGGTGGAGGTTTAACGGGAGTCTCGAGCTTGCTCCACTGGTAGGGCGTGCCCAGGTTCCTGTGGGCGCTACCGTGGTGCTTCAGCACGTCGCTCGGGTAATAAAAAGTTTTGTCGCAGATGTCGCATTTGACGCGATGTCCCCCGTGGAACACCATGTGTTTCCTATACAGCTTCATCTTCATGATTTTAGGGCACGAGGGACACTTGACCATTCCACCGGCCAGCTTCTTGGGCACGAGCGGCTGCTGCGCCGTTTCGACGGGCTGGTCCTGAGCGCCAGCGCCATCTTCCTGACTCTCCTCCGACTCGTCGGCGTCGCCCGGGGCGGGAGACTCGGGCTGCGCCGCGGGCGGCAGCGCCGGGGCCGACCGGTACTTCTCCGTGTAGAGCCGCGACTGGTTCACGAGGCTCAGCAGCCGCTGCTCCTTCTGCGTGTTCTTCTTGAAGATGACTCTCCCGTTGCTGTTGGAATGTTTGTCCCGCAGATGTTTTCTCATCGCTGCGGCGAGAATGTCCGTCCTCTTGCACAGCGAGCAGCAGTACGGTTTGTACATGGTCTCCCACATGAGGTGCCTCCTGATGCTCGTGTTGTTGTCGCACTTGAAGCCGCACAGCGCGCACTTGTAGTACACCTTCCTGTTGCCCAGCGTCTTCTCGTACTGCAGCAGCTCGGGCGATTTCCCGGTGGTGGTCGCCTGCGGCGCCGACTCGTCGATCACCAGGTTGTTCTCCTCCATGCTGTCCTCGTTAGCGGAATTGACGGCGTCGCTGTTGAACTGCTTCTCGCTGGAGGAGTCGGCGCCCGGAGAGCGCTGCACGGCGCTGCTCTCGAACTGCTTCCGCTTCCCCCGCCACGTCCCCAGACTCGACACCTCCACCGACGACTTGACCGCCGTCAGCGATTGGTTCTTGACGGCGTGTTTCACGTAGTGGGTGTTCAGCGTCGCTTCCAGCTCTTCGTCTCTGTTGCTGATGATGTCTTCAGCCAACCCAGGGTGCTGTTTCTGAATGTGGATCTTGATGGGGTAGCTCTTGACGCTGGCGCGTCCGCAGTGCGCGCACTTGAAGGGGCAGTAGGAGAGGTGCGCCATGACGTGGTGGCGGATCGCGCCTCCCTGCTTCGTGACGAAGTTGCAGTGTTTGCAGCTGTAGAGACTCGACGCGTCCGCGAGGTTCTTCTTCAGCTCGTTGTCGCTGTCCTCATCCCTCTCGGCCATGGTGTCCTCCACGTACTCGATCATGTCGGATGTGTCTATGGCCATTTCCTCGGCGCCTTCGGTCATGAACGGGGTGCTGGGGTCCTCCTCCCCGTCGCGACTCGCCCCAGGGCCGCCTCCCTGCCTCGTCTTCTGCGGCCCCTGCGGTACCGACGGGTCCACCAAGGAATACTTGGGTGGCATCGAACCGTGGCGTGAGGAGAGGTGCGACCTCATGCCCTTCTTGAACCTCTGTATGGCGGAACAGTATCCACACTTGTAGGGCCCGTAGCCCGGGTGGCTGCTGCTCAGGTGCTTCCTCAGCTCCAGCGAACTGGGCAGGAAGTGGGGGCAGAGCGGGCAGATGACGGGGCCCACCGAGGTGCTCGCGGGCGCCGAGGTGAGGCTGTCGTCCGCGGACCCGCCCAGCAGTCCGTCCTGCTCGGCGATCGCCAGGTCTTCCTTGCTCAGCGGAGGCAGCGACGTGGACGAGAACGACAGCAACCCGTCCTCCTCGTTTTGGTCGGAATCAGCGTTTTGGTCGGAACCCCCATTTTGATCAGTGAGAGATTTGTCCAGTCTCTTGTCTTCGAAGTTGAGCGCCATGATCGACGGTTTCTCAAACTGTAGATATGTGCTCGGCTTCCCTGGGTGTTTGGCTTCGCAGTGGCTCCTGATGCTGGCGATGTAGAATGACTTGAGCGCGCAGTATTTGCAGCCATAGGGTCTGTAGGAGAAATGAGTGCGCCGATGGTGCTTCAGAATCCTGAACGTTTTCCCGACAAACGGACACAGGTCGCACTTGTGCTGCCCGGGGGTGGACGTGTCCTCCGCGATGTCGTCGCTGACCAGCTGGACGCCGTAATCTCCGTCCGTTGTCACGGGAGACGGCGCGTCCGTGTTGTCAGCCGGGGTCGGACTCGGCGTTGCGCGGGACGCGTTGTTCAGCGCGTTCTGCGCCAAACGCGCGATCGCGGACTCGAGCTTGCCCAGCCCCTTCTTGGCTTTCCCCATGGGCGGCGTCCCTGATTCGCTACTTGCAGACGTTCCGACCGACTTCTCGGGGGAAGGTCTGGCGGACGCGGTGTCTCCAGACAAGGGGCCCGGGAACACCGAGACTTGACTCAAGCCGCTCCTGGCGAAGTTCATTTGCCGCGGGGCGATGGTGATGAGCGTGGGTTGTTTGAGGCCCAGGCCCGAGCCGGACGTGCTCTCCAACCCGTCCACAGGGGCGTTGCGACTGCGAATCACTTTGACAATGAATGGTTTCATCTGCTCCTTCAGCTCTGGGATCAGATACCTGCAGAAGAGACAGGCACGTTGATAAGTGCAATGGCAATATGTCAAGTCGTATTTCGGTTCAGTGAGCAACTGCAACACAGCTGCGGAGAAAAAGACCAATGAGCAGTCCTCTTGGGATGCACCGCTGCACCGACTCGTTCATGTTGTACACAGACGTTTCGCAACGCCGCCGGCCGCGCACCTGATGTGCTGCTGGAGGCGCGCGTGCTCCGTGCGGTGGTGCTTCTCCACGATGTGGCGCGTGTACTGACTGTAGCCGCAGTGGCCGCACACGTACGGCTTCTTGCGCAGGTGCACGCCCAGGTAGTGCAGGTACACCTGAAACACACCAACATTGCATTCCAAGCGTGATATGAAGCAGGTACACAACATTGGTCTCTCTGGTCTGTGCAGTCTGAAGAATGTCGTCCTTCGAAAGGGATTTTATTTCAAAACATTGATTCAGCAAGCCACCCCACAACGGACTGACCAAAAAGAACGGTAGATCCAGTGTACGTTTGTACAGCTCGGTAAGAGACTTCACCTTCATGAGGTGTCCGTGTCTGTAGTCGCAGACTCTGCAGCGGTGGCAGATGACCTGGTCCTTGCTGCCGCTCGGGTAGTCCTCGCTGACGATGGTGCTCGACTGGCCCAGGCCTGACAGCGTCGACCCGAGGGCGCCCAGTGCAGCCTGCTTGGCCGGGGAGGTGCCCGGGATGCGGTAGGGGTCCAGCGGCCTCGGCACCACCAGCTCCACACGCTGCTTGTTGATGGACGGTTTGGGTTTGGTACCCATGCTCTGAGTTCTGTTCATCTGCATTTCAGTGAGTTTCTGGAAGTCTTCCTCTTTCCATCCACCTTCCACTTCCTTCCTGTAGGCGTTGGCTTTTTCCACCTCCCAAAGCGTTCCGTCCTCACAGTAAGCCCCGACATACACCATCCCCGTGTCGGCGTCCTCCTTCACGGCGATCATGCTGTCAATCTCCTTGATCAGATCCTCAAAGTCCATGGGCATTCCTGGGTGATCCTGCCTGATATGTTTGAAGACGTTGTTCTTCATGCGGTTGGTGTACGGACAGTGTTTGCACTTGTACGGGTACTTCCTCATGTGAACTGCGCACAGGTGAATCTTGACGTCCTTCACAGCCCACTTGCTCTGGTAACCACAGTACAGACAGTTGTAGAGGAGTTTCTTCTTCTCACCAGACTTGTCAGCATCTTCGCCCTGTGATTGGTTCATCGCTGTCGAATCAGGCGTGTCCGACTGCGGCACTCTCTGCGGTGTGTTGTCACGAGAGGGCGTCTTGCTCGGAGAGTGCCACACCCAGTTGCCCGACGCCTGTGCGTCCCAGTACGGATCCGCTGGCTCCGTCTTCACCTCGATGTCCTCCAGCTTCTTCTCCGGAGTTGGTGCAGTTCTCGCTATGTTGGCGACTGGTATCTTGGCCTGCGTGAGCAGCGAAACCAGCATCCTCGGTTTATCGTGCGTCGCGGCGAGCCCGGGCTGGGAGTTGAGCGCACGCGTGATGGCCGGCATCTGCGAGCTCAGCGGCGACGAGGCGGAGCCAGAGTCTCTCGGCAGCTTCGGCGCGCTCGGGTCCGACGCTCCGGGCTTCTCAAACGGAATGGTTCCGTCGGTCAGTTTGGGCCATTCTCCCGTGAACTTCCTCTTCTTGACCAACAGGTGCTGCCCGGGGTGGCTCCGCTCTACGTGTTTGATGGTCTTGTCCAGCTCCACCGCGGCGAAGAAACAATATTTGCACTTGTAGGGGTAGAAGACGAGGTGCACGGAGAGGATGTGTCTCTTCATCGGGGACATCGAGTCCTGGGTGTGACCGCACAGTTTGCAGAAGAGGGTGGTCGGGTTCAGCGGGTTCGGCTCGATGTAGCTCGCGAGCTTCTCGTCGAACTCGTCCGACGTCTCGTGGACTCGGATTGGGCCGTCCGACGAGGACTTCTGCAGCGGCGCCGAGATGGACGCCGGTTTGTGCGCGATGGCGACGGCAGGTGGCGCCGCGTCGTCCTCCTCCCGCCGAGTGTCCAGCTCCGTGATGACGTTCTTCGGGTCGCTCCTGTCGATGATCTTCAGACCCTCGGTCGCATGCTCTCGGCTGCAGTGATTTGCGACCTTGGACACGGTCACTGAGACGTAGGAACAATGGCCGCACTCGAAGGGACAGTCATCCGCGTGACGCGCGCAGAAATGCTTCCTCACTTTAGATGGCGCTTCGTCCAGGAAGACGCATTTCCTGCACTGATACAGCTCCTTGTTGGGAATCTTCAGAGCGTAAGGAGTGAAATCTTCATCCACGCGCTGTTTCTTCTTTGCTGGTTCATTGGTTTCGTAGTCAAACTCGTCCATACTGGAGTCGGAATGCTCGTCTGTGTCGATGTCCTGGATGGCGACGCTGTTCTCCAGCTCTGTGCTGCTCTGACTCTGCAGGGAGCCCTTCTCAGTTTCTCCCGCCTCGGCCTCCTGGTGAGACTGGAGGTGCCTCACCAAGTTGTACCTCACTTTGGTTGTGAACTCGCAATGCGGACATTTCTGCGGCGTTTTGAAGATCATGTCTTCGGGGATGCTGGCTGCTTCGGTGGGAGTCGACACCAGCTTGTTCAGCGCGGGGGGTAACGCCGGAACAGCCTGGTGCGCGTTCTGTGTCAATTCCTTGATGACGTCCAAAGGCGCTTTGCCTTTCACCGGCGTCAGAATCTTCTGGCACAGCGGAAACGCCTGCCCTTCAGCCTCCTCACCGTCTAAATCCCCGAGCGCGTCGTTGTCGTAAAAGACCTTGACGGGCCTGCCCTCGGCGATGCTGAGCACCTTGAGAGGCTTGTTCTGGTGGTACTTGTTGCTGTGCGACTTGACGATGAACGCCTTCGACGCCTTGAAGTGGCAGTGGCCGCACTGGAAGCCGTTGATGATCTTGGACTGGCGCTCGTGGCTCTTCTTGTGTTTGATGTAGAGGCGACGGTCGGCGTTCACGTACGGACACGTCTCGCAGCGGAAGAAGCGCGTCTTGAGGCCGCCGGCGCCACCGACGACGCCCAGCGCTCCGTCCCCAACGCCGCCGCCGCTGCTGCGTCTCCCGCCGCCACCTGCAAACCGGAACCGGAAGTGAGGGTCTAACGCGCATGGTGAAGCTTCACGTCATCAAAAGGATTTCTCAGTTTCAGAGGGTTTCTAACCTGGCGCGTAGTCGTCAGAAGGATCGTCGTCGAAGCCGATTTCGTCTCCGGCCTGCGCGATCTCCTCCTCCATGTTATCTGTAAACACCAACTGCTGTCAGCCTCACGCAAACACCTGACAACGCAAGCGGGATGCGTTTTCAACCCAAACACACTGCTTCGCAATGGCAAGATGCATGCTGAACGGCACAGGAACTGTGCAACACCGTTATACGAGCTCAGGTTTTACACAGCAGGCCTGACGTTGTGGTGCTTCTTCAGGTGCAAGACTTGTAAAATGAGAGTCAGGGTGTCCCTGAGCGCGCTCGGCGCTGCCTGACGGACCGACCAACGGACTGACCTCCGTCGCCGGCGTCGCCGTGCGCCTCCTTCACGTGGCGCTCGAGGAGCGGCAGCTGGTTGGACCCGAACTCGCAGTGGTCGCAGTGGTACCTGCGGAACCAACAGGCGCCGTGAAGGACACAAGAATCAAGACAGTCTGTTCGATTGTCAACAGGTGGTCACATCACTAGGGCTCATCGTTTGATTTACTGGACCGCTCTTCGGATCCTAAAACAAAGATCAGGGACGCATGGCATGAAGACCGTTCAGAGATCTGTCCTCTGTTACTCACCGCTCGATGGAGCCGGAGCCGGAGACGGCGGCGGGCGCCGCCTGCCCGGAGCCCTGCACCTCCACCGTGTCGCCGATCGCGATCTGGTCGTCCGAGAAGCCCATCCCGATCGTGTGCTTCCCGTACGCGTGGTCCACGACCTGCATGCGCGAGTCACCGTCACATGTCAACTTCGCGCCAACATCTTGCTCCGGTTTCTGAACTCAAGTCAGCCGAGTCTTTGCCTCGGACGACGGCGTCCAAAACTGACCATCTTGAACTCATTGCACACGCACACCAACATCCAACACACACACGCACACACACACACACACACACACACACACACACACACACACACACACACACACGTTCCCCGTGCGCGTCGCTGACACTGACCCTGTGCTGCTCGGTGGACGTCCACTTGCACTTGACGCAGCGGAAGACGGGGAAGTGCTGCGCGCCGAAGCGCACGTGCTGCTGCATGTGCTTCTTCCACGTGTACATGTCGTCGGCGGTGGCGCCGCAGAACGGGCAGCGGAAGCGTTCCTCCATCCCCGTCACCGACGCCTGCAGCCCAACCGCACATGTGAGTCACTCGTCCACCGGGTGGCGCCACACGGTCGCAATGCCCAATTCATGCGAAACTCGCGCGAGCAAAGTCAGACGTCCATCATCATCAAGAAAAAGACAAGATGTGTTGATCTTTTTTGGTTGAAAAATGGCACTCACCTTTCTCGCTGCTTCTGCATCAGAGGTGTTCTCACCCTGGGAACAAAGAAACATGTCACAGTTCTGTGAGGCAAACGAAGTCCTCTGGTCTGACAGCTGCGAAAAAACAAAGTCAAAGTTCATAGAGAATAGCAACGCACCAGAATCTCGTCCACGGTGTTCTGTCGCGACCTCACGGCTCGCACCGGCCGGTTCGGTCCGTCCTGAATGTCCATGTCTGTGGCCGACACTGTCAGACAAGAGGCAACAAACGTTGTATCATTTTCTGCAATTGACAATTTCCTACCAATTACTTTTACACTGCACAGGTGAAACCTGTCTTCTCTCCATCTTCCCCGCCCATCTCATTTTCGTTCGCGTTTTCCTTCGCCGGTGGAGGCCCTCCCCTTGTCCCATCACCGCACGAAGCCTCACCGTCGGCGGCGCCGAGCTCCGCCTCGTCGAGCGGCGCGTCGGCGGCGGCCTGTCCGAGCCCCAGGTCGAGCTCGTACACGTCGCACAGGAAGCGGTGCAGCCGCTGCGCGCCGTGCGTGAACTGCACGTGGCGCACGATCTCCTCCTCCGTGCCCGAGTGCGCCACCTGGTGCGAGACGGAAGTGACGGGAATCGGGGTCAGCACCGACCTTCACACGTCAAGACGGACAGGAACAATTGTGCAACTTGAAACATGGTTTTACCCGCAGTCACAGGTCTGCACACAAACGTATTCTGAACATCAACGTTCACATGGGATACGGTTTCAGTCACAAAACCGCGTGTTTTCACAAAACACCAAGGTTCTGTACAAACCACCAAAGGCAAGAACATCGCGAAACACATCAGGTTCTCACAGTTCCACTGTTCCACTCACACTCAGGTCCAAGGCACAGCTCCCCCCTCCTCCCCTTCCACATGCGACGTCTCACCTTGGAACAGTAGAGGCACTCGAGCTTGGTGACCGACTCCTTGACGACTTCGTACTTGAAGGTGAGAGTTTTGTGCGTCTCTTCAATGTGTTTCTCCAGGATCTCCTGCTGGTTCGAGTGCGTCTTGCAGTAGTAGCACGAGTAGTAGCGGTCCGCCTGCGTCGTCTGCAACGAGAGAAAGGCAGAACGCACGTCGTGAATTGTCCACACTTATCCCGCAAACCTCTCCAGGCAGACCGATCAAACCCCAATCTTGGGATTTCATAACCTGGCTCACCTTGTGCATCCACAGGTGGTACTTGTAGACCTTCATCTTGTCTGCGGCGAAGTTGCAGAGGAAGCACACGAAGTTGCGCTTGCGGGTCGCCAGGGGGCGTCTCGGCTCGTGCGCCGCCTCGTGCAGGGGCAGCACCGAGCTGTACACCGTCGAGTAGGCGCAGCGCCCGCACTTCCGCTCCGAGCCTGCAGCGGAGACAAGGTTTGGTTCAGAAAGCAAGATTCGACCAGACACCAGACGAGACTCCACCTCAACTGCTGAAAGTCAATCTCATGAAAAATATCGAAGTGTCGAAACAATTTTCTTCAAGCACCGCCACAGACCAGGATGATGCTATCCCCGCGAACAAGCCAACGTTCTGAAGAATCCTGCACCCCACCCGGAAGAGATACACCAAGACCAACCTGGAATCAGTAAGCTTTCGGGATTGGCCATGGCTTCGGTGAAGCTGAGTCGCTTCCTCGGAGATGCCTCAAGTTCCGCTTCCGGTGCAATGATGTCGTCCTCACTCTCCATCGTCGAATCGAGAACCACTACATCTTCAGGATCCAGATGTTTGGCTGGGCTCTGTCTGGCCTCCACTTCAAAGTCAGTTCCATTCCACACTCTCTTCTCGGGCTTCGACTTCCTGGATCGCTCCCTGGTTCCCTGGGGCTTGGAGGGTGTGGACCCCGTGGACCCTGGAGTTTCTGACTCTGAGTCCGTGGGAACGATGACGACCGGCTGAGTCTCCTGCGAATCGGGAGCAGCCGCCGCTTTGGGAGATTTCCGCGCTTTGACGCAGGCTATGATGTGATCGTGGAAGTCATCTTGGACGTCTGTGGTGAAGGCGCACATTCCACAGACAAAGTTGCAGTTCATGTTTCCGTTCAGACCACTTTTCTTCTTCTTCTTCAGAGCACTTGACTTTGGCTCCTGCGACTCTGAGTCTGACGAGTCTTCGCTCCTGGTTCCCTTGCCTTTCTGGGACTCCGCGTCCGTGTCTGCGCCGTCGTCCCCGTTCTGCAGCTTCTTCTGACATGTCGTGTAACTCGTGGTGATGATCCTCTTGGGGTGCTCCGGATGCTTCTGACTGATGTGGGTCAGAATGACTGACTTCATCTGGGACGCCAGCGGGCACAGCGGACACTGGATCAGCTTCATGATGTTCTCCTGCAGGTGGTTCACCAACTGCTCCCCGCCGGCGAATTTGGAGTTGCAGTAGATGCACTTGAGATCCGGAGCCGCGCTGTGCTCGAACGTGTTGTGCGACTTGAACTCGCTGATGTAGTTGGTGGCGAAGAAACACTGGTCGACGGCGCACTGGTAGAGGCGGCTCAGTTTGTTGTCGCCCAGTTTGTGGCTCGAGTCGATGTGGTCGATCAACTGGTGCTCGTCCCTGCAGTTTCAATCGAAATGTGAGCAAATAACAGATGCCGTGCTCCGACACACACACACACACACACACACACACACACACACACACACACCACACACACACACGGTTCTCATCAAAAGAGGTGTGCTCAGCAGAAAAGGCTTGTGCTGGGCACAACTCCTCTCCCAAAACTGGTTGCCATGGGCACTGAGGTGAACTGACCTGAAGCTGGCGGAGCAGTAGGAGCAGGGCAGCACGGCGGTGCGCGAGTGCTGCGTCAGGTTGTGGATGGTGAAGTTCTCTGCGGAGGCGCTGCTCCACTGCGAACACTTGAGGAAGACGCAGCTGTAGAGTCGCTCCGACTCGCCCTCCTCGCACCTGCCGCAAGTCGACAAGTCTGGTTCAGCAAGTGCAAGGACGTCGTATCAACACAAACATGCGCACCCGGCACCCTGTGGAGCAACTCTGCAGGAAGCACTCACCCGACACACCCGTTGACCTTGGCGCCCTCGCGAGGTTTGTTCGCTTCTCGTGCGTAGGGCATGAACCTCGACACGTCGATCTCTGTGCGCTCGAAGATCCCAAACCGCAGCCCTGCAACACAGAGTGAAACGTCTTCTTGCTCAGTGGAAGCGAAGACAACCATGGGGCCAAGACACCTCTCACAGGACACAGGTCCACCTCAAGACTCCAGATACACGTGACACTGCACTCGAAACAGGTCCTCAACTCACCCTCTTCTCCGGCGTCGTCTTCGTATTCGTCTTCTCCGGAGAAATCCGAGTCGAGTTCGATCGGCTTCAGTGGCGCCACCGCCGCCGCTGCCGTCTCCGAGTGCGCCTGCGCGGCCGCGTCGGACTCTGCTCCGGGAGCGGTGGGCTCGGAGGGCTCTGTTTGCTTTTGCTCACTCGGAACCTCTCCAGCCTCACCAGCTTTCTGAAACGGACATGACAGCCAAGGTGAGATCATCCTGGAGCCTTGAAGCTTGGAGAACGGAATTTGACGTCGAATATTTGGATACTTTGCTTCGACACAAATAATAACAGAAAACCCCAGAATGGAGAACGTTCACAATCACCTGTTCTGTTTGTTTCTCAGTCTTCTGTTCCTTCCCTTCGTTCAAGTCCTTCAGCATGTTGATCACGTCCGAGAAGTTCTCCCCGTTTGCGTCGCTGTCTTCGGATTCCTTCGCAGCCTCCTCGGGCGCCGCCGCCTCCTCCTCCTCCTCTCCAGCTTGTTTGGCGCTCTCAGCTTGTGCATCAGGGTCCGCGCCCGGACCCGGCGCCTCGTCGGGTTCAGCTGCTTCCGTGATCGGTTGTTCCATCGACTGAATGACTTCATCCTCAAGTCGACTCATCAGTTCGTCCAGGACGGGGCATTTTCTGAACTTGTTGAAGGTGACATCAGATTCGCAGTGAGCGCACTGGTGTTTCGGGTGCACGTCCCTCCACAGGTGCTTTCTGAACAGTTCTGGCTTCACGGCTGCGCATTCGAATCTGCACGTCAGGCACACGTAACATTCGTTTCTGTACACGCATTTCAGGATCTTTTTCCCAGGCTCCGGCTTCTCATTTGGCTTCTGGACTTTGACTTCATTGTTGACATTGAGGGAGATGATGGCACTGGTGTAGGGTCGTCGCGCAAGCGTGACCTCCTCGTCTTTGCTCGTGGCGGGATCCACCTCCATTTCCGCAAACTCCTCCACGTGATCCTCTGAGTCGGGAATGGTGGGAACGGGGATCTGTTGAAGAACAGGCGCTTTGCTGCTTGACTGCGCTCCTGTGGATCCAGGGGACTTGTAAGGTGGGAATACTGTCTGTTCAGTTGGCGAGAGGACAGCGGCACTGGGAGCAGCCGTGGGTGCCGCAGGAGACTTTGCGGCCGAGGGTTTGTTCGCTGGGACAATGACTAGTCTCTGGCCCACAGCCTGAGTCTGGGTCATTCCAAAAGCAGAACCATTCTGAGCTTGCGCGGCCGGCTTCGCCAACAGGCTTCGTGACGCTTGACTCCTGTTCGCAGCCGCCTGAGGCTTGGACCCTGCAGCTGCTGCGGGCTGAATCGTCCCGTCCTTCTGCTTCTTCAGAAGGCTCATCATTTCCTTCACGACCTTGCAGTCGGCGACGCCGTGCGGCTTGTTGGCGGCTCCGCAGCTGGCGAGCCCCTTCTTGCCGTCCTTCCCGTGCAGGTGGCAATAGGCGTGGCTCGCAAACACCTCTGCGTTCTGATCTTTGAAAGCGCATATCTTACACCTGTAGAACTGGTCCTTGAAGAAACACTCAAGTCTTGTGGTGTATCCCTGTTTGACAACGTTGTCTGCGGAGCTCTTCTTGATGACTGGTGCAGAAGACGCGGCGATGGCCGCTGAGGCGTTCTCCGCTGCCTTCTTGGGGTCAGGTTCTTGTGACGTCTCTGTGTCTGCCTCGTCCTCATCCTCGATCACGACCAAGTTGTCTTCGGGGCCATTGACCCCAGACTTCGGTTTCTCCACCTGGATCCCTGCAGACGAATCTTTCTTGGCTTCTCCCACGAGACTCTGGAACACCTCGTGGACGGAAGGCGAGGTCAGCCTGGAGAACTTGAGCGTGTCCGTCACGTGGAACTTCTGCAGATGTTTGCGGATGTTCTCAGTGGTTTTGGTGATGGTGCTGCAATACAGGCAGCGGTACCAGACGTTGTTGGCTCCGGTGTGCTGTTCGATATGCGCTTTGATCACTGACTCCTTGTTGGTTTTGATACCGCAGGTTCTGGCGTCGCACTTGAAAAGACCCAGACTCGGAACGTGGGAGAGGACGGCGCTCTCGTGGTCCACGCTCTTCGGGCTCAGAACCGGAGACTTGATGACGGGACTGACGATGGGAGTCGGTTTCCCCGGGCTCGGGATGGTGATGTGAACAGTGGGAGTCTCCGTCTCCGCCGCCTGCTTGCTTTTGTCGTCGTGGTCCGAGATGACAGGGTCCACGAGGTTCATGACGCTCTCGCTGAGGCTCGACGGGTCCGGGGTTCTCAGCGAATCGTCGTCGTCCGTGTCTCTGGAACCGGAGGCGTCGACGTCCGCTGCTTCTGCCTCGCCGTCCGCTCGGTCGGTTGTGTCCATCTCGTCCCCAGGGGCGTCCTCGGGGTCCTCAGGGACCTCCTCTGTGGAATTGCGTGCGGCTCGCGACTCTGCCGCTTGCTCGTCTGGAATGTCCTTGTCGCTGTGTTCTCCGTCAGCTCCATTCGGAAGGTGCGACGTGAGCTTCTCCGTCTGAGGCTCGTCACGCAGGTCCGGGCTCCCGGGTCCGGACCCGGGGTCAACATTGGGAGGTTTGAAGGGGAACCTCACTGAGGATATGGTTTTGCGCAGTTTGGCCACTGTCTCTTGCAGAGACAATGCGGTGATTGGTGACTTCGGTGACTTGGAGCCACTCTCCTCAACAGCAGCAGCAGCCGCAGTCGAGGAAGCCTTGTCGGAATCTGGGCCATTCGTGCTGGTCACTGGGCCGTCTGGCTCAGACCTCGAGGCCCTGTGTGTTTGGTTCACTGAAGTGTTCGTGCTGCTTGTCACTGATTCAGTGTCCTCGTCGTCTGGGTTCTGTTTGTCTGGAAAGTCTTCGGAATGTTCGGTGTGCGCTTCTGGAGTCTCCGCCCCGGACCGGACAGACTCACTCCAGTTGGAGTCGGGTTCCGTCTCAACCTCCATCCGACCTGCAAACAGCGCAACAGATCTGGCTCAATATTTGCATCACAAACACCGTTGTGCACGGGCTGATGATTTGCCCGCAATGTGCACAGACACAACGCAGAAGCCTGCAGAAGAGCTTTTGACTTGCAAATGAACAAAACCTCTGCATCCTGTTGCCACATGTTGCGCTTCAAAAGCAGATGCAAACAATATTTTCTCACGTTCAAGCACAAGAAGAAATGTGGCTCGAACACAAAACAAACACCAAGTCCAAGATCGTTTTCAACTGCATGTGAGAAAGATCCTGCGACAACGAGACCTGCATGAAGAAGCTTCACTCCCACCAGGCACAAAACTCACTTGGTTCTAATCATGCACAGCAAAGACCAAACTGATGACGAACCCATTCGAGAAACTCAGTGGAAGTCTGGCAGTGAGATCCGCAGCAGGTCCGTCCACGGTATTTTCACCAGTGAACAGTGCCAGAGAACAAAAACAACCACGTCACACGAACTCGTTTCTTTCCAGCTCGTCAGGCGTTTCTTGTGCAACCAGAGGCCCACATAGAGCATGCATTCTGTGTGTGCCTCTGACGACCCGGCCCCTTGGCATCGTCTCAAACTTGTTTGCACTGATGGTGCGAAAAAGAATGTGGCACAAAAATAAAATGTTCGCAGGTGAAGTCAGGCCCGCGTTGCACCTCGACCAAATCATCATCGGACTGATTGATCTCCACATCACTACGACTGGCACACGGCGTCATGCCTCCCCCCAATCCTGGATCTGTGTTGGGGCAGATGTCTTCGAGAATCGTCGATCACCGTCGACAAGTCCGCGCGATGTTGACACTTGCACTGAGACTTCAACCTCCAGTTTTTTTCTGTTCTCCAGTTTCCTGCTTGAAAAACGTCAAAACACGCAATTTGGGCACGAAATTTATTGTTGAGCCGCGATTATTTGCGTTTGCTTTCAAGATTGCTTGTGCAGATCAATGAGAAGAAATTGGAAAATCTCCCGTTCAATTTGTTTCGTGGAATTTCCAGAGATTTCCTGCCCCTCGTCTTGACAATGATGCTGTTCGACTTGCACCCCAGAATCCGAGAATTTGACAATTCTCGACATCCGAGAGTGTAAAACGAATAGCATTTTCATCCGAGAGAACATCCGAGAATCCGAGAAAGCTTGGGGCTCTCGGATTCTGGTCGAGGCTCCGAGAATTCTGGGATAAATCGAACAGCATCAATGTCAAAGACTGCCTGCTTGCACCAGGCACAAATATTTTTCAAAATGGAATTTGGAAGCACCGCAAGCCGCGTACACATACACACAAAATACATCTATACAGCACGTTTGGTTGAGCAAAGATCAACCACAACATGACAACCCGTGCACTTTGTTGGCAATAAGAAATGCGTGAATGACAAAAAAAAACAGGTTGCATTACCAAGAAGACTTTTCAATCTTTTGTTGGGATATTCCAGCAAGCTTTGTCTTTGGAAGATCCCATTTCAACTGTGTCAAGACTGCCTGTCCAGGACTGACTTGTTGAGGACAATTTCAACTCTAACTGCAAAAAGTTTTTGACAAAAACTTCTCTTTGGCAAGTTTGTTGTCTTTTTCTGACAAATCAGGTCTGACTTGAAATGATCTCAATTCAGATCTTCCAGTCAATTGGTATGACAGCTCAAGCGCAACCTGCCTCTTGAATCTGGTTTGACCCTCGTCAATCATCGGGCACTTTCTTCCAAAACACACGGGCGTCTCCTTCATTGTACAATCTCAACTCCTGACTTCGGTCCTCAAATTGTCCGTGGTCAAGATTTTTGCACTTTTTTCAGTGTTGGATCCCGGTTTCTCTTGGTTTTCCAACCCAGGAAAACAGCGCGTCTCTGGATGTTATTTCCAGGATCCCAGGGAGGACCACTGGAACGTCCTCGCGATGAGAGGGTGAAGTTTGGAATCGTTTTCCCACGCGTGACCACGAGTGAGGCGAGTCTTTCCTGTTCTCGAGAAGCAGTGGAGCCCTCGGCACCCCGCCCTGGCGACAGGTCGTCCAGGCAGACCCAGACCACGCCCACACATCCAAGCAGCAGTCCGCTTCCCATCGCACGCACCATCTTCGGATGCCGACCACGCTTCAAAGCACGTTCGTTGCGCAACAAAACATCATGGGTCCACCATGCAGAAATGTGTACAAGTGTTGCACGAGAGCCGCCGACTGGACTTGGAAAGATCAAAATCGTGGGGTGTAGGACCTGCATCTCCCTGGTTCAGTCCCTGCAACTCATTGAACAAATCCCAACATTTCAACTTGTGAGAGAAGAGAACACGTGGAACTGTAGCGGTCGGTGAACGGACAGAAATGAAGTCAACAGTTGGGAAGGCTGAAAATCGATCGAGTGGGAATACTCGAACACCAGAGCACAGCAAGAAGCGCATTGGCCGCCTGGTGTGTTGTGTTCCACAGTCCAGAGTTCATTCGCCTCACTCCGTCGTTTTTCTGAGTCTCTTTCACGCGGAGCCTGAACTCGAGCCAAGATCCTTGATTTTTTGCCTCCAGCAACATTGCAGCAATTGTCCCCTCGCTTTCAACATTTTGGCATCAATCTTTCAGAGGAACTGCGTCCCAGAACAGCGCGAGTCTCACAATATACGCTTGAACACTTGAATTCTAACCCAGTATGCACAATGTTTCACGTGCACGCTTGCTCGTCCACCGCTCCTCGAGTTTCTGTAGCCTTCTCACCCTTTGACCTGCTGACCGTTCAGAGCTGTGAAACCTTTAGGGGGTCAATTTCTAGATCACTCCATGGGTGTACATATATTTTTTCCACCGAAGAACCAAAACCAAGACAAAATCCAGCCGAGGCTGAAGAAATCTTACCCTTTATTGCAACGAGTTGATCTTCAGGACCTCACGCACGAACTGGTTCGAGTGCTGAAGACGGTGTGACTGACTGCACCGACCATTTGCAGCGAGTGGCGTCCTGTCCCGACGCAATAGGCTGGCTGCGTGGCGGGGGGCCTGGGAGCGTTCAAGGACACGTTCTCTTTACGAGGCTGATGATGCAGCCACCGCGAATCGGTCGCGTCTGCTCTGCGTGCTCCGCTCCCTCCGCTCTGCTCGGTCGGAGCAAGAGATGCAGTTTACGGGAGGTTTCTTCTCCCCAGCTAGTCAGACAGAGCCAAGTGCACTTCTTCCATCGTTTCCATGGAAACTGGGCCTGTGCAATATGATGAACAAGACAGCTTCAGCAGTTGTAGTCTGCGAGATTTTTCTTGCTCGCCCCAGCTGCAAACAGATCCTTGATCGGGATTCTTTGCAATCTTGGAAACCTTTTCGGGGACGGAAAAAGAAAAAGGTTTGTTTGCTGCCGCGGAGACCGACCACTTCGGTTTTTGAAGGTTGCTTCCCTGAGGCAATTCCAGCTGTGAAGCCGTCGACCAGGCCAGCGGGCCCGACGTTCAGCCATGTTCTTCGGACCACCAAAGTGAATAACCAGGCAAAACTTGTCCAAAGCACCAAAGGAACTCAACCGACTTGTGTTCCCAGAGGAGAAAGGCAAAGCAAAGAACTACACAACAAAATCCTGCCCCACATGCCAGGCCGAAATGCAAAAGGCAAAAGCAGATCAAGAGAGATTGTGGGTCCGTACAACTTTCACGGGCAGAACCTGAGCTGTCCCCTGCACGCACATTCCATCTTGTTGATGGAGGGAAAGCTGGGCGGCAGGGGGTTGCTGCGAGGACAGTGAAATGACCAATGTGGGCAGCAGCTTCTGAGGGCTGTCCTCAAGACAATCCACCGCGAGCCGGCGTCCCGGAAACAGATGCGACACGTGCTTTGTGTCAAATTTCATTGTGCACAACGTTCACTCGCCAAGCACACGAGCGGGTTGCTCGGAAAAACAGCGTCACCAACAAAATTTTCCCCACCCATGTGCATTGCACAAACAGTGTTTGAATTGTGCATCGATGAGACTGAAATCCTCCCACCCACACGAGCGGAAAAAGAGCTGGATCAAATCCCCTGAGCAAGTCTCGAAAATAAAAATGCGTCAATCCAAGGGAATTGTGCAAATTTCTCGATCCAAAGACAAAAGACCCGCGCGGATCAACCTTTGCACAATTATCTCACGCAGGTGGAGCGAGATTTGTGCTGTGGGGCCTTCGCTGGAAGATCACAGTCGAACTTGTAAGGCAAAAATGTTGGCATAGCACTGTGTGCCGAAGATAACTCAGAGGCCACGGTGCGTGCACATCCATACTTGAAAGACACCATCAGTATCGTGTGTTCTGTTCTCCCGTGCCTACACCTGTTTCGACAAGCCATGAACTCGACGCACAGCAAAGCCGTCAACTTTTTTCCTTCCACAATATTCCAAGCGCAGCATGTGTCATTGAAGACTCAGGACGTGGAAACCTGATTGACTTCAAAATGGATCGATATCTGCATTGAATGTTCATGCCGGAGCAGAGGCACCTGAGGACCATCTTGACACGATGCTATTGATAAAGAGCGCTGCTAAAACTGTGGAAGCGACGTGGAGGACCCACACCACGCGCAGTGCAGGAGATGGGCGTTGACACGAACTGCAGACCTGCAGGCGTCCACACCCGTCGTCAATTGTCAATTTGGGAAAGCTTGTGCTGTAATGGTGTCTGTCTGTCATGCATATTTGGCACACACAATTCCACACAAGTGCGTGCACACATTCAAAATTGACCACACGAAGATCTATCTTCTCTGGAACAGGTCAAGCGTTGAGATCATCGTGTTGTGTCAAGTCCTCAAAATGTTAGGCATGTGATCAGCAACAAAGTGACCTTGAACCTGTCCAATGTTCTGAAATGTTTTGCATTTCCGATAAGAATGGCTGGCAGTTGAAGAAAGGAAGTTTGTTCACAACAGAGACAGAGATTTGGTTCACAGTTTGATGCGGAATGAAGTCGAGAAGTGCCCCATGCAATTGGTCAGAGCAATGGATCAACAGGAACGTTGAACTTGAGCCGTGGCTCTCGCTCAAACTGTTGCCAGAAGATTTGCAACTGTGCCAAATGTGATCGTACTTGTCATCATGTTGGTTCTCACTTTGGATCCATTGTGTTTGTGTCTGGACTGTCGGTCCCAATTGGTCCCAAAACACGTCGCAGCCACGACGCAAAGTGCACCAGGATCAATCACTCTCGGGCCACAAGGAGTCACAATCAGAACCCGACACGCCAGAATTTTTTGGCTGAGAGTGTTTGGGCACACAGCCTCGAATTCCTCGTCTGGAAGAGTGAGAGCACCTTGGCAACATCGATCTCACAGATATTGATCGGCCCGACAAGTTGAGCTGGAACATGACCATTGCGGTGGAGCGGAGAACTCTGCTCCTGCTCGGCTCGGCTCGGCTCGGCTCAAGGCTGGAGATCCACCGCGGGCGCGCCGCGCCACCGCATCAAACAGACGCCCCGTTTCACTGGGACTCAGCTCGGTGCCTGCGATCAATCTCTCGCTCGCTCTCTGGCTCGCTCGCTCGCCTCTCGGGCTCTGCGGGCTCGTTCCACATTCCGCACTCTCGCAGCACCCAGCCTCTTCTCCACCGGCTCCGCGAGTTTACACGTCCTGATCTCCGGACGGAGTCGGAACATGTTTGCCAGCCACATTGTGTGCGCGAGGTCACAGTCCGCGATCTGCGCGTTGGTGTTTCCACGCAGTCCTCCAACATTACGGGTCACGAATTCCCGATGTTCACTCGATGTTCACGAGTCGGGCACTCAGCCAAGCGATTCAGAACAACAAAAGTGCACAAAAGATCCAGAAAAAAAAACAACAAAAGTGTGCAAAAGATCACCGTTTCTCACTTTTGGCCAACCCAAGACACCGCATCGGCGTTGGGCCTCATTTCAATTCATTTCATTGTGCGATGTACCTTTGCAATGGGGCAGATGGCATTGCGATGTTGGGATGGTCAGCCAGATTTCATGTCCTCTTCTCTCGTTTCTGCTCTGGTGCAAAATTGGTTGTGATGTGCAAACTTTTTTTGGACAACCTGGGGAGAAGTACCTTGGCTCCAAACTTTTTCCTTGGTGATTTATCATTACGAGTGTGTCTCACATCACGCCAACATTGTCGTCCACGCATTTCCCAGTCAACACTGTGCCACCGCAATGCCGCGGCTGCAGTGGCAATTTTGCAACTCTGCGATCACAAAACCAGTCGTATGTGCTCACATCGTGGTTGAAATGGGTTCTCACCTTAGTTCCTGTTTATCACACAACTCCTTTCATTTTGTGATTTCACAGAAACCATTTTTGTGCAGTGCGAGAACTCTGTCCTTTAGGTCTTTAAGATGCCCGACTCGTCCTTAAATTTGTTCAAAACAGACAAAACGCGCGCGTTGTGTTTCAAAAACATTCAGAAGAGACTGCTCTCAGAAACTTCAGCATAAAACACAGCTTTGGACTGCCTTGGGCCGTCCCCCCATCTCATCTTCACGCAAAACCTTGTGAAAACAAAAGGAGGAGAATGAAAACTCCATTTTTTGCAACGCAGCTTGCTCACGACAACCAACAGTCGATTTTTCCCATAAAAACAAAAGAATGAAAAATTCAACATTCGTTTGTCAAACAAATCCCAAAAAGTCCGTTCCATTGCTCCAGAATCCATCTTTCATTTCTGGAACAAACATATTTACCGCACACAAGCAGAAAATGAAGAAAATGACATTCAGTATTTCACACTGTGTTTTTTCCCCTTGTCAGAAATCGTAATTCGAGATTGCCGCTTGTTGTTGTTGAAGAGGAGGGGCAGCTGCGGCGGTTTTGCACTTGAAAGGAAACAACAAAAAATCCGATTTGCACCGTGACCTTCTGGACAATTGACATGCAGTTCTCTGCGTCAGGCACTGCACTGCACGTGTGCAACAAGGTCCAAAAGCTGGTGTCTGAAGTCAGCTGACAAAATTGAGTTCTTGGTGCGGGACTGGCCATGATGGTGAAATTCAAAACTGTTTCACCAATTCTGGCTCTGCAAATGTTGGTTTGCACCGCGCAAGTGACCTCCAACTTCCGATCACTCGAGTCAAAAGTCTGTGGATTTTTCTTCAGGACCCGGTTTCTTTTCGTGTGGTGAAGATTTTAAACTACGATGGAGATGCATTCAAAAATATTAATTCTCTTCTGATTTGTCTGAAGTATGTGAGCACACAGAAACTTTTCCGTTGAAACATGGCTGTTTCTCACGTGAAACACCACTTCGTTTGGCATTGCCTTCTGAATGTACAGTTTTCCTGATTTGAATGCACGTTTCTCCAATTCAAACAAGTGCATTTGACATCCAATATTTTCCACTTTGAGGAGAAGAAAATCTGCTTTGTGTGCAGCTACACTCAGGAAAATTTTTTATGCTGTTCATATGAATGCAAAGCACATTGATCACGAAGTCAAACAAGAATGCTACGCATAAAAAGCGTGTGGTCTATACGTTCGCAGTTCATCACTGATCATTTAAAAAAAAAAAAAAATTCGAAAGCGGGTCTTGCCAAGG
>JAAUXT010052407.1_pt1 | contig 21877 bp, 21 predicted proteins | sample 7278171 | NCBI WGS metagenome assembly JAAUXT01 (sample SAMN14350112, study PRJNA611818) | marine sediment metagenome | isolation source: surface marine sediment (1.8m) | place: French Polynesia: Moorea | collected 2018-08 | reverse complement strand
GGGGGGGGGGGTAACTCAACATGGTGAAAATTAACCAGGATCATTTTCAGGCAATTTCAAGCATTTTTCATTTTTTGGCCATGTTGAGTTGTCCATCCCCCCCTGGCAACTCAACATAGATCTAAGTCATGAATTTTTCTGGGGGGGGGGGTTTTCCAAAATTGGCTGAAAACGATTCTGGCAAATTTTTAGCATGTTGAGTTGGAGTAACCCCCCCCCCCTGGGCTGGCTCAACTCAACATGGCCTGTAACTCGGCAATGCTTGTTTTGTGTATTGCGTGCACGAAGATTGAAGGCTGCATGCTGGAAAAAGTTCTCTAAAAAATGGGATGACGGGACCTATGTGAGAGACAACAAATCATGACAGAATGCAAGAAAAGTTTCTGTTGAAGAGCATGGGGCAGCAGAGCATATGCACCTGAGTTGTACACGGGACATTGACACAACTCACATGTTTTTCTATCCACTGTTTCCAACAAGCGAATCATGGCTGCAGGGAAGGCTCCCCCATCAAATTGTTCGGCTCTCACTCGTGCTGTCAGATCCCGAGGCTGAAGCCGGAGACTAATATTTGCAGCACACGCACCGCACGCTCGTGTGTTTGTCGACGCTCTGTGGTGGTGGCCGTGTGGGGGTGATGCGTCCACACTCCGGCTGACCCGGGATCGGGGTCCGGAGGCCTGACCCAACGTGGGTCCCATCCAGACGGAAGCAACAAAACTCCAGCTTCGAAAAAATCACTTCTTGAAGCAAATATGGGTGCACTTGTGCCGCGGACGTTTTGGGTGAGGCGGGCGTGCAGCACGTCCCTGGATCCGCTGGGGCCACAGAACCAGCATTGGACTCTCTCCATCATGGTGCCACGAATATGTGATTTGATGACAACTTGGTGTGAGGACAATAAGACGCAAACTGTTCTGGTGTTTGAAATCTTGATTTCATTTGACTTTGTTGAAATGATATGTGGGTGACTCCTTCGTGATCGCTTTTGCAGTGGGGATTCTTTTTCTCAGGTTGCGAATTCGAAACTTGTACGTGGATCAAGTCTCGTTTGGCGACTTGCGAGACAAGAGTGGTCTTCATTTCGTCTCCTTTGGTCATTTGTTGCATCGCTACGGATTTGCATGTCAATGAGCGCAACCACGTGAGTCGCCGCAGCTCTCGTTCACTTCTCGATCCGCCAGGACGCGAGGTTGGGCGCGCCCCGGCCTTGCTGAACCCCCCACTGGGAATTTCACCTCATCATGGAACTGTGACAACCGTTAAATCACCGACACGAGAAATAGGTTTCCACTATTGACGCGCGACAAAAAGACGCACAAGCAGCTTCCTGTCATCATGATGCAGACAAATGCACTTCAAACAACCAGGTTTTGTTTCATGCGCAGAACATCTGAATCTGCAAGCATTCTGTTTTTTTCTTTGTTGTTGCGTGCGACACGCATTTTTGTGGATGTTTTGATGTTTGAGAAGAATTTGATCACAGCGAACATTCTGCCTGTGGCTTTCTCAGGCTTGGCTTTCAGAGTTTTGTTGTGAACATGTGCGTTGAAGAGAACAACGTTTCCTTTTGGTCACAGGAAACCTGATGAAAAGGGTGACAGGTGGTTGTGTTGAGGGGAAGGACCCCTGCATGTGCTTGATTCGAAACTCTGTCTCGCGGCGGCAGCTTCGTCTCGTGCGCACAAACCGAAAATCTGGATTTTGTGTTCTCCTGTGTACCAAAGTCGAGCCTCACTTGGAGCGGGAGCCAGTCGCAGATATCGCGGCGCCCATCGGACCGGGAACCAGGTGCAAGATATGCGGTCCGAGAACCGGTTGCAGATCGTCGGATTCTGCGGAACGCAACAAAGGTTTCCGCAATCAGCTGCCGAGACCCGTGGCCCCGGCGCGTGGCTCGTGTTTGTTTAATTGGGCCCCGGAGAACGAGCCTCACCGCGGCGGAACAATGGGCGGATTGTGCCTCTGGTCCAGAGAGAGGCCTGCAGCTCCTGGCGCTGCAATAACGTCCCTCGCCTTTCATCTGCACCGGTCCAGCCCATACATCATTGACGGCCTTCTTTTTCTGCTGGTTTCATTTCTTCAGCCCGTGAAACAAGAATGAGATTGGAGACAAAACGAGAAAAAGCATATGAGCTGCTTTTCATTTGTCCTGCTCAATATTTAACATGTCTCACCGGTGGAACTCGAGTTCTTCTCTGCGCTGTTCCCATCAATGTCTGCTCAGATGTTCGGACTGTCTGCGGACGGGACGTTTTTCATTCTCAAACGAGTCGTGGCCCCTCTGAAAGTGAACGCTCAACACACTTTTGTGTATGTACAGGACCTGACAACAGATTTCTCGCATTTTATCCAGGAAGGCCCCACCCATTCCCAAAATAGCTGTGGAGTGTTTCCCCCTGTCCCTGACCTCAAGCCTTGACGCTCTTGAAGGCTCACACGGTCGCTGTCGGCGAATCTGCCTCAGAACCGCTGATGCGAGTTTGAATACGTGCGTCAGATCTGCAACTCAAGCGGAGGAAGTGGCGCACAGCTTTGAGGCTCCACTCTGAGTGATGAATGCGCATACGCGTGGGCTCCACATTTGTATGTGCGGAGAGATTCTCGTCAAATTGGTGACTTGTCGCGTGAACCACCTTCAGCGGATCGGAGGGGGCGTGAACCTTGGTTTGTGGTGAGAACCTCCTTACTTTGAGATGTGGCTTGTCCTGCTGTCTGTCTCTGGATCTGTTTGTTGATGACGATGTCACGGGCCTTTGTTGGTCAGTTCTGATGTGACGTACAGAATCCACCTCTGAGTGAACACGAACCTCTGACGCATGCGCAGAACGAGGAACGAAACTCGCAAAATCGATGAGTTTCTCCAGGTGTCAAAACGATCACGTGAGAGAGGCTCGACTGAAGAGCACCACTGTTACTGAGAAAATTCACTCCTGCCAGGTGTGACTCATTTATAATTTTCACACAGACCATGTTTTATGGCGATGCATTTGCAACAGATCATTTGTCTTTGTTGCGTGGAATACACGACGCTGAATTATTCATGCCGTAAAAGCGTGTAAAAGCATTTAACGCGACACGTATTCTGAAGCCTTCTGTTCTTCCCATTCTCAACATCTCGCAAATCATTTCCTGAAAAGTCTGACTGCAACGATGGCCTCTGCATCAGGTGGTGTGAGTGAGCGCTGGCTGGATTTATTGTCTCCACAAAAGTAAACGTTTCTCTTTTGTGTGGAGGTGCCGTGCGCCGTGTCGCGTCGTCGACTCGATGACAATGCCCCAACTTGGGGGACCGGATGTCAGGAGAGAGACTCGTTCGTGAGCAGAGCCGCCCAGGGCGACTGGTGGGCGGAGCCTCGGTCTGAGTCCGTGGGCGGGGCCAAACCCAGAACCGTGGAACCACAGGGCTCCTGGAGCTCTTGGACCAGCAGTGTTCCCGCCATCTCAGAGCTCTGGCAATTCTCATTGAACGCGCAAGAAACCACATCCCCCTGCAGGATGACCGCTTCCCAGACTGAACTTCAGGATGATAACTCTCATTTCCGGCTGAAGAGAAAATGTGCTGCTCCGTGTCAGTGGTGTTCGCGTGCACGAGTCCTCTGAGTGATGCGGTTGACTTCCCGAGAATCGAATCAGAATCAATGTGTTGTGAAGACAGGGTTCTCACACTGTACAAAAATGGTTCCTGTGAAACCACACAATGACTCTTCGAGACCTTTGGTCGAGAAAGGAGTTTTGTGATTGAACAGGAACCATTGTATAAGGTGAGAACCCATTTCTACGATGCGAGCACAAACGGCTGGTTTGTGATCGCAGAGTTGTAGAACGACAGCGCCGAAGCCTGCACTTCCGTCAGACCTGTCAGCGACTGATGGCACAGATTTATCGCGGAATCTCGCTGCAGGTGAGAACGTGCTCGGGCGCTACGTGAACGAGCTGGACGTGGAGCGGCGCGACGCGGAGCAGGTGCCCGAGAACCCGATGGACCACGCCAGTGTCTTCATGGAGCAAGGTAAATGGGGTGGGTCCAGGGACACCCCTCGTTACCCCTCGTTTCCATTTGCTGAGGCTGAGTGGACTACCTCCTGGATTCTCCTCCCATTCCTTCAGTTCGCATCCGCCACCTTCACACCGTAGAATTGTGCATCGTGTCCTTTGTCTCCACAGAGACACAGAAAAATCCGGCGTGCACAGGGCATTCATTAGGCTCTTTTGCAACAGCACGACAAGCCGCAGGGCTCACACCTCCAATTGATTAAGATGAAGTGCAATACTGCCGATATACGCGGCGCGCGGCTGATTTTCTCTCTCTCTCTCTCTCTCTCTCTCTCTCTCTCGCTCTCTCGCTCTCTCGCTCTCTCTCTCTCTCTCTCTCTCTCTCTCTCTCTCGCTCGCTCGCTCGCTCTCACTCTCGCTCGATCGATCGAAAGTATATTCACGTACTCATATTCATGCAGCTGATTCTCAACTTGAAAGTCCAGTTTGAAAAGCCGGAAACAGGTTGAGTGGCGACGTCGAGAAACGCGTCGTTTCAGATCCGGAGCTGACAGAGGCCGAGTACCACCACCTCGCCAGGTTGCTGCCTCAGAAACGCATGCTGTGCCCCCGGTACTTCATCTACAACCCGGTCCTTGGGAAGTGCAAGCCCACGTTGATGGTAAGTCTCGCAATTCAGAAAAGATCAACCTTGGCCAAACAAGGCCCAGTCCCACTAAGCGCGCGTTGAGTCGCAAATGCAGGTCTTGTTCGCAAGGAACGCAACGCATGACGCTTCCAACGCGAAGCTGATACCAGAATGAAAAGTTTGCCAATCACAACACCAAAAGCATCGAAGCCAGGTCTATTGTAAATATTTTCTTGACTGGATTGCTGATTTTCATGTTCCTTCGTGTTTCTGTAACTCTTGGCCTGTAGGAGTCCTCTCAGTATAAAGATCACGAAGACACGCACGTTTTCAGAATGGTCATTTTTGCCAATATTTTTTTAACAGGAAGAAACATTGAAACCCAAGGAAATTTCGTGACACAAGACAAACTCTCAAGCCCAGGAATTTTTTTGGTTTTGGTATCTTGGCATATTTTTTCAATTGTCCTTTGAACATTTGTCCTTTGTCCATTTCGATGCTGTCCATTTCACACTGTTTCTACTGTGCTGTTCCTCTTTGTAGGCATTCAAGGCAATGAAAACGAAATCACAGAGGTCCTTCCCGAACCCACAGGCCTGGGCCAAACTGTGGTAATCAAGTTCCATCATACGAGTTTTCGTTTGTGAACGCATGAGTTCGCTTCAAATTGTTGCATTTCGTTCTGCAAAGTTCGCATGAGAAACAAACAGAAGAAACGGGCGAAGGAAATGCAAAGTTTGAAGGCGACTCCGCACGGCTTTAGTGATCGGCTGCACGCAGTTTTCCGCAGATGTAATTTGCAGCGAGCGCGGCGGGCGGCATGTTGAGCGGCGTCCCACTGTTTCGAAGCGCATCCTTTGCCTGCAATGACAAACAAATGCGCACGACACTGCACTGCTCCCTGCATGAGACCCACCCCCTGTAGAATTAGTAGCGGATCCTTGAGTTGCTCAGGGTGCCCCCCGGGCAAGAGGCGCATCCCAACTTCGAAAAAAATTGGCAGCAAGAAGGAACACCCGTGTTGCATTTGCGGCACAAATTTTGGAGGCAAAGATTGATCCACGCCTTGGATCCGCCATCAGACTTTCAACAACGATGAGAACGGCGCTGCGCAAACGTGTGTGCTGTTGGTGTCTGGTGAGTTTCGCCGGTTTACCCGGTATAGATGTGAGAATGCATGGCGCAGCGGTCTAGAGTCAGCGACAAGCTCTCACCAGTTCAAATCTATTTTTGTTTTGCGCCCCTCCTCCCCAAGCGATCAGTGTGTCCGTGTCCGTAGTCTGCTTTCATACTCACCGACCGGTGCATTGCGCACAATGGTTGGTTTGTGTAGAAAGCTGCGGACACGTTGGGCAAAGGTTTTTATTGTGTTATTTTGAGATCCGGTATTTTGCACAGGAGTCCGAAATGGCACGGCATATTGGAGACTTCGGGAACCAGGTGAAATGTAAGAGCCAATTTTGGGACAAACCCAAAAGGAGGAACAGAAGCGGATCCAGGTGGGAGATTTTGCAGGAAAAAATTCCAAACATTTCGCGCTTGTGTCGCGGAAGAGTCCTTGGGCAATTGGAGATAGGGGGGGGGGAGCAAGGTCCCACCGCCTGGTTCCGCCCTGACGGATCTCACTTCGTGTTTGTTGATCTCTTGTCTTCGAGACTCCGTTGTCGCTCTCTGGACCGTGTAGCCAGAACGGTCTGGTGCGTGTATGTGTGGTGTGTGCGGACATCTGGACATCGTCTCGTGCGTATGTCATGTGAGGTGTTGTGCCCGTGTGTAGCTTACGTCCCACAAGGTGCGTGTGTTCTGTGTTCGTCCTGAGTCAAACGTCAATGTTTCGAAGCCTCTCAAAACGAGCGTGTTGGCGGCTCGATGGATGGAATGGAAAACTGCTCTTGTGCGCAAGAAATGTTCACTACAGTCGAGGCTTGATGTTCTGATTCTAGGCGACCCAATAGGAACGGAGTTATGAGTCTGAGGCAGCCGGCTTTGTAGCCGTCCAACCGTAGCTAGACGTCCAAATTGCCTTATCAAAACCTCGTGTAAGTAACGACAGTCGGTTGTCGTGGTTTTAGCTGTTAAGACGTGACATCATGTCATCCCATAGTTAACTTTTGGAGGAAAAACCAATTTTTGTGTGAAATCAGTTTTGACCTTCATCCAAAATGAGACGAGTGTGGGTTTTGTTCCGAGATTCCAATGACCTGAACAAGTGCAGGATTTCGTCTTTTACGTAACTTTTGGTGTGTGGCCCACACAGCGCCCCACCAGACCTCGGGAGGGGGGAATGTTGGGAAACTTTGCTGGCGTGGCACTCACTTTGAGGCTCGGAGATCTGCGAGCCCCTTTGTCGTTTGTGTATCGAGGTTTGCAGAGCCGCGCTCCCCGAGGCTCTTTGGTCCCTTGTTTTCTTCAACTTTCAGCAGCGGAAACAGCGGATGATTCTTCAAATTTTTGCTACATTTTTTGCACTTTTGTGAATGTGCGTCTCTCGTAAGCTTGGTGTTATTGAACGGGCTCTTTTCTCTTCATGCTGTGCTCCAACTGCTTTGATGTCCTTTTTGCAGCTTTGTATCTCCTCTCAGCATTCATTTACTGAATGTATGTTTGCCGTCTTTCATAAATACTTGATATTTCTTCACACACACTTGCGTTTACAAATCGCTGAGCTGGTGTTGGGAGGCAACAGGCCTTCGAGTGTGCGTCACGCGGTGCTGTAAGTGGTTGACTTTCTTTGTGACAAAAAGTCGGTGTTCAGATCTATTATGCAGACAAAAATGTGACAAATGACAGAAAAACAAAAACGTAAATTGTTTTGGTTGCAGCTTGTGACGGTTGTGTGTACCTTTGCGTGTGAATGTGTGAAGAAATTCTCATTCAAACTTTCAGGGTAACTTTGGAGACCAACGCCTGTTGTTCTGCATGTTCTCGATTCTTTTCGAAAGAAGCACCATTTGATTGAAATCCGGCTCTCGAACTGTTACCAGCAGAAGTTGCGGAGTTGCAGCACAACACACGGGTGTGTGTGTGTGTGTGTGTGTGTGTGTGTGTGTGTGTGTGTGTGTGTGTGTGTGTGTGTGTGTGTCAAAAAGAGGAAGCAGAACTTCGCAGACATGGCAAATTTCCTGGAGCAGGGGTTGATCCATATTTGGTCAGTGGACTCCCTGGACCAGGCGAGTTCAATTCCAAAAGAAGGCAACAAGGAAATTCAGTTGCTCCCACGGCTTTGTTTGAGTGGGCCATTCAACATTTTTTGCGGTGTAGCGATCTGAGGGGGAGGCTTGTTCCGCCCGAACTGTATACGTGCGTGGAATCTGCATTTGTATTCATGACACAGATTCATCCCGATATTGGACCCATCCCGTGACGACTGGTAATCTACCTGCAACTTTTTGACTCCGGGTGCTGCTCTGTTGATATAATAGAAACAGGCTTCCGCATTACCTGAATGACCCTGGTGGTCCGCTGCCGAGTAGATTGCTCCGACATAGAATGATTTGTCAGGGCACGTATTGTTTTATGCGTTTGATCTCGTTGTCACGCTCAACCCATCATCCACAATTCCACGGAAAATTCAGGCCGACAACGTCATATTCGCGCACCGGATTCAGGGGATCAGCCAGGTCTGTCTGCAAGAGGCGCCCCTCCGGGCTGTCTGTTCTGTGAAAAACCGAAACTGGAAAATAACCATATCTGTGTGCCTGTGGCACAAAAGAGGACAAAAAGAGGCCATGCAAGGGTCACCCGTCGACAGTCAGCAAGTCAGTCTGTGGTATGCACAGACAACTGGACATCACCCGTGATCCCCGTCTGTTCCCCACCCCGGGCTGGTCAGTACGACAAGAAGTTTCTTGCTTCTTGCTTCTTGCCATGAACGCAAACAGCGACTCGCACATGTGCAGAGTTGGGGTGGCGATGCAGGACAAATTGCATGGGATCCATCAGTCTGCTTCAAACCGACGAAAACGTCACAGCAGGTCGTTGGCCATTTGAGCGGCCTGTATATCGCACGCGTCCGCACAGGTCTGGAAGAAGCCCGTCTCTGCGACAGCGGGCGGCGCCGAGCCTCGCGAGAGGATCGCTGGAACCGGCTAATTGAAGGCGGATGCATGTCACAGGGAATGAAAGTGACGCTTGCGAGCGGACTCCTCTTTTCCTGGTCGCAATGGTGGGATTCGGCTCCTCTCCGTTTGCGTGTGTAGTTGATGGCTAATGTACTTGATAGGGTAAATAATCATGAATTTTTGATGCGCCGAATGAGGCTGTTGGACAGGGAAGATAACAGTTTGGGTACATATCCGCTTTTGGGAATTCAAACGTTGGTGTGTCTCGTGCGAGATTTTTCGATTGAAGGGTCAGGTTTGTGGAGCATTATCCAGCTGAGTGCAGTTTGGAGTTGAGGTTCGTTGGAGTTCTCTTCAATCCGTCAAAATGGGAGAATGGCACCAGGACTGAAAACCACGTTGAAGCGCTGAGCGTGACGTTCAGATTGAAAGAAATTGAATTCCCAAGTCTGTGGATTTTGCGACGGAGAACAATACGCAAGCAGACGAGAATCCAGGGGACGGACCCAGAGAGCATGTCCGAGGTCCGCCCCTGTGGTGGGTCGTGGATTCTGCCCAGTCGTTCTGATCAGAATTTAATAGTTCTCCACCAACTCAACTTTGAAAGCTCCCAAGAGAGCCGCAAATATGTAATGCTTCTGATAGCCGCGCTGGAAAAGAAGCCGCGGGCACCTGAGAAATTGCCCAGTGGCGAACCTCGCATATTGCTCGCCCTCCGCTGAGACCAAGATCCCTTCTCACCAAAATCCCTGCAGCCTCAGTTCAAGCATGTTGTGAACCGTGCTCCCAACCAGTACCTGAAGTTTCGAAAAGAATCCTTCGCTTTGAGAGCACGATCTCCCGTGCGCTTCCAAAGCAGATGGTGCAGTGCAGTTTATGTTCGTTGAAAAATTTCTGTGACGAACAGCGGAAACAGCATTGTGTTGGAGAAGTGAATAGTTTTTAGTCGCGAGACGTGGTGTTGGTTTGAAGGTGCTGTTCAATGGGGCACTTGTCTCTGTTTCAGGCCCTAAGGCTCCGCACCTGGCGGCGCGAGCGGTTGAAACGGAGACCCACGACGACCGGACGCTGTGACCACCTCCTCCACAATCATACCATTCTCACCCTGTACGTTTGTCTGTTTCGTGAGGCACCGCCGAACCTTTCAAGTTCCACTGACCAACAATTGCGCTGAAATGTTTGATGGAATGCACTCCCATCGGCCGAGGCGTGCAGCTCTCCCGACTGGGAAATAAAAGCGTTTCGTATGCAGTTTTCACGCGGAATAATTTCCTCGTGACAAACGAACGTAGCAATTAATTTCTCAGTTCGAAAATGCCGCGGTGGAAATTGTAAAGGGCATCGCATCGCGCACGTACCGCGATTATCTGTCTCAATATGTTTGGATGACACAAATTGTTGCCAACAAAAACTCATTATACCAGATTCCGTATGCACGAACATGTAAATAGCTCGTGACGTTTCTCATTCTTCCGTTTGCGCAACATTTCCACAGACGAAATTGATGTAGAAAGCATTGACTGTTTCACTTAAAACGGAGCTCCTCTCAAGAAAACAAAGCGAGATTGCACAAAGCAAGAGCTGACGGAATCTGCCTCGCCGACTTTGAAGACCAAGCCACGGAATCTGTACATACGTATGAGCAGCTTTCAGCAAGCACAATAAAGAGTGTATCAAATAGACATCTGTTATGTTCCTCTGATTGAAGAGCAAGAAAAGTTTATTCTCTCAATCATTCAGTTGAGTTCACAGGCACCAGGGATGACGGCCGGTGTGTGATGTCGACAAAATTCTTTTCAAACGGGTTGATTTTCTCTTTGCTTCTTGCGTCAGAGCTCTTATTATCCTGCAGTACGATGAATAAAACAAGAGATCTTCAAGTAATGTTCTTAAAACGAGGCATTGTCATCATTGATCCCGGCTTCCTTCCCGCGCGTCGGGCCAGGTTCACACCGGACGCGTCGCGCCGCGTCTTGAGACCCACAGCGTCGCGTCGTTCAGCGGCAGGGACGCAGCGCGTGCTGGGTCGTAAGTAACAGATCACTCGCACCCAGTGTGAATCATGCCTTGCAAAATGCCATCAAAACAGACGTTTTCTCGTTTTCTGCCGTTTTCGGGGCTCCCCGCGGACCCAACATTCTGGAGAAGTCGTGCACTCAATAAAGTCCCTGCAGCATGCAAATGACGTGGAGTTCACTTGTGTCCAACGCATTCATTGTTTGAAGGCAAACAGTCCTGCAGTGACTGTCGCGCAAACGAACCCTGTGTTTTGCGAAACTGACGTCCAGAAGATGCGTGGAACGGAATCTCGGCCGTCGTTCAGAAGCTTTTGCGAAGAAAACAAAAAAGTTCAGCGCGGGTCCAGCCGGAAGTTTATTGGTGCAAGAGCTCCGTTGCCGTGTCAAAAATGCCTGCCTGCGCACAACAGAAGGCGTTACTTTCACGAAAGGTACAGTCTACCACGAGTGAGAATCTGAAACAGCTCACCACGTCACCTGGTGGGGAAAGATCTACCGCACGAACTGCAGTGGTGGGGCGACATCGAGCACCCACCATGAGAAACCAGATCCACCACCTGGTGGTGCCAGATCCACCATACAAACTGATGGGGCTGAGGGTCATTGTGTGTGCTCGTTCCCACTTGCTAATGGTACAACCACGTACGTACATCGGACAGAATTTATCTGAGAAAAATCTTGTGTTGAAATGCAAGCAAATGAACAGTTCACAAAAGCGCCTCAAGAAAATGAAGCAACGAAAAATGTCAAACATCACATGCAATAGAACAGACATCCGAAACATCAAGATTCACAATTCAAGAGGAATCTCTGCGCGTTTCTGGAAATGTCTGGACGTAGAGCAGCCCTGCAGATTGTATCTCTGAAAGGACAAGACTGTGTCCCCGGTGTAAACAAGAGTTGCATGTTGTGTGCACATGCGCCAATCGCCGGAGATTGTTACACCACGCAATGACGGGTGTCGTGGAGGCAGATTCAAATTGTGTGTGTGTGTGTGTGTGTGTGTGTGTGTGTGTGTGTGTGTGTGTGTGTCCAGAAACATTCCCCCCTTGATACAAGTGCAGGTCAAAAATTTCGAACTGCCACCGTTGTGCGAGCCTTTGGTCAGTAAAAATGCAGAAACACCCTGGCATCCTTTGCAGCACACGTGTTCGAATAAAAGGTTGTGCGAGGAGACTTTCAAAGGTTTCCTTTCGTCACATTTTTTATTCAGTTGTCCTCATTTGCTTCTCACAAGAAAAGGTTGGTACGAGTTGCCGATAAAAGACATGCTGTTCTGCTATAAGTCAAACAGTGACAGTAATGAGCAGCATTTGTCTCCGAGTCTTCGATTTGCTGCTGAATTCAGGGGCCAAGACTGAATAATTGACAAAGTTCGAAGGTCAAGCTGATTTGACAGTTTCGGCGGCCAGTGTATCAATCTCGGCTCAGTGTTGTTTCCAGCGTTGACATCCAGCTGTCACGACAAGCGAACAGGAAATGCAGCGAATAAAAGTTCCTTCGTAAATACCTGTCAAATATCTGTTAAATAAATGCGATCATCAGTGCATCAAAACGTCCCGTGGTCAACACGCACCTCCAGTCCAACACACTGACAACACCAACACAGTTCAGAACTTCAATCACATGGAGAAGCGCATCTCAAAACACTGGCAAAGTCTGGCGCCAGAAAAGGTCGGCATGGTGAGCGAATTGGAAGAGTTCATCTCCGGGACACGAGGCTGAAGCCGCTCGTCATGGGTTTGTACGGTCTGCTCGGCTTGTCCCGCGGCAGCGTCGTGAAGGCGGCGACCGTCACGATCGAGCCCCGGATGTACGACCAGTGATCGCGGCCGGGGAACCAGCGCAAAGCCGCCTCCACCAACTTCTTGCAGCTGCGTATCTCTCCGCTGTCGCTGTCCTTCTCGTAATACTGAAGCGGGAACGTGTTTCCCTGGATGATGCCGAACCCGACAGGAGTCGGGACGACCAGACCCTCCCTCAGAGAGGGGTTCTCGCAACACACAAATGTCCACTGGTTTGTGGTGGGATTGTACGCTTCACAGCCCTTGCCCAACGAGTAGTTGGAGGTTGTATCTCGAGTCAGTCCCCCAACAACGAGTAGCGTATCGTCCAGGACTCCGGCCGACGCGTCACAGCGCGCCAGATTCAGTGGCGCCCTGCGGTGCCAGAAGGGCCGGCTCGGTGTGTAAGCGAACACTTCCTTCGTGTACGCATAGCCATCAAATATGCTGTCTGCCTGAACATCTTCATCTGCGTCGACGTCTGCGGCTGCAGTGTGGCCTCCGATGACGTAGCCCTTACCGCGGAACGTGCACGACGCAGCGTTCCACACGAACACGTCGTCCCAGTTCGACTCGGTCCATTCTGCGGTGCGCAGATCAAAGCTGTAGACGCTCGACGTCAGCTCCGGTGGCAGGTCCTTATCGTCGTGCGACGACGACACCAGCGACCCCCCGCCCACGACTATGCGTTTGTCCACCAGGAATCCGTATGTTCCGACGGCAGCCAGAACACTCACGGGTGCGTCGCATGGAATCCACTTCTGCCCCCTGGCGTCGAAACAGTGAAACGTGTAACTGTAGTTGTCGCTGTCCACGCCGAACACAAACCAAAAGTCGTTGAACACGAAGCTGTGGACGCTGCGATCGAGGTAGGCGGCGCGAGGGATGTCCTCCCACCCCACGAAGTCCGTCTGGCCGTCCTCGGCCTCAGTCTCCCTGAGAAAACACAGCGTGTCGCTGTCGCCCGTGTTGCGATACACGGTGAGACTGCTCTTCTCTCTGGTCAGCAGACCGTACGTTCTGCAGCCTCTAGGACGGAAAGGCGCTTCGCTGCCGCGCAGGAAGCGACTCATCGGCGCCGCGTCCGAGTCCTGGCTGCTTTCACACAACTCCTCCACCGCCTTCTGCAGGGATGGCAAAACTTCAGCCACATCCTCCAGTTTTCCCAGGTCAATGAGACCATAGCGAAGCCATTGCGCGACTTCACTCCTGTCCTCTTGCCTCGACTCATCGTGCTGCAACCACCGTTTCATGGCCTCAAACACTTCCACTTCTGCGCACAGCAACGCGTCACTCCGTAGGTATCGGCACAGATCTTGTGTCGCCAGCTGCAAAAAACCTTCACCGCGGCTGAAATCCTTGAACTGTGCCAGGACGTAACTGTCAATCTTCTTCACCACTTCGCTCATGTCGAAAGACTCGGCGACGCTGCGTCGGTTCATGCAGTTGTCCGAGGTGAGCGTTTCGCAGATGAACTTCTCGCAGACGGAGAGCAGAGCGAGGTGCTGCAGGTGGTGCGCGGCGGACACGGTGTCCACCAGGTTGCGCTCGCTCAGCTCCACTTTCCCCTTGTACATCCCGTCGAGAACGGCCTGCAGCCCTGCGCTGCTTATGTCCTGCAGGGCAGAAGGAGAACGCGTATCATTGTGCATGCTGAGGCATCGAACAGTGTTTAGTCACGCACAAGTTCGTCAGACTTTCATTTGACCTTGGGCTTCTGCGTTTGACATGTGAGAAGATTGCAGGTGTTTTGACACCTCAGAGCAACAAGCATATTTGTACACAGCATCAATGCAGGTATTTGGTGCCAATTGGAGTTTCTGTCGTGCACCTTTGGTGCTGGTCTGTACTTTGGCTCTGGGTTTCGCTGTGAGTACAAATTGCGGCATTTTTCATGGCTCTGCCTCCACCTCACCTCCAGAACGATGTTGTCTCGCTGTGACTCGGTGAAACCTCGGGTGAACATCGCCTCGAAATAAGACGACATCGCGGCCAGGACCACTTTGTGCGCGGGGAACGTTTTGTTTTCGGCCTGCAGGTCCACATCGCAGAGCGTGCGGTCTCCGACGAGGCGAGACAGGCCGCTCCGTAGAGTGCCGTCATCGCCCACTTTGTAGCGATGGGACGCTTCATTCTGTGCGTTCGCCATGTCTGCAAGCAAGCTTGTAGTGATATCACAAACGATCAGGTTGGTATCTCAGGAGAGACTGTCCTCGAGGGCGGGAACCTCCGTATTTATTATGTACAATCACGCCATTTGGTGAGTGGTAGTATTAACATCTGGGTCAGGTGTGTCATACCACAAATCCTCCCCTGCCAGGGGGTGCTGGTCTCAGAAACAATTTTAACATTTACATATATTTTTAGAATAATTAATTAGATAGAAAATAGACAGAAAATAGCACAATATCACTGTTCTGCTGGCTTTAGCCTGCATCCCTTCTGCCACAGAGTGGTCACATGACTGGGTTTTCCCTCTCTTTTTGAAAAATGGCTGACACTGTGGAGATTGAGTCATCCTCCTTCCTAAAGCAGTAGATTTTGAGAAGGATTTACTTTTGAGTCATCAAGACTGGGGTTGCAGCCCCTTAGTTTGGGAGTGGTGGATGCCATGGTCCAATTCTACAATGCGAGGGCACTGGTGTGGAACCATTCATTTCGCACTGTAGTCATCCATCTCACCCTGAGCATCCATGCTGCTCAGTTTTGAGGTGAGCCCATTGGTGGTTCTCAATTCATGTCACTCCACAGCTGACAATCTCATTGTAGTTGCTGGGTTTTTTTCCCCCTGGTCTGTTGTAAAAACCTGGCGGAATGAAAGACCAGTGCGTGCTTTTGGGACAATGGGGGCCTGGGAACGCCGCAAAGAGAGTCAACTGGGCCGACCTTGTCATGATTGTTTGAAGGGAAGATTGTTGTGTTCAATTCTCACGGCTGTTTGGGCAAATCATCGCTTCCACTATTCCACAAGCTCGAACACATTTCCGTCGTCAAAAGCGAGCCGTCATACCTGTTCAAGACCTCTTTAAACTGACGTGTCAAGCAAAAAACAAAAGCATGGACCATCAACCCGTGATCAAACTTGTCCGAAAAGTTGCCGCGGGACGCACTACGCAGCAGGGCGCCGAAGTCCAAACATGAGCCGGAAACCATCGTCCACAGATCAACAAACAACGTGACTGTTTCTCAGGTAAATACTGAGAATAGTTGTTGTGTTGGGATGCTTCAGGCAGAGGCAGCACATGCATCAGTTTCAGTGTTCGGTGGAAATTGACCAAGCTCTGATGCGCAACGGTCACCGGACATTTTACGGATTTGGGTTTTCTGCCTGCAGGAAATGTGTGTGTGTGTGTGTGTGTGTGTGTGTGTGTGTGTGCCTCTCTCTCACACACACACACAACAACAACAACAACAACAACAACCAAAACAACAACAATTGGAGTCTACAACTGGTGGGGGCAGAACCACCGAACCCAATTGGTGGCCACACCTGTGGTGCGACCAGGGTTGGGAGAACCACCAAGTACTCACCGTCAATTCTGGGTTGGTGCCAAGCCGTTGAAATGTCTGGCAATGACCCAAGGATTGGTTGCAGGAACTCACAGACAACTGGCTTCAATGATTAAGTGCCTAATTATGCTCTGCCTCAAAGCAGAAAAAGCTTCAATATCCTCAACAGACTGGGCAGACATTTTGGAAAGGTCATATGATACCACTCTGGTTCCCATGCCCCCTGGGGCAAAATATTCACTCTATATTTGAGAGAAATCAACCTCAAATGGCAAATCCCTGTATATGGACAATTTTTGTAAAATATTATTGACATATTAGAATAGCCACTGAGGCCAGTGCTCTGATTTGTCAGAACCACCACTAGATGGCATGAGATGTATCAATAAATAGGGAGATAACTACCTCAAGAAGACAGTCTCTTCTGAGAAACTCAACTGATCGTTCGTGATATCACCAGTGTTCTGGCCCAGTGAACTGTCTTCAAGGACCAAACAGTTGATCCAAGAGGCCGAGGGTATTGGCGCTCCCGCCTGAACTCTGGTGATGCCAACCACCACCCATTTTGTGCTGCAGCAGATCTGGGCTCAGGACAGGGGTGACCTGAAGTCTCGGGACAGCATCTCACCCTCTGAGGCTTGAACAAGAGGTAAAGCTTCCACATCAGAACTTTGACTAGAAAAGAGGAAGGCTTTTGAGGTGGGGGGGGGGGGGTCAAGGGCATGCTCCTCAAGGACCCGTCAGAAATCACGGAGGCAGGTTTCTCACGGACCAGGTGAAAGTCCTGGCCTGAAACTGTCAGGGATGTGGCACCACGCGAGGAATATGAACAATTCGTCTTGCTCCTGGTCCCCATTCGCTGTCCGCTCCAGTGGTGAATCCTGGAGTGGGACCGGACTATCCCAGTGAAAAACGTACGAAACCCCGGTGTGACAGGACCAGGACCACCTTCCGCCGGTGACGGGGTCGAATGCCAGGTCACACGAGTGACCACTGCACTTCCAGTGCCTGGCAGCCTGCTAGAGGTCCTTCTGCAGGAGGTACTGAAAACGCCGACCGGTGAGCTCAAGCGTCAGTTTTCCCGACTCAGTTCACGACTTGTCTGCGTCTGAACGACTCAGCTCGGGGGTCACACCTGATCAGGACCCATCCATCCCAATTTTTGCGAGATTCAACCAAGAGGCAGCATCTGGAACTGTGCCACAATCATCTTGCAGGTTCCTTTTGGCAAAGCTTTCATTGCAACAGGCCTGCACAGGGAGTGGTTTTGAGTTGTTGCGTTTTGGGGTCAGTGGGGTTCGTGCCCCCTGGATCCGTCCCCTTCGCGCTGCACGAAAGACATTTTGTGTGGTTGGCGGCATCCTCTACGCTGCCGGTTCGAGGATCGTGCTCAGAATTCCTTTTTCGGAAAAGTGCCAAAAAAGACGTATCACCTGGCTTTCCTCTTGTGCGTCTGTGAGAGGCTTGAAGACGATTTGTCCTGTCCGTGATTGTCAGTCTCGGTGCAGCGCTTGCTGAGTGCATGCGGCATCAGAATTGACACACTGAAGTACCGTCAATCTCTCTTGAAAGCCCTTTTGAGGTTGTGAATTGGAGCAAGCCATTCAGATCGCGTTTGTATGAAGGTTCAAGAGTCTCTGTGTGAAGCCAGCGCGGCGCTTCTCCCACGGCCTGCCTGCATGCTCTGCGCTTTTATGGTTGAATTCCTCGACCCACATTGAAAAATGAACATTTTGTCGAAGTTGACGATGGCTGCACAGGTAACTTTTCAAGACTCGAGTGAAATCAACTGAAATATTCCGTGAGCAACCGGCGCGAGCGTGCCAGACATGCGTGCACAGAGTTCTAAATTTTATTGATTTGCAGTTATTTATTTCTGACAGTGAGCGATTGCGCGAGCCATGCAGGTAAAATGTGTGGAATGAGCTCATTTGTATGCACAGTGATTTCGGCCTTGAGAATGGAACAGAAATGTCGTTGTATGCGCCTTGAAAGCGCAAGAGAAGTTGATGAAAGGCAAAGACAACATTCAGAGCTGCGTTCCCACGTGGTCCGATGGGAAGGAGAATGAAGTTTGAAGTGTGAGACTCAGGTGGCAGGACACGGGGAAAAGTTCGTGAATCTTGCCTTGTCATGAAGGTCTAACTGGCAGATCCAAGTCTTCTTTCTCCCACTTTGCCTGCTGTGACGTGTTGGAACTCCACGTGCAGGACCTGCTTCCGGACGGCATGACGTGGCTGCAGATCTTCTGGACGGGGAACCTGGCGCTGGTCGTCCCCTCCCTCGTCCTCTCCTTCACCGGGCACTCCGTCTCCGACGAGAGCGCCGCCCACTCGTCCGTGGGCGAGACCGCCAGCACGCTGCGCTTCTGGCAGTTCAGGAAAAGGTGTGTGCATTCCGGGCAGACCTGGAAAAACATCAGTCAAGAGGGCCGGTGGGCAAATAGTGGCTTTTCCTTCTGCTTGTGTTACGGTGTGGTTCTCATTGGGCAGGATCCATCACTACTACCTGTTCGGACTGGTGCTGTCGGGCTGGATCGGATACAACGCGTTCTGGGCGTACTATTCCGGAGCCGAGGTCAGCGAGCGGCTGCAGCACCTGTGTGAATGGGCCTTGAGTCCGAAACAAGTGAAGACCGGTGAGACTCAACTCGTGATGCGAAGCGACGTTTTCAAGACGCGACTTGCTCGCGCAGATGCTGAGCTCAGTTTCTTTCTGCACATTGACCTGTGGGTGCAGGACCGCGTGTAACCCGCCCTCTGAGCTGCCTGTGCTGCTTCCCGTTGCAGACGCGGCGTCGACGCTGCTCGCGAGCGAGTTTCTCGTGCTGCACCTGCTGCAGCGTCTCTACGTCAGTTCGCGCGTCTCCATCTTCTCGCGGCGCGAGGCGCTCAACCTCGTCGACATCGCGCTGTCGCTCGCCTTCTACGGCGGCGCCGCCCTGACCGTCGTCGCGGAGGCACCGGACTTCGCACTTGTCCCGGGTGAGCATCTTCTTTGATCTGATTCCGTCTGGTTCGGACTCGCGTGATTCGGAATCTCAGCGGATTGACGGAACCTGACTTTCTTGAAATGAGTGTACTGGGCAAAGCGGAATTTGAATTGGGTTGGGGCCTGAGGAGGGAGAGCCAGGGCTGTCCGTTACGTCCCGTCACAAGCAGACCTGCGCCGCGAGTCCTCAGCGTCTCCTCTCGCACGTCGGTCCGTCGGAGGTGGCGCCTTCGGGTTCAACATTGACGGAAACGCACATTCCGATGACCCTCTCTACCGCGACGGTGTCCAGAGGGGACAGGGACAGACTGATAAACGGCAGTGCACTTCTGAAGCTGGTGACCAGCTCTGAATTTGCGTCCTGCAGACTTGTCGCTGTCTGACCTGCACCACTGGTACCACGCGGCGGGCGTCGCCGTGTTCGTCGTCGGCTCCGCTCTGCACTACAAGGCGCACGCCGGACTCGCCAAGCTGCGCAGGAACAAAGCCGGTAATGTCGACCGAGCCTTCCACTCTGAACGTTCACTTTCAAACGCGCCGATTTGCTTCCGCGACGGACCCCCTCCCCCAGACGGATAAGTGACATATTGTGCAAAAAAACACGCAAAAAGGTTCTGATGTACTTCCACGACCTCTGAGACTGGAGGAGAAACTTTCACCCTGGCCTGCAGCGACCAAACGCTGCGCTGAGGTGCGTGTCAACGCTGGTCAATGTTCTTGTTTATCGGCCCACTCCTTGCTCACTGTCGGCGTGTGTTTCAGGCCACATCGTGTCTACGGGCTATAAGATCCCGCGGGGCGGGATGTTCGAGTACGTGTCGTGTCCGCACTACCTCGCCGAGATCCTCATCTACTCCTCCCTGGGCATGATGCTCGGGCTGCGCTCCCACACGTGGTGGCTGCTCACGGCCTACGTGGCCACGGCGCAGGTCCGCCTCGCCTACAACACCCACATGTGGTACAAGAACAAGTTCGCGGACTACCCCAAGGAGCGCGCTATGTTGGCGCCGTTTGTGTTCTAGGATTGAGACGGAACAGAACATCCAAGCTCCGCGTGTCTTTTCTCAACATGTGTGTACGTGCGTGCTTACGTGTGTGTACTGTTTATATTGGAGCGCCTGGCCGCCTGACCCCAAACATTGCCTTGTGTCCAACAGAGGTGACTTATTTGCGAGGAAGTTCGGTGCATACCCCTGTGCAATCAGGCCACCCTCACGTTCCCACACACTGGATCCGCGCCTGGTTGTGTGTGTGTGTGTGTGTGTGTGTGTGTGTGTGTGTGTGTGTGTGTGTGTGTGGTATTCACACATGGGAATTTCGTGCGTCAAGCGTCATATTTGTCGGCTTACGGGAATTTCGTGCGTCAAGCGTCATATTTGTCAGATTACAAAGTGCTTCCAGCCACACGATCTTGCCAGCGGTGTGGTGCTTTTTCTCCGTATATGCAGTATTGTATCATATCTCCCGCACGTTTTAGTGATCAATAAACCGACTTTTTTTCATCACTCCATCCGTGAACGTTCCTGTGCGCGGCCGTTTAGAGTGACAGTGTGTTCAGTTTTTGGTCGTAAACTACTTGACCTTTCAGGCAAGGGCCCCTGTCTAAAGCCGAAAATTGGTCGGCCCCCCTTCCCCAGTTTTGATGCCATCAGGTGCAAATTTTGTTACCTCTGATGAAAAAACAATTGGTTTTCGTCTGTGGCCTTTGCACTGTTGCATTCAACATACTCTGACCAAATGGGCAAATTGCCCTCGCAAGAACCAAGAATTGCTTGCAATTTTGCGAGCCGCATTTGGAGCCGTGACGGCGGGAATCTACGGTGCGCACTGCGCCCCCGCCGAGGCTACTGGAGATAACGGGAGATCACAACTTCACAAAACGGTCGAAAAGATTGTCACACCAGTCTAACGCACGTCAACTATTGATGCAAATGCATGAAAATTTGTTCACTTGATCAACTGTTCACAATTTTGTGCCACATTTGTCCGAAGCAGCGGCCGGTTGACTGATTTCTGAATTATCGCTCGGGTGTGAAGGTGGCACTTCCGGGGGGGGGGGAGAATGTCTTTTCGAGATGCTGAACGCCTTGTCCGCCACATGGATGCTGAACTCAAGAAGAATAGGCAGGTCTGTGTGCTGTTCCATCGCCAAAGCGAAACAAAACTGCTGGTATCAAAGACTGGGCACGGGAGGTGTGCTTCTTACGAAGGGTGTGGATGCCGCCTGAATTCGGTCGTCACTGGTCATGAGTTCCAGTGTTTATGTTTCTTCTTCGTGCCGAATGCGTCTCGGTACGTCCAACGAATTCACTGTGGTGTTTTGTTTTGGAGACATCGAATGCACTTTGAGATGGGCACAACGTAGGGTGTCCAGCGTCCTATCTTTTCCTACTTTTCCTTACTTTTTGGAATCTGTCCCACTTTTCAGGTGATTTGAGGTGGGTTGCTCGATTTGGGCTCAAATGAGCCAAATTGGTGCAAGCCAAATCAAAGCACCTACAGGCAGTGTCTTCCAAAGGTATGTTTACAGCAGTTTCATGGTCAAGATGAGGATTGATTTGGGATCTTTTGGGCTCTTGGTTTATTTTGGGTTAGGGACAATGCGCAAGGAAGGAATTTGTCAAATTTGAATTTTTGGGTTTCTGAGGTCAAAAAGGTCAAATTTGGAAGTATGGAAAAATAGGGTGTGAATGTAGAAATGTCTCTGTATCTCAGAAGGCACAAATATTTGGTGAAAGAAGTATATTGATAAAATGTAGTATATTCTATGGGGATTTGAGAGGTAGCATTTAATTTTTGATTTTTGAACATTTTTATATGGTTTTTAGGTAGGGCTAAAGTTCAGGTTAATAAGTCATTTTTCACAGAAAAATTAAAAATGGATACTGG
>JAAUXT010093266.1_pt1 | contig 21880 bp, 18 predicted proteins | sample 7278171 | NCBI WGS metagenome assembly JAAUXT01 (sample SAMN14350112, study PRJNA611818) | marine sediment metagenome | isolation source: surface marine sediment (1.8m) | place: French Polynesia: Moorea | collected 2018-08 | reverse complement strand
CTGAAAGATGCTGTGGAGGATGAGATATCACAGATCACCGCAATGGAATTTCATCACTGCATGCTGGTCTCATGGCCAAGGAGATGGAGGCGGTGCTTGGAGGAACAAGGCAACTACTTTGAAGGATGTTGAGGCGATCAGGCATGTCTTCACAGTGCCCAGACTGTTGACACAACTTGTTTTGTTTACAATTGGACCATTGTTCCCTGGGACAATGCCTTCTTTGTGTGTCTTCAGTGCAACAAGTAAAAGAGGTTAAATGCACCCGGTCAGTCTCAAACATGACAGCAGGCAGAAAGGGTTTCATCCTCGTAAACGAAGCCTTGCTATTCACACGCGAATCAGAACTCGTCACAGAAAATCGTGATACTCACGCATGTTCCTTCTTGGCGTGATACAAGAATTGTTCTTTTTTGTCGAAGATGGCGGGGCACAGGCCACATCGATGCTTTTTCATCCGACTTTGCGGTTTCTGCGGCGTTTTGACCTTCTTCACGGGTGGGTGACATTTCTCCCTGTGTCGGTCGAGGGCAGGCTGCGAGCCGAAGAACTGCAGACACACCGAGCATATCAATCGGACAGCTCTCTTGTTGAGGTGGATGCGCGCTCCGTGTGGGCGGACGTACCCCCCGCCGTGCTGCGTCACCGCGCAGTGCATCGACAGGTCCTGGCCGTGCAGAAACAGCTCCCCACACGTGGTGCACTCGTGCGTGAAGTGGAGCAGCCCCGGATGGTCACTCGCCTCGTGTTCACGTCGAGATCGTTCGTGCACGAACAGTCGGGAACATTCGCGACACTTAAAGCGCTTCCAAAGTTGTTCGTGACTTTCTTCGTGGGCCTGCAAGTTCCACTGAGAATGAACACTGTCACAAAAGTGACACTTCAGCTTCGTGTTTTTGTCGTTCAGGTGAGATTTCTTCTGGTGTGATGTCAACGCATCTTTCCCGACGAACAGTCTCTTGCACTTTCCACAATGCGTCTCTAAGGGGTGCGTCGTCAGCATATGAAATATGTATTTTTGCCAGAGAAAGAAGGTTATGTTGCACGCGTCGCAACGCATATCATCGGCCGTCTTTCGCTCTTGTTCGTGGACGGTGATCAAGTGATTATACACCTGGCCCCGAGTCACGAACCCTTCCAAGCACTCCTGACACTGGAAACGGATTGAGTCCGGGTGATACAGAATGTGCGAAGCCAAATCGCCCGGTGTGTGCAAAGCCATCATACAGACCGGGCAAATGAACCTCAGGTGCTGTCTCTGGTGATTGTCCCACTCAAGTTTCCGCGAAAATTCCGTGGAGCACCAACTGCACTTGTAAACGGACTTGTGTCCTAGCATGCTTGCATCTGCCGCAGTGGAGTCGTGCAAACCCGGCACAAGCAGGGACAAAAGCGTTGTGTTGTCCGTGGAGGGATCACTTGGGTGGGTTGACTTTTCTTGTGGCAGATCTGGACCGACGCTGGTGCTCGAGGTGGAAGGGGCATCCCCAGCGTCCTCTGGTGTCGAGTCTTCTCCGAGAGCGTCAATCAGTACGTCTTCCAAAACGTCACACGTGTTCTCGGCAACTTTCGATTCAGAGATGATCTTCATGCTGACGTGCATCCTTCTGTGCTCCTGCAGTTGTTCCAAGCTCTCGCAGAACTTGTCACACATATCACACCGCTGCAGAGTACCCCGTGCGTGTGCCTCGGTGTGAGAAGCCAACTTCGTCTCTGTCGCGAACACATCGTCACACTCCGTGCAACGCCAAACGTCTGTGTGCGCAGTATCCACGTGCTTCCTGAGCCCCTCAGTTCCCGTGACCACTGTTTGACAGAAATTGCACTTGGTGGGGGCATGGAGACGCTCAGTGTGCCGCCGCAGCGCCGCCTGGTTGGGTTGAGCCTCGTTACAAACTTCACACGTGTTGTGGATCACAGTCATGTGACTCCGAAGCGACTTCTGACTCATACATATTTGGGAACACATTTTGCATGTCAAGTGTTTCTGGTCTTCTAAATTCTTCCAGTTGGCGTCGGCTGTGCTCTCGTCTTTATCAGAGTTGTCATGGCAACCTGTCGCTTTGTGCAGCATCAATTTTTGTGTGCCGCGCAGGAGTTGTCCGCATCTGCTGCACCGTGTCGAAGCGTGTTCCCATGCGTAGTGTAGACACAGCGTGTGTTTGTCTTTCATGAACAAGTTGCATGCGGGGCAGGTACTGTGATCTCTCCCCTCGTGCCTGACCAAACTCTTCTCGTTTGAAAATGTCAACGGGCATTTCGAGCATTTCTGATCATCAGACACGTTGTGCTCGGTCCGCAAGTGCAGGTCAAGTTCTGCTTGCCCAATGAAACGCGTTCCACAGAGCGAACAAAACACCAGATGATGCCTGAGCACGTTGTGTTCACTCAATTTGCTCGCAGTCAAATAATTGACGCCGCAATATAAACAGGTGTCACTGACCGTGGTGGCGCAACTGAACGGAGAAGAGTTGGAAACGAACCTAATATCGTGACACCTGACATGCAGCTTCACTTCTGTCTCCGTCACGAACACTTTGGAGCAATCCAAACACTCGAATGACGTCACAAGTGGGTGGTCTACTTGTCTCTCGTTGGCAAGCTTCCTGTACATCAGGTGAATTCGTTCGTGGTGAAGGCGCATGTGATTCGTCAGGAGGCCTGCCTCGCGGAAACTCCTGTTGCACAGGTGGCACATGAACCTCGACGTCTTTCTGCTGTGTAGAAACCTGTGCTTCCCAAACTCTCCGAGAGAATCCGTCTTCATACCACACGTTCTGCACGTGAATCCATATGGACTCTTGACTTCGTCATCAGACCGCTGGTTCGGATGAGCAGTCAAGTTGTGTTCGTTCAACGTCAGCACTGAGCTGAAGAACTCGTCACATAGGGGGCAGTAAGTGCGCAGTTTGTGCTTCGTCGTCATGTGATCTCCGAACGCATCTCGACACTTGACGAAAGTTCGACACAGAGTGCACTTGAACAGTCCGTGAATTGCAAGAAGTGGGTTGGACGTCCGTTTTCCAGCGTGCACTTTGTCATAGTGGAGTTCGCAATCGAACTTCGTCCCGAAACCCTCAGAGCAGAGCGGACAGATGACACAGTCGCTGAAACATCCAGTCAAGGATCCAACGTCAAAAGATTTTTCGTCAGACAACTTTGTCAAGCCAGCAAAATGTGGCGCCAGATATCCAGACGGCATGGTCAAGGCTGGACCACTTTCGTCCATGTGGGCCACCAGAATGTGAGCTCGCAACGTGTCTCGATTTGGAAACGAGGCTTCTCCACAAACTGTACACGACAAAAGAGATGCTAAGTTGTCCTTGTTCGCTGATTGGTTCTCACGGTGTGTTTCATGCGACTTTTGCAACGCTTCTTCAAGTTTCTTGTGAAGATTTTCCATCAAACTTTCCCCAGTTCCTTCTTTGGCTGCAGTTTCAACGTCAGCAGTCCTGACAGGCACTCCATCTTGACTCGCGCCGTCTGAGCTGTCCTCTCGTAATTGCGCCGCTTCTGTGGAAGTGTTTTCATTTTTGTTGCTGTCACTCCACGAGTGATCCGATACATTTCCCACCACATCCTCAATTTTGATGGTGAGCAATCCGTCGGGGTGGTCTTCATTACCAGAACACTCCATTTCTTCGTTGTTACCTTGCTTCGTTCCTTCTGGCATTATGTCTTCTCTTGTCTGCAATTCTCCTTGATCATCTGGCCCCGATTCGTCTTGAATGGTGTTTTCACACGTCAGACTTTCCATGATTCGCCCCTGTGTTTCTGTGGACTCTATTCTCAGCGAACCGAGCTCACGAACGGTGCTTTGAATGTTCCCGTTCTCACCCTTGCTGACCCAAACGTTGTCATCCGTTTGTTGCTGTCGCTCAGTTTCGTCTGCAGAACATGTGTCGGACATTTCCGGTCCCACGGTGGTCATTCCGTCCAGTGTTCCACTCTTTTTGTACTCGAAGCCGTCGGCTTCTCCGAATCTTGCCCGAGTTTCCAGCTCTTACCACTGGTTTGTTCCTCGCCGTCCGTGTCGTCTGCTGCTTCAAAAAGCTGAGAACCACTCTCGTCAAGAAGTTCCACATCGTCGTCCATACCTGTACGATACCAGGCCTCGCAGAGTGCGGAGAAGAGGTCTGCAACGAGATGACCAGGTCACATGTCGCTCAGGCCATAGATGAAGAAATCCATAGCAGAGCCAAAAGCTGTAAAACAAAATGGCAGCCCTATATCTGTATCATCTAATATCTGTAGTAGAGCCACAAAACAAAATAACAGCCCCCATGCAGGTATAATGGCTACCCCCATATAAGAAAACTAAAATAGCTACTTTCAAGAACTTAAATGAGATATTACCTCCTTGGCTGCTGGTACACAAATGATACTTATACTGATTCCCAGGCCCCATCAAAGCCTTTTGGCTTATCAGAATGCATTATGTACTCTTGCCCTAACCTGGCATGGCATAATTACTCATGGGGAGGGGTCCTTCTGGGTCACATGTTACAGACACATACTGACAATACGAGTCGCGCCTTACGCGCCTGAAAAACGCAGACCAGAAAAGATGCCATCTGACATTTGGCGAACGTATGAAATCGAGAATCGAACAACGAAGAAGCTGCAGTGACGGCACAGTCGTCACAATCTGAACGTGTAGATCTAGAAATCCACGTTTTGTCTCGTGGCTTCTTTTGATGAGAACGCGCCAAACAGAAAATCACGAAACAAATCCAAGAGAAGTAAAACATCGCGTCACTAAGCATCAAACTTCGTTTTTCATGTTCAGTAGAAACACACTTGCGTGTCAATTCTTCAAATGCCGCAGGTCACAAGGAGAAAATACTGCTTAAATCCAAATCTCACACCGGATATGACACCGCTTCCCCGGTTGTGTTCGCGGGTTTTGCGCGCCACCCGCGCGATGCATTGGGAGAGAAGTCTCCTGCAGTTGCGCTTGGTTTCCTCTGTACCAATCCAGATTTTGACGTGGCAGATGGTAGTTCGTGAGAAGTGTTCGGACTGCTCACGAGTTCTTGATGTGCCAGGCTCTCGGGGTTGTGTTTCAGTTGGACTTGAGCCATGTCACTCACAAATTCACCAGGAAACCCGCAGATCTGACGAAGTGCTCAGTGCAGGGGAGGAAGAAAATTGCTCTGAAGTTGGGACACCACCGTCTGAGTATTTTCGGGGATCGTGGGTCGCTCCTGAGTTCTCCGGCCTGATCTGACTGAGAATGATTTTGTGAGTTGACCCGAGGTGCCTGGTTTATACCAACCTCGCCCCGGAGATTGAATGGTTTTTCTGTGTTCGGTTGTGCTACGTGTTGATGCGGCTTTGAGGACTTCGCGATTGATGCCTTTGCGAGCGCGGTCTTTTTTCCTCCAGTTTGAACACTCGATGCGTCACACACGCTGTTTATTTGTCAACAGAAGTGTGTCAGTCGTGAAGTTATCGTTTTCTTCTTGACGTGAGATTTTGAATCAGAAGTAATCTACAGTTTTATGAGATTTTACGAAAAAGGCAAGAACTGACGCATCGGCAAAGTTGGGCGACAAGGCGTTGTTTTGTTGCCAGAGGACAGCTGTTGAAAGTTTCGAGTAGGCGAAGAGACGCCTTCCGTACGCTGTGGTGTCGTCCCAACCGCAAGTCGTTGCCGCACCAACAAAATCGACCTGCGAGCGGAACAGAATCAACTGATGAGTGTGACAAGTCTTCAGATTTGCCCAAGAAAGTATCTCACGCAGATTCTGCAAGGCGAGTAAAATTTGCTCTCACCACAACCATCCATCCCAAATCAGCCTCGCACCCACCATAGTTCCTGTTTACGAAGTACGTCCTCGGACTGAAACGGGACATGAGAAAAGTGATGAGTGACTTTTTTTCAAGCAGGCCACACGAGGCTTCGGTCAGACCCAGGACCTTGCTCCACAAGGTCTCAACATTAAGCGTTTTAGTCTGTGAAGCGTTCGGAATCAGCAGTCTGGATTACAGACTTAGCTGGTATTTATAATTTTGAAGAGACCAGCAAGGGGTTTTTACGTCTCAGGTGGTGTGAGGACCAAACGGATTGTAATTATTTATGAAAAGCAGTGCTCAGGGCAACTGCAGTGCAAAGTCCCACTTATGCGTATTCATTCAACCAAATATCAAAGCTCTGTCTCGATTGGAAGCTGAGATACAGCCACTTACAGCTGGTTGCGGAGAAAAATTGCTATGGAGTTAAATTTTCAATTTTTGATCTTTTTTGTACTTTGGTGTAGTGTTCTGACACTCAAGATGCCATTGTTGTTTGAAAATCTTGCTTGAACCAGCCATTTCTTGCTTTTGGACAAAGGACACTTGTGGTTGCTGGGAAAAGCTGTAACAGAAAGTGCTTTCAAAGACCTTTCATTCAATCAAAGCTTTGTCACAATTACAAGCTGAGATACATCTGGTCATTGCAGTGGTTGCTATGGAATCAAATTATGGACTTTTTGTGATTCTGTGTTGTATTCTGACACTCAAAATGCCATTGTTGTTGAAAATTATGCCTTTACCAACCATTTCTTACTTTTCATCTTTTTGCTCTTGCAGTTGCTCAGAAAAAAATACCCTAGCAACCAAACTATAAATCCACAAAGTGCTTTCAGAGACCTTTCATTGAACCAAATATCAAAGCTCTGTCTCAACTGTGAGCTAAGATACAGCCTGTTGCTTGGGTAGTTGCTACAGGGCTAAAATTTGTGACTGGTTGCCAGGGAAAAGCTTGCCTGGTCATCAAATTGTAAAAGCTAAAAAGTACTTTCAAGCAACCTTCATGTGAATCAAATATCAAAGCTGTATCTTGATTAGAAGCTGAGATACAGCAATTTGTGTCAAGTTGCTGGGGTGGTTGCTATGGACACCAATTTAGAATTTTGGACTTTGGACTTTTTACCTTCAGCATTGCTTCTCTTCTGTGTGGTATTCTGACACTGAAACTCTCAGCTTTTTCTTGATTTTTGACCTTTCAGCACTTATAATGGTAAGGGAAGAGTTTCCCAGAGAACCTTCTTTTTCCAAAAGTGCTTTCAAAGACATTTCATATGAGCCCAAGATCTTTGCTCTGTCTTCAGTAGAAGTCATCTGCAGGGGGCTTATCCATGGTGAAGGGGAGGCTTGGGGACATCTGGCCCACCATGCCTGTGCCACACTACCACTGGGTGCTTCGTCCAACAAAAAATTGACCCCACCCCAACAGACTGGAGCTTTTTGTGCAGAGCACCAGGGTCGAAGCAAGTTCAAAAACTTTTGTCTGCCTGGAAACAGCTTGAATGGTCAAAAAGTTCAAATGTACTGCTGGTGTAACTAGACTGGTGCAACCGGACCAGGGCAACCAGACCAGCCAGACCAGTGGAGCTGGAGCAGTACCACAAGACCTCCTCAACCAAGCGGGTACAACCAGACCAGTACAACTGGACCAGCACAATCAGACAAGCAGAACAACACCAGGTTGTGGTGGTCTGGTTGTGATGGTGGAGTTGCACTGGTCCAGTGACTTGTGGTCTCATTGCACCTGTCCAGTACCTCTGACTGGTTTTGCTCTGGTACTGATGCTCTAATTCCAATGGTCTGGTTCTGAGTACTGATCTGCTTTCACTTGTCTGGTTCTACTGGTTGCATCAGTCCAGAACTGTGCTATCCAGTCGCTGTCACACGAACAAAGTTCCCACTTGGTGCCGTTGGCAGCTGCCAACAGTGCAAACATTGAAGTTTACAACCTTCCCCATCGACAAAACATTTTTGGCTCAGGATCGGGTGGGCGGGAGCGGTCCTTTGAAAGGCTTTGTAACTTGTTTCTGAGGATGATAAGTGTAGACACTCGAAGTCTTCAGTATGTTTGCTTCGACTTTGCTTTGAACGCGCATTCACGTACGATCCTTCGCTTCCAACCATGGAGAAGAAGTTGGTCGAGGCGGTCGGATGTAAGTCGGTCCACGGTGAAGTGAGAAGTCTGGATTTGGAAAACCAATTTTCCTTGTCAGAACCAACGGCGTTGAATGTGAGTGCCATTACTTCCACCCCGTCCTCGTAGAAAGCGAGCTTGGCCTGCATAGTGGAGTCAGAGTTGACAGGTACACGTATCAACAATCCAAAGAACGGAAATTGTTTCTGAATCTAGTTTGGACCCTGTGAATGATGGGGCTTTTGTGCACCGAATGCACATCAAAACTTCATGAGTCTGCTTTCAACGTAGAGGGCTGATTTCCCAGTGCTCAGTTTATCACAGGGACAAGTTTGAAAATGGGCAGGTGACTGATTGACTCACTGTCTGATTGGCTGACCAACCTGACTGATTGACTGGACGTCTCTCACTCACTCACTCACTCACTCACTCACTCACTCTCTCACCCACTCACTCCACTGTCACATTCACTCACTCTCTCACCCACTCACTCCACTGTCACATTCACTCACTCACTCACTCACTCACTCGACTCACTCGCTGATTCTCCGCTCCCGACACACACGTGCACCAAGAATAGACTGCATGGGAACAGGCCTTCGGGGTTCTCTCGGGATATGGTACCACACAGAACCACACGGGAGCAGCAGGCCTTTGGTTGTGCGTGGACAGCACCACTCAAGGCTTGAATCTCTCTGCACAAAATTTTCTTCGCTTTGTAATGAAGCCAACGTGTTTAACAACTTGACCTCAAATATGTCTGCTGAGCCCCAGTCCTCCACCAGGGGGTGTTTGTACCAACATCCAGGGACAGATGATCGCAGGGACAGATGATCCGCCGTGGGTTGCGTGACGGTGCTGGAGCCTCTGTACACATCATACGGCGACACCCCACACGCGTTGGTCACCTTGTACACCAGTTTCCAACCAGAGTCTGCAACACAAGAAGCACAGCTCAAGTGCTCAGAAGCACGCAGTGCCTCGTTGCAACACGATTGAGAACTGCATTTCGTGGATCGATTCAGGTCCAATTCACTTTCAGACGTCAACACTCATGAAATTGTGCTTTGCAGAATTCTGATGACAATTGTTCCAAGCGACTCAATTCTCACCGGAATGATACAGCTCCCAGTCACTCCTGGTCACGGAGATCGACTGCAAGTTGGGCGTGTTGCCTTCCTCTGCATCTGTTGTGAATCCGATGCAAGTTCCGTCAGATTTCTTGACGATGGCGCCCGCGCAAACAGGAAGTTCTTCGAGACAGGTCGTGAGGCAGCAGTGCGCGGCGTTGGTGCACTCGCCGTGGGTCAGAGTCACCCCGTTGTCCGGGAAGTTTGGGCTGGAGCTGCTGTCCGCTGGACGAAAAAAAGACGCTCGCAGAAAACCATTCGCCGGAGAGCCGTTGACGACAAACAAGACCAGAAGAACACGTAACTCCATGACCCAGCAGAAGAAAAGTTCATCCAGGAACGCAAGTTGGGGCCTTGTTCCCGCTCGAGATCTTTCCAAACTGCAACCCAATTGTTTGCAGCAGGCGTATCAATCGCCCTTTGTGCAGCTCCATCGGATCAGGGACTTCGACCAACACACCCGCGCAACACGTGTATAGAGGTTCACCACTTTCACACAGATGGATCCTTCGGAGCGAGCCTGAGTTTCCACTAGCAATAGTTGGGGCATTACGTCGTGGGTAGAATCTACTGATACCCACGGGGCGTAGGACCCACCTGCTGGTGAGCGGGACCCACCCAAGACCAAACTCCCAGGACCTTTGTGTCTGGGTAGGTCGAACCCGAAAATGAGCAGGTCCTTCAGCATACCTCCCGTGCAGGACTTGCTGACTGGACAACATGGGTCTTCCGCCAGACCGACCCAAAAACGAGGTGGGCACCCGCGGACCTTTTTCCCTGCCAGGCAAGTTTTCCGCTTCCGAGGAGGTGTTCAAAGCCCAGCAAACTTAAACCCCGAAGCAAAGGAAACCGCCAATACTCGCGTAGATCAAAGCCCTGGAGGAGTCAACAAACACGACTTCTCACAATTTGAAAACGATGACGAACAAATGGTTTGATGTACGCACAAATGCACCGTGGATCACGGATCAGGAGAAGCAGAAGAAGAACTCTGAAGACATGTCGATGACACTGACATGTCACCGACAAGTGGGCGAGCGCAAACACTTCATAATTTATCATCAGAAGCAGATTATTCACCAGTGTGCACACGGGTGTACTGAACAAAATCAATACTCTTTTCTGAAATATTTATCCCTGAACAATTGTCTTTCCAAACAATTGTCTTCCACTCAAAGACGAGATCAACTGCGTCAGCTGAACGCCATCCCTGTTGTGTGGTGCGCACCTTGGTGTCATGACAGCAATGAATAAGTTCTTCACAGTCACGGTTTGCAAGGTTCTTGAGCCCAATGTCCTTGCACAGGAACAACCGCGTGTTGGCTCAGTCCTGTTTCTGATGGAACTGACAGAACTTGCCATGGAACAAGTTGAAAAGCAACCTCAGGCCACGAACACCAAGTGAATGAAGTTTTTCATGGTAGTCGTACATGTTAGTTTTGTTCAGAAATACGAGTACTTGGAGGATTGCATACTTGCAGGGCGTCTCAACACAAAAGCAAATGCTCGATTTCTGACAAGTGTTTTCCCAGCAGTTTGGTCATCATGCAGCAAACTGCAGCTTTTCCAAGCCCTTTCAATTGTCTTTTGTAGAAAGCATGCCAATCTGATTGACAAAAAACATTTTGGTCCCCACAAACAAAGTCGAACCTGAAAGCAAATCTTTGGCTACAAAAAAAGGTTTTCACTCAAAGAGGCTCCGACCAATCTCAAAAAAAAAAAAAAAAAAAAAAAAAAAATTACGTGCGACTGCATTGTTTGTTCTGTCCAAGTGAGGGAGAAACTGTATTCATGCAGGGGACCTGTGGAAAGTGATGCAAGATTTGATCAACCGCGCAGCACCAACAGACCACATCGTGTTGAACATCTCCAAATTTTCTGCTGTGGTGAAGATTGAAGATGTCTTTGCACATTGAGTGTCACAAAGTTTTCGCTGATATGATTTTGCATACACGTCTCCTGTTCTCTTTTTGACTGCTATTGTGTGGTCTCTAGTGGATCCAGAATCGGGCCAGGGGGCGACTTTTGTCTCTCCTTGTGTGCGTTCTACCCTTGAAGACTCAACATTGAGGGGGTGGGTGGGAGCCCACCCACTTGGTGCAAAAACACACGGTGAGATAGTTTTCAGTTCTCAAGGGAGGCCGAGCCATCAACCTTTTGCATCCGCTGCAAATGTTTACAGATGACTGAATTTAATTTTCTGGTTGAACCCAGTCGCTGTGTTGCACCGAGACTGGGGAAGAGCAATTCGGGAAGATGTCACTGAACACAACAGTCAGAAATCCCTGGTGCACCCACATGCTCAACTCGAGGTTGAGGAACTCAGAACTTCGGGAAAAAATGAACATTGCATTCAATCACGCAACAGGTATGACCTCGAATCAAAAATGAAGTGGAACCTGACTGGTATAATTGTGAGTACGTGCGAGAACTTTTTCATTCAATTTCAAGCAGCCTTTTTTTATCAACTGAAGCACTTTTTTGACAATGCGTGCCTTATCTTGATCCGACCAACAGTCCAAATCTCCGGGATCGGTTGTCCTCTAAGAATGATTTTCTACGAACATTCTAAGCCCTGTCAAGCTTGCTGTCTTTATTAGTTTTCTCAATTTGATGCATGCAAAAATATCTGACATGAAAAAAAGAAATGAAAATACAACTCCTATTGGCGCAAATAGTTTTGTGAGATATGAATTTCTGCTCCGTACCTTCGACCCATTTGTCTGATCAAGCCCATTCATATCTATCCAATAAACCAGCGCAGTGACTTGTTGAGGCACACAAAAATCATTTTCTCCTCTTCACGTTTACAGTCGTGGCAATGATCTGATAACATCACAGGACACCACAAAGAGTCTACAAGCTTCCATTCACGCTATTTGAGGAATTTTTTCCTTGTTTGTGGCTTGATATTTCGCACGAAAGTCTCATTGCTTCACTGTGGCACAACGCAAAATGTTATGGCAGCATAATTCTTCTGGTTAATTTAGCTTTGTGGTGCGTGTACTTGAAGCTTGATAGGCATTTCAACGTGGCCTGCGAACAGCGAGATCATAATGCTCATTTTTCTACTCAGTACTGAAAGTTATTCTCCACACTGGGGAGCGGTTTGATCAGGAAAGAAAACTACAGTTGCTTGCACTTCGTGGATAAAATGTCGTCGAGAACAAAACTGCACGCGCCAAACTTCAAGATGGTCAGGCTCTACCTGCAGAGAATCGAGGAGGCCAACCGGGATGAAGAGTTCTTGCCGATCGTGTCCGAGGTACGAACACTCTTTGCCACCACCAAGTTGGAATGTTTGGTGGTCGTAGTGGTGGTGGTGATCGGACTGTGGTGGTGTTGGTGTTGGTGTCGTTGGTGGTGGTGGCGGTGGCGGTGGTAGTAGTGGTGGTGGTGTGTGTGCGTGCGTGCGTGCGTCTGCACGTGTGGTGATTCAACGCGATTGTGCATGTTGCATGTCATGTGGTGTCAGGCAAGCCACGCTGTCAAATTCGGGGATCACTACAAATTTATGTGTCGTGTTGTGTGTTTGTTCACTGTTTCATATTTTCACACATTTTCCGGGTTGAGTACGGACGTCACTCTCTCGACTCTGTGAACCGTGCAAGCTTTCGGCAATTGTCAACACGCAGGTATAGATGCAGGTTGTTGCGGCTGAACAACACGAACATCCTCCTCTTTTGAAAGGCTCTGTCAAAAAGCAGCTGCATTTTCCGACGGATTCATGCAGGCACCGTCTGACCCTCAGAGACACGAAATCAATTGACAGGTTCGAATTCATTCTCGGGGTTCAACTTGAACTTTGTGCAAAAGCGATGAACACTGGGCCTCGAGCGGACGGAATGATGACTGACACCAAAAGGATGATGAACAAGCTGGTGAAAGATCTGGGCCAAGTGTGTGTGTGTGTGTGTGTGTGTGTGTGTGTGTGTGTGTGTGTATGTGTGTGTCTGTCTGTCTGTCTGTCTGTCTGTCTGTGTGGGCGCACACCTGCATGTCTTTCGCGCACTTTCCACACGACATGTCCCCGCAAAACTTCGCAGCAATCTGAATTGAGTCTTGAGATGATTTGAGGAGGCTGGTCAATTGTTTGAGGTCGCTCATTCTGAGTGACCGGAACAATGACCTATCGGCAGAAATCACCTGCTGGCATTGACGATGAGAAACATGAACAGCACTTTCCAAGTGAAGATGAATTTCAAATTTGGATCTCTGAGGTCTTTTTGCATTTGTTTGTGTGAAGGATGATGGAGGGATTTGTCAAGTTCAAATTTTGAGTTTGTTCATATTTTTGGGACCAGGAACGTTTGACCTTTGCTGTACAAAGTGGGCAATATCTCAGAAATCAAATATTTGATGGAGGATGTTTTTTGACGAAATGTAGTTGTGGTTGGTATTGTATTATTCAATTTTCACTTTCAAAACAGTTTCGGTGATTTGCACTGCTACTGGTCGAGTGCAAATGACTACAGGCAACATCTTCCAAAAGTATGTGTACAGTAGTTCTCTATGAAAATAGTTCTCAAATTTGTTCATATTTGGTCTGTAGATTTGTTTTGGGGAAGAGTCAAAGTTCAGGTGCAAATTTGGGATTTTTTTGGAAAGTATTCAAAACAGATGTTCAGCAAAGATTCAGGTTACCTTCTTTGGGAAATTAGGTTTTGTGTAAATTAGGCACACACTTGGGTGCATTCTTGATGTTTAATATAAATCAAATATCTTGTGAACAGCATCATCATGACCAGAACAATGGTGACTGAGAACAATAGCAACTGGAATACACAGGGACAGGGAAGCACAATGCACAAAGTATCACTTTCAAATTCCTGAAATCACCGCGAGCTTCATGCAGCTATTTTTGGTCAAGCAAGACGCTCTTGCGGAAAAAGAATTTGCAACAAGTATGCAACACTTACATTTCACTAGCATTGGTCACACCTCCTCGAGAAAGCATAATTCTGGACATTCGAGAATGGCATAAAACATAACCAAACCTTCTGGAGGTAACAGTCTGCGTCTGGCCATCTTCAGCTGTGTTGATGTGAGGAAGGGAGAAAATCTGTGGAAAGAAGAAAGTGAAAAGTCCAACACCAATCTCGCTTTGTTTTGGTTGGCAACTGGTCACGGGTTGAGTTTCGCCGCTACACCGGCGAACCTGTTGTGACGTCACGCGTGAGAAGGCTTCCCTCGAGAGTTCAAACAGAAAAGTGGGAAAGTTTTGTGATGCGATTTTGGATATGTTTCAAGCGTCAAATCAGTCCGGGACAGACGAAAATGCGATGCAGGTTTGTGAAACAAAACTATTTCTGGGAAAAGACCAAGTTTGAGGGTGTTCCGAGCACTTTTTCAGCAAGAAAATGGCTGAATGGGAAATGCTCGTTGAAAGCACATCAGCCAAGTCAACAAGGCAACCGTTGGTTGAGACCAGACTGAGAGGGGCTTTTGTCTGGGGCTGTTCTTTTTGCCACTCTCAGATCCCGAGCATTCTCGGGTGTAAGAATCAGCACCTCTGTCTGGAGTGTGTGGGTAGATCTGTACTTTAAAATTGTTCCTGGATCTATTGGCGAGTTATGCAGTGTTTCGCACAAGCGAGAGTAATTTTTCCGAAAGAAACGACGAGCAAGTTAGATCTACGTTTTGGCCACTGCGAAGGCACTTGAGGTGTGGAAACACTTGAAAACCTTCATGGTTTCCCTGTCCAAGGGGACAACCAAGCTGAAGAATTGACCAAGGATTGAAAAATCTGCAGTGATAAAATAGGGGGGGGGGGATTGGTGGGAGTCAGGTGAAACCGTGCAGACACCCCACCCCTTGTACGTTCTGCTTCTCGTATTGTCTTTGAACATGAACAAATTGAAAACTTTGCCGATGGGACCCACTTCCTTGGGCAGGGGCAGCACCCACATTAAAAGGTGAAAAGCACCAGAGCGCTCACGAGGGAGAGGACCGCGGGGGGGGGGGGTCGTTCTCACAGCAGTCACGAATATTTGGCTGAATATTTGACCATTTAAAAATGAATCCAATACGAGGGACGTTTTCAGTCGTCAAAAGTTAACCACGAACAAAGCCGATTTCAACATGGGAACATTGAAATCTTGCAATGCAATCAAAATACAGATCGTGGATGGCATTTCTTGTTGTTTTCTTCATCACTTATTTTCCGCGTCCTTGAGAATCCTTCCTAAATGGTGTGTGAAACCCGCTGCTCACCGCACGGAGACGATCTGGGCTGGGACGGTGGGGAGTCCGCGCCAAGAGTGGCACCCCGTGACTGATCGAGGCTCTACTCCCGGAGCACCACACTGCGAACATGATACGGAGAACTAACACAGATCGTTTGTTGTGCATCTAGTCCTGGACAAGATTGATGGTCGAGTGAAATTGATCTGTTATGATCATCGCTCAGATTTTGTGTTCCGGTCTTGTTGTTTATGATCACCGCAGCTGACAACGGATGAACCAAAGAACTTCAAGAACAAGACGTTTCACTTTCATTGTTCTCTTTTTCAGAGCCCCCTCTTAACCCAGGAAGAGGACAGAGGAAAAGCCTGCCTTCGGTGTAAGGAGCACTGCCCTGGATTTTCTCAGCATTTTTGGAGGTGAGAGCGAAAAAGTTTTGTTGTCTGCCAAGTTTTGCTTTCTCTGGTTACCCTGGTGTTTGTGTCAAGGCAGTATTAGAACTTGTTGGCCCACCAAAGAATCCAGTCAGCTTTTCAGCTTGGTGTCTCACACCTTTATGTAACTTGATCGCATATTCCAAGAGAAGATTGCAGGAAGAAGGCTGATCTTGGAAAACTCAACAGGACGGATAAAAACCTGTAACTGGCGTCCGCGCTTGGTAGGGAGCTGCCTATTAGTTGCGTGTGTATTGTGGCATACGCAAAGTTAGGGAAGCCCAGGTGAGGGGTGAGGTCGGGGATCAAGACACACATGTGCCTTGAAATAACGATCCGCGAGCCAAGTGGAGAGTTATTGGCGGTATCGGGATCTGCACTCGCTTTGAACCATTCCCATTCAGAAAAAGTTTGGGTGGAATGAACAGGGCTCGTATCGAAGACACGAATGAGTTGAAAGTTGCTGATTTTCGATGTCAATTTTCGCTTCGGTCGGAAACAAATTTCTGGCCTGTTCTGTTCCTTTTGAAATGTTATGTAGTCTCAGGCTTCAGAACAATTTGCTGTTATTTCCAGCGTTGACTGTGAAGCAAAGCATTCGTTGTGTTGGTTGTTGATCCTTGTGCTCATGAACAACGGTCCCTGGCGAAGAATGCACGTTGACTTCTGAAACAAATGCAAAATGGATCGTTTTCCTTTCATCTTGAATACTCTGAGGCTACCTCCTGGCCGTATTTTGAGGTGAAAATGTTCATATTGCTTTAGCTGTACCAATTTTTCCTGTCATGTTTTGTAAATAGTGCGATGATAAAGATGCTTCTCGGTCAAAACTTCCCTGCAACTTCCGCAGGGAAGAAGCGCTGCTGTCTGTGCTTCGCGCACGCAAATCTGCCCGGGCCACCTCCGCAAAAAAGGCGGAATGCAATATTTCACCCATTTTTGTAACAATATGGGTGAACCCTTCGATTCAGATGTTTATTTTGGCAGGTTTTGAATTATTGTGGCTGCTTTGGGGAATTGCTTGTAATTGTGGGCAACAAACGACATCACATCGTTGAAAAATTTGTGTCGGAAAAAATTGTGCTTTACGACGAGAGATAAAAGTTCCCGCAGTCATTCGGCCAATTTTGCTGCGCAGATAAAAAGTTCCTCGTGAGTAATCTGTTATGATTCTCGTAAAATTGGACAGTGACATGCTCATCCACATGACGTTTATCTTGTTAAACGTTCGAGTGGTTGTTTGCTTGCCATGGGTTGCAATGCGGACATGAATTTATTATCATGCACCAACACCTTTTTCTCAATGTTCAGGCGAAAATGCCAAAATGTCCACGAAGTTGAAACACGGTTCCACTCTCTGGGTTCTTAGCTTTTCAAGATGTTTCAGTGGACAAGCACGCGATTTCAGCACGCAACGTAACGTGCCGCACTCAGTGAAGCTATTCTAAGCAGCATTTTATCAGGAGATGTGATCTGGATCAGCAGGGTGAGGTTCACAGGTGTGAGTGGGGACTATCAAAGACTCGGGGTGCTGTTCAGTACGCGAGGAATGTGACTGGATGGCCGGTCCCCTGCTGCGAACCGCGCTCTTCAGACACAACAGCCAGAGAACACTCGTCCTCAAGGGCTCTGGTCACAAACAAACAAACAAACACAGGGTCACACATTCCTGCACGAGACACTTCTGGGTACTCTGTCCGTCAGGAATGTGTCGTGCACACTTTGACCAACTGTCACAAAAGCAGAATGACATGCAAGATTTTGACCAGCAACATGGGTGGTTTGAAGTTGATTGAAGTCCTCACGTTGTTGGGAGAAACGGCAGCGGAGCATTCGGCACGAAACGTGAATGAAAGCGGGGTCTGGTTGAGGCATTAGGACCCTCAGATCACAGCTGTTTACACGCCCCGCGGTAACAGTAAACTGTTTTACGTGCAACTTCTTTTTGATAAGAAAAGTTATGTCAGCAGATGTGTAAATTAATACAGCAAAGGCAAGAGTATTTACGCAGATGTTGATATGTTGTCGAGCCCCCAACGTCGTAAACTCATTTCAAGTGCCTCCTGCATGGTGAGCTGCAGAGTGGGAAGGAAGGCCGTGGTGGTGGTTGATGACCAGCCTCCCGCTTTCGTGCTGTTTTCCGAGCAACGCCCATTTCACAGCGGATCCATGAAACGCACATCTCGTTGATTTGCGTCGAAGAGCGACGGATCGAATCGAGTGTGAATCAGGCCTCGACGTTTTCACGCTGGTTTCAGAATTGCAGAATTTTACCCCAAATCTGCGGGATTCCACTTGTTTGAAGGGGCCTCTTGCTGTGACTTTTGAATATGCGAGGCAACTAACGTTTGATTGCAGATTGTTGTGAAATTTTTGCCGTCTTCAAAACAAGCTGCTCGTTGTTGTCCGGTGAATTGGGTGACACTTGTGGAGGTGGAAGGTGGGGTTGAAGTTTATCCGCAAGTTTTTGCAGAAAGCTCGTCTTTCTCCGTGATCACTCATTTCCGCTGGGGCCTTCAGCTGTGGTTTCTTGCTCTTTTCAGAGTATCTTTTCTCTGCACTCCACGCAAGTAATAAATTGATTGTGCAGCATTTTCGTGGCATTCAATGAACCTTCTTTGACGTTTTGCGTACATCTCCAAATGTTTCTCAACTTTGTGGCGTCGTACCAAAAATGCTTGGGATCAGTTGATGAATTGATACATTAAGTCGGGAATGCGGAATATCCGCTAACAGTAAAACAAGTAGATGGATCTTCTGTCTCAAATTAGTTGCGAAATGATGCGCAGGTTCGCCTGTGCAGTGTTCGAGGCAACGCATCCCTGAACTTTGCTTTGACGTACACGTCTGGCGCGGACACGGTTCAGGGGCGGGGTGTGCGCGCACATGTGGGGACACGCCCCTCGGGTCCTCCCTCATGTCAAGGTGCTGACGAGAAGCGAACAGGTAGTTCCGATGACCTTTGCCAGGTCGAGATGTTCCGTTTGTCGTTGGCTGAAAGGAAAGTTTGCGGATTGAACGCAGCAAACAGAGTCGTTACTGCACCACTATTCTCCACAAAGACGTCGTCACGAAGTTGAATTTGTTCAGATTTGGACAAGAACATTTGCGATCTGTGCAACCAAATCATTCTGGTTGGGGGCAAAGGATACCAAAGCAACTTCTCGGAGTTCGAAGTTTTTTTGAGGTGCAGGAAATTTCCAACAGGCGTGCTGAGCGATCGCGCGGTTGATCTCAGGGATCCCACTTCACGTGAAGAAGTGGCAAGAGGGCGGTGGATTTCAGACAGGTCGATCCAAATGTCAAACATCTCAAGGCAACAACTCGTCCACCAAAAAGTTTTCAGTCCGCCGGGTGTGTCCCGAGCACCTGAGCTGAATCTTTTCACCTTCAGAAGAATACATACGAGGGGCGTGTGCGCCTACACGATCGTCGTGCGAAGCAGATCTGATAGAGTGTGAGCTGTAGTTGTGTTGAGAGACAGTACAGAGGTTCAACAAGCACGTCCGGTCCTTTTCCGATGTGCCCCAATTGCCAGATCGGTGACGTAGATACCATTTGGTCACAGGGCAAACAGGGGCTGTCTGTGCCACCGATCTGGCAATTGGGGCACTGCGCATGTGGACTCTTGTAGTGGTGCTAAACCTCGTCAATGCGGCTGAGAATTCCGCTACCTTGTCCCCACAGGCAAAAAGAGGAGGAAGAAGAAAGAACAGCGAGCGTGTTTGTGGTGATTTATCCAGGACTCCAAATCTCCCAGAGTGATGATTTACTTAGTTCCTACAGTGTTCATTCTTCATCTGAAATTGAAACTGTCGGCTTTTGTATCAACGACAGAGGGACAAATATAAATAATGAATGGCATATCAACAACATCAGTGTGTATGTAATTTACAGTAAATGAACATTTATTTCAATTTCCATTTCCTTTGATGGAAATATGATTGGCTGAAAATGTGATGAATCGTGCTTTCTATTTGAGATGCAGAACAATGCAGAGCTGCCCTGCAGCATGCAAGGTACGCTGGCGCTGCTTGTGTCCATTGTGTGTTTTAGGTTGTTGCTCTGGGTCTTGTGTCCGTTCCTGTTCAACCTGTGTGTGTGTGTGTGTGTGTGTGTGTGTGTGTGTGTGTGTGTGTGTGTGAAGTTGGGAGCGAAGGAAAAAGTGGAATCCTTAGACTTTGTTCCATCACTTTTTGTGTGGGTTTCACCGTGCAGTCCTCGTGCAAATCGAACTCGATTGCAACTTTCCATGCCTGACAAATTGATTTTACAATCTCTGCACCCATGTTGCAATGGGATACGAGCGTATGCATAGCAATTCACTTTTTGAGGGTACTCCCTCGATACGAGTACGATGTGTTCCACCGGCTCAATTTTGGGATCCATGTTTCTTCTCGATTTTCGTTAAAAGAAACAGGATCGGCCGCCGTCCATTTCTTTTTGTACTTTCCGTCACTGCAGGTGTTTTGGCATCGCTCCCGTGTTGGAGGCAGAACTTGTCGCACCCGGCGGTTGGAATGCTGATGTATCAAAGCTCACCGCGCACATTTCTGGACGCAACACAAAATATTTTGCCCGTTTTGCTGCACAATGCCAGAAGTCAAAGCGATAATTTGCCGGGTGCAGGAAAGTGTAATTGGGAACAAGTGGGTTTGGCCGCTGCTCACCGTTGCAGTGAAGTGAGAAACATTGGGGAAATTGCTTTGATACTTCTCCTTGCTCAGCTAAAAATGTCAGAGGATCTTCTGAAATTAGACACCAAACTGTTGGTTTGAGCAAATTCATTTTGTGTGGTTCGCTTGGAATTTTTACACACGCTGATACTCGTATATCACGCTTCGGCGAAAATGTTGCAGACAAACCCCCTTCCTAAGAAATAAAACTGAGGCTCTGGAGCAAAACTTGGACTTGGAAAATTTTTCAGCCTGGTTGGATTGGGCTTTGTACTTTGGATATGAATTGAGCTCAGTGGTCGGAATGACTGGGCTTGCATTCTCGAAGTGTGTGTGTGTGTGTGTGTGTGTGTGTGTGTGTGTGTGTGTGTGTGTGTGCGGCGAGGGGGGGGGTCTGCAGCAACTGACTGCGGCTTCTGTAGTTTTGAAGCAACGTTTTCTGTGAAGCGTGATGAAAGTGAAGCAGGGTTGATGATGATGCAAAATAAATTGCGGAGGCCAAATGTATGTGCGCAGCTGAAAAAGCAGCGTGATGCAGTTCAAACATCGTGAGGCGCTGGCTTCGGCAGATCAGCGGCGCTGCAACTCTCGAACACACTTTTGCCTCGGAGCAGAGTTCTCAAACATTGCAAAAACTCTGAAAGGTAATCCAGTTTTTTGACGCTGCCTCCTTCAAATATTGATAAACATAGAGGCACTTGAATTCCTCTTATCTGCTTGCGTGATAAAAAAAAGATTTGATCTCAATGATTTCATCAAGTTCTCCAAGAACCAGGTGCAAATCACAGGACCATTAAGTTTCTTGTGAGATTTCCGTAGTTTTTGGTCTGTTTGATGCACGTCGACTGATTTCTGCGCAATCCTGGTTGGTTTGGAGCAGGTGGGGGACGCTTTTGCTTGCCTGCAGTTTGTCTACACCTGTATTGTCCAAGATGGTGGTCCACAAAGCTGAGAACCGGCCAGAACCTGAAGCAAAGTTATCAAGTTGAATTCTGCGGGTTGATGGGAGATCTGCCTCGGCCTCAGCGCTGTTATCAGACTTTACATCAAATCAGCGGCGCTGGGCAGAACCAAGATCCACATCTGGGTAAAAAATCTGCTTCCATCACGCAGAGGCCACATTGAAATTGTTCTGGCCTTTGCCAGGAATAACGGGGATTTTGCATTGGCATTCTTCAGCGAGGAAATGGGTGCCAAAGAAAGCAGAAGGTTTGTTTGCGAGGTTTACATGTTGAAAGGGAGAGGCAGCCGATCAGATACAATGGAGATCTCGCGTCTCGAGGACCGGGAGCCTGGTTTCTGCCTCAGGTTTGCCACTGGCAATTGAGAAATGATATCAGACGTGGGATAAACCAGTATTCAGGTCTGTAGGGTCTGCTGTACGTGGGGAACGGGAACGAAAAGCTCTCTCTCTCTCTCTCTCTCTCTCTCTCTCTCTCTCTCTCTCTGTGTGTGTGTGTGTGTGTGTGTGTGTGTGTGTGTGTGTGTGATATTTTTGTATGTCTCAAAAAGAAGGCACTATAATAACTG
>JAAUXT010145299.1_pt1 | contig 21886 bp, 14 predicted proteins | sample 7278171 | NCBI WGS metagenome assembly JAAUXT01 (sample SAMN14350112, study PRJNA611818) | marine sediment metagenome | isolation source: surface marine sediment (1.8m) | place: French Polynesia: Moorea | collected 2018-08 | reverse complement strand
TCACGGTGCCCCACCATGTGATCATGGTGCCCCACCACATGATCTCGGTGCCCCACCATGTGATCACGGTGCCCGACTACATGATCACGGTGCCCAACCATGTGATCATGGTGCCCCACCACGTGATCTCAGTGCCCCACCATGTGATCATGGTGCCCGACCTCAGGGGACGAGTCCGAGGCCTCGGTCCACATCACGTTCACCTCGTCTTCTGCAGAGACACACTGACTGCAAACCAAGCATCGCCTCCGTCCTAACTGATCACACTGAACACAAAAATACCTCCAGGGAGGTTGCGTGATTTGCAACAATTATCGCCCAAAATGTGATTTGAACAAAGAGCTTCCTGGCGTATCATCCTCCACATGAACCAAATCAACTGACCAAATATGGACAGAATTGACCATTGTCTTCTTGAAAAAGTGCTGTCCACAGAATCTTGTCCACAATGCCTTATGTGCTTTGTGCTCCATGGTACCAGGTGCAAATCCCCAAAAACCAGAAACAAAGAAAACAAGAACAAGGTGAACAGTGTGGGTGAGTTGAATCAGAACTTCAAAAACTGTCTTTGATGAAAGCAAACTGAACCCCATGGTCTGTTTGACCAAGTTGGATTGTGTGTGAATAAATCAGCAAACTCAAGGAAGACAAGCAAAATGACACATGTATTCACAAGGGAGACTTTTGTTTTTTACCATATCCAAGCCTGACTATTCCACAAAATGAGCCCTGGCTGCCATAGAGCTCTGTCCCATTGCCATTGCTGTCTCCATAGACAGAGCAGACAAAACCACCCGGTGTGACATTGATGGTGAAGACAGCCCATAAAATGATTAAATTTTATATTTTTGTGAATTTCAGTATTTATTCAGGGACTTTTCAAATGAAAAGTAAGGTATGTAAATTTGAGACTTTTTGAAACTATTCAAAATAGATATATGGAATAGAGTTGGGTTCATTGGAATTAGGTGTAAGGATGTTTGATTTTTCATTTTTGTAACTTTTTGTTCTTTTGGTTCCATTAAAATTGAGTGCAATAGAAACTCCCGAGAGATTTAGTTTCACAACACACAGCCCACAAATTTTGCGACATGCCGAAAATCACGGCGACATCCAAATTTTGGACGTTATGTTTTTAGGTTTGGGTATCCAAAATTTGACAACTTTTCAAACTGAAACTGAAAGGTCACACATTGACTGCAACAGAAATACAGATTATCAACTGTTGCACCTGAAACTGTTTGGTGGTGATGACGTCATTTTCATCTCCTGTAATCACTGTTGTCAAGACAACAACCATCACAATGACCCTTGGGATTTGCATGTTTGGCATGTTCTGCAGTTGTTGAAGATCTGTATGGTTTGCAGAGTAGAGTCAGTGTGAAGAATCCAGGAGACAAAACAAAACTATAATGCAATTTTTCTACGTGTGAGAACAGCAGGTGGTGGGGAACTTACAACTATTGATTGGGTGGGAAACTGATTTCTGATGTGCGAACGGGAAAGCAGCATGTGGCTGACAAGCGATAGAAATTCACACTGTCAAAAATAGCTGATTCAAACAAGCCCAATTTTTTTGAAAGAGCCGCTTCCTCAGCTTGTTCAATCCAATTGTTCTTCTCTTTTGCACCATGACCTTGGAGCGATGCAGCAGAAAATAGATGCAGATCTGAACCCGTCAAATCTTTGTTTCACTGTCTGCAAAAACCAATGCTAATGGACGGTAGAGGCGGAGAGTTCAGAACAACAATCAACAGAAAGTGGATAACAATTTGGTTGTGATCCAGACATATAAATTTGAGTGCACAAGAAACTCAGATCCTTTGCTCACAGGTCATCTTCCTATCCATCAGGAGCACAAAGAGATGTGTGTAAATTTCTGAACATCTGCAGCAGGAAAATTGGCAAACACAGCATCAGGTTGGAGTGTCAGAAGTCCCCAGTTGTTAAAAATGCCCAAGGGGATTTTTCACCCTGCAGTCATCCATGTGGAGACTGCCCAGTTTGAGATGCACTAAACAGCAACTATTCAGGCCAGCAACACACTGAAACTTCCAACAAAAAGAATCTCTGTTTTTTCATGTTTTGGTGTGAAAAAAAGAAAAAGTGTTGTTTGGTTGTTACACAATGAGTTTTGACCTTGCCCATTCCTCCTGTTCCTCACTTTCTTTACAACATCAACAGTGGAACCTGACAGGAGCAATTGTTTAAAAATGAACAATTCCCAAATGTAAATCAGGTGATTCTGCAGGACACTTGTGAGGGTTTGGACCCAAGTGAACAACCATTGAAATGACCTGATAACCTGTTTGGTTTGGTTTGTTCTTGGGACAAAAGACGTACAATGTAGAAATCAACCTGGAAAAGCACTTGAGTGTATGACCTTCATCCCTTTTTTGTAGTGTTTTGCCAACAATCGCAACAGTGAGTGAAGCGTACCCTGTTCAGGCTGGAAATGTTGTTGACATTTGTCCCCCCCCCCCACTGCCTTGGCAGCCTGGACAGCACCCAGTGTTGATCAGATAGATTTGACAGTCAGCATCGATATCGAATCTCAAGTCTTATTTTCTCACTCGAAAAAAAACATTGACAAAGTCAAACCCTGTTTCAGTTGATCAGCCACAATTTTGGTCAACCTAAAGTGCAAACATTGGTGCAATTCATTGAGTAACACATCTCAAATGCGATTTGTGAACAGAAAGATTTGCACAGACGATTTACACACAAATATTCAATTCAAACCCATTTGTTCTCATGATAAAGGACATATTCTTCCATGTCAGGGTGAATGGGCAATTTGCCTGTGTGAGACACTTGTGACCAGTCAATGGTCAAGTCCTGAAAGTACAGGAGATACTCCACTAAGCCATGAGACAGACCAGATTTGTCCTTGGTTCGTCCAAGTCGAGGAATCCTCATGAAGAGGTTGGTATACAGATCCAGAGTTAGCAAGTGCTTCCTGATGACCTTTCTGCACTGATTCTTCAGGTCCAGTTCATCCCAGTCATCTGGACAGAAGAATAGTGCCTTCTGCTTCAGGGGTTGAACTGACAGGTATTTCTCCCCTGCAGCAAACAGCAAAATGTCCATAAAGGGGAGAGTGGAGGTCAGCAGCCCACTGGGATGTATGTTGACATTGGCTCCTGCTGCCAGCATGAGCTTCATGATGATCTCATAATTATCTGGCATGTTGGACATGTTCTTCTCTGGAATGTAGCGCCAGCAGTCTGCTATGGCTGTCTTGGCATCAGCTCCTGCTTCCAGCAGCATCTTGAGGCAGTGAGGGTTGCCAAATTGAGCTCCTGCTACCAGTGGTGAATAGTTGTGGGTGGACACACCTATGTTTGGGTCTGCTCCCAATTCAAGAAGAAGCTCAACATGCCTTTCATCACCTCTTACAAGAGCACCCTGGAGGTATGTGAAGCCAAATTGAAGTTGATTCACATCAGCCCCCTTGGACTTCACCAGATACCTTGCCATATCAGCTCTACCCATCTGGGCAGCAATATCAAAGAGTTGATTCACCACAAGTTCCACAGTGATAATTCTATTTTCAATTTCCAACACCACCTTCCTCAAAGCTTCCATCTCATCCTTGCCAATTCCACTGCTGGGGTTTCCTTCTGCTGGTTCTGGATGTTCTTCTTCAGCCACTGTGGGTGCAGTGTTCATATTTGCTCCAGCAGTTGTTGGCAGGTGGGCACTCAAGCATTCTATGAACATGTTTATGTCTTCAATTCTACTATGCTTAACAATTTCATTCAGAACTTTTCTTCTTGTCACCTCTGGAGTTTCTAATCCTTGGCCAATCATCCTGGATGAGTCTCCTCTGACACCCAATGTGCGAATGAATCTTTCTATCAGGTCATGCAACTCCCACGGCAATAGACCCATTCTGAGAAATAATGGTTTGCATGTACTGATAACAAAAAGCAGAAAAAAGACTTGTGTTCCGCAGCAAGAAATGCTGAACTGGTTTCGCACCACAGAGAAGTGTTTGCTGGTTCCCATAACATAGGACCCAACAGATCAATTGATCTAATGAGAAACTGTGGAGTGTAAGCACGAACTTAATGATTTTTGTTCCCACTGGCACACAGCAGACTGCGCAATGACATTTCAACATTCTGTTTGTTTTGTGTTGCCAGAAACAACATCGATTTTACAAAAAAAAATAGCTCCATGAAGCTCGCGGTGATTTGAGAAACCCTCCAAGCGACCGAGACACGGCGACCTGAACACAAACAAGCAGATGTACAAATTATCAATTTTAATTAATATTTACGTTTTTTGTCACCAAGAATGTATGCAAATTATCTGTACATTAAACCTTGTCACCTGATTGCACTTAAAGCTTGCCAAATTATAGCAACCAAATACCTATTTTTTCCTGAAACCCCAAATTTGTATTTACCCAAACTTTGGTTCCACCTGAAAATCATGTACAATTTATATAAAATTTAAAAGCAAACAATATGAGTCCAACATATAATTAACACACAACAGTTCATCAAAATACATCCTTCATTAAATATTTATACTTTCTGAGATGCTGACTATTTTGTACAGTGAAGTCCATAATTTAGCAACCTGAAAATTTTGAACTTTTTGCCCTCAAAATCCTAAAAATTCAAACTTGACAAACTCCTTATTCACGCATTATCCTTGACCCACACAAATTCCAAAAGATATGAAAGACCCAAAATTGTAATTTGCCATGATAGTGTTGTACAGGTACTTTTGGTAGATGCTGCCCATAGGTAATTTGTTTTGGTCACCCTGTTTGGGTCGCTCAATTTTCATTGAGCTCCCTTCAACAGCACAACCTCCTCAAATCACCTAAAAAGTGTTCTCTTCTGTCGAGCTTTTGAAGGCTCTCAAAATTGCCTGTCAATAAGTTTTTTTGTGTCACGGTCAAAGCAATGTGAGTGTGTCACATTTGTGTGGGCACACCTTGCATCTGCTGGTGTGTCACGTTTGCCGGTGACTGAGCAATTGGAACAGGACCCAAGGTCTTTTTTACTTTTTGTGTCCCGCAGCCATTCGCAGAATGACTTGCTCTGTCTCCAGCCCAGGGGCGAAGTGGTGCCACGCAAGACAGGTTTCAATGCAAGACGCCATGTCATTTGTGACGGGATAAGCATATGCCCAGTCCCATTTTACTGCCAGAAACATCCCCCAAAACATCGGAATAGATATTTTAATAAGTCTTTTTTGGCAACTCAAACACCAAGGTTTATTCTGAAATTTACCATATGTCTGCTGAAAGAGTCAATGTTTGAACCTGTGTTAAAAATGTTGAAATTATTGGCTAGTATTGTCCTGAAACAAGCAGGGAAATAGTACATGTGTCAATGTGAGTAAACATAAAATGTGAAAAAATTAAACGTAAAAATGTGGCTTCAGATGTCTGTGTAAACGTGTTGCATCAAAACCTCTCCACTGCCAGTGGCCACGCGCATGCGCAAATGGAACACGGCCATGGATTGGGCTCTTGGGGGGGTACATTCTCTCTCTTCGCCAGCATTTGACCCACTGTTGAGACTTCAAAGTAAGAAAAATGTGGCGAAACATTTGGAAACATTGTTCACCTTCAGTGAGGGTGGTACTATTTAGTTCCATTCAGGTCAACGTGCACAACAAAAGAACACAAAATTATGGATGCAACTCACAATGCTTGGTCATTGCCACACCCACTTATGGATGCAACTCACAATGCTTGGTCATTGCCACACCCACACATTGGGTTTTACAAAGATTAAGACCTCCATTTTAGATGCCTCTGGCATGTCTGCAAAGTTAATGTGCAAGTTTGTAGCAGTTTTGTGTGAAACAGGTAGTGCAAAGGCTGCACTAACCCCAAAATAATTGTGCCTGATGGCATTGCGGTGATTCAAACAAAATGGCACCCAAATGTTTGCATCACATGATCGCTTGCTTGAGAAAAGTTCTGACCAAACAGTGGCAACAAATAACCTCCAAGACTTATCTCAAAGACTGCATTTTTCATACCCTGCAAGAATTGGCAACCAAAGTAGAAATTTATCAAACAATAAAAAGGTCAAAAATGCACTCTTTGCAATTGTGAAAATAATTAAACACAATTGATACACAAACAAACACCACCAAGTGTGTGGTAATAACTTTGCTGAACTACAACTGAAAGGATTTCACTCTGTATTGGTACAAATTTTTCAATTTATTCACTCCCATCAGTTCAGCATGATCCATTTTTCAGACCTTTTGAGCCATCTTCAGATGACATCATGCACCCCATGGAATGCACTTGAATCAAACACACTGATCCATCCCACACCCCAACATGTGCTCTTTTTCTATCATTCAACACTTGTAACCAAAGTAAAATAGCTGTCATCTTGCACCCTGATAATGTGTTCACCTTGCAACACCTCAAATTGATCCTTCTTTTTGTCTGACCATGCCACACACAAATCCCATTTGTGTCACTGTGCCACATTGGAATTTCACAAACTTGGTATCAATCTGGAGCAAATAGCATGCTTCCTCACAAATCATTCAAATTGCACACAAAACTAACCTTTACCCACAGATGGGAGCCTGACAAAACGCACTTGCAAATTGTCATGGAGTGGATTATTTTGTGTGCTCATAATATATCTTCTGGCAAGGTTATGGACATACATCAATTCATCCTGCTAAACTGGGGGGCAAAGGATGAGGACCACCATGCCCAAAATGTGTCTCTGCATGGAACGCTACATTGCAATTGTATTCTGTCCACGTGTTCTTCAGCTGTCAGCTGAAATGACCTGTTTATGCACAAAGAATAAGGCAAACTCTGTGGATCTCAAATATACATGCCCTCACACAGCTGTAGCTTTATTGCTTCTTCCATGGTCTAAATCCATCAAATGCACATTCATCAACAAATCAATCAATTATCAAACATCAATCAATCAAGTCAAAGGTTTCTCAGGAAACTGCCCTGAATGTGAATGCCAGTGTTCTTTTACAGTGCAGGTATTGCACCCCCATTGCAATTCCAGAGTGTTGCGCCTCAGTTGCGTCTTCAACTGCATTGTTCACAGGCATATGAGCTGTTTTGTGCTCGTCGAAGCTCGTGTAAGGAGACACTTCTTGGAGCTTCTATTCCATTAACACAACAATCATCAAGTGCAAACATTGGTGCAATTCATTGAGTAACACATCTCAGGTGCGATTTGTGAACAGAAAGATTTGCATACAAGATTTACACACAATTATTCAATTCAAACCCATTCATTTCCATCATTAAGTTTGCTCAGGAAAAATTCTTCTGTGTCAGGGTAATGGACAGGCAATTTGGCTGTGCCAGAAACTTGTGACCAGTCAATGGTCAAGTCCTGGTTGTATAGCAGATACTCCACCAAGCTATGAGGCAGACCAGATCTGTCCTTGGTTCTGCCAAGTTCAGGAATCCTCATGAAGAGGTTGGTGTGGGGATCCAGGGTTAGCAGGTGCTTCCGGATGACCTTTCTGCACCTGTTTTTCAGTTCCAGTTCATCCCAGTCCTCAGGACAGAAGAATTGTGCTTTCTGCTTCAGGGGTTGAACTGACAGGTATTTCTCTCCTGCAGCAAACAGCAAAATGTCTTTAAAGGGGAGAGTGGAGGTCAGCTGGCCACTGGGATGGACATTGACATTGGCTCCTGCTGCCAGCATGAGCTTCATGATGACCTCATAATTATCTGGCATGTTGGAGATTTTCTTCTCTGGAATCCGGCCCCAGCAGTCTGCGATGGCTGTCTTGGCATCAGCTCCTGCTTCCAGCAGCATCTTGAGGCAGTGAGGGTTGCCAATTTGAGCTCCTGCTACCAGTGGTGAATAGTCGTGGGTGAATGCACAAAGGTTTGGGTCAGCTCCCAATTCAAGAAGAAGCTCAACACGCTTTTCATCACCTCTTGCAAGAGCACACAGGAGGGATGTGAAGCCAAATTGAAGTTGATTCACATCAGCGCCTTTGAATTTCACCAGGTACCTTGCCATATCAGCTCTACCCATCTGGCCAGCAATATCAAAGAGTTGATTCACCACAAATTCCACAGTGATAATTCTGTTTTGAATTTCCAACACTATCTTCCTCAAACTGGTGGCAAACTCATCTATTATGCCCATTCTCCTTCTGGGGGTTTCTTCAGCTGGTTCTGGAGTTGCTTCTTCACCCACTGTTGGTGCAGTGTTCACATTTGCTGCAGTTATTGGCAGGTGGGCACTCAAGCATTCTATGAATATGTCTATGTCTTCTATTTGGCCATGCTTGATAATGTCATTCAGAATTTTTCTTCTTGTCACCTCTGGAGTTTCTAATCCCAGGGCAATCATTCTGGATGTGTCTCCTCTGACACTCAATGTGCCAATGAATCCTTCTATCAGGTCACACAACTCCTGTGGCAATAGACCCATTCTGGGATGGTGGTTTGCATGTACTGATGATGAAATGTAGTTGCCAGACCTGTGTTCCACAACAAAAAATGTGGAACTGATTGCGTTCTGTAGAGAAGTGTGTTTTGAGTTTCCATGACACAAGTCCAACAGATCAATAAATTAATTGATCAAAGGAGAAACTGGAGATTTCAAGCACAACATTTGATACCACATTCGTGACAAAACAACCCATTAAATACAGAAATACACCGGACACAGACATTCAACAAACTGTTTGTTTTGTGTTGCCAGAAACAACATCGATTTTATGAAAAAAGGTGTTCTTCCTTTGAGCAAGCTTTTGAGGACTCTCAAAGTTGCCAATTTCTGTGGGCACACCCTTCACCTTCTGGTGTGTCAAGCTTGCTGGTGGTGTGAGCTTATGGAAGAGGGCCGCCCAATGGTCATTTTTGCTTTTCGTGCCCTGCAGCCCTTAGCAGAAATGGCTGATTTCACCTGTCTCCAACCCAGGCGCGAAGTGGCGCCACTTCACCGGTGGCTACCTGCACACTCAAATGGAACATGCTCATTGATTGGTCCAAGGGGTGACCGTCTTACTATTGGCCAGCAACTGACCCAGTGATGACATTCCAAAGTCAGAAAAATGTGGCCAAATGTTTGGGTGAGGGTTGGTGAGTGTGGTACAATTCAGTTCCACACAAGATCCACCAAACAAAAGAACACAAAATTATGGATGCAACACACAATGCTGCGAATTGTCCATTGCCACACCCACACATTGTGTTTCAGGCGTTTCTGAGATTGAGGCCTCTGTGTTTGGTGTCTCTGCCATGTCTGCAAGGTCAATGTGTGAGTTTGCAGCAGTTTTATCTGAAACAGGTGGCTCTAGAGTTGTACTGACCCGCACATGCTCCTGTGAGTCAAACTCTCGCAAACTGGATATTTGAAACAGGTACCAGTGCTGTGCTTGTGCACGTACAGCTACCTGGATCACTGTCTCAGTGAAACCTTGGTGCCATGTTTCAAGAGCAAATCTGCAGCCAAGGTGTGCATCTTGTTTTGTGCATTTGTGCATGACGCACAGTCCGAGGTAGACTTGTGCACAAGGAATTCCGGTATGTTTGCCCACTCAGGGTTCAATATGCGCGCGGTGCCTGTGTGAGGGTCCAACCGTGATCCAACGTAAACTGACCTGGGTGAGAGAACGTTGTTCACCTGTGAAAAAGAAGCGAGTTCTTAAATTGCGTCCCAGCGAGTGTGTAGCTCGCGCACAGCGTCACGAATGGATGAATTTTGGCATTTTATCCACCAAATCACACCAGATCTTCACAATTTTTTCACACAACCAATAGGGAGTGACTACCTATCTACAGTTTATTTCATACAAGCAAACAAGAAGCTGTTTTCTTGTTCTGAACTAAAAAGACAAGCAAATTTGTCTGGAAATTGTGACATTATACAGGCACCTATGCAGTAACTGACCCAGTGAGTTTGCTCAGTGATACATTTGACCTATTGAGCTGCTCAGAAACTACTAAAAATTGTCATGGCTGCCAAAACAGGATATTAAATCTTCTACTTACAAAATTTGATTTACTTTCTCAAAAAAAAAATTCTGTTTTTTGTTGAAAGAGGTTGTTATCAAATCAGATAGGTGGTCACTCCCACTTGGTTGTGTGAAAAATTGTAAAGATCTAGTGTGATTTGGTGGAGAAAATGCCAAAATTCATCAATTTGTGACACCATGTGCACGCTATGTATACAAACACTTCTGCTGTTGGCCAGATTTTCAGCTGTGTTCATCCGACACTGTTTACAACACCCTGCCCGGGTGTGTAATTTCTGTGTGTGTTTCATGAGTGTGGAGGCAGGGACCCCCTATTACCAGGCTGCCTCACAATCCACTCTGGACACTCCTCCTCCGGTGTGACCTGATCCCTTCTCAGACGGGGAGATTCATGAGCACTGGACCTTGCTCCCCATTCCTGCATTCACCACGGACTCAATAGGTCACACACTATTCCCACATATCATGCCACATCCAGTTCATTGCCAAGCAATCACACTCCTCAGTTCAGCACTACTTTGGCAAGACACCCACTGTCAAATCTTTGAGAATTTATCCCCATCTCAGGTCTCTCAGAACTTTACAGCACAAAAACAGGATTTGAACACAATCTATGTTTGTTCCCACATTGAGTGGAGCCCAGCATGGGCTGCCACCCAAGCCTAACTGTGGTGACCCACATGACTCATGTCACTTTGATATCGCTCAGAGGAAGTCTCATACCAGTTCATTATCATTGGTGTCAACTTGCATGCATGGTTCCACATTTTTCACCATCACACAACAAATCTGGTGGTTTTGGCTCAAACCCCAGGCTGGTCACGGTCAATATTATCAATCTCAACCTGGACACACTGGAACTGACACCAGGCTGAACACAGACAATAACACTTTATGATCCAGTACATTAACTCACTCTCCTCAGTATGAATTGTACAATTCCTCAATCACAACTGATTTGAGAGGGATTTCCCAAAAATACATTTCATCCACAGTGACTTCAGATGAATGTGCATTGGACTTGTGTGAGTACTCTCTCCCAAGGAACACATGTCCTTGGGTTTCAGCATTACTTCTTGCAGATCCAACCAAATCAGATGTGGCCAGTTTGCCATCCAGAAACACTGAGGTACCCAATGTGGGTCCATAATACACCAAAGTCATGTGGACCCAGTCAGTGGTCATGCTCACCTGGGTAGCGCCAAACGTTGTTGTCAGTGTGTTCACTTCAAACCTGAAACAACACAGAGACTGCGAACTGTCTTTACCAGAAGAGATCACAATTGTCAGGTCAGGTGAAGTGAACCACATGAAACCTGACATACCCCATACTTTTGGCATCCCGAAGCCATGCTATCGCCCAACGTTCTTTCATGAAGGTTGATTCAGTTGTACCCAAGATTCCTTGATACCATGATTTGGTGGGTCTTGTTTTCATCCACATAGCCAGGGTGGCGCCACTGGTGCAGCTAGTTGGTTTCCACAAGCAGGGCACCCTGTACAGGCCACTTATATTGGCCCATTGTGGCAAGGACAGAGCAAGTGCCTGCCCAACCTGCAATCACACTTGTAAAACAGAGTAGACAATTTTTAAGAGCTGTGAAAGTTATCAATTGAACCATTATTCAATAACTTTGTTGCTGAACAAGGAAACCTGGTTGGCACAGAGAGACTCAGCCACAGCTTTTTGTGTGTAATTTATATACATTTGTGCACAAACCTTTCCATTGACTTGAGCAGGATTTTCATACAATTGAATATCTGTGACATCTTCAAAATCTTCATAAAACAAGGGTTCAGGAATTGTGACATCATCTGGCAAGTGGAAAGCATTTTAGAAAAAAAAGATTCTCAATCACACAGGTGGTGAGCAGAGTTCACCAATACAAACAATCATGTTTCCATCATTTTTCCAACAGAAACAAGCATTTACCTCTTTTGTAGATCTGCCCATCAGAAGAGTTGACATCATGTCCTGTGGGACCATTCTGTAAAATTATCTGGCAAGTTTCAGGTGTTGTGTTGGTGTCCTGGACACTGAAAGAAGTTGTGCCCACAGGCATTGTACCTGTTGCGTTTGGTGTTTTGCGCCAATGATCAGTCAATGGTAATTTGGCAAACCGGATTCCAGATTCAACCAAAAGTTTCTTTGACAATTGTAAGAGGAGAAATTAACAGGCAAAATACGGCAGATGTACCTTGTCTCTGCGTGCTGTGTTGGAACAGCATCGTGATCACATTTTTTGTCAGTTGTCGTGGAAAACAAACAATCCCTATCACCTGTCAAAGTGTTCGAGTGTTTGACATTGATTGAGATTTCTGAGTCAAGTGCATGTTTGTTGCGTAGCGTGATGTCCCCTGTGTCTCTCTTATCAGCAGTGAGGACATAAAAGGAACGTCACCTGAGGCGCATGATTCACACATGTGGTGGAGAAGTTCCACAGCGACACGGAGACCTTCCTTTCAACAACCTGCTTGAAGACGCGTTTGTGAGAGTTGGGCGAACCCTGACAAAACAGGTGAGACACAACTGAGCAGAGAAGTTCAGCTTTCTGAAGAGGCACCACACACGCACAGAGGAAGCCACACACGTTCCAAAACGAACCCATTTCAGGCTGCGCTGATAGGATAACTATATAGCTGCATGTTTCCCAGAGACCAGACAGTGAGAGGTGACTGTGCAAACAGTTTACAGTTCGCCCACAAACACATTTTTTGTGCACATCCTTCAGCTTTGTGATTTTGCACCTCTTCTTTACGAGTCTGTCTTGCAGGTCATTTGTCACGAAAGCCCATAGCATGCTGTTCACTCCACAAGATTTTGCATACACCCTGCTGTTTAGTCCACAAGAATTTGCACCTGCTGTGCTGTTCAGTCCATAAGAACCCATCAGTACCACCAAACACCCAAAATCCTTCGAGCACCTCTTGAAGGCAAAATTGCCTCAGCTGATAGTAATGTATACAGAGAAACATGTTACTTCCTTGGCTGATATCCAGGAACAAAATGATTCTCATGCTTTTCCTGAGCCATGTGCACACACATGCCCTGGCAAGAACATAAATAGGGGGGAGGGCTTGGCCTGGGTCACAGCATCATAACAGACAGACACATACTGACAAAAATGCGTATCCGCGACAAATACAGTTGTTTCGTGGTCTGTGACTCAGCGAACCTGATTCCAGATTGCAAACCGTGAGGCCACGTTGATCTTGAAAGTTCATGTGTACTTTCAGCAAGAGTGACCAATCACCACCCAGTCTGAGAGTAAAGAACGACAAGAATGGCGAGACACAGGCAGACTACGGCTCCACCGTCCCTAAGGGAACTCGCGTCTGGTGAGTTCACCGCTGCTTCACACTGTACATTTTCGGCCTACGTCAATAAATTCAGATGTTCTAATTGTGTGTGTGTGTGTGTGTGTGTGAGGGAATCCTGGTGATACCCAGTTCCAGTTTGTAAACGACCAAACTATGTTGCAGTAGGAAATGTGTTCAGATGCCACTTCTGCAACTGAAGCGAATAAAGGGGTTTTCACATTGGTGACGACGGCAACATTTTTTGACGTCGATGTCAACTTTTCATGACGATGTCAAAGAATGGTCTGGACCATTTTTTGATGCTCAGCAATTGGGCATCAGGTTAATTTTGATGTCGATGTCAAAAGTGCTGTTCAGACAGATGAAGTTGAAGTCGACGTCACCCAATGTGAAAACCGCTTAACTGGCCAAAATTTGGGCGATAAAATGCAGGGGCTGCGTCGACGGTGCCGTAGATTTTCAAACGTCTTCTAAGACACGGCCTGTTTGTCCTTGTTTGGGGGTGGATTTGGTCACTTTGTGCATTTCAGAGGCAGTTTTCCACTCATACCACCCATCAACCCTGCAAGCACTGTGTGCCCAACAACTGCCTCAAATTGGGGCAGGAGAAGAGAACAAGAACCTCAAAGACGAACCAGAATTCAAAGAAATGGTGGCCTCTCTCAAAGATTTTGAGGAATCTGTGGATGGCCTGCTCACCACAAAGGAAGAAACAACAGAATCCCTGAACATACTAACGGAAGCTGTTGAGGAAAGAATCAAAGTCAAAGTGTCTGGAGTTGCTCTTCTCATGGCTGGGTTGAGTTTCTTGACATTTGGACCCGCTCTTCTTTTGCATGTCGCTGAAGCCCTTGATCTAAACACCCCTGCAGCTCTTCTGGTGTCAATTGTTGGTGCATTAGGCTTGTATGAGGCTGGGTTGCTTCTTTTTTACATTGCAAAAGTAATTGGCTTCCCAGGTGAAATGCTCCTGGCTGTCTTTGCTGTAGGAGACCATTTTGCTGGTTCTTTTGGCGAGAGTGTTGTCGAAGCCCTTGTTTTTGCCATTGCTGTATCCTTGGCTGGTGTGATTACTTCTGGAGCCTTTGCTCTTCCTGTTGCTGGAGCCCCTATTGTGTTTGGTTTTGGAGCCTTGTGTGCTGCACTTGTTGTTCTATTCTTGACTGGACTCCCGAGCCGGTCTGAAGCTGGGGCTTTTGGTGCGTGTGCTGCTGGAGCCCTTGGTGTGGCTGCTGTTGATCTGGCCACAGATGCCTTCATTGTTGGAGCACTTGGTGTGTTTGCATGTGCGGTACTTGTGTACATCTTGCAAGCTGCCATTTGGCAGTCTGCTGAACATCACCTGGCCTCCACTTTTGGAACCTTTCTTGCATACGCTGCTGCTTCCTTCATGACTGTTGGATTGGCCTTGTCTGTTGTTACTGCTCATAGTTTTGTTTGGCTATATGTTGGGGAACAGGCTGGAGTCTTTGCATTCTCCAGTGTTGGGGCAATCTTGGTTGGTGCTGCAGGAAGGTTTGGATATTCAGTTGCTGAAGCTCCTGTGCTGTACACCACAGGAGCACTTGTTGTGAGTGTCCTTGGTCTGTCCACAATTGGAGCTCTTGTTGTTTTCACTGTGGTGGCTCTGTTGATGGGAACACTTGGTCTCTTCATCTCTGGGACACACAACTCAACAGTTAGGAGAGTTATTGTCGCCTGCACTGTTAGCATTGTAGTAATTGGAGCTTATGGTCAGCTTGCTGCCGAAGCCCTGAATGGATTTGAGGCACAAGCCACTTTTGTGTACAGGTCTGGACCCCCTATCCTGTCTGCTGTTGGAGCTGCACTTTCTGTAGGCGGCATTGTGGTGACAGTCTGCATGTTTTGCACAAATGACAAACCATCCCTACATTTTCAACTGAACGCTTTTCAGTGGGCAAATAACTTTGCACAAGAACAACTAAACAAGATAGAGACACTGCATGAACACCTGACACAACTCATGGAGTATCTGGTGAAGAAGTATCCATTCATGTCCAATGAGCAGATCTGGACACAAATCAATAAGGAGAAAAATGCTTCACATGCAAGTGGGAGTCAACCTGATCATGTGAGGAAGGTTGGTGCTGATTCAAAGCAAAAAGCTGGGTCATCAAGTTTCAAGACTGAGGCAGGCAGTCAGCATTTAGGAAAGGGACACATCTTGACATATGAAGGGTTCACTAAGACAAGAGCTGCTCTGAATGTGCTGATTTTGCCATCTGAAGACACTCAACAGACCCTGCATTGCACAGCAGAGGAAGAATTCTTTGTGATATCCACATCTAAGTTGTGCAAAGCAGCCAAACTGCTGAAGCAACTTGTTAGAGATGCTGAACAAAGATGGGAAAAACTGACAAAACTGATGAATGCAAAAACACAACTCAAGAAGCTGTCACTTCAGTCCAAATGGGGCCTGTGTCCTGCTGTGACGCACAAAGGCAACAACAAGCACCTCATAACTGTCACTCTGGGAGAAGCTAGGATCCTACAGGCTCCAGGCTCTGATGTCTCCCTCTCCATTCCTCCAAACTCCCCTGGGATCTACTGCCTTGCAATATACACTGACATGACAAGATTTTTGCCCTTCATTCCCAATGAAGAATGCATCATTGCTCCAGTTGTGGAGGTCGTTCATGTGAAACTCCAGTCTGACACGTCTGACTGTGCTCCACAAAGAGTCTGCAAACTAACCATTCCCCATTGTAGAGTGGGAAAGGTGTCAGGAGATACACTGCAAGTTCGACGCTTTGCATTGGAATTGTGCGCACTGGAGCACACTGCACAGAACAGACCACCTATTCCAGGACCAGACCAGGCGTCCTCAGGCATGATGTCTCCAACAGAGAGTACATCACTGGTTGGAGAGAGCATAACCTTTGAATTGTCATCATTCTCACATGGGACTTGTTTCCCGGGGACATTTGAAGTTGACAATGACGTCATCAAACTGTACACAACAGACTTCAGTGTGTTCACATGTACAAGTGGGGAACATGAGTGTGATGCAGAAATCCTCATCTCCATATTTGGAAAGTTGAAGTCATACCCAGAAGAAGGGTCCACCACAGTAGACGTGAAGGCGTTCTTCCTGAGTGAGCTCTACAAGATCAAGGATGTCATGCTTGTGAGTTATTTGAGAGTTTCAGCAAAGTGCTCCGCAGACGTAACACATACACGTAGAACGTAGCGAACAAACACAACTCCCCTCATCTGGAAGAGTCTACAATCAATATTGGGTTCAATTCTAGAGTCAGAAACCTGCATTCTTTCTCTAAAATTTTTCAAGCATCAAATTTTGAAATGGCTCCAATATAGTTAGATCTTGAAAGTATTGTCAGTTTTGTTAGTTGCTTCTCAGTGCACTGCTCCAAAGTAGGGGAGTTGCATCAACAAGCTGCATGCTACGTGTACGAGTTACATCTACGGAGCACCTTGCTGAAACTCTCAATTGTGACACGCCAAACGCATTTCACTCTGTTCCTCCCATTGGTGGCCTGTTGGTCCTTTCACTGAGTCACATTAACTTTCAATTCAGGAATTGACAAACAGACAAGATCGCCTTGGCTACACCTTGGCAGAAGAAGGGAATCTGGAAATCCTGAAGGACACAGTGAACCCTCAGGAATGTTTCCTTTCCATGAAGCTGTATCCGAGGGGAGATTGGGGCCCTTCGCACCCACACTATGCAGAGGAGGAGGCGTGGGGCTGGGACGGCAAAGCTTTCATGATGGTGAGACAAAAGGCGTTGTGTGGACGTCTTTGTCATGCCTTTCCAATTTTACCTGTGATATCAAATGTCCAAGAGATGCATTCCAGATACTGTTGAAAGGTACTTTTCGTGCTTGCAGGAGAGTAGACCACTCAGACGAGTCGTCAAGTTTGACTGCGGTCATGTCTGCAAAGCCAATGTGTACCCAACAGCAGCCATGTTTGTGCACGCCGCATCACAAGGTCTCCTGAAGGGCTTCAGGGGAAGATTCCTCACCGTGGTACAGATTCCAGTTCAGCCAGAGAAATCTATTGATGACGACAGTGGCGAGGAAAACACTGAACCAGTGCTGAAGCCAGCCGGGACTGCCAGCATCACTTTCAGCATTGCTTCAGAGAGCAAACAGGTCAGTGTGTCGTGTGGTCTGAGGCTGCTTGGTTCATTCCGTCACCCGAATTTCATGACAAAGCCACCTTTTGTCTTGTGAAAAAATTTCCAGACATTTGAATTTGGCTTCAGCAAACTTTGCGTCTTTTTGTAGAAGTTTCGTGCTGCACCCGACGCCATTGAGAGTGGAGCTTCAAAGACAGCAGACGGAGACAGAACAACCAAGGCAAGTCACACCCAGGTGTGTCCTTCTACGAAAGACACACCAGCCCAACAATAACCTGATGCACACACGAGGATGTATCAAATATTCTTGCCACGCGCATGTTCAATGGTCCACATGCAGTGAAACTGTACGGTCGTGAAAATCGCGCTGAACATGCTTGGAACAAGAACTTTGAAGCACACCCTCGTTTACGCAGATGACTCAGCACCACTGGTTATGCAGGAACACAGAAATGACCAGGTTTCTTTCACAATGCACATCTGACTCTCTATTGTTGACATTTTGTTTTCATTCCAGGGCTCCTTGACTTTGCTACACATTCTTGACGTGACTGAACACCTGAATGATGAGTTCCAGTTGAGGAGGCTTGCCCACTACCTGGATGTTGAGCCACACAAAGTTGCAGGATTTCTCACAGACAGCAAATCTACAGCCAAAGCAGCACTTGAAGTTCTTGAAGTCTTCCAGAGTCAAGAAGCTGATCAAGAAGAAGCATTCCAGAAGTTGGGTGCTGCCCTGGTCAGGTGTAAACTCAAAGATGTTGCCCACCAAGTTCTGGGGTTTCAGTGACTTGCATCGGTGAACAAAAGACATATTAATGATTTTAGAAAAAAATGCCGCTGCTTGTGTTGACATTGTGTTGAGATCATTGTCAAACAGCCTGTCTTCTTGATTTAGTCCTTCTGCTGTGTGTGAAAACAGGAAGTAGTGAAGCCAGGGCCACAAGTATGGCATATTTTCCCCAGTAAAAAGACACAGCGTAAAGACACATCAACAGAACAGCTTTCAGAATCTGGTGGAACCCTCACCAGTTGTGAACCACCAAACACAAATGCAGCCACCGTGAGCTCGGGGCTTGTATCGTTGTGTTGTGATGCGCGTGAAAACTGTTTTGTTTGCTGCAATCTTCATTCTTGAAACAGACGTGTTAAACGTGTGTTTTTTGGCAAAATCAGTCAATGGATGGTATTCGATGATCGTCTGTTGCTTTGACAGTGGTATTTGGTAATTTTGCTGAGCAACAGAGACATCCGTAGCCATTCACCAAAGACTCATCTGCAGAGACAGTTGGATTTGAGAAGTTTTTGTTGTGTGGTACACCTCTTTTTGTTTTTGACTCCTGCAAGTTCAGCAAAGAAACGTGAGGCTCAAACTGTGCCAAGTGCGTGTGTGTGTGTGTGTGTGTGTGTGCTTGCGTTGTTGTGTCAAATGATGAACTTCCTTTCCGTGCGTCTGTCTCCACCTCTGTACCCATGGTCTGTTTGTTTGGGTTTTTTTTTTTGTTCAATCAATTTATTGAACGTTGATTAAATTGCACACATTTTGTCGTCTATTCATTTGGGGTTTTCACACAGATCACTTGGCATCAAAATTTTGACGCAATGGCAGAAATGAACTGAACCATATTTTTGATGCTCTCTATTGGGAGTGATGTCAAATTTGACGCCCATGCGTCAAAATTTCTCACTGGCGTCAAAAAATCTGACGCCACCCTGCCTGTGTAAAAACCCGAAGTCATTCTCCTGTATGGCCTATATTTTTGCGGATTCTGTGTCAGTGTCAGTCAGTGTCAATTCCCTCAGAGAATTCAACCAGTTTGGGGCCATAAGCGTCAACGAAGCGCGTCAACATTGTCCATTTTTGAGACTGCTGACGCAAAGCTTTGGTGGGGTGGCGTATTACACACGGAACATCAGAACTTGGACTTGGGAGATCTGAAGAAAGTAAACAATGAAAGTTCTCCACCACATTGTGAATCGTGTGTCTCATGTGGTGTTCCTTTTCTGAACTCAGCTCTGATACGAGAGACACAAAGACATCACGCTGCGCAACAAACATGCACTCAAAGAATTGTTTGGTTTGAAACTTCTCTACCATATTGTGACTCACACACATCGCGCGATGTTCCTTTCCTGAACTCAGAGCTGATAACAGAGATAAGAGGACATCACGCGATGTACTTGACTCAGAAACCACAATGGGCGTCAAACACTCAAACACTACTTGAAGATCAGACCAAAGTCATTTCAAGGCAGCAGTGCAAACGTGCCTCCATGTAGTCGTCTTCATCAAAGTGTTCAACTGTGGAGTCAGTCCTTACACCAGAATCAAACTTGAGACCCATTTGGTGACTCCAAGACAGCAGGGTCCATGTCATGAAAACTGACCTTTCATAATTTTTGTCTCAGTGCTTGTGCACATGTCTGTTTTTGAAAGCTCTCTACCAGTGTTACGTCGGGATGCCCGGGTCAGCTTCAAGCCTCAACCATTCGGATGACCAGGCCACGCACGGATTCACATCAGAGGAGAGGAGCCAATCCCTCCCAGGTGTCTCCATTGACACAGTCGCAAAAACTGTACCTTCTCAGTTGAACCCTTTATGAAAGCCTCTCAGTGTATTTCTTGGCTCCAGAGTGTTGTGTAATCGAACCTGGTTTGAACTAACCTTCAATTTTTGGTTTGATCCCACATGTTCTTTCCCGCTCTCCTCTAAAGCTGCGCATCCACACAGCTTTAGGTGTATATAAATGCAACCCTAACCTGAGATCTGGGCTTCCACTCCAGAGCTCAGGTATGTACCAGGTTTGCTTTTTATATTTCCTTCTTTTGGCGTTGACATTGCCCCATGTGAATACAGATGAACCACATTAGGTCACTTTCCTTCTCCTATTACCAATCTTTCTTCATACTCTTGAAAGTTTCAAAAATACTTCAAGCATCATACTGATTTTAGGGATTTAAAAGAAGAAATTTTGACCTGATGGCTATAAAGGCCAGAAAACTAAAAATTCAGTTGAACTTTGTGATATCTTTTGGTGGTTTTTGTTTCAAGTCCTCTTGAAGCATTATTTCAGTTTAAAAATTAGCCAAAGAAAATGTACAGATTGGCCAAAAATTGAGACAAATGGAAGCCTTTTTGGACAATACTATTCTTTCCTCTACAAACTACTGTGCATGATAAGGGTTGTATTTGAGAAGAAAACTTTGCCATAGTATCTAACCTTTCTTTTGATCACATGACAAGACATTTAGAGCAACAAAACTAGCCAGAACAAGCCTATAGCCAAGCAAGTTTTTTCCTTGTTCCCTTTGTACCCAAAAAAGCTATTTTTGTAAGATCAGAATAAAAGTTCTTGTACCCTGATAATTGCACACTGATAGTACCTTTGTTGGCATCTTGTTTTGGTTTGATAAAATTGAGCAATTGGTACGCCATCGCAAAAAGAAGGAAATATAAAAAGCAAACCTCATAGGGGAAAATAAAACCTTTCAAAACCACACTGGTGTGACAAGCTTTTGTGACCTGGTCAATAGAGACAGGAGAGAGACGCTCCTTTCTCCTGATGACTTGACGTAAACTGGCCCAGTCAGCTGAAGGCCAATGGAATGATGCTGACCTGGGCACCACAACATAACAAGAGAGAAGCCCTGAACTCGCTGCCAGGTGTAGGTACACTTGTAGCTGTGGATACGCAGCTTCATTGGAGTGTGGGATCCAACGGACGGGATCGAACCACACATCGATTTAGTGGTTCTATTACGCAACACCAGGTTGTGAAATGCATGTCAGGTGACATTGCAATGTGGACCTCAGCTCAGACCAGGAAAATGAGGTCACTATGCCAGACCTGACTCAGAAATCACGTGGGCGTCTTCATACCAAACACTTTGCAAGCCACACCTCAGCCTGTTTCGCTGTAAGGTCCTCCCAGCGTCTGACGTCAAAGTCCGTAAATTGTGCAGAGAATCAAAAAATCCCTTTCCAACAGCAGACAGTCAGTTCGCATTGAGGCCCAGCAGTTTCAGTTCACCAAGGCCCCAGAAGGCGCCTTCTTCAGCATGAGATACACGATTGTCAGAAAAAGCTCGATGCTACTCAAATCAACCAGGGACTCAAAGGCCCCTACAGGGAGTCTGGTTGTTCCGTTCCCTGTGAGGTCCACCAGCAGAGAGCTCTCAGGGGGATGTCACGTGGTACCTCAGCCAGGTTCCAGCAGGTTCTGTAGAACCACCTCTGTGAGGTGTGCTCATTTCTGCAGCGTGTCTGGTTTGTGTGCGCCCGCATGGTCTTGGTTTGTGCAAAGAGCCTCAGTTTCTTGACTCCAAAGCAAGATCAAAGTTCCTGAAATTTGAAACAAATAGGTCCAGGGACCTCGCGGTGATTTGAACAAATTTGATCAATTTCAATGACCAGTGAGCACAATCCAAAACACAGTCTACACTTTTCATCATTAATTTGTATATTT
>JAAUXT010108781.1_pt1 | contig 21889 bp, 18 predicted proteins | sample 7278171 | NCBI WGS metagenome assembly JAAUXT01 (sample SAMN14350112, study PRJNA611818) | marine sediment metagenome | isolation source: surface marine sediment (1.8m) | place: French Polynesia: Moorea | collected 2018-08 | reverse complement strand
GGGAAAAACTTTCAAAATGGTGTCAGAAATGAAAATACATATTCCAAGTCGGCAAGATTTTTGGATGACAAGATATTTGCATAGCTTGACTTGCTACTGGCTGGTGCAGAGAAGAAAACAGTAGCATCCCTTGGTACTCGAGAGATCTCGAAATTTTCTTCATTGTGTGTTTATTTCGGAATACCTGTCTAAAATTAGTTCAGTGCAGCATCTGGTCTGAATCAGAGCCGAGAAATTTCATAATTCTGGCACCTGATACCATTTCTGCTCGTGGAACAAATACACGAAATACCGCCCCACGGAAGCTCTGGATCGTTTTTACGCTTCTCGCACCACGCATTAAAATGTTAGACGAGGGACTTTTTGCGAAGGACTTTTTGTGAGCGCCAGGCTATGAATTGCAGGATATATTAGAACCCTTGGCAGCTGTGACAATTGTGTCATACAATGCGGTTCTTCCTCCTGTGCAATTTCTCGGGCAGCTCTTTTTCACCAGCGCCTCGGTGTTATGAAGTTATGCCCGTGTAATTGTATATTTTAATGGCGAGATATCAGAATTATTCAAGACTCAACCATAAACAAATTTGGCAGCAATGTGAAAGGAGTGTTTGAGTGCTGAGGAGTTCCAAAACATTTCAACATGTTCACCATGAAGCCTCTGTGGCAAAGGCGAATCCAGATTTCGTCCCTTCAGTTGAATGGTCAGTCCCGGGCAACAATCGTTGGCAAAGTCAGGTGTATAAAACACGGAATTTCCTGCTTTTTGGTTCAACGTCGTGACTGGCAACAAAAAATCCCCAAGGAAGAATTTCCATGTTTTGCCTTGGCGTCTCAAGTCAAGAAAATTGAAACTGTAATTATATTGCGGAGTGATAAATATTTGATTTTAATGCCTGGGGCCCCCTGAAGTCTTTGGCACGTTTTCTCTCAGGTTTAACAATTCAATGATTAGCTCTGTTTGCTTTGTGAAAAATAAAATGGAAATATTGATTGCATGTTGCCTAACAGCTCAGAAAAGACTTTGCACCAGTGATATCTTACACCGAACTCTGTACGACATATGAATTTTGTTTACAACATGATACTTTAGAACTTGTTCTTTTTTTCCTCAACAAATGCAGTCAAGTACTTGTGCGGCGTATCTCATTTCATTTTTCTATAAATTACCGTAGCTCTGAAATATGTAAGCCAATATTTGCAGACATGCTTACACTTTGAGAGCATTACACTTGTGGCAAAGTCTGATCTTTAAATAAATTTTACATCGAGTAGCTGCGTCGAATCCCTCCGGTGAGATGCTTCAGCCATCAATGCAAATGCACCGGAGAGTCATCCTAAAAATTCTGATGCGATTTTGTGCAAAGGGAATTTTTTGGCGTCATTCGCAGAAAATACAAACCAGAGACCGACAGGGCGAACAAAGTGTGTTAAACACCACGTAATTCCGACGTACTGAGTCTTCTTGTTTGTTTTGTACTTGTGTATGAAATGTTGATGTGTTCTGATGGTTGGAATTTTAGGAGTACCATCTGTAGTCTGGCCTGTGTTTGTGGATTCTCGAAATGTACACATGTTGCATTTTTTGCCTTTTCGCAGCTTCATTTTTGCTTTGTGAGCCTGTTACGTTTCTGACTTGAAGAAGATGCTCAGTCTCTAGGGGGTAACTGGGTGCACATTTCAAGATGCGAAAGATGAGCTCAGGAAAAAAAAACCCTCCCCACAAAAGGATCGCCGTGTAGTAATTAAATATTGATCATTCTGCATGCCTTAGTCAAGGGGATATTTAATATTCGGGACTTTTTAAATAATCACCCACAAATTGATTCTGGATAAGAAAGGCAGACAGGCGGCTCATTACTTTAAAATTTTAATTTCCCGTCTCGTTGCGAGGTGGTTTCTCAAGGCCCCATTGAGTTGGTTCGTGCAGCGGTACAAAACCGCTGCTCTCATTCTTCAATCCAGCTTGTGGAGTGGTTGCAGGGACTCCCTCCTTTCACTGCAGGCAAAAACCTATTTCCCCTGTTCACCTCTTTGTCAGCCTGCCATATTTGCCAGTTTCAATTTCTTCAAATTCAGACAGGACTCCTCAGAGCAGCCAGACAGAAAAATTGAAATCCATTTTTTGAAGCGAACTAAGCCAATGAGGCACAAAAGGAAGGAGCCATTAGTGGCTGACAGCACTTGTTCAACTCTTGGCCCCCTCCCCTGCGCTCCCCCCGCTCTCGTCCTGACTCTCGAGAAATCAGTGAGTGCGACTTTCACCATCAACACCGTCTTCAGCAGCAAAAAATCACAAATGTCACAGCGGGTTCGGTCGCTTTACAAAAAGCAGAATTAAGCAAATGAAGAAATGTCAATCTCGCTTTCCATTCACACCGCAAGCTTGCTCATGAGTCCAATAGAATCAGGAAATCTTACAAAACAGGTTAGCTTTCGCGTTTTATCTCCTGAGGAGACTTTTTGAAACCATGTTCAAAGACGAAAAGGCAAATAAAATCTTTACTATTTTTATCAGGCTGAATTTTATTCTTTTTCAAAGGGGGTGTCAATATTTACAAACCAATGTGTGGCGATAAGGAAAAAAGCAAGCAAATATGTACTTTTGGTGCTTTCGCTCAAAATATCTAATCAGTGTGAATTGTCTTAAACTTTTGAAGCGTCGGCAACACTCGAAAGTTGTCTGTTGAAACACACAACTGCGCTGTCCAACTGTGTTTATGTGTTTTCATGTTGAGTTGGAAAATGGGAAAAGCTCACATCAGTTCTCGCTCAACCAGTGATGAGGAAAAAAGTTTCCGTGTGCTGTTTTTGTTGAAAACAATGCCGATAAATCATGCTTGAATTCAGTTTAATTTGAAAGGTTTGGTCATTCATCGTCGATGCTCATTTTGCAGTCTGGAGGAATTTTCATATGCGACCTTGAGGGACGGAGATGGTCGTAAACTGTGTCATGTCTCACTGGGCCCCTGTGGGAGAAGACAATGATGCGGCTGATGCACGCGGCATGCTCCGAAATGTGCCGTCTGCAGTTTGATCAACCCCTATTCTCGCGCATCAGTGCGGCAGGAGAATCTTACTGTCAGCTTACACTGCCCCGGGCATCACGCGCTGGCACTTGTATTGTTGGGTACGAGTACCAAGTCAAGATCAAAGCTGCTTGTCAATGTTCCTTCAGCGGCACTGCATCGTGGCTGCAGTGAATTGTTGTCTGAAATGACTCGTTTTGATGTTCAATGCATGTTGGCTGCTGAAGCTTCAGTGGCGAAGTCGCTGCAGAATTGTGGCCTGCAAGGTTTTTGAGCTTGCTGACAAAACGTAAAATTCAGTGCATATGCAAGGCGACTTCATCAACCATTGTTCGCATGAACAAAGTACTTCCCAGCAGGACTTGAGCAGCTCTGGTCCCGTGTAATATTGTGCTTGTCCAGATTGTTACCCATTTGTTAGTGTGTTTCTGTGGGGATGGCTCATAGTAAGGTTCAACAGACCTCTGACCTGCTTTCCTCATTCACATACCCGGCAATGACCATTACGGTGATGTTTAGTAGACCACGAGTGGTTCAGGCTCTGGCCTGACCATTTAAATCTTTTTAGTGAAGGAGGCCGTCCATTAACTTGCAAAGTATAGGTTTCTCTCCTGGTGACTCTGCTTCCTTTCATGGGGGAGATTTAGTGTAAAATTTTAAACTCTGGACTGCAGCTGATACAATGCAGCAGGGAAGAAGGAGCCCGTTCGACTTTGCAGATTTGGCAGCGAGCTAACCGCACATGGCCGCAGTGAAAGGCCGTAAATGTTGAGTGTAATCCCTTTCATACCTAATTCTTTATACCCGAGATTCTCTCCACTTTAAATTTGGTTTATGTGCGGAGATGTTGGGCAATATCTCAGAGAGAGATTGTGAAGGAGAAGGCGGTGGTTCTCGGGGGTGGGAGGAGGAGGGCGGTGGCACTCCGCATGTGCACTCTCGTGATGGATGGACGTCATCGTCATTGGGTCACCAAGCCCATTGTGGGCCACCACGCAATGCCATGCAAATGATTTTAATCTAAAAAGATCCAAAATGATGAATGAAAATAGCCCCAGCTTTTTGTAGAATATTAAATTGCATGTCGTAGTGGAGCATGGGGTTTGATGCTCGCCCATAAAAAGACTTCGTGAAACGATGTTAATATTTTAGAAAGGGATCATTGTCCCTGTTGCAACGTGCCTCGCTTCGTTATCTGAACTTTTGTGGCTCTGATATAAAATGAATGTTACAAAGTTCATTAGGTGTGCTTCATATGGCCATATTGTGCCTGATATGAAATGAGAGGGATTTGAATGGCTTGAGATTTATTAGAGCCTGGTTATTAACTTTTCTCTGAAAATCGATGGGATGCAAAGAATTTGCGGCTGCAGTGTGACCCTCAAGTCATTTGCAATGTGTAGCCCAGAGTTTTTAAAATTAGTTCGTAAAATGTTTATGCCTTTCTTGTCGGAGGAAATTATTGACCACAGATAGAACACTTGCAACAGAAGTTTCAGGTGCGAACTGCGTCGGGGAATTTATGGTACTAAGCTGTTGAGCCCGTTCTTTTTGGAGCGCAGCCCTTCTGGATTGTGGTACTTTGAGAAAGATAATATTATGAAGAGATAAAGCTGATTTACTAAGTCTTCATCGGTTGATAACACATTTTCAACGTGTCAAATACATCATGTAGGATTTACTTGTAATTGGCTTTGTACCTTCTCAGATGCTACTTTTTTTATTCGCCCTTTCAGCACAACATGTCTGATTTTGAGGCTTGGATTTTTGGAGATAAGAATGAAATCATTTTAGAGGTTTGAAGAGGGCAGAGTTGTTGGGGAAATCTGGGGGATGGATTCAGCCACATAACGAGCATAGATCGCTGATCATAATTCAGACCCTGCGTTTTCTTCAGAACATCCACATTTTGAAGCCAGGCAATTGGAATTCTACGAACGCAGTGCTGTTTTCATTTTTTCTTCACTGGGTATAGCTGTACACAGTGCATATTACTTTGATTCTATCATTTGGCATTTATTCGCGTAGATTTATGGCATGTTTGGGGAGCTTTTTATTCTGTAAAACAAAGTATTTTGATTGTGAGAGTTTTTGATGTCATAAGCGTTGGCATGTGATGAAGAAGCAGAAACTTGCACACACGCACAAAAAAATGCTTCGAGTCTTCTCAGACATCATACGGCACACGATGCATCTCGATCCCTTGAGCCTTCGGAACAGCAAATATTCCATTAATTAAATTAACTTTAAAAAGTTCATGCAGCGAAATTGACAAAGGAGCCGAAGACCAACCGCAAACAGCGATTGTCGCCACATCCTGCAGGCCTCGGCGTATTCATAATTAAATTGTGTGATGAAAATGGCTACGCTGACCCAGTCGTACAAATTGGGAGGATTTACATTGAATTCTTACAAATATTTTCAGTCGATCATAAAATACTTGTAATTGTTTGATTTCTGCGTGGGTGGGAACTGGCTTGTGCCTATTTCTTATCTCACAATTTCCTGAAAGATAAGAGCAGTTAACCAGAGTGCAGAAGTAAATATCAAGCGCGGGGGAAGGGTGGTTTCCAAGGCAATCCTGTAGATCTATTTGCTCATTGAAGAACATGTGTGCAACTCATGCACATGTTGAGAAGCAAACTGACTGCATCGCTTTGTCCAGTGTGTGCTTACATCCACATAAAATCTGGCGTGTGGAGATGTTCTGCATACTTCGTGCAATGTTGTTGACCTGTATCATTCTAATGCCCTTTTCCACGCAGCTAAAAAATAATGAGGTATTTTGGGTGCTTAGTCGCTACGACTGATTTATTCCACTGCAAATTGAACATCTGTGCACAAACGTGTAACTTATTCCAGGAACGGGAAGCACTGCGAGGGATTCTTTCCGCTTGACCTGCAGTGAAGCTGTGTTTTTAAACATTCAAAGTTTCCAGCAGCCTTCATTCTCAAAGGTCAATTGAAAGCAGCATGCGGGTAGGGCCTGTTGGTTGACCTATTCTGGAACGGTTCAAGCAAGTTCGCAGAGATGTGAAGCCTGCTTTATGAACTTATCCGCGGTGGATTCAATTTGATTTTGCGTATCCGGAGATGAGATATTCCGTCAAATATTGGACCTGGAGGGAAAATGAGTTTGGGCGAGGTGTCATTGTTGCAAGTGAAGCTGGTGAGCGCTGCAAAAGAGGAGAAAACGTTCTAATTGAGCCGAGGCCCTACAGTCAGGGACAGGTGTAAAACACGTATCATTATCTGCACAAGTGTGCCTACCTGAAGGCCTGGTAAAGTGACACCTGTGCCCGTTTATGGTGAAAATCAAGCCGGGGTACAATTTGCAAGAGTGAAATATTGAATTTTTGTGCAAACAAGGCAGTGGTGAGTGTGTTTGCTGGAGGGAACTGAACAGATTGCGGTTTTATATCTGAGCTTTTATGATCCACACGAGCAAAAGACATAGGTCCTGAAATGAAGCCACCAGCTGTCAAATGTGAGGCTGGTCATTACTGTCCGCAGGAAACATTCTCACACTTTGAGAGGTTGACGTACGATTTTGTTGATGAAGGTCTTGGGTTGTCACGGAGACCTTAAAATTTGTGCACACCAGCTTTGAAATGTTTAAACATTTGGCCATATGTCTATTTGCACGTGCCTACCAACTGTTTACAAGACGGGTCGTATAGTTTCCAGGTTTGTGTCACAATAGGATGTGTAAAATTGAGCCAAAAAAGTTTGTAAGCACTGGGTCGATTTGTTTTAAAATTCATAAGATAGAAAGAAGGATTTGGCTCTGTGCTCATTGAAAGGTCGTTTGGGCTGAAGCCTGAGTGTGCATTATTGCTTTAAATTATTGATCCTAATCTACACAAAAGAGGGAATATTCTAATAAATGCATGTTGAAATTGAAAATAAGGTAAATTTTTCATGAGCCTTGTTCTTTCAAATTGCTTCCACTCAAACAAACACTTTTCAATTCTGCAGCATGGAGGAGTCTTTGGGAGAACTCAACGATTGGGTGCTGCATCATGAAACATGTTTATTTTGAAGTCTGCACCGAAATCTTTAAACATTTAATAGTCTTTGTGTGGAGGAAAAATCGAAATGGATGTGTCTCTTTGAGTTTGCGAATTCCCTGTCTTTTCCCAACGACAGACTTTCAAGGGTGCTTCAACGATTGCTTTCAAGAAGATCAGTGTTTCAAAAAGTTGATCGATCAAAGCGGAGTTTGATGTTTTTGCAGTTGAAATATTGAAAGTGTTGGATAAAGGGATGTTTTTGATGTGCGTAAAACACCTTCCTCTGTCTCTGTGTCGCGTTCAATATTCAAGCTCTCCACCACAATTTGGTAATTTCACCAATAAAACCTTGATCAGTACGATTTATTCAACTTTGAAGCTGGTGAACGGAAAGCAACTTTGTGTAACTTTGCGAGCAATATGCACAGAAATCTATCTCAACTATTCCCTTTGTCGCTGCAATGAAAAGCGTCATAATACTTCTGTGGTGAAATCAGTTTTTTCCCCGTCTTCCCACTGAGTCTTCCTTTGAAATCAAAGTCAGGTTTGAATCATCATTACCAGACCATTGTGTTCATTGCAGTTGAGGAAAAGTTTTCTTTCCTTGGGAAAAAAACGGTGTCTTTCAGTGAATTGTTCGTCTTTCATTTGCACATGTAATTCTCTTATTAATGAGCATCATCCTCAAGCATGAAATGACTTCACGTCATGATTCTCGCAGCTTATTTGCAGGCGGCGAGATTTTGTTATTTTTGTCAAAATTGAGACCATTTCCAATACATTGATGAGGCGATCAATGGATTTAAGAGAAGACCTTGGCATGTCGTGTCCACTAATCTCAATCTATTTATTGAGGGCGTGGTGCTGAATTTTATGAGATTCCTTTTTGCATCAATATTCAGACTTAGCAAATTTAGGGCCACATATTTCATTCCAAATGTGACAAATAACATGTGACATTTTTAACCGAAGATCGCCTCAAGACGCCCTTTCCATTCACTGCGTACTTGGCTTGTTATTGAAAGTGGTAAATCCCTCCCATATTTTTCCTACTGTCCGAGCCAGGTCATTGAGAAATTTGAAGTCAATACATGCAAATCTTATACATTGGGTTGCGGGAATAATGCAGTTGTCGTGGAAATGGTATTGGACTTTTCAACATTTTTTATGCAATTGTTCTACCGAGAATCTGTCCATAAACATCCATCATGTGATTGTATCACTTCGACTAGAATATGTTTCCACTGAATACCATTGCCAGTGGTCACTGTGCGATCAAATACATGGAAATAGCACTGTTTGTGTGGTCTGCACGAAGACAATTGACACTGTCGGAGTAATTTTACCCTCGTATCGTTTCTCCAGCTGAAATTATCTCGGTTCGTTTTGCCCACCAGACATCCTTGCACATTCAACAACGTGGATGATGAAATAGTGTTGTTTGAGCCGACTCCAATGGTCACGTTTTTTGTTTTGCAGAAAATATGGTCATGGTCAGGGTAGAAACGAGACAACAACACGATGAACAGCAAGATCACGATGCCAGCGGACTCGACGCAGGCGGACGAGCGCCGAAGCGAGTCCAGACGCCACAAAAAACTCCCTCAGCAAGACAGGAAGAAAGCCAAGAAGCCGAAAAAACTTGGCACCAAGGACAAGGTAATTGATTTGCATTCTAACGTGGCATATTTACGCAGCAGTCCCACAAGTTTTGCGGTTGAGTGTTTGTGTGATGAGTTCATTGTTTTCGCAACAAGAGATTGTCATCGCCCAAAAAAATTTCATCGTGCATGCGGACGCGACCGCTGCCGTTGGCAGGATTTTGACTCATGTCTTTGAAACATTTCGTGCAAAGCTGAACATGCCACTTGTGTTTCAACGATGGTTGACAACAGACAGAGCAGATGTCAGTATGTGGTACTGAGGAACTAACACTTCAGTTTCAGGATGTGTAACTCTTTGGCTTTGAACGAGAAGCACTTGCAAGGTTTCGCCCGTCTTGAAGGAAAACTCCGTTGCCTTCCCGTCCTCATATTGTAGCAATATGAATGTTTGAAGTGCACTTGAAATATCTTCAAGCGACTTTCAATCGAGTTTTATTGGCTCATTAAACTGGGTAAACATTTTAAATTGCACACAGAAGAAAACTTCACTTTTGGGTCACCAGATCAGAATCATCAAATCAAAAAGTTATTGCCGGTTGTGGCTTCAATTAGTCTTTCGGTACGTCATTCCAATGTTTGACAAATTTCACATCCCGTAGTTTTAAAAATTTGGTCAAATGGGTAATTGCAGGCATTTATGGTTCATTTTGTTTGCATTTAATGCCATAAATCGTGCACTTCAAAACCAAGTTCGTTCTATGTCACACACAACAGGATAAAATATATGTGTCGCCCATTCTGCACCAAGTTACAACAAGCAAAACCGAATGGCTTTTTTTTCTTCCTTGGAGAATTTCTGAACGAGTTTAGGAAGTGTTTTAATCTTTGAAGTGTTTGAAATTTGACGGCGTTCAAAACACTTGAACAGCTATTGACTTGTGTTTTGCCAGTCATGTTTCACAGGAAACCTGTCGAGGTCGTGAGAGTGCACAGAGAGATGAGGATTTCAATTTTAAACGTACATGCGGCCAAAAGTGGGCCTGCCTGATATAAAAATCCTACTAATTTGGATGTGATTAACGCTGAGCATTAGCTAATGAAAGGCTCGCTTTCCTGCCTGCAAATGCAATTGGTGATGCTACATTTTGTCATTGATAAGCTTGCTTTGTCTGTACGTGAAGTAATAACCGCACAGATGTAATGGGACTGCTTTGTTGTGCCATAGTAGTACGTGTAGTGTAGGAAATGTGAGAAATTGTCGGGCTCTAATGCTGACAAGTGTAAGGATTGTCGGCGGGGGAAATGAAGCTGTCGCCCGGCGCACTCCGGCATTTGTCGCCGCAGCAAAGCAACGCAGGAAGGCGGGCGGCGAGAGGAAACCGCGGACTGCCCATTCACACCCGAACGCGTCTCAAAGCGTTGCCCGTATCCATGGCCCGAGCCACTTCGCCCTTTCAACAATAGGCCGCGACCCGTCCCGTGCACTGCGGCCGACCCCGGAAGAAAAACGGCCCTTTCTTTTGTCAAAATGGGGCTGTATGACCTGAATAACCGCGGAGCACCTGCTTTTGAGTCGCGAGTGAAGCGCATTGATTTCTCGTTTTCTCTGGGTGACCTCGATCCGGCTGTGGCCTTGATACGCAGTCTCTATTGATAGCAGCACTTGAGCGTGTGTACGGGCTGTATGGAGTGCGTGGCGAGAAGGGGTCCGGTACAAAAAGCCCAGCCGCTCCGCTTTTGACACGGAAGGCTATTGATGCCTGTTGTCGGACTTGACTGGCACTTCGCTGTTTCCAGTGTGTGCACCCAGTGTTATGAATATGGCGTAATGGGTACATGCTTTTCTGGATAGACGATGTGCGAGGAAAGGCGATTACCCCTGTCTGTCATTCACGGCCCTCTATCAATCAATGCACACGGCCACTGATACGGGGATTATCCCACCTGGACTCACGCGACACTCCCAATAGCTTCTGTTGGTGTAGTGCAGGCCTCTCGGGGGTGGGGGGTCCTGCGATCCGCACTCCGGTCAATTTGCCGTAGCTTTGCTCGATCAGCTGATCGGGCCCCGCAGGGTGGTGATGGGTCTGTCAGGCAGACGGAACATGTTGGGCGGCAGGGATCAGAGCGCGGCGCGAGTCGGGGATTTGAGGAAATCGCTCAAGTGTTGGGAGTGGCGGGCAGCGAGACAGGAGCTGTCAGGGTATTGGCAGCTCTGGGGGCTGTTGGAGTCAAGGAGGTGTACGGAGGGAGGAACCAGGCTGACCCGTGGCCTAACCCCGTGTGTAAACACTGGTAATAGGCGTAATCGTCTATTGTGCTCCCTTTGTGCGCGTGTGGCGGAGGAAGGCGAGGCCAGCTGGTGCAGTCTCCGCACCATGCCTGCATTCCGTGCGCCAAATCGTAGTTGGCACTGGAATCGGCGAACATGCTGTGTTTTCTATCATTGAAAGGGATTACATCTTTAATTTGGGCACTATCAAAGTCAGTTTCAGACCACGAAAATTGCAGTGAAATTAAATTGAATTGAAACATGGACAGAGTTCCTGCGAGAAGAAATCGATTTTTGTTAAATGTGGCGACCTTCTAGAATGGCAGATAATGTGATTATTTGCGTGGAATAAAAGATGAGAATAAGCATCGTCATTGATTTTTGGGTGTGTTTGCAACGCAGTTCTTTCAACTGGTGGACTTCAGCAGATCTGAAGCTGTCCAAGTTAGCAGCCACTCCTTAATGCAGTTTGACAACAGTTTCAGCCGAAAAATCGTCAGTACAATGCTATCAGATGATAGCTCGGCAGAAACTTGTATTGGCTTGTATTGACCTTTTACGGCGTATCAATGTCACATTGAACTTTTCTCCCTGAAAATGTAATGCAAAATGAATCAATCGCACCAGTTTTTGTTTCAGTGCAGATGGAAGTTAATTTTGTGTGCCGAGTTCGGTTTTCAACAGAGCAAATTGGTCACTGAGATGGGTTTTGAACAACTCACTTCCTTCCACACGAGAACACCAAAATCTACGCAGTTCGATTTCAACACATCGTCATGTTGAAGCTGGCTATTTTTCCACGTTGACCTCCATCCCTGGAGAGGTCATTGGCAAAACCTGCCTCTGTTTTCCTACATTGTGCACGAAGGAAATATCCACGTTTGGAAGCTTTCTAACAAATTAAGTTGCATTTAGGAGTGTATTATCTTAAGTGCAGGCAAATTGGCTGGATTTCATCAAAGTCACGGGCCGAAATTTCAAGGAAGAAATAGTCCGAAAACTAATCTGGTCAATTTCCACGTGCTTCTCTTAAAATCTGCCATGATCCTGCAGCACACAGCTCCCTCCATGTCCCTGAATCTGTGTGTACAGTTTGAAATTGAAGATTGCCAGTCTTTTGCATTAGCCAGGCATTTCATCATGCAGTTTCTATCCTGCAGCTTAATGACAAGTTTGAGCTGTTATTCCTTTCATGGGACTGAATATCGAAGGGAAAGTGAATTTGGTCAGGGAAACGTCAGCTTTTTTCGGCTGGATAGCAGAAGGCAACGTTGTCTCAAATTGAGCCCAACGGAAACGTGGAATTCTACAAAGGCGACCTGGCCAAGCTTTGAATGTCAATTTATTCGTTTGCAGGGAGAGTTAAAAATAGGTTTAATTGTTGCGCCCGTGTCTCTAATTTGACTAAATTACCAGTTTGCAATTTTATGTTTTCGCTTTGTTTGTGGCTCTCTTTCACGATCTGGATTGGTCTGGTTGAGTCTTTTATTTCCATTGCTAACGAGTCTTTGTGGCCAAAGCTGCACGCAGTTTTAGACGTTCAGGGTTTTGTGCAATATGGCAGCGAACCAGCTGATGCTGATTTTTATATTCAAGTTGGTTGTGTTCTTTTAAATTGGTGCTTTATTCTATTTTGTATGAAGTGGATCAATAGGAAAGACACCGAGCTATTTTAGCTTTTTGTGACACACATCCATATTTTCTGGAAGAAAATGCGCACTTGCTAGGTGTGTTGTGAAAATCAATGGCAATTGTAATTTGAAGAACACAATCCTCGTGCGTGTGTTCCGCGGCGGGTCCCTTTCCTGGTGAAATCTTCACAAAATTACAAGGACAGCAGCAGGTACTGGATCGTGTGACATTTCTCACGTCTCCATTGATTTGTACCAGTTTCGAATGAGATTGTCATGGACAAGGCTCGCTCTTGCAAGCTTTCATTTTGCTTCCATAAAAAGAGCTCTCTTGTTCTCCATTTTCGGTGAAAGCTCGGGGATGTGCTTTGGTCTTGTGTGGTCAGGCCAGTTCTGTGTGAGGTTCTGTGTTGTGTTTCACTGCAAGTGTCGGTGGTATGTGTGCTGTTTAGCACACATTCACACACATTCTGTCAAGTGGACCTTCTTGAGAAACTCATTTTTACTCACCCCATTGTTTTCACAAAATTTCTAAGAGGAGCATTGACCCCACCCCAAATAAGCCTCCTTCGTAGTTGATCCAGCGAAGTTGGCTGCATTCTTTGCCTAACCCAAGAAATCTACCACACAAAACGACTTGAAAAAGGCAAGAGGGGACTTTTCCATGTGCAACAGTGAAGACTTACCCAAAGATGCAAACTTGAATTTGTTCTTCTGGAGAAGGTCATTCTTCAGCTGTGACTTTTTGTGTTTGAAAGTGTGTCGTGAACACACAATGGAAAGAGACAAGGTCAACGAAGACAAGAAAGAAGTAGACAAGAAATGGCTGTTTCTTCAAACAAATACAGAGCTACCCACAAGAGGTTGAATGGCAGTGGAATGTGGCAACAAGTCTTGCCACATTTGCTTGTTTTTCCCACTACTTTGTGCTGCAGACAAACTGGTACAGCAACAGGAAAGCAGAGCTTTGAACACAGGCACATTTTGAGGCACCATTTCCTTGAGGAGAGGGGGAGTAGCACCTGCCCATAATTTTGGCAGGTGTGAAGGTGAGACCTACCCTGAAATTCTGTCTGCAAAGGGTGTGCCCAAAATGTTGGCATTCAGTGATCATTGGTGGTCCTTTCAGCAATTAAAATGGGCTGAGTTATGAGGCATCCATGATGGGGGACTTGCATTTTGATGTACATTGATCTTTTTGAAGGAAAGGCTCATTGCAGAATAGAGTCCAAATCCCAAAGCTCATTGGCAGACAAATCAAGCACGGACATTCTTGTGCAATCTTTCTTGGATGTTGAACGTTTGTTCATGTTTATGTGGAAGGCATCCATTTTAACTGACTGCACAAACGAAGTGCTGTTTTCTCAAGATGAGCAGGTATTTTGCCATTGTTATTTGGTCTGATATTATCTTTTTGCTGAAACAGCTGCAGCGAAACATACATCTCGCCACGTGAAGTAGAAATGGTAGAAAAATGAAAAAGTCAGCCACAATTATTTTTGGATACTTTACAATAGCAAACTACGTGTGTGGCTGCTTGTTCGAAGGTATAAATTGTTTTGAAAATTATCTCGTTGTTATCAGTTTGAGTTACCCAACAGCCGACGAATACTTTGCTCAAAGCTCAGCGAAACTTAAAACGTTGATAGTAGTGTGCAATGTGCAACATTTGTTTAACGTCTGGAAAAATGTATTTTTTCACTGGCATTTTCAGGTAAATAGTTCGGTGCAAGCCAAAGTGCAGTTAGCGAGAGGAAAACACATTTTCGACCGGCCTATTTCCAGAGTTTTTTCTTATTTTGCGGATGGCTCTCTTGCTGGGTGAAAAAGTGAGCACAGGTGGTCGCATGTTGAACTGAAATTTATATCCACAGCAAGAATAACTGAGTACACAAAAGCGTCAGCATTTCCTGGCATGTTCCTTTGGCTCATGAGTTGAAATTGAAAGTCAGTTTGTTCGTCTCTGCGGGTGATTTAGCGTGGGTAGAAAGTTTATTTCGCAAGTTGCGAGTTTGAGTGAAGCATCACAGAAATGATATAACTCGTTGTGGATGTCTAAATTAGTGTTTTTCTGCTCCGTGCAGTGTAATTTCTGGCTTCAAATGTAACCAGCACGGTGCAAATGTAACCTGTGACCTCTGCACCTGTGTTGGGGTCGATCCACCTTTGTTCTGGAGTGCCCTCACCTGTCGACTTCTGCACTGCACAGCAAAGCAATATCGACCTGAAATTTCAACAGCATTAACGATACCAAACAAAAGTGAGAAAATATTGAACCAAACATCAGTCAAGAGGCTCCATCCCTTTCAAGAACGCGTTTTGCACTGTAGAAAAGAGAGAACATTTTCCTTGTTTGATGTAGAATTACACAGGTCAGGAACAATAGAAAAAGGAAGCGAAGCAAACCCCCGGGGCAAACTGCTACTGCACCCCATTGTTAATTGAGGGGAAAGAGGTTGAAGGGTTCAGCTAAAAGGGGTGTTTAGATTTTGTCATGGTTGGGATTCGGTGACAGAAAAGCATCCATCACACTTGATCGAGTACAAATACAAGTAAAGGTTGCTGAGGCTGAGTTCACATGTTGCAATAGCGTGACCAGATGGCTGTCTGGTCCCTCATGTGCGACTACACAAAACACAAAGCGGTGGAACAAAACGCTTCTGAATGCAAGCCAAGTAGGTTTTCTGCTGCATTTTCACGTCACTTCTCTTTTCTTTCCTGTCACCACTTTGTTGCCATTGTCTGAACGAGAAAGAGAAGTTGAGCTTTCGTGGGTAAGAATTTGAAGTATTTGAACCAGCTGCCAGTTATAATGAAATCGCTGTCTATCAGCTGCCTCGTAAATGTCATTTCACTCCGAGTTCAGTGGAATCTCATGCGATGTCGTGCTTTTTAACAGTTCTACGTTCTGCACTCAATTTTTTATTGCACCATTGACTGTGAAAAAGCTTGAAGAACAAGCAATTGGAGAAAGAGACTTCGCGGGAAAGTGAACCTGCATTTTGAAATGAGAACGCAATTGTGAACACTGGACTTGTGTGCTGCAAAGCCTGACGTCAATACTTAGTCTCAGAGCTATTATGATAGAGTTAATTATGTTTGGCATCAATTGTTCAATTTCATGACAAGCAGCATTTTGCAGGGATCCTTTCGAGCATTACTATTGAGTTCTGACATTTGATAGTTAAGTGCATAGGTTGGGAAAATTTAATTTCCCTGGCACTCCAGAGAACTGCAAGAGTTGGCCCAGGAACTCATCGATAAAGCGGAGGGAAAAAAACGTGACAAGTGGATGTGTGCAAAAGTGCTAGTGTACAGCGGAGTCTTTCACTTTGTGCCAAACTATTGATTTACTAATTAAATATGGACATCTTGAAAATATCTTGAAAATGGAAATCAATGGTTTTGTGAAAGAAAAGCACAGAAGTTCTCGTTTTGAATTCAGCACGAAATTGTTACGCTTTGGATCCCGAACTGATGAAACAAGTTGAAATACAGGGTGTTTTTGACTTGTACAAAAGAGATGTAAAACATTTAACGTGATAAAGCTTTCATTGATTCTTTTGTATTTATTTCCCCTTCTGAAGATAATTGAAAGTTCTCATGAATATTTGATCAATGCTGGGAACTACTTTCACTAGAATCAATAAATTTCAGTAAATTTCGACATTTGTATTTGCAATGTATCCCCATGGCAATGGCTATTGATTGTTTAGGTACCTTGAATAGACAGTCAATTTTCAGTTAATGAATATTGTGTGCTCCAACAGGTATGCTCAAACGTCACGACGACATCAAAATTATTGTCTCTTTCAAAGCACTTGTAGTTTCAACTTGAGCGAGTCGGGCTTCTTTGTGCGCTCGCTATCAATACCTTTATGTAAAAACGATCCTCATCAAAATTTCCGTGCAGATCAAAGAAAATCTAAAAATCGATACTGCACTGTATGTATTCAAAGTTCAATGCTTTCGTGTAATGCAGCCTATTATTAGAGAAATTGAGGGAAGAAAGGAAGTGAACTTGAGGTCGTATTGACAATTCATTCAACATCACTACTTTGCTATTATCTGTACTCTTTATGTGGTCATGTCACAGGTACAAGTAAACGTCTTCAAAAAGAACGCAGTAATTACTCGAGAAAGAAGAGAGACAGAGAACAGGCAAGAACTTTGCTTGTCATTTCCATTGAAAAAGCTCATCAGGTTTGGATGACGTTGTTAAAACAATGCTATTGATGGATGGATGCTGCATGTTGATTCTTTTCTTAACGTCCAGTTTTCCATAATGGATGACAAAGTGGAATATTTAACATGGCCTGGCTGCAAGTTGTGTGGCCAGTGCCATACAGGGACGTTATAGAAAGGCAAATAGACCAAGTAAACAGTCTTGCAGTATTGATTCCACACTTGTATTTTCAATTGTTTTCGTTTGGCTGCTGCTGGGGTATCCATTGCAAATATTTCCCCGCACCATATGGAAAATTTAATTGCAGGCAGCGCTGTCCTGCAATGGCTGTCCTTGCAATATGGCCCCTGCTGCTGAAGCAGGCAAACTGAGTCCATTGTTAATTTCACTGCAATTTGCATTCCCGTGGTGTGTAATAAGTCATAATGAGTTTGGCCTTTGTGTAAGACATGCTATCGATTATAATTTTTTGTTGAGAAAGAACGGGAGTCCGGTGTGATTGCCAAGTCCACTCCGGCTTCGCGTCTCTCCTCGCTCGCTCCCTCCGCCTTCACTCGCTTCCCATCCCCCCACAACCCAAATCCACTGCACGACAAAGCTGCACACTTCAACACCTCCAAACATATCCGGGCGACAATTTTTGTCCATTTCGCCTGTATTTTCAAAGGCAGCCACCTGGGAAATTTTTGCCAGTCAATATGAAAATGACTAATGAAACCTGTTGGAGCTGGAAGGAACACACAGCCGAATGGGAAGATGTAGGCCTTTTCAATAAAATTTGAATATTGCACTCTCCACTATGCCTTCCAATGCAGCTGATAAATGGACAAACATGGGCTAATATTGCAGGACATTTCTACTATTGATTTGGCAGCCTCCTGTCCATGTACATCCACCGAAATTTGCCCATTTTAAATCGGAGCAGATTAGATTTTGGCCTGCTCTTGAAAATATTCATTGGTGGCCGCTGGAAAATTCAATCTAGAAAAATGGCAATTTTTGTGTCCCTTGTGATTAAAATGAATCCATAAAAGTTAATGTCGCCATGGCAACCGGGTGTCCGCGGGTAGATAATATTGTTTTGTCAGCCGCAGTTTCTGAATCAAAAGAAAATAATAAAACTGTCAGAGGGGCCAGGCGGCTGGCCCAGAAATTGAATTTGGCTGCAGAAATTTGTGTGCCTTTCTGAATTGACCAGCAGCATGAGCAAATGCAAGCGTTTTGCCAGCCACAGAATTGAATGGAAAGCCGATCTTCCCAGTTTTAATGGATTGCGACGGTTTTTTGTGTGCGCTGTCTTGAAAATTTGAAGATGTTATTTCAGAGGGTGTAAATTTTGCATTTGCTGCTTCGATTTGGACTGTGTAAAACAGATGGAGAGAGCTCAAAGAAGCCTTGTGCGCTCGGAATTTCAAAGAGAATGCCTAAAATGTCAGTAAATATGATATACTTAATCTCCTTAGAAAATGCTTTGAAATGTCAGAATTCAAGTCATCAGCCAAATAAATTGGCAGCCAATATCGAGCAAGGCTGTTTAATCATGCACAAGCGGTTGATAGTGCTTGAACTATGATTTCTGGACCCGACAGCTTAAAAATTTTGCGTGTATTTCTGCTCTGCCTGCAGCAGGCTGCCGCGAGTTTTATTAAAAATTTTTATCAGAATTGCCCAGTGACGTCCTTCACACAATGGCTCCTGAGCAAGAAAATGGGCATGACTTAATGCAATCAACACTCCTAATTTATTTGCCAATATTAGCAGATACGTAGGAGTCTGATTGATGAAAAGCCATTTAACTTTAGCTGTTTGAATACGTTGCAGGCAGAGCTGCTTGACCAAAGGTTAGAAGCGGAGGCTTATCATTCTTCAGTCGTGCCGGAGCTTTTCTGGCTTATTTTCCCCGAATTCCAATCAGCGTTTTTCTTTGATGACTCAAAGGAGATGACGCTTTTAAATATGACAGACATTTCCCTCCCGTCTCCTGGTTGCCAAGAAAAGTGAAGAATGGAAATGTTGTGTGTTTTGTCAAAAATGGAGGACCAGTTTCTGATAAGTTGCACCGAAATGTAAGCTGCCAGCAATGGATCTAAATTTAGAAACAAGGCTGAAAGTTCCCGCTAAGCCTGTAATTTGATATTGTAAACGAGTGCTCTCCAAGCCAGAAATTTCAAAGTGAAAATGGGGATCCAAGTTGTGTTTATTTACTGCAGCCAAACAGATGGAAAGGATATTTATGAAGACAGCAGCTGTCTTTCTTTAAAGTGATGTGGAGCCTAAAACTGTGAATCAAGAAAGATAAAACTTCACTCTGGGGAGCAAAATTGAAAAATTAGTGGCATGTAATGAGCTTCTCAAGTTCGGCATGAGAAAGCTTGTGGCTTACGCCGAGTTGGAAATGAGATTTTAATTAATGAAAGGTTTAGGTATGTCGTTAGGCGGTTGATGAGCTGTATCAACTGTCATCATTTTCATCATCCTTCCTCGTCTTCTGTTGACCAGTAAATCTTCTGTGACCTGATTTCGAATTTTGTTGACTCTTGGGCAGAACGTTTTCTTATGTTTTCTTTCATGTGCGGCTGCACTTTTGTTGAACAGCAAAATCTGCTTGGAGTCGTTTTAACTGTGGAGTGAAGGCGAAGGGTTGTTGATGCGAGGGAAAGTAGGTCAAGAGGTTAAACGACCGGAGGATTGAATATTGCGGATTAAGTCGACTTAAGAGCTGAATCTCGGAACCCGCGCACCCGTACATTTGTCCTTGCACCCATTGTACAAGAGAAAATCACAATAAATGGGTCAGTGGAAGCAAGGCACGCGGCTGCTCAGAAGAAGGGGGAAGAACAAATTAAATAGGATCACAGGTAGAAGAACTAAAACATGATGAAATTAGATGAGCGTTGAAATTAAGAGGATTGTAGAGATGCCAAAGCCTTGTGCAATTTTAATTAACTGCAGACTGAAATGGGAGTCGGAGACCTACTCTAGAGGGAAAGACATTTCGGAACGAGACTGCATCAAGAGAAAATCATCAAGAAGTCTGGCAGGGAAACTCAATTCAAAATATTGAAATCTAATCCCTCTGCTGTTTCCTAACACCAAGTCTGGATTGACCGAAGGGAGTTAATTTGCTCTGGAGGAAAAAGAGCTGAGAACAAGGCTGACCCAATTACAGACTGGCAGAAATGGGAAGAAAAAATTGCCAGTGCTTGCGGCTTTGAAAAGTGGCCGGCAAAACTATTGAGAACATGGTGAATGGAAACATGCAAGCGGGTAAGATTTCAGCCTGATAGGACAGACAAGATTCAAGAAGACTTAGTTGCAGCACGATCATGAATCCATTGAACTTGGCTTTCGTCAGCCACCTATCGTCTCAAAAGCTCCACATAATTTTCTTCTCGCAGCTGAAAATATGAAAGTGGTGAAAGCAGGCAAGCCATTTGGCAGTCAGTCGTTACCGGCCGCAGTTTAAAGTATTTAAGTAGGATCCAGATCTTCGGGCAGCTGGGATGAAAATTTGGCCACGTGTTTCGATAGTCATGAAATGAAAATAGATCCAGAACATATATCTCGGTACTGTTTGCTAAGATACCGAGCTCTGGCTGCCGTTCGAATGCAGGCTGTTTGGATAACCAAAAATAAACTTCACGAAATTTCAGTCGGTTCAAAGCAATCTGCAGGCAGATTAAATTTAGGAGATTTCGAGGTAAAGGCGCTGTCTAGCGAGTGATCTGTTTGAACAGTTGCTTGCATCCCATCTTAAAATTGTTCTTTGAAGATTTTTTGAACCTTTTCAAAGCCTTTTACCCTTTTGCATCTGCTGTGTCTGAGAGCGTTTCTGAAATCCTTTTTATCAGCTCAAGATGTCTGCCACACTGAATCTTGACTGAGTGCACATGGCCCAGTGCCGAGAAATTACAGTCGTACGAGCGTATCAGCGCTTGGAAGCTTGCAGATAAAACCTCAAACTTTAATGCAATAAATCTCAATTATTGAAATCTGTTGGTTGGTGTTTCAGATTAGGGTTTGAAACCGACCTTGTAGCCGCAGTTTGCAGACGTCTTCGCTTTTTATGAGGGGCATATGCTTCAGGACAAATTTACGAAGACAGCTTGAAATGAGGAATTTGGAAAATGCGAAAACAGAAAGCGCCATTTGGTGATTAGAATTTTCTCCGGCAGCTGCAGAAACTGTCGGCTGTGAATTTTTGTTGGCTGGAAAGAAAAGCTGCTGCGCGCATGCTGCTGCGCTGATCAAAACTTGGATCCCTGTAGCTGCACGAAATCAACTGGTCATTGTGATTATGACCGAAAAATCACCCGCAGCAACACGCAGCGCCGACCGGCGTCAGTGCAGGCCCCGCATTCCAATAATAGCATCTGCCTGCGATTAAAATTTGTTGTAAAAACAGGATGAGGCTGAGCTGAGCCGCGCAGGCAGCTTCCTGGGCAAATGCTCAGGATTAATGGTCCCACTTGTAGCTTGAAAAACCCATGCACCCCATGTTTGTTCAGGAATTATCAATATTCTAGTGGCGGCTTGAGAAGGAAATAATTATTTTCCTGGGGCTGACATTTATTTGCATCTTGACATTTGTGGCCACAAAATTCAATGTCGAAAGAAGAGCGATGTGAGATTAGGGAATGTTCTGCAGAAAAAAAATCTTGGATGCGGACATGCAGGAGCACAGGCGCAGAAGGCTGCAGTTTGACATGGCTGCTCTGCGTGGCAAATATTTGCTGCTCTGTCTGAAAAGTAAATAAATTGTCAGAATGTCCACTTCTTGACGAAGGATCGAGTGGTTTCCTGGCCGCTTTATCTTTCTGCCGACCTCTTGACCCTCAACTGACCTGGTTCGCTTTGGCAGGGCGCTCTTGGCGTTGATGTGCAGCTGGAGAGGTTCAGTTTGCCAAGGATTGAATTCAAAAGCCTTCGGGCTGACAGATCTCTCACGCGGAGAAGCTTCCAGATGTGTTGAACACTGCATCGTCTCGCATTGGCAAAATCCTGTTCAAAGACATGCTGGTTGTGTGTGTGTGTGTGTGTGTGTGTGTGTGTGTGTGTGTGTGTGTGTGTGTGTGTGTGTGTGTCAAAATATATCTGTAACTATAGAGTGCGCCAATAAAAAAGAAACTATTGCAACACACAGAGAAGTTTTTTTTT
>JAAUXT010027450.1_pt1 | contig 21892 bp, 24 predicted proteins | sample 7278171 | NCBI WGS metagenome assembly JAAUXT01 (sample SAMN14350112, study PRJNA611818) | marine sediment metagenome | isolation source: surface marine sediment (1.8m) | place: French Polynesia: Moorea | collected 2018-08 | reverse complement strand
TGGACAAAATTCAACAGCCAGGCTGTCAAAATGGATCATATTTAATGAAGAATACTACTGTGATGCTGTCCCCACCAAAATTGAAGCCTCCACATCAAACAGTCACAAAAATATGGCACTTCAATTGTCACGCCCAAGTGACCCGGGTGTCCGTGGACTTGCTTCTTGGTTGCTTTTACTTTGCAAATCTTCGTGGTATTCCAAAAATTTCGTACCATCTGCTCGACTTTGAACTGTTATTTGCGGGTCATACGGAGGACATCTGAGTGACTGCTGCTCCTTCCCACCCCTCAGAGCGAACGACAGCCTGACAAGATACATCACTGTCTCATGTAACTGTTTGGGGTTGTCGCTCCCTAACAATCCTTGCGACCAAAGTTCTTCTTCATTTTCAACAGTGATCGGATCGAACTTTTTCTCAACACCAACCCAAGAATGCACCCTTTCTTTCATCAAATTGTCTAATGTATTCCTGACTGACAAGAATTCTTTGTCGTCGAGCAGCTTCCAGTCAAGCCTGCTCTTTTCAAGATGGAGTTGGATCATTATCAAAAGTGAATACAATGTCTTCCCCGGATACTCAGACCCATTGGCATGCTTGACATCTGACAGAAATGCACATAGTGCAGTACTCAAATTCAACTTGTCTAAGCCAGGTTCATCGACATCAGAGTTTATGATCTGAAAGATATCATTCAACTCTCCACTGTCAATTCGAGCATGCCTCCAGTCCCTGTACAAACTGACAGCCCACCCTATCTTACGGTCAGTTGACTCCGCAAATGTTTTGCCAGTCAATTTCTTCTGTGTCGCAGAGGAGAGAGGAGCCTTGAAACGATCCTTTGGAACATTCTTACTTGAAGAAGTTGGCTTGTTTTGGTCGTTGTCTTGAGAGATGGTGTATGGAACCAGTGGTGGCGTTCGAGGCTTCGGAGGGGTAGATCTAGCCGGCATTTTGTCTGTGTCCCTGTCGCACTCAGGAATGGCTCGCACTTGACTTTGTGGGTCTTCTCCCTCATCGGAGTCATCAGAACAGCTTGAGATCTCGACACCTAAGTCAAACTTCGCCCCAACGCTGCATTGTGTCGACGAAATTGCACCACTGAAACCAACATGTCGACCAGTTCAGAAACAGGGAATTCCCAACCACCCGCCGGTTTTGTTTACGTCAAGATTCACCGAGAGTCACCAACCAAAAATCTCAACATTGACACAAAATTTCCACTCAAAAAGCACACAGTAACATAAAACACAATTTTCCAGGGTCACACACGAAATTTGGATGCTATAAGAACATAATTTTAACATGAAAAAAGACTCTTTTACTGACGTGAAAAATTGTTTCAGAACGAGGTTCCAAATCTCAGAATGAGGCTACGCACGCAAATGACGTCATCACTACTTCTGGGGGCTTTCCCAAAGATCAACAAGAAACACGAAAAATTCACTTTGCAAAGTGAAAATTCTGATTTTTGGTCGGCCAAGACAAAACTGAACAAGATAAACCACTACTTACTCTGATTCAGGGTTGAAGTCAATTCTTTGGAAAGTTTGGTCCATCTGAGAACATGGAAAATCTGTGTCTTCTTCGAAAACAGACTCCGCCGATGAGTCATCAGACATGATGACCACTCTTCTGTTAGTCAACTCAAAGAAACGACACTGGACATGCTCACAATGAAAGTCAAACTGGTTATGAGTGAAATGAGGTCAGTGCCTGTCTTTTGTATGGTCGCCGAACTCATCTGGGTCAGATCGCACATGTAGGTCATGGTTGACACACCACTCAGGTCACAGCGTCCTTCGCCATTCATCAATGTGACTTCAACCATAAGTAGCATGGTGTGATATGCTCGTCACACGCCTGTCATGCATGCGGGCACACAGTTCACGCACTCATTCGCTGTCACTCACTCGTGGATGACCTCCGTGCCCTTGTGACGCGACGACGTGGTGCGATCTCGTCGTCGCACCACGCTACTGATGTATGAACCCTGACATCTCATACACCGTATCAAACTTTGTGTTGCTGTACGAGACTCCGGCTGGTGCAGAAAATAAGTCAGGCCACCCAAACCTTGGGAGAATGGCACAAACCTTTCCATGGAGAAATTGTCAGACAAAGGCGTGGCCCATTCATCTTGGAACTGTATAAATCAGGATTGCATTTGCCTTTTTTGTTTCCCTCCAAAAATGGTACGTGTATTTGGTCAACAAACCAAGGTCGTCAGCATACAAGATGACCATGTTGGGACGTTTTGCCTTCTCTCTTGTTGGTTCGGATTGCTTCTTGTCAACAGTCTCTTTCCGGGCTTTCTCTGGGGATTGATTCCTTGCAGGTTTTGACTTCACACTTTGATCTCCTTTTGCCTTTCCTTTGTTTTTCCTTGCTTGTTCGTTCTTTTGCTGCTGTTTTCCTTTCTTGCTCTGATTGTCAGCCGTATGGGGACTCTCCTTGGTTCTTTTGCTGAGACGTCGTTGTTCCCTGGTGATATCCTCCATTGCCTGATCAATGTTCTGTTGTATGCTGCTTGACTCCTCTTCTCCTCTTTCAGCGTGCATCTTTTCATTTTTTATGAATTCCATCTCTTCCTGAAGAACCTCTCTCACCACATCTGCAAATTTCAAGAAACAGCTGCAAACAACGACTGTACGGCCCGATTGTTGTGTTTGCCTTCAGAGTTTTGATGCGCACAACACGCACCTGCAGGTGGAGCGCGGTCCACTTCGCCCTGCAGCTTCACCCGGACGTTCTCGGGTTTAGTCTTTTTCCCGGAGACGAGAACCACGCACATCGCCAGCAGAATCACTTGCCCAATCAGCTGGAGTGAAAATGGTGTGTTTAGGCAGGTCATGAGTGTCTTGAGAAATCGATCCCGACACACAACCATGGATCTGAACTCGTTTCTCTGTCGATGAAATTGCCTTTCCTGTCTTCAATAGATCTTCTGCTTCAGACAACAATACTGGCCATGCACGTCGAGAAACAACCAAAGCAGGCGTAGACCAAATCGAAGTGGGTTTTGACCTGGTTCTGCTTTTACCTTCATTTTCTTGCTATTCCGAGCTTCTTGGCTTGGCTGGACAGCAAACATGTGCTGTGATCTATGGATGCTTTTGGGGCATTCTACATGTTGAACGACTTTCTGCTCTCAAAATTTCAATCCAACGTGTTTGAAAAGTCTGCATGACATGTCACTACTTTACTTATCACAACAGATGAAGAAGCATGAAAGGATATATAGGTCTGTGCTCTGAGGCGGCTGTGTGAAAATGCACGCGATTCGAGAGCTATCACCGTATCTCCACGCACGCTCGAAAAAGGACACGGAGTCTTCACATAAACAACAAAGTCAATATCGTCACAAACCATCCTTTGTTCGTTTGAAGATCTGAAGTTTTGTTGTGCAGATGTTGAGAATCACAACCACAACAATCGGAGCAACGGCAATCCTTTTCATTTGTTCAACAAATAACTTCTTCCTCTCACGAAATTCACAGTTTGTTCAACTCGTCCAACGAATATTCAACTCACTATCCAATTATGCAACGCACAGAGCGGACGACAGGTCCAGGTCTCTCAATCATTTCCTTCTTCGGAATGAGATGTGGAAATTTGGAGGTCGGTGAGTGGCTCCAATCGTTCCAACCAGACTTGGCAAGGCTTCCGTTTCTGGAAGCTCAAATTCAAATTTCTGCAGCAGCGAAGTGAAGAACAGAAACAATTCCATCTTCGCCAGAGATTCTCCGACGCACGATCTCCTCCCTGAAAGTAACAAGGTGTGTTCGACGAAATTCGAGGTTTATATTGCCCTGATGCTTCCAGACACGTGCCCGGAAACATTTACTGGCCCAGTTTTCTGGCAGTTTCAGTTCTCGCCAATTCTGTTTGCACAATCCATACTGAAGTTGAAGTTTCCTTCCTCGTTCCTCTGAGGGAGTCCCCGGGACCATTTTTGCCCTCACGGATGCTGAATCCTCTGGAGCGGTGGTCAAAACTTACCAATGGAGAAAGGTATGAGTTCATCTCTCTTGACAACTTTTCCTTCTTCTGACAAGTGGCGCTCAGGTTTGAACGCGTAAGGATCGGGCCAAATCTCCGGATCATAGTGAACTGCGTACAGATTTGGCATCAAAGTAGTTCCTGCAGGAAAATGGTACCCTCGAAACTCCATGTCTTCTGTGGTGGAGTGCACAACCTGCCAATGGACAAAATGCAGCAGGCAAACTTCAACTTTGCAAGCCTACGAACTTTTCTGTGTACGTAAAACAATTTTATACTTACACCAAACACCACGATGTTCGCCATTCTTTGAATTTCCAACAGTGTGGCATGAACATAAGGCATTTTTGTTTTGTCGTGCATGGACGGTAGCTTGTCGCAGCCGACAACGGCGTCCGTTTCTTCCCGACAACGTCTCAGCACGTCCGGAAAATGCAACATGTAAATCATACACCTGTACGTGGGAAAAGTTCAACCCAACTATTTTAGCCAAACCAGGAAAGGGTTGACTTGCACACGAAAAGAATTTTTGTTCAAGTCGAAAAGTCTTCAGAACGTCACCAAATCGACACAATGAGAGAAGCCGCAGGAAACGCATTTGTTGGCGACGACAATTCTGACGATTCGTTTCTGTGAAAAACAACGCACCACAACAGAGTGTTGGCTGACGTTTCTGTTCCTGCAGCGTACAAGTCTCCAGCTATTTGCGCCAGTTGGTCATCTGCGAAAAAAGAACAAGAGAAACCGCAAGAAAAACTTGTCCGACGCCAGAGGACGCAGACTCCCTTGGACAGGACCAGCAGGAGCCGACGATCCTTTCGAGTGTTTGTGTTTCTCCATGTGCAGAGCGGCAGACACATGGAGACATTGCGGAAACATTTGACAGCCAAAGACACGCTCCCCGAAACAATACACCAACTGGATAGTCTCTAGTTGGTACCTTGTCTTTGGTTTTCTCGGGGTATATCCTTTGAAAATAGTCAATCGAGAAAAAATTACTGCAGCAACCGGATTTTGATTTGTTCAAGAAAAGCCCTGAAGGCTTGATCAAATTCCTCGGAGACAAAACGCTGTGTGTTTGCCAAAGTTTTGCTTCCCAATGGCAAACCCAAAGACACTTCTCAAAAGACACGACACACGCCAAAGACACTCCCGAGGTGTGCGCGCAGTCTGTGCGCTTCTGTCTACATCCGATTACAACTGTGGACAATGACAAGGACCGTGTCTCTTCCGGCCTGTTCTGCAGGAAAGGAACGCTCGTGGATCTGCTTTGTTTTTGGTCTTCAGAATCCTGACGCATTCTCAATGAAAAGGATCACAAACTGACCTCTGAATGAACTGTTGGCGGATCCTTGACCGTTTTGTTCTTCTTCCTTCATTCGTTGTAGATAAATGTCGATGAAACTTGTCAGCTTCCCTCTATCGAGGTTTTTGCGATGATAATCAATCTTCTTCAACATCATCTCTTTTCCGGCATCTCTGTTGGCTAGCATTTGTTTTGTGTGGTAAAAATACGAAGGGAAGTATCTGTTGAACGGAATTGTTTTTTCGGTAAAAATCAGGAACTAAGAGACAGGAAGGAGCTGGAACAGTTCAACGGGAAGCTAACAACCGAGTGCTTCGCTTCCCTCGAAGCAATCAAATCAATCCATCTGTGATACTGTATGCACCTTTTTGTGTGTGTGTGCCACCGAGACAGACATACTCGTACACAGGCGACAAAAAAAGCAAACGTCTCTTGGTCAAGACAAGCCGTACAGCAAAATCCCCCCACAAAATATGGCTGTACCTGAGAAATGGAAATGCCAGAATGAGGCTTTGCTGGCCAAAACTCTCCATTGCGTGATCCATTCGTTCCATAATGCCACAAAATTCTTCGTCATGGTAGTCATATCGTTCCCCATCCATGATAGAGCAAACAACATTCGCAAACGCCTTTGTTATTGATTTGTGTGGAACAATAGCTTGGGTGTTGGTGTCTTCCAAAACTATGAACCAAGACTGAAACAAAGTCAGGCTTGATTTGAGTCACCAGAAGACTTACAGGCAGTTGTTCTCAGATTTTACATCTGTTTACCTGAATTTCATCCAGAATCTTTGGCTCAAGAATGCCTCTTCCCATTCCCAAATCTCTGAGCACAGTGTACGTGAAGCTTCTTTGCTCGTGCCACATTTCTCCTTCACTCGATATGATACCTGCAATGCAATATTCTCAGCCAGTTTACGAGACACGCATTCAGTTGAAGTTTTCATTATCTCCCAGAATTGTGCTGTTTTTGCACCTTTTCCAAAGCACAGTTCTTTGAAGAGAAAATTGTCCTGAGGTCGTCCTGAGAAGCCGTGACCTGGTCTTCGGAACGCGTCTCGGATCACTTCGTAAGTGTTGAGAAGAACAACTTTGGTGAGACCCAGGTGAATGGTCATCATGTCCCCGTATCTGCAGAAGAAGGGAGAACTGACAGGATGGTTCTCGGGTTTGTTTTTGCGTTCGTCTGTTCGACGAAAAAGTGGTTCGACTTCATTCCGAGAAACATTGTCAATACCACAACAACAAAAATGCCAGCTTCAAACAGAAAGCCCTGGAGTTCTTGTGTGCACTCAAGAGGAAGCACTTGTTCTTTTAGTGACTTCACTGACGGAGTGCTGAATCGTGCAAGAAAAGGTCACAAGGAGCCCTCCCGCCCTCTCTCTCCTCCCGTCGATTCCAGGGGAGTGAGTCCGTTGTTCTCTTTCCTGCTTTGCAGGAGCGCACAAACTCAGACAAATGTTTTGTGTCTTGCAGACCCAGCTACAGTCTCATTCTCATGTGCATGCTCTTTCAGAAAGTTCACGTACTCGTATATTACCTTTGATAATTCCTTACCTGTTAGCCATTTTTTTCAGTGGTTCCCTTATGTCTGTGCCCAAAAGTGGTAAATTTCCAACAATTGGGAATTTGATCGGGCCTGGTGGAAACTTGTATTTCCTTTCTTCGCTATCAGCACACATGAAACAAAGTCGATCATTGTCGAAGTTGAATAAACGAGAAAACAAACACAAAACACAACACACGCGAGAAGAGATCGAACAATTGACTGGACTGCATGGATGCCAAGAAATTCGTACATTGCACAAAACTGGTTTTGAAATCCTTTGAACTTTACCAAAATTGTTTCGAAGTTTCAAGAAACACAACTTATACAACTGGTGCGATATCTTCAAACATGAAATCTAAGAGCACAACCATTCATTATCTGGCCAGTAATTTGTCTCTTGCAGACATTTCATGTTTTCAGATATTTCACTTGTTATATAACACAAGGATTTGTTCTTGAATGCCACAACCATTGTTCTCAAGACCCATTACTATTTTGTAATAAATTGCTTGTTGAAAACTGAAAAAAGTTAATGAGGCATGAACAAGATGAAGGAAAGAAACAACACATTTTGTAGTCTTCAGACAGATATTTAAGAACAAATCCTGGTTATATGTGGGTTATTGAAACTCAACACAACAAATACACAATAAAATGCACTCAAGTACTCCCAAAATGCACTCGTACCTCGTGCATCAAAGGTCGTGGCTTTTGTGCATTAAAATTGTGTATTTGTTTCGTTAGCGTTCAATAACCCTCACATACTGAACGCTGATTGGTGCAATATTTGTGACATACTTGTGTTTCTTCCAGAAAAGAGTCGACAGAGCGACGAAAAGTAGCCAAATCCTCCAGTCAAAACAAAGAGCCTGGAGACTTTCCGTCAACTTCACCGTGACTGATTCCATACTCGAATATCAACAATGTATCTCTCTGTGTTTTGTTTCCTGAATGGCAGCTCAAAGCGCAAAAGGCTCTCTCTCCTCAACTGGGAAGGAAAGTACGTGTACTTTGTGTTTGAAACAGAGTACGAACACACTGCACAGAACCAGTACACATGTACGAGAGTCCTTATCGCACACTGAACTCCACAGCCAAGGTGAAGTCACCTGGCAAAACCTCTGTCACACAGTTCGTCGCTGATTTCCACGGCTGCGGCGGACTCCACATCGTGACTGCGCACGTTCGCGTCGGTGAGCTTTGGTTGGCAAGGGTTTGTCGCATTCTGAAGGAACACAAGTTTTGTTGGAATTCAAGGTGTGGTAGATTTGGATTTGTTGACACCCTGCAGCTCTTAGGGGGTGTCCTCAGTCATGTCCTGCGGCTGTGGCCATGAACAGACTACACTCGTACAAATTCTCCAATTTGATGCGGCAGTTGCTTTGGATACAATCCGTCAATCAGTCCCCGAAAGAAACAAGCAAAAATTTGATCTGTTTTTATCCAGAAAGAGATATAAAATTACACAGATTCAAGACAAAGGAAAAAGTGAGTTGGAGGCAAGGAGTGTCCTGGAATTGACCATCAGAACAGAAATGTCAAAATGCATCAACATGAGAATCAACACACTTCAACATCTGCACCTTGCGAGAAACAACAGAGCACAAAGATTTTCCCCAGCCGCAGAAAGAGACATATATTGGCAGGTAATTGCAAGAACAAATCATTTTGGTCCCTTTTTGCACCTGAGGATCGTTGCTATGGTAAAAAGTAGGAGATGGGATTTCCAAACTCAGCCGAGCTGTTTCTGTTCCCTTCCGTTTGGAACCACGTTGAAAGACATTCAACAAAGACAGGGCTAAAATTGGGTCTCCCACTGATATCGTCAGATAATCGATCAGACAACAATCACTTTGCATCATGCCTTGTTTTGGAAGGCGTGGACAACTTGTCTCCCACCCATATTCAGCTTTCCACATACAGGGTTGAAGTCCCCCATCCGAACACACAGAGGTGCTTCGGCATTTGACAGTTTCCATAACACTATAGTGAGCTTTTGCGACAGCGCAAACGAATCCATCGAAAGCAATCACCGATTCCTGACAACAGATCAGGAACACGGGCAAGCACCAGATTCGCATCGGTGGCACCTTCAGACTGCATGATATGACACAAACCCGTATTCAGTGATTTCCACCTGAGACATCCTTGCGAATTTCAAAAACAGAGGATGTTTCAGTCTCCATGCACATTATGTGGAAATACTTGTTAGATCTGTTACACAGAGATAACATTTTTGTGCAGACGCGGCTTTGACAGCGATGAGTTTTCGTGCAAACAGAAGTTGTGCCTCAAAAGACATGCAGTTTTACATCCATCTTTCCATCAACGAAATTAAATTTCTGGAAGTTTTCTGCTGAAGGTTTACTGAGTTGAGACGATAAATTCACACCAACACCTTGTGACATTTATGAAACAGAACAAAAGATCTCCAAGCGTGTAGTTTTCAAAATCTGACAGCTTTCACTTCAAGTTTCATCTCTGACTGGCGCAAAACTTTCAGAAAACCAGCCATGGTCGCTTTCTGCTTGCTTGTCTCACTCGCACGCAGTCGAACCATTTGTAGAAAACGTTTGTGAAATGAAGAGAGACATACACACATGCATACATGTATATTATATCACCGTGAACTGTTCCAAACTCTGAAAGGGGTTCAGCCTTCCTGAAAACTTGACGAAAGCTCAGGGTTCTCTGTCACTACCTCATCCCTTCCATTCTGAGTGGGGCTCCGATGAGATCGTCAAGGCGATTGTCAACGCACCGTCTGCATGCGGCTGTCTTGCTTCCCATCCGACACACAAAACTAAAGAACCCCCAAAAAATGCCATGGCAGAAGCGGGCATGTTTACGTGAAGCACAAAAAAGTGTTGATGCTTGGCCAAACAGTCTCGGGAGGAAACACTTCCATCAGCCTTTAGTCAACCCTTGTCGGGGAGGGATTTGTCCCAACACTGCAAGTGTTCTTATAACATGAATAGAGACTCATTTTCCTCCTTTGTACCAGTCAACCGAAAGAATACCGAAGAACATCCTCAAAGACACAAACACATTCAGACAAGAACAAAAGGATCGACAACAGCAGAGGGATTCCAGCACCTCTTGAATCAGGCTCACCTGTGTGAGAAGCAGACACTGAAGCTGCTTCGTCTACTCATCGCAAACAACACTGACGCCAAAGTGTTCTCCTGTTTAAATGTGAGAAGATTGACACAAATCGTTTGAAGATTTTTTCGGATATTTCAGAATTTGCTGAGACTTTGCACCAACCCTGGTGAGTGAACATTTTTTTTCATGGCAAAAGAGAACATGTGTCCAGCAATTGTTTCAGATAGAAACAACCACGACTTTTCTCGTCGTTTCCAGTTCACTGAACTGCTGAAAACCAATGGTACGAGGTTCGTACATCCCGAAATGCGTCGGGTCCGGTATGTCCGGATTGCAAAGACCGATTTCAACCAAACTTTAATGATTTATTGACCACATCTTAATGAACATATTCATGCATTATGGAGTAATGTCAAGCAGAGGAACATTGAAATTTCTTAACACAACTGTTAACTTGGTCGACGAATCTGGCGAGGGCGACAGCTTCAATGTTAATGGATCAAAAGTCTCCAAACTTGGCACTAGCACAGAGGAGATGTCAGAGAAGGTAAGTGTCATGCACAGAAGTTTGTTGTCAGTCTTAGGATCTCTCAAAATACCTCCCTTGTGCAGCGATGCATTTTCGGAGACGGGGGGCATACCGAGCCATTGCATCTGCCCATTCATTGCGGGTCACCTGGCCGATTGCTGCATCCACTGCTGTCATCATGTCGTGCACATTCTGGTAGCGATGACCACTGACCATCTTCTTCAATTTTGCAAAGATCCAGTAATCACAAGGTGACAAGTCAGGGCTATAGGCAGGGTGTGGCACCTGTTGAATTCCATGTCTTTGCAGGAACCTTTGGGCGAGGTCTGACCGATGTGCAGGTGCATTGTCATGCAACAGAGCCCAGTTCCTCCTGAACTGTGGTCGACGCCTTCTCACTGCTTCCTTGAGCTCTGCCAGGACTTGGGAGTAAAGTCTGGCATTGACACCATGCCCTTGCGGCACCCAGTACTGGAAAACCAAACCTTGATCATCAAAAAACAAGATGAGCATGCACTTGGGTGTTGACATCTCTTGCCTCGGCTTCTGGGATCTCTCTTCACCTGGAGCTAGCCAAACTTTGGTGGAGGCCTTGGATCCAGGTTCCCATGTCCAGAACCAGGACTCGTCTCCTGTGATGATGTGCGGGGCACCTCCACGCCGTCGAAGAAGTTGCAGAGCAGCTCTGGAGCACTGGACACGGCGCTGCATTTGAGCTGGAGTGAGATGGTGTGGCACCCACTTTGCAGACTTCTTCTTCAAATCCATTTTCTTGCGCAAAGTCTTGTGAACTGTTCCATTGGAAAGACCTGTGTCTGTGGCAATTTGCCTGCAAGTTGAGTTGGGATTCCTCCTGAGAACATCACGAATCTCCTGCACCTTGTTTGGAGTCACTTTCCTGGGTGTCGTGTTGCGTGGGTGGTCCTTCAACTGCAGGGTGGGGTCATTTTCATTCTGGATTCTGAGAAACCACCTGTTGACTTGAGATTGACTCAGGGCTTGCCCGCCATGTACCTGCACCAAATGTCGACGAGTGTCCACTCTGGATAGTCCTAGATTCATGCAAAACCGGATTTCGGCCCTCTGCTGCTCCTTGTCTTTTGTCATCTCTAACCTCTGAAATCGCAATTGCCTTGAAAGGTCGACGCATGCACACTTTGGGATCAATAAAATCAAGGTCAGGATCGTCGCATGTGGCTGACCTTGTTGTTTCATGTCATACACTGTCATACCTCCATGCACACCAAAGGAAATAAAAAAGTTCCCATTCATTCTGGAAATACCGGACCCGACGCATTTCGGGATGTACGAACCTCGTATTTTACATGAATCTGTTTTCCTAAGTCACGCGTCTTTGGCATGGGTATTGTCAGTTTCTCAGCTCAGGGACAGCCTGTGTTTTTGTTTCAATTGGCAACCTGACTGTTTTTGCTGGGTAACCAATGTGGACAATTTTGTTCTCCAGGGTGTCCATGATCCGAGGGTGGGTCAAGGGGAACTGTTGGAGATGGGTCAAACAAACAAACGAACGAAACAAAACAAAGCAAACAAAAAACAAAAAGTGCGAATGAGTTTGAAACCGAATCTTCGTGTTTTGTTGTTTGCGATGAATCATGTTGGCGCAATGGGACTGTTTATCATCCTGACGGAAGCTGTGTCTTTTGGGGCTTGGAGTTGCTTTTTCGTTTGGGTTCAAGTGTCCGTTGTTTCCGTCAACGTCACACTGTTTTTGCAGCACGAGCTTTCTGTTTGCGCAAAAGATACGAGATCACAGAGTCTGGCTGAATTGCACAATTTCATGCTGCAGAACTTCATCACGGAGAAATATGAATACAAGCAGGCAGCACACGACTTCAAACGATCAACATACGGCTTGAAACCATCTCTTGTTACAAAAAACCACTGGAGCAAAAGGCCTTTCTAACCAATCAACTGGATCGAAATTACGTTTGTAGACGATAAATTATGCAGAAAACGTCCTCACTGAAGAACACAGCAGGGTAATTCCACGGCGCACGCGAAGACAATTTTTCATGTGTTCAGTCTGTTTTGGTTTCTTTCAGGAAGGGATCTCAACATTTCACTTGAAAATTGCACGACAACTTCTTCTGGAAGATGTGAACAAATAAAGAACCACCTGGGTTGTTGTTCTGCTGAGATTTGGCCGTGGGACATGGATCTCGAGGCCTCCTGTTTCTATCTGTGCGTGCTGACCACCGTCCTGCCGACAGTTGTGCTGGGGTCAAGGTATGGCTCGCACCCAGCGCAACTTTTGGGATATCTTTACCTTCGTACTTGTTCCAAAACAAATTGCTCCAAATTGCAGCACGTTTTCAGCTCATCAGTGAGACCATTAGTTGAAAAAGCAAACAGACGTCACACGTAGATCGATCAAAACCTGTTCTTCGCCAAACAAAGCCGTTCATTTCCCCAGTTTTGTGAGACCGCACAAGTTTGCACTTTCATGTACGAGTACGTGCTTTCTGCAGCACAACAGACAACAAAACCATCGGTGAATGGGTTCGCTGGAAACTTTCCACTGACGACGAGTACAACTCCAAGATTCGGCCCGAGGCGCAGACAGGTCTGAATGCAGGCAAACACTGGGTTTCTCAATTTGGTTTTTGGCGGAAACTCACCCACATTCAGAAACCAGTGCCAACTGCTGCCGTTTTCGGAAAGATTTGTTTTTCTGTCCTCACAGGCAAAACGACTCTGGTGGATGTCAGCATTCACATTGTCAGCATCAGCTCTTTCGACCAAAACAGCATGGTGAGAACAAACATATTTAGTTCCTTTTGAAGCAGATCCACGCATCCCCATGCAGGATGAAAACAACAATTTCCTGTTTTCAATGAGAAATACATGTGTGTGTCTTTGCTTCTTCGCCGCACAAGAAGCCAAACATTTCAGAGCAGGACTCGAATATCTCATTTCAGCGACTTTCCATTCTTTTTTCACTCTCCATATTTATCTCATTTTTCAATGCAGTTCCTTCTCGCACTGTCTGCAATGCGGGCACGCGAAAGACAAACTGTTGTTTGCATCCATCTGATTTGGGGAATCTCGTGTTTTTGAACAAGCCATTCACAAATACAAGTATTGTTTCTCTTTGTTGATCCTTTCATGATCACTTAAACACAAGCCATTCACAAATACAAGTATTGTTTCTCTTTGTTGATCCTTTCATGATCACTTCTGCTTCTCAGTCTTCAAAATATTATTGTGGCTCTGCTGACGTCTCCAGACCTTTACTGCATGGAGACACGTTCCATTGGTCTTGTGGCCAGCTGATTGAGAAACACGGAAATTTCTTTGCTGAAGGACCCTTTGGCTTGAACACTTTGAAGTTGCTTTGCCCATGCAGCGATTTCCGCCGACGTCCCTTTGTCGTGAGAACACCACACACACACACACACACACACACACACACACACACACACACACTTTGCTTGTGTTCGTGCAGGAGTACACGGTGGACATGTTTCTGCGACAGTATTGGATTGACAGGAGAATGGCCCACAACTTCACTCACAACATCACCCTTGACTACAACTACAACAGGATGCTCTGGGTGCCAGATCTCTACTTTTACAATGCTAAGAAGGTACGCACGAATTACCTCGCTGAAAATGCTTGAGAAGATTGCTTGTGAGCAACTGTCTGTTTGTGGTTCACCGGATTGGCCAGGCGAGACCAGAACCAGCTGCTTCAGGTTCAAGGAAGCATCTCTGGTGTCAAGTAGACTCTAATTGTATCCTGGTCACAGCAATTAAATTCTCATCAAGAACTATACACTCGTGTCCAAAAAGTGAACCGATTTGTTTGGTGCGTGGTGATGCAAACCTGCTGAAGTGGACGACAATTCAACATCAGTAGTTCGGGCCTCTGGGTCCCCAGGATCTATATTCGAAACTTTCCGTGCACAGTATTTTGTGGCAAAGTCATGGGACACGATATACAGCCTGGTGAGGTTTTTCCCTTGAGGGTGCAGACACACTGAAGAGCGACGCGCCGTTGCGTCGTTCTGTCGCGTCGTCCTGTTGCGTTGCCCTTTGGGTCAGCATTGCGCTGCTGTTCGTCACCCCAAACGCTCCCGGAGTGATTGGGGCAACGCAAAAGCAGCCCAATCCTGACCCAATGGGGCGACAGGACGGTCGCGTCGCTGCTGCCGCGTCGCCGGGAGTGTGTTCCCAGCCTGAACCTGTATGAACCCGCGTGTCTCTGCAGGCCGAGTTTCACGACGTGACGGTGCCGAACGTGTACTTCCGGGTGGAGCGGGACGGACGCGTGCTCTTCAGCCAGCGCATGTCGGCCGTCTTCACCTGCTTCGTCAAGCTGCACAGATACCCGATGGACGTCCAGTACTGTCACATCCAAATAGAGAGCTGTACGTACACAACAGATGTTCGCGTTGAGCCTCCTGTTGTTGGGCGTTGTCTGGCACAACCAGGAAAATAATTAACGGTGATGGTTGAGCTTCGTTGTCGTCCCACGTCTTCAGCACGGGGCTTGAGGCTCAACTATGACATCGTGTTCACTCCCATGGTGCACGGATGAAAATTTAAATGTCGGGTCCGTTTCGAGTGTTGAAAAGAGCCCCTTGCTCAGAAAAAAACCTTCAAGACGAATCATGGACGGATGTTTTTTTTTCTCAGAGACCTGTAAATTGCTGTGAGGAGAACATTTCATGGGACTCCACAGTGAACACACCGTGCGGAAGTGTGGTTCATGCAGATGATACGATGTTCTTCCTCTGGAAGACGAAGCATCATTTCCGCTTTCACTGAAGGATTTGAGAGCCAAAAGAACAAAGGAGTTTTCTGTGCCTCAACAAGGTCCCTTGAAACGGAAGATTCCTCCCTTTTGTGTCTTTTCGTGCAACGGAAACATTTGCGAACAAACATCACACAGATGGCACAAGACTCCAGACATTTGAAAGAGCTCTGAAAGAGACGCCAGAAATCTTTGTTCTCCAAAAAAGATTCAGACATCATCTTATCATCACGGTCAGTTGTCAAGTGCTCTTCCGAGTGTGATCTCGCAAAAAGGCGACCAGATGCAGAAACTGATTCTGTTTTCGGACTGAGCCTCACCGCGAAGACCTGTGCTGTCTTCCCTTTTGTATCAACTGCGTGAAGCGTGGATGATTTTTCCCTCATGGCAAACAAAGGAACGGCAAGAAGAACCAAAACCCAGAGGTTGGAAAGTCTGAGGCCTTGCAGTGTCTGAGGCCAAGCAGAGGTTTCCTTCTGCATGTTTAACCAGTGTTTGCCACGGCTGGTCAGGGTCAGCAGACAAAATAAGGCGTGGTCGCAGTCTCACCAAGAAGAACATTTTTTTTCCAGAGACTGGCGAGCGAATATGCAAAGTGAAACCAAAATAAAAATGTGTTGTGCAAAACTTCTCCAGTTGCTTGGAATGAGAACTGCACAAATCATCGCTGTAACCCAGCTCCCTTTCAAGAAACGACAATGAATGAGAACTGAACACAGCTTTGTGACACCCATCAAATGCAAATTATTGCCGCATGTACACCGGCGTTTCTGCAATCACACTTCCCTTCGGCTTCCCCCCATTCATTCGCCAAATACCTGCTGCACAAACCAGTTGAGAGCTTATTGAATTTTGTCCCAAAGTTCTTTCAAAGTCCTTGGTGTTGTCATTGTAGCTTCGCATGCACGGAGACAAATTCGGCACAAAACCATGCAAAGGCCGTTGACGACGATGAGGCATGTTGTGGGTTGTGTGAAATTGATCACCTCGGGATTTGCCTCCGAAGTGATTTTATCTGAACACAAAGTTCCCCTTGCGTACCAAAAAGCCCAGCAGCGGATTTTGGGAGAAGAGGCCAGGAACTGGTCTCTCACAATCGTTTCGGCGGGCCCTCCAATGCTCTAAAGTCCCACATATCCCCTTTCAAGGGCGCAACTGAACTTCATTCTTCTCTCTTCCTTCTGTTTGCGCCTCGTGTCCACGTTCGCAGACGCGTACACGGTGAGCGAGTTGATGCTGCGCTGGCGGAACCTCGACCAGCCCGTCGACGCGTCCAGCGATATCCGCATGCCCGAGTTTGAGCTGCAGAACTTCAGTGCCTCAAACTGTCCACAAGACACGGCCGTCTACTCCACAGGTGCTTCAGATTTGAACCAGACAGTGGACATTCACAGAGCAAAATAACTGTCAAAAAATTTCTGCCCCTGGTAACTGAGAACGCTACGAGGAGAACATCTTCTCACTCTTGTTGACTTCTTGTCTTTCGTCAGGCAATTTCCCGTGCTTGAAAGCAAATCTGCAATTCAAGAGGAGAGTCGGTATTTACCTGGTGAACACTTACATTCCTTCTGTGTTGTCAGTAAGTACTCACAAGTGCATCGACTGCACCAGACAATGAGACATTTCAATATTGAATGTTGCACTCGTATGCGACCACATAAATTTGGCAGAAGGCAACTGCGTTTCAGCACATATTGGAAATGAAACAAACCGCATTTTTTCCTTCACAAGAAACACCGTTTTTAGTGCACCCAGGACACAGGAGGTGTCTCTCAGGAACAGCATTGAACGTTCGATCTTTGGTGTCTCTGAAGACTTGGTTTGTGTTTCAGGTCATGATGTCGTGGGTGTCGTTTTGGATCGACGCTCAGGCGGTGCCCGCGCGGACCACAATCGGATTGCTCACAGTACTGACCCTGGTCACCCAGACCACCTTCTTGCTGTCCACGCTGCCCTCCGTGTCCTACGTGAAAGCCGTTGATGTGTGGATGGCTGCCTGCCTTCTTTTCGTGTTCGCAGCTTTCTTGGAATACGCTGCTGTGAATGTGTTGAATCAGGCAAGTGGGTGACAGTCCTCTGATCAAACAGGTTTGGCAAATGGATATGTTGCGATTTTGTTGTGAATCAGAAACAAAAACAGGCGATGCTTCTGTTGATTGAGAACAACACTAAAAGAAAGCCCGAGATGCTGGCATGCTAATGCAAAATTTTGGAACAGAAAAACAGTTCCCGAGTTGTTGTGCGATGTTTTTTGTTTTTGACGCTGCGAAAGACAAACTAGTGGGGCCGTCCCTGAAAAAAAGTAATTGTTGCTTGCAGAAAATAGCTAGAAAACATCAGATGTACACAGAACAAGCCGAATGGAAGTCAAAGGCTCAAGGACAAGCAAAGTCACTGGTCAACTTCTTCGTTCCCAGTGCTCCAGCAGGAAAGGATCAGGTACGAGTCTGAAATTTTCAGGTCTGCGTGCGAGTAGGTGGATTCAGTGAGAAGAATCAAATTGATTCTGCCTTGTCATGTTGACACAATCAATCCAGTGGAAGCCCCATTCTGGTGGTATCAAGGCCAGATGGAGTGTTTGAACAACGTGAGTTTCTTTGCGTACACAGAATGAGGAGAATGGCAACAAACCGCAAAGGAAACTGAACGGAGCAGCTGTCGCAGAAGCTCATCCAGAACACCGAGCAAAGCCGACAGCGCCGGTTGTGTCAGAACTTCCTCCGGTGGAGGCGACAATGTCGACGACTCGTCCAACGTCACCCAAATTCGACGGAACTCGAATTGACGTTTGGTCCCGTGTCCTCTTCCCCGTCGTTTTCGTGTTGTTCTGCATCGTTTATTGGTTGACTTATCAACATCTTCCTGTCGGAGATTCCGTGGACGAATGACTTGGAATGACCGAACATTTGCACAGCCTGCACTTTCAGGAACAGACGCAGTTTTATCTGTGGATATTCTTCTTGCATGTTGTCCAACAAAACATGTACGTCACATGCGCTGTAATTTCGAGCGGATTTGGTGTCCTCCTTTGTCTTTTCAGCTGCTGGAGTCAAAACTTTTGAGGACTGTTCCGAAATTAAGCTTTGAGTTCATATCTTGCAAGCTTTCCAGGCGTGCAAGGCGTGTAGTCAGTCATGGAACTTTGACCAAAGGCGTGTCAGAATTTCTTTTTGCCATTGTATGACTGGGTCATGCAAAAAAGGCGACTCCCGTTTCCTCGAATGTCTTTTCTTGGGCAGCGATTATTCATTTTCAGGCATTTTGTGGAATTGTTTTTGGCCACAGTGTACGTGTATTTGCGTGAGCCAAGTGATGCGAGGTGTGACACAGAAGAACCGAGCACAAGCTGGATGTCAATAAATTCTTGTATCACTACACCTCAAACAAAAGAAAGAACTGCAGAGCTCGGCGGAGCTTCCTTCAGAAATATTTCGACCGCACAAATGAATACGCGCAGGAATGGACACAGTTCACAATGGACACAATTGCAGTTGTGATCGCATTCACACGCATCGCCATCACGAGTTTGGGGTTGACACAACGCTCGGGTCCGCGTTGAGACAATGCCCCCGAACCTCAGCTGAGAGAACACGCAAGTTGTTCAGGAAAGATCCCGAGTGGAAATTCAACATTGTCACATCGGATTCCGGTTGCACGTGCACAAATCAGTTTTGTCGCTGCCATTCTTGAAGAGACGCGTTTACTGGAAATATTGGTCTCTGCAATTTCAAGGAAAACACCCAAGTGTGGTAAGTGTTCCCCTCTCTTCACAAAAGTGCTGACAAAATACATGTTTTCATCTTTTGGTTTGAAAACAACAGGTCGGCGATACTCATGAACAACAATTGAGAGTTGTGACATTTGATTTGCTGCTTCGTTGAAAAATATTGTCTCGACAGATGAACCGTTTTGTCTCCTGTTGATCTAACGCGCCAAAATCGAACACAAAAAGAAGGGGTGCGTCAAACTACTTCCAGTGTCTTTGTTTCTGCCGATTGAACAACTCTGTAAGTTTGTAGATTCTTCAAAATGGGAAATTTGACGTCCTGCCATCCGTGTGGCGCCGAAGAATGTGAACGCCTGAATGCTGGACTTCTCCAGGCTGCAGAAGAAGGGGATCTCAAAACCATGATCACAGTCGTCTCAACAGGGGCTGATGTGAACGCTAGAGACATCAACGAATGCACCCCACTCATGTTGTGAGTACACGTACCGAATCGAACCAACTTTCTGTACTTTGTGGCAACACCAAAAATCTTCTGTTTGTACACCAACTTGGTCGCAAGAATAATTCGAATCGCGCTTGGCTTTACAGGACAGGTGCCTGCTCTGGAAAGTGAAACTGATAGAAGTTTCATGTGTATACTTTCTTCTCCCTGCCGAATTCTAGTGTTTTCAACATTCTGATTTTGCAGATCGGCGCGTTACGGACATAAAGCTTGTGTCAAATGGCTGATCCGTATGGCCAGAGTCGATCTGGTTGACAGGGAAGGGAAGTCGGCTCTCACCCACGCCGTTTCGGCAAGGCGGCCGAAGTGCGCCTTCTTGTTGTGGGCCGCAGGCGCTTCGTCCAACCCCAGCGCTTACAAAACCACTGGGCTGTGCATCCCTCCTCTGATGGCGGCCACGAAGCAAGGCGACCTGTATTTCGTCATGCAGTTGTTGTCAAGTAAGAATACGCAAAAAACAACACGACCGATTTCTTTTCTTCACAGCCCCGCAAAATCATTGTGCTGCCTTATCTGCTGTCGGAGAAATACTCCAATGAATGCGTTGCGTTCCGCCGCTTGTGTTGGCAGTGGTGCACAACCCCCAATCAGCCCCTGCAGACACACAGTACACAGACACACTCAGCAGATCTAAAGGGCATGGGTGCCACTACCCACCCACCCCCGCTCGGAAAAATTGCAACAGGAGAAGATTTGTGCACTTTTCCGGGTTTCGAGTTTGTGTGCCCTCTCCCAAAGCTTACCTCCCCTTGACCCATTCATTTTTGATTTTTTGGAGGTTGCACTGTGCAGATGAAATCCTATCAGTGTCCCTGAACAAAACAGGCTTTTCGAGCAGTAAAAGCCGGTCAATTTTTAAAATGACGCTGTCGCTTTTTCTTTTGTGTGCAGGAAAAGCAGACGTCAACTTCAAAGACGTCCATGGGCGATCAGCGTTGAGTTACGCGTCGATGACTGGAGACCACGAATGTGTTCGTACTTTGTTGGGTGCGGGAGCAAACCCGAACCTCCCTCCCGACACCAACGGCAAGACGCCACTGATCTACGGCGCCCAAAGTGGTTGCGCGAAGACCGTGGGAATGCTCATTTTGGCAGGCGCCGATGTCAACGCCACATGCGAGGCGAGACGGGTGACGGCTTTGCAGCACGCAGCGAAGGAAAAGCGGGTGGGCTGTCTCAAGCAACTCATTGACGGCGGAGCGGACGTTAATATCGCTGACGGTGACGGAAATACGCCACTCATGTTGGCGGTCGGGCGTGATACTGGCATTTCTTCGCGTAACAATTCTGCACTGCGCCGCGATTGTGTGCTCCACCTGCTCATGGCTGGAGCGGAAGTGAACAGGGTCAATAGGCACGATCAGAACGCTCTCGAAGTCTTTCTGTCACATTCCGACAGTCAAATGGATGTGCAGCTCGCCTCTTGGCTCGTCGCCGCTGGAGAACAAACGAAATCCAACATCAAGCAATACTCAACGACAGGCCGCGTCACAAGAGACCGAATCCAGGTCCCGCCGTCGATCGACAAGCTTATGCATTGCAAAGATACTGCAGCAAATAACTTCCGGAGCTCAATGCTGAACGAGAACTCGACAAACTTGCTTTACAGAGTGTCAAAACTCGGGCTGTCCAGAGATTATGAACGGCGGATGTTTCTTGATGTGAAACTACCCAATTTCACCCCGAGGTCAAATGTTGTAGACACAAGACAGAAACGGCTTCAGTGGTGCGAGACCAACTTTGATGAATTTGTAAACATTGACGTCAGGTACAAGTAAAAATCTTGAAGAAGAAAGTTTCGAGACGAGAAGGGGAAATCGTTGACAAGAAAAGTGATGTGAAGTTTGGTCGTTTATGGTTGACGAAAAGAACCACTCACATGGTGGCAGCACTTCAGTGAAAGTTTTGACAGACAGGTCGCTCACCGCACAAATATAGGCGCACTTTTATGGATCAAAACAGATGCACAGGTTCCGACAGAAAAAGAAATTCAAAGTGTAACTGCTTTAGCCACAGTAATAAAATTGTTTTGTCAATCAAAGTGAGGGGTTCTTTCTTTCTTCTTGTAATTATTTTCTTTGCCGACACCCGGCCCTTACCAAAACTGAATTTTGTTTGGCGGTCCGACTGAAGGCAATATGCCCAGTGAAGTACACAAAATCCGAAACTTGTGGAGTTGCATGGTAGAGAAAGGATACAACTCTTTCAAAGTTGGGAAAGCGTTTAAGTAAGTTGTTTAATTGGTGAGAAGTGATTCTAGTAATTGAGGAACTGGGTAAATGGGAGGTCAATTTTGAGCGATAATAGGGAACTGATCATTCTGCACTCAACGACTTGTCCAACAAGAAGTTCCGAGGCGGGAACCCTGATGGTCGCGGAAGCGCAGGGGGTGGGG
>JAAUXT010087711.1_pt1 | contig 21901 bp, 38 predicted proteins | sample 7278171 | NCBI WGS metagenome assembly JAAUXT01 (sample SAMN14350112, study PRJNA611818) | marine sediment metagenome | isolation source: surface marine sediment (1.8m) | place: French Polynesia: Moorea | collected 2018-08 | reverse complement strand
CATGTTATCTTTTTATTCCGTGCCAGCTTGCAAACCTTGGGGCCGTCCAGAGAACACGAAAGGGACGATGGGCATGCACCAGAAGTTCAGGGCCCTGCAACCAACACTTTTGGGTGGACCACCGAAGCCTTCTGTTCGCGGGCCGAGAACGTCTCGGCTGCAGCCAGTGTGCTAGTGCCAACGCGTTTGTGGCGTACTTCGTTTTTATATGTTCTCATTTTCGGACGCAAGGAAAGCTCACAACCGACTGCGATGGATCGGTAGAACACAGAAAATGGCAGGAACCAGCGGGAACTCTGTTAGTGGCTCTTACCGCGTACAGACCAAACTCGAGAAACTGGTCACCCAAAACCAACGGAGCCATACGTTTTCCTTGATTAGAAATGTCGTTCAATCGCAGAAAACCAATGGAAAAGAAAAGAAATGGCTACCACGGGGAGTTCGGCAATTTCTTGCAACAGGCAATGTTTTTCTTGTGCTTTGGAGTGATTGAGTGTCGTCGAGTTTGCTTTGCTGAGTGTTATTTTCATTGCAAGAAGGACAGCGACAAGAAGGATGAGGATGAGGAAATCACAAAAGACACGAAGCTGGAGTTCCAGGCCGCCGCGTTTCAGTGCCTTGGAGAAGCGTGGCCTGCAGACAAAGACACACAAGGTGCGATGATATTTTTAGCCCGCGGCCCGGTCACACCGCGGGCCAAGTGCAATCACCCCATGTCTGTGTGTTTGTGGACATGTCGCTGGTTTACACCAGGGGGGATCAGTGACATTTGAAACTGGCAGTTGAAAACAGGCCTTGGTTTTGAATCTCACTGGTGATTGGGGGAAATTGCATCTTTGTGGCTGCGGGCTGGTTGATCTTTGATCTCTTGTTGTACAAGGAAAAGGAGCCTCAGTGAGTCGTTGCCGAGTTGTAAGGCGAAGGTTTTTCTTTCATTTCAGACAAGTACCAGAACGCCTTCTGTGAGCTGCTGACATCGAACCAGAACAAGAGCGTGTGGAAAGTTGAAGTCACTATTCTGAAATCTCTTCACAAATTCTACAGCAGGTGTGTTCGGTGCTGTGTTTGTTGCCAGTCTTGTCACTCTTGGTTTCACGCCGAAGTCAACGTAGAATATAACACCAACAAACCACCAACAAGAACGCTTTGCAGTGCATACACACGCCGAATCGGTGATTTTGCAAAATTTTGAAAACAGACCCCCACAAAATCATATTCAGACAAAACTCTGAAAATAGTACAAGTTAGTTTCCTGACAAGCAAACTCTCACCCAACACTTTGCCTGACAGGAAACTTGCATATTTTTGCCCAAACAAAACGGGGTTGTGTGGGGGCGGGGTTGGTTCTGTCCACATGATATTTTTCCGAAGCATTTGGTGTTCGGCGTGTAACCCCTGATTCAGATCGGGTGTGCGCCACTGCACCAAAATGGGTCTCACATAGGTCCAAGGGAAAAGGCAATGATGCGTGCGTGGTTGTGTTCACATTGGTGCACAAGCTCACGCACCATTCGCCACCATGATCGCGGACGGGACCCAACCTCAACTGTGCTCTGGCGGACGGTGCGTCTGCGCTGGCGCACCCAGTCTGAATCAGGTTTCGCAAAGACGCGAGTGTGCACTGACATTGAGATTGGATGACAGGAATGCCAACCAGGTGGGGTTGTACTTTGAAGGTTGCGGATGTTGCAAGACAAGGAATCTGTGCGGACCAACTCGAACCTGCTGTCGTCACTGCTGCAGCAGACCATCGCTCCGTTGTGCAAGTCACTGGGAAACGTCAAATACGCCGCGATCCGAACCGAGGCCGCAGCGCTGACCGAGCTACTCCTCACAACACTGAACGGTGTGTCACTCATTCCCCGAGACGTGATAAATCTGAAGAGTGGAACACTGTAGAGTGCCGAAAGCGCACCACGAGAGGAGAAACAAGTTTGTGTTCCACTGAATGTGCCCGACCCTTGCAAAGTTTTTATCTGACGACTCGGAACAATTTTTAATTAACTCAGCACGCTCCTTGTTGCGGCGTTTTCTGCACCGTGAACCGTTGCACCTTTCAGACACGGAGGGGTCGAGCGTCATGTCGGCTGCGGACAGAGCGACGCTGCGGGACGCGCTGCGGCAGATGAGCTCCGACTCGCAGCCCGACCTGCAGGCCAAGGCTGCTCTTCTTCTCATTGCCCTGCAGTGAAACTTCTTTTGGTTCTCAGACCAGTTGCGTCAATGTGTATGCGGGCTGTGACGTCATTCGTTGTTAGAATTGTTCCGGCACCTGCAAAACGATGCTTTGGTGTGGTCTGTTCAACTCAAAGGCGCATTGCACGAATGTTTATTTGCAAAATGTGTGACAAAGACGCTCAGAGGAAACGAACATGGTAGATTTCTACAAAACGAACACAGTGGATGAAATAGCGACACCAAGACTGATGCAAGGTTGTCTTTCTCTTGAAGTGACATCAACGTCCGTGCAAATTTCATTGTGGGTTTAAAACGCAAATAGGGTGAACTCATCAAGCGATTCGTCTTTCTTGTGATCACTGAAGTATTCAAATAAATTGAACTTTGTGCGAACTAATACCACCGGTTATCGCTTGAATTCCACATTTTCTTCTTTTGTATTTTCGTGGTGCTTCGTGTTTTGGGTCCCGCTGGGTTGGCAAATTTCACAGTCTGTGAATTCCCCTCATCCCTGATCTGGGCAGAAAACCGTAAGGACAATGTCCAAACAAGAGCAAAAACAACAAACTTGCCAGAAAGAAGTTTGTTGGTTGCCTGCCTTCCCCCCCCCCCACACACACAAAACGCAAGCACCAGCTGTTCCTGGTGCAGGCGCACAATACACAAGAGGGACAAGACGACATGTTGAGAGGAGGGCGGAGGTCCCGACAACCGGTGTGATACACACACCTGTGTTGCAAAACAATCTGGGCTGGTGAATTGCGACAAAATAGATGTCACCGCCAACCTACAATTTGTTGTACACTCCCTCATTGTAGAAATGGGTTCTCACCCCACAAAAAGGGTTGCACGACTCACTTCTCGACAAAAGATCTCGAAAACGGTGTGGAACAATTTTGTGGTGCGAGAGAACCGTCCAACAAACAATAATTCTCAGAAAGGAGGAAAACAGCTGTCAAAAGGTTTTGTAGAAACAAAAGAAAACACAAACGTCGTCGTTGACAACACAACAAGGTTCAAAGCTCGCGGGAGGACAAAGACAACCGAAAGAATTTTTCCTGCTACAATGCCCAACACGGCTGAAGGGAAAAGCTGCGCACCCAGAGGCAGAGCGAGTCATCAGCTGCACACAAGCAAAACACACACTGTTTGTTTCATCACGCAGCGAGTGCCACCGGAGAAGTCCGCTATTTACGCGCTTTTGTGCTCTAGACCAGCTGACTGACCACAAACAATACCCACAGGTGTGTGGGGAAAACCGGATTTTCAAACCCCCCCATTATTTGTCCAAGTTGTGGATAATGTGAGGGTGATGTTTGCACAGTCAGTGTGGAAAACGGGGATACACCCACAATTTTGAAACAGCGTGCGCCTGTGCAAAAACAAGTGTGCAAAAATAAGATTTGTTGCTTGACTACAACCAGCAATCTCGGAATAACAACGCAATCTAGCACAGGTGAAGTCTCCAAAGTTCGACAACAAACTCGAGAAATCATGTGGAATATTTTTCTCTTGTTGGACACGATTCTGTTATGACCGTAGTCACACCGTACACAGACGTCCACAATCGGAATGTCCAACAGACATGCACACTTTTGCTGCACCCACCCGCAACAATGATATGAAACGAAGAAACAGCTGGTGCTGATCCCAGACTACGCCCTGTACTGCACGATGTATCTGAGCGCGACCTGGTTCTCGCTGAACACGATGTACTCGTTGTGGGCGAAGTGGCGGCCCCAGAAGTTGGCCTTGTCCTGGATGAAGCCGTGAGGCTCAGGGTTGGGGATCAGCTTCCCGAGAGGAACCGTCACGCCTGCAGCAATTCAAGGTCGAGAAAAATTGGTATGTGCGCATGCAATCTCACGAACGACGTGTCCAATACAAAAATTAGTCAACGGCGACTGCAATGTGCAAAAGTTTCGACTGACCGGTGGGTAGTGCTGCAATGTAATCTGGATCGGGAGTCTGTGTGGCGTTGGCGCGGACGGAGTTGTAGCCTTTGGGAGGCACGTCCTCGTTCCACGGCGCGTACTCGTACCCCGCTTCCTTACCCAGGGCAACCTGCGCAGAAATCACAAATGCAAATGTTTCTGAACCTGGCGTGAAGCGACATACCCGTGTCCGTTTGGACACACTCGAAAAACTGAAACGTGCCAAGCTCCTTCAAAAAGCCTCACCTCACAGAGGAGCATGTACATGGTACGGCCACCTCCATCATTGTGGCAGTACCCCTGACTCTTTGAAAACGTGTCAGCTGCATAGATTCCCTGCAACGAGAAAAGCAACATGCTTTGTCAATCAAACCAAGTCGACGCAAAGTGTTCAGAAAGGCAGTGCCACAACACTCGAAACCTGGAGGAAGTTAGGACGACCTCCCTTGATGAAACGTCTATTCCATGACTTTCATACGAACACAGCACGCAGATAGCACTGTACTGACCTTGCCGAAGGCGGCGCCTGCGTGAGAAATGGCCTCGTCCGGCGCGATGAGGAGTCCCTTGTGGAAGATGGAGATGAGGTTCGAGGTGCGGCTGCCGTGCCACAGCAGTTTGTGGTTGTCGAGCGCGGCCGCCTCGAGGCGCGCGTCCTCACCGTCGCGACTCACGGCGTACACCGCCTCCACCTCCACGTCACCTGCGCCACCAGAACACCACATCACGATGCGTTCGTGTGTCCGTTCATTTCAAACTGAATTTTGCATCAGCTGGACTGTTCCTGAATCATTTCAGAACTTCCAACCATCTTTTTCTGTTTGTCTGAAAAGTTTGATTCTGCAGAGTGACTCCTACAAAACTCGTTTCTGAAAAACCTCCAGACGAGCGGACCAGCTTCTATTTCTGTTCGGAGAAGAAAAGGTCTCACTCGTGTTGTAGACGTAGCGCATGATGATCTGTAACATCGGGTCCTTCTCATCGAGCAGCTGCAGCTGCATCTTCAGTGCGTGGTAGATGTAGTCGATCGGGTTGATTTCTGTCAACAAAATCACGTCACGTCACTCAAATCACGACCACACACTCGCGAATTTGTGAAATGAAGAAATAAAAAGTGCCACGGGCCAAGAGGCAACACGAAACGAAAGCGACGCTGTGGCAGCCACTTTACCATCCGCCCTCAGCTGGGACGCGAGCAGGAGTTTGCCGGCCGTCTCCAGTTCCAGCAGGTTGTACATGTCCTTGAGTTTGCTGTTGATGTTGTGGATGGAGTCGAGAGGCACGAGGCGCTCGTACTGGTAACCTTTCTGCGGGACCAGGTAGTAGTATTCGCTACTGAGCGACGAAATCTGCAGGAATCAGTAGACTCACGTGGAGAAATGATCTCAAAATGCAAAATTCGTTGGAAAAAGACACAGGCATACGTGAGATGTAATCGAAAGATGCAAGACATTTTTATCGACTGCAAATATTGATTTACGCTCTCGACACAAAAAGAAGCACTGGCGTCAAAGCGAGAAAACGTTTCGAGATTCTTGTCCGACAAAACGCACAGCATTTTGGCCCACCTTCTCGCACACTTCGCGGTATTCTTCCATCGTATCTGTTGTCAGTTTAGCTTGCAACTTGCCCTTCTCTTCCGCGAGTGGCCTGAAAAATATCGATATTCGTGTGTGTGTGTGTGTGTGTGTGTGTGTGTGTGTGTGTGTGTGTGTGTGTGTGCGTGTGTGTGTGTGTTTGTGTGTGTGTGTGTGTGTGCGTGTGTGTGTGTGTTTGTGTGTGTGTGTTTGTGTGTGTGTGTGTGTGTGTTGGTGTGAAGTTTGACAATAGCTGTGGATTTGGACTCTACGAAAATTGACACATTCAATCATGAAGGGCCACGACCACGACGAGAAGGAAACGCACTTGAGTTCTTGCAGAATATCAAGTGCATTTTGCAGCTGTTCTCTCTTGAGTCTTCCAAACGGGACGGCGATTCCAGTACTGTTCACCTGCCCTCTCAGCATCGACACATTAGACTGCAAAGAGATAGTCACGGCTCCTGAAACTGAACGACCAGGCGTCAGTTGGATTCATGCTTCGCTCAGTCAGTGGAATCCAATTCAGAACCCCACTTACCAATTCCTTGATGACTTCCTGCAGGTAGGGGTTCAGCTTGGACGGAACCTTGGACTCAAGGTCGAACTTGATGTCCGGCAGCGTGTTCGTCTTCCTGTACTTGGCCTCGATCAACCTGTACTTCTTCGGCTGAACCTCAAAACTGAAATGTATCGTTGTTCGTCGTGTCAAAAAGTGATTTTGAACTTCTCTTCCACTTTTGCTGCAGTAGAACGTAGCACGAAGCACGACCTTCAACACAGTCCACGTACTTCTTGACATTGCTCCACTCGTTTCCTGACTTGGCCTTGAAGATTTTGCAGAACTCCTGACAGGCTTCCTCCTCGGTGCCGTACGGTGTTCTCTGATACTGCCCCGTGTCACCGATCCGACCCCAACACGTGAAGAGGATGTTCAGCTTCTTGTCCTTGTCGTAAATCACCTGAAACAAACAATAAGTCCCGGCTGGCGCAGAAGGCTTTTTGATCAACGTTCTTCAGCTTTTGTCAGACATCTGATATTTTAGGGTGATTGCAGGAATGAACCGTTTGTCAAGTTGCAAACCAAACAACTTGTTCCGCAAGAAGTTTTCAGCTGGAATGATTGACAAATACCTGCATCTTGTAGAAGTTATAGAGACCCCACTCCCCAATGCGAACGTCCACTTTGGTCATCAAAATATCGTACAGCACGTCTTGCTCTTTGTCTCTGATGACGTATCTGCCAGAAGACAACAATCCGATTTCAGACAGTGACGATGACTCGTTCAACTGTTCAAACAGGAGGACAAAACAAAAATTGCCACCAAACACTGGTCCTGCTCAGTTCAGACCGCGTTCACACGAACCCGTCATCGATGTTGGTTCTCGAATCAGGCTCGTCCTCCCTGTCCTCCTCCTCCTCCTGCCCGGCGTCCTGCGTCTCGGCGCGCCGCAGCATCTCCTCCGCGTCCGCCACGAAGTCCGGCGGCGCCGCCGACGCGACCCACGCCACGCCATCCGCCACACGCCACGCCAAGCGTTCCGGTGCCTGAGGTCCGGAAAACACTCAATTTTGTATTGTCAAAATGTCGAACAGAATTTTTAACTGACGTGCTCAGAGTTTTGAAAATTGTGAGCTTGACCTGGGGAAAGAGACAGATTTGGGTTGTGCATTGTCGTTACCAACATGAAAAGGCTGGAGTTTTGTCTGCGAAACTGGTGAAGAGTGCTCACACACAATTTACAAAGTGCCACCTCGACGTACTGACAAACTTAAGAGCGACCCATTTCAGAATCAAAAAATTCTGAAATGACCTTTGAAAGCTTCATTCACAAGAGAACATGAAAATGGATGGAAGAGACAATTATTCAGAGACGTACATGTTGTGGCAAAGGAGAATTTTAACTTGTCTAAGAGACTCCAAGCATTGATACTGTACAGAAGTTCATATTCGACACTCTCGCAGGAAACAATGACAAGCTGTGCAAGTGTAGTCTTGATCAACAAGCAAAGATGGTGTCCATTCGCTCTTCACTAGTTTTACCTTGTAATGCAGGCTACTCAGTGTGCGTTTGAGCCCCTGTCACAACAAAAGGTTCTTCAGTATCTTCCTCCAAATGCCGAGATACAAGTGAACATGATACTTTGACAAAGAAAGGTTTCTTTTGATGTCTGCAGTCCATTTCATTTGGAACAAGCAGGACTCATGAGGTAAATCAATTGAGGCACGTACTTTTGCTTTTCCTTTGGCGTTGAGGTGCTGCAGTCCGACGGCCATCCAGTGCGCGCCTCGCTTGAGCGCGTAGTCAAGCGGCGTGGCGCCGGAGTTGTCCTTCAGGTTCCAGTTGGCACCGGGCACGTCCGACAAGCGCTTCAGCTGAGACAGGTTCTCGAAGCAACCTGAGTGAGTCGGTCAACACAAGGTAGCACCTGACATTGATCAGTGACAGGTACGTTTCACCGAATGATCAATTCAATGATTTGAGACCAGGACAGAAGATTCAAATCTACCTGTCGGCAGAGATGTCACCAGATGGTGAAACACAGTTCTCCCCTCCGAATCTTGGGCGTTTATGTTCCCCGCATAACTGTTGCTTGTGCCTCCAGGTGTCTGGATTCCCTTGAATGGATCTACAAGAGAACAGAAATGTTCCCTGATGAGATCTGTGTGCCTGCATCTCTTTCTTCAAAACAATCAAACCAGAACAACACAACTGATATGTTCAGATCCCTTTTGTCAAGAAGAACACCACACGTTGGAGACGCGAGCTCTTCATGAGCGTCGCAAGCGTCATTGTCGTGGCCAGCAATTGCGAAGTACCGCAAACAAAACAGCGATTTTCAAAACATTCCTTTCTCCTACCGTCCACAGTCGGCTTTGGTTTCTTCGCTGTTCCCTTCACCAGCTTCTCTGTCAATTTCTTGTGATTCTCTTTGTAAGTGGCGAGCTGTTTCTGATCGTTGAAGTTGGAGAGCAGAATATTCAACGCAACTCTGTCATTCTGCAAATGAGACTTGAAACAATCAGTTTCACAACAACAGCAGAGAACATGCAGTTCCCCAGGATTATTCCTCAGTCTGGCGCGCGTGCATTCTGCTGTGAAAAAGAAACACAAACACATCTTGTGCAGACGGTTCCAACCAGGTGGCACAGAGCTCTGATTTGTGGACCGCTTTCATGCGTTTTATTATTTGCGTAAAGTTTTGGCACACAATTCTGCGAGGCCTCACTTACCAGACGAGCGGCGTACATGAGCGGTGTCAGGCCGTTACTGGCGACCGTGTCGACATTGGCTCCAACGGACAGCAGGTCAACCATTAGGTGGTCTTTCCCGTGACAGACGGCCTGAATCAATGCTGTCGTCTGCAACGCACGAAAAAGCAAAAACCAAATTCTTAAATTTGCAGCAGCGCTCTTCGCGTTCCAGTTACCACTCCAGAACTTCTTTTTGGGTATGATACCTTGACGTGTGAGAATGTTTGGAAGTAATTCTCTGCGTGGATGTCCGGTCGGAAGCCTCCACGGAACGAGTCCACCGGAGGGAAGTCGAACAGTTCGTTCACATCGCCACCAAGCTTCACCAGTTTCTCCAGTGTGCTGCGTACAAACACGCAGATAGGATGAAACGGCACGATACGTCGGGAAAAATAAACACAAAACCAAATCCTACGTCACCAGGCTGACGCCTTCGTTCGGCACTTTCCTTGTAGAACACATTTGAAATCTCTTGTGGGCCTCTTACCTGGTCAGCCAATTTCGGCCTGAGAAGTTCACGATGCTGTCTTTGAGATTCCAGAAAAGAGCTGCGATGCACGTGCGACTGTAAGTGTCGTGGTCAGTTACTTTCACGTCAGGGCGTTCTAGAATGAGAGTTTGCAATGTGCAAAGTCCAACAACAAAACGATAGGCTTCACGCGTTCTGCGTCTCCATCTGTTTCTTCGTCTCAGGCAGATAACTCTGCTGAACTCACCAAGCAACAGAGTGACCAAGTTCCAGTTGGTCTGCAGGATGCTGTAATGAAGAGGTGAAATTCCTTTGGCGTCGCAGTCGTTCAACGGAACGTTCCGTTCATCCAGCAGATCCTCAGCGATCTGCAGAAATACAGAAGTGGCGTTTCATTCCCGAGCCCAGTAAACGCCGACGGTCTCTCAGAACAAGTTCGCAACGCCTTCGCTTCGAACCCGTTTCTGCAGTTCCCACTTGTCGTTGTCGCGCGCGGTGGAGGCGAGCGTGTGCAGCAGGTTCTGCTTCTCCGTGTTGCAGACGCGCAGCACCTTGTCCTCGACAGGTTTGCTCATGAGCGTCAGAGCGAAGCGGAACTTGGCGATCTTCAGCGCGATCTGTCGGGGAAACGCCACGCGTAACAGTGTGAGGTCAAACGGAGAAATTGAATTGAATTTGGATGACAGAACATTGAACCCAGCTCACCTCCACTGCCGCGGCATACTGCATGCCAAATGGCTTCAGCAAATCCATTGCAATGAAGGTCAAGCCCTGCCAGCCGTTCTGCACGATTCCCTGAAAAGCCGCAAGCTTTAGCTGTGAACAAAGCTGAACCTGAAAAATATCCAAGTGCACACCGGACGAAAAACTGCAGAACACAGACTGAGCACCTGAAAAATTGGGAAACCTCTGGGACCGGGTCTCCACGGAACTGGGAAGTGTCGTGGCAGCCACTTGATCGGGTCCCTCACTTTCTTCTTTTTGATTCTCTGTCGTACCTCTTGAACAGTCAGCATTCCCTGTGTACCAATGTGGAAAAAGTCAACGACTACAAGCTGAAAAAATATTGTCTTCTGTGCAATGTTGCGTGGTGCAGCACACATGTTGAACCTTTTTCTTCTTGGAAGGTTTTTGTTGGGTCACAACAGGCTGCTCCATGTCGCTCCAGTAGTCGTCCGAGTCTGACGAGTCCGATTCGGTTCCGTTCGTCGCTGCGTCCGCGCCCGATTTCTCTTCCTGAAATCGGCCTTTCTGAATTTTAACAAATCTCATCGCCTGAGGAAACAAGTCTGACTGTGACTGGCATGACGCAGATGTCTCCGCAACCAAGGTCACATCACAACGACCAGAGCACAAGAAACTGTCCCAGGAGCAGGATGCCTCGACTGTCGTCATGTGAGGATATAGCCCACCTCTTTTATGGCTTCTGGCGGCTTGTCGGCGTCTGGGTCGGTGATGACGTCACCGCTGATGTTTCCTCCGCTCTGCATCAGAGTCAGCGTGCAGCTGAAGAGAGAACGAGTTTGTCGGCCCATAAGTACACGAAGTGACATCAATCAGACAAGACAACACCCCAAAGAGAATGAAGCACGGCAACTGTACCCGTTGTGTTCGTATCTCACAGCCAGCGACAGAGGCGTGTTGCCTTCCGCATCCTTCCCGTTCACGTCACAAGCGTCTTTTCTGTCCGCATCAACCTCTTTCTGCAATTGGACACAATATTTTTCAGGTGAAAACCTTCACTCAACAGACGCACCACTTCGTCCACACACTTTTGACAGGTGGAGTTTCTGGCCTCGACGCTGACCTTGATGAGCAGCATGCAGCAGACGGTGGCGCCGCGACACGCCGCGTAGTGCAGCGGGCTGCGTCCGAACGCATCCGTCACGCCCAGCTGTTCGTCCTTCATCGCCGACTGGAAAATCTTGAACGACTCCACCGGGTCCATCGCGGACGTCGGGCCCGACACGCGCTTCTTGTTCACAGTCCTGCGACAAGACGTGTTTCCGAGGTCAAACTTGACAAATGTTATGCGTGACGCAAGCCAGAAGCGTGCAAAACATTTTCGCACATTTTGAAGTGACCGGCAAGCACACAGTCCAAAAAACGATTTTCGCTCAATTCAACCAACCCCGTTGGCACTTTGGTGAAGACGTAGTGAAGTGGAATTCTGCCCAATTCGTCTCTGATGAAGAGATTGGCGCCTTTCTTTATCAACATTTGTTCCAAATCCTTCGACTCGTCCGCGTTGTCCGTTGTTTTTCCTGCCGCCAGGTGCAGCGCCGTCGCCCCGTTCAGATCCTGTAACAGCCGGCACGCTCTGACAAGTCTGAACGAAGGCAGCTGGATGGTGACAATGTCTTCACGGGATGAGGTTCAACGTGGCACAAACCTGAACGTCGAGCGCGACTCCGGCGTGAAGCAGCATCGCGACGACAGGAATCATGTCACCAGGCGCGACTGAGAAAATGACATGATGATGTCACCAGAAGAAAAGCTACAACTGCAATCAAGAAGAAAGCATCACTGTTTGGGAAGTGTGTGGTTTACACAGCTACACTGACCGTGACTGAACTTGGGTATGTAGTCTGCCCCAACAAGTCCATTTTGCGTGGCGGCGTTCTCCGCTGCCGCGACGCTTCCTGTCGCTTTTCTTGACAATTTTGGTTTCTTCGGCGAACCTTTCCCTGGGGCTGAAATGTGCGGAAAAATCAGGTGAACACTGAGTCGGAGGCACAAAGAAGGAGTTTTGCACAAGGTTCAGACAACTCTGCTGCCAGCAAACCCGACAGAAAGTCTGACATGAAAGTGACACAAGAGTCTCACAGTTCTTGCTGCCGAAGGGCAGATCATTGACGAAGCTGAGGTTGCTCAATCCGGCCACGGCCTTGTTTCGGTGTTTCTTCACTGCGATGTGCAAAGCACTTTCTCGCACCTGCAACGTAGACCATTGTCTCAACTGTGGCGCTGTTCGCCATTTTCCACAACACTCCCAGCAAACTGAAAAATCAGTTTCCAGAATGTGTTCTTGTGACACCACATTTTGCGAGAAATCAACACACGCCTTGGGACCCAGTGCCAACATCACTCACCTCCTTGTCCTCCTTGGAGCTCCTGCGCTCGGCGTGCACGTCGGCGCCGCTGCTCAGCAGCAGGTACACCATGTCGCTGACGGTGCCCGGGCACTGCTGCAGCGCCAGCAGCAGCGGCGTCTCGCCCGCCGAGTCCTCGTCCGTCAGACGCCGGTTCACGTCCGCGCCGCAGCGTAACTGTAGCGAACGCGTCCGTTCGAAAACCAATCAAGTGGTCGGAAAGAAGTGACACATTTTTGAAGTGTGCGCCACGTCACGTACCAGTTTATGGACGACGTCCAGCTGCCCCTCTGCAGCGTAATGCATCAACATGGTTTGTTTGTTGTCCTTCAGGAGATCGATCTTCGCCTTGTGTTCAAACAGAATGTCGAAGAGGTTCCATCTCGTCGCCACCCCGTTCATTTGTGCCGCAGTGTGGACACCGTAAAGCGTGGAGAATCGCCAATCTGCAGACAAAAGTTTGGAGAACTGACGCACGTCTGCTTGAGCCGTTGGAGTTGGCAAGCAGTCTGCAGTCTGCAAATCTTTCTGCCAACGCAGTTGCACTGACCTTTTCTGATGACCTTGTCCTCGGAGTCCTTGACATCGTACTGATACTCAAGCTCAGACCCCAGGTCCTCGATCAGAAATCTGATGAAATCTTCACGCTGTTTCCTTCGCTGTTTCTTCACCTTATCTACCCACTGTAACATTTTGAAGGCGAACCTTAGTCCTTTGAGGTCCGGCGGAAGAATTGCTTTCTGCCACTCACAAGTTGGCCTTGCCCCACCACCACTGTCTTTCAATCCCAAAACTCAAGTCTACAAACCGAAGAAACTTCTCTGTAAGCCCGGTACTTCTCGCAGGCTCGCATCAGCGGAGTGAAATGGTTCACGTCTCGCACTTTGCCCAGTTTCCTCAACACGTCGATGCCAGTGCCTCCCGATTTCAACGGCTGCAATTTCAGATTCCACCAAAACAATGAGCAGAGAACAATTTCTCATGGACAATTCAATGATCTCGCATGTCCGCGTACCCACCAGTTTGGACATGAAGTAGACGATATCGTAGCGTTTCACGTGCTCCGAACAGGCGAAGTTGTGCAGGATCGTCACGTTGTCTTCCGTCGCCTGGTCAGGAATCTCTCCCGTCAACTCCAGCAACCTCTTCAGCAGGGCGAAGTTCATCTGCTCCTCACTCTATCACAAATTTCGTTCAACATTGTCACTCCTCAACACCATGTCCAACTGTGCAATGCCAGAGTTCTCAACTGCTATCCTCCTTCACAAAGAAGGCACTGCCTTTTGAAAGTGGTTCGAAATGTCTTGAAACTCATGTCAATCCTTCGAAACGGACAACAAAATCAATCGTTCCATTTCTCCCATCGACAAAAACCTGGAACGATTGACCAACCTCTTCAAATTATCAAAAAGCAGCACGAACATCACCTGTCCAGCCATAATCATGGTGCGCGCTGGTGTGTTGCCGTCGTTGTCTCGGACGTTGATGTCACACTTGACCTCGATCAGCAGATCTGCCAGCTTCTTGCACGCTTTCTCGGCTTCTGTTCGCGCAGCCCTGGTCTTGGTTCTTCGCTCCTCTTCCCACTGGCACAGCTGAGAAATTCAAAGAAAGAAGATAACTTCTCCTTTTCAGTTGGTTTGGAGAAGATGATGTGCACTCAGCCGCGCGTTCCGGGAACAACTCACTTTCCTGCCGTACAGCACCTCGTCGTCTTCTTTGTACACAGCAGGAAGAGCGTTTCGAGCGAGGAAGTGGAACTGCAGGAACAGACACACAGCATGACTCAAACAAGAAACACACTGTTCGCAAGACTAAAGTTTCTCACAATCCCATGTCTCTTGCAATGAATGCGAACTGACCGCGTTTCGTCCCTGTTTGTCTCGGAGGTTCGGGTTGGAGCGGCGCTCCTTGATGAGGTACTTGACTTCAGTGAACACGTCCTCGGTGAGCGGCTCCTCGTTCAGGCAGCGCATCAACACCGTCATCCCTACAACCAACCAAACCGGCGGTCACATCACACACACGCACGCACACACGCACGCATGCACGCACACACACACACACGCACGCACGCACGCGCGCGCGCGGTGGGGGGGGGGAAGCCAAACTGTGAGCAAACGGCCCACATCTTCTGGAGTACCTTTGTTGTCCTGAAAGTCCACGTTGACCCCGGGGATGTCCATCATAAACCTGGCCAGACCTTGATGACCCTTCAGATACGCGGCTCCCATTGGAGTCAGCTGAACAGAAAAAAGTTTCTCTCAAACTTAGCGCACTTTGATGAATACAAATGGAGGACAAGATGGTACCAACAAGTTGAAAGTGACAAACAAACGACTCACATTCCAGTCATTCGCTTTGTCAGGTTCGGCACCTGCATCCAACAGAAGTTTCGCGCAAAAGTACCAACCATAGGCACAAGCGTAGTGCAGGGCACTGTTTCCTGTGAAAACCAAAAGAGAAAAAACACTTAAAGTCAGAATTATAGCACTCAAACTGGCGGTGTTTTGTCCTCAGCAAGAAGATTCATTCAGAAGAGATGCATGAGCCAGAACCTGAAGTATCTGCCACGTTTGGATTGCTGCCTTTAGACAGAAGGAAGGACAACACGTTCGCGTTGCCGTCGATACACGCGTAAACAACTGCCGTTTTCTTCAGTTTGTCTGAAAACAAATTCTGCGTGTGTTATCGACAATAAGTGATCAAGACATTTGCGCCGGCATCGCGCTTTAAAGCACAAATAGCTCAGGAAGATTCTTCACGACAACATGACGCTTCAATCACATCAGACAAACGGAGGATCAAGTTTTCGAGGCAACTGGCGTCACGCGAGATGAAGTGACCTCCACTCACCGAGCATTTCGATCTTGGCCTTGTGCGCGACGAGGAGGCGAACCATGTCCAGGTCGCCGTTCTGCGCCGCGATCATGAGCGGCGTCGCGCGCCCGAACGTAGCGCTCAGCGCGCGGTTCACGTCGCCCCCGTTCGCCAGTAGCACCTGTCGTGACCGTGCAGCAGTGAAGTGTTTCATCAACAACAGGTCGTCAAAATGAATCCGATTTGCGGAACCAAGACACAGTATTCTCGTAGCGCTGTGTGAATTGGGTCATTCTGACAAAAATGCTCGACAGCACTCGCTCACCTTCACCACTTGCCCATGACCCGCAGCAACAGCGAAGTGAATTGGACACCAACTCGTCTTGAGCGCTCGATTCACTCCTCCCGGTCCCGCTTTCTTGTTCACGACCTCCACCGATGCTTCCCGTTCTGAACAGAAAGACATGCAGATTTCTGGTAACAACCTGGCGAGGCCACATTCTGTTCGTCACAACTTCCAGGGCTTCATAAATCGTGGGCCAGATCAGAAATGTACCTCGCGCCTTCTTCAGGAGCAGCTCTACGTGTTGATGTCGTCCCGTCTGACAGGCGAGAATGAGCGGCGTCAGTCCGTCCGCGTTGCCTTCCTCCGCGCTGATCCCCCTGTGGACGTCACACACATCACATCAAGTCCGAAAGAAAAAGTGTCTCCAATGCGGTGGACTGTGTGGCCAGCTCATTGTGTAGATTGGAGAGTGATCCCTGTTCCCTGTTTCTTAGTGAATCAGAGGCCGGTTGATCGGGTGTGGTTGGTGTTAGTTGAAGTGAACCAACTCACTGTTTGAGGAGGTACTCAAGCGGCTCGGTACCCTCGCACACGGCTGCGTAGTGAATGGGGCGCCACTTGCCGCCGTCCTCCAGGTTGAACTCTGGACACGCTGCCAGCAGCTGCTCCAGATACTTGCTGTTTGGGTTGATGGCCGCGCAGTGGATCGGGGTCATCTGGTGCAACCAAAGTTGGTGTTAACAAAGACTGTGCGGCTCAAAGGACATGGGATGCACACTTAAACTGTGTCAAGTGGTCGAGACAGCGCGCAAAGCCAGAAAGCTCGAAATTCGCAAGGCCAAAAGCAGCATTCAGTTGAAAGATCTCATCCTGGGGTGAAAAATGTCGCTCAACCGTTTCTTTCACAGAACAGGACTGTCACAGCATAACGCACAAAATCACGTACCTTCGCATTCTCTGTGGGATTCTTTTTCACGGAGGCTTCTCTCAACTGCATGCTGAATGTTTCCTTCCCAGAAAATGCCAACGCCTGCACAAAAGACGGTAAAATTAGTGAATGCAAATGAAACTGGATTCTTTCACCCTTGCTAGCGAACGGTTAGACAAAACAACTCAAGCGTACCTCCTTGTGCAACGCATTGAAGCCAGAATCCATGAATTTGAGAGCACTCTCCACCAAGTCGGCGGCCAGTTTCCTGTTCCCAGTTCTCACAACGTTGACAATATTTTGTCGCACGGAATAATCCTGCTGACACAGAAACACTTGAAGTACACTTCTGGCCTCTTTCGCTCGCGCTTTTCTTCACACCATTTCAGAGAAACACAAGAATTATCCCACGTACGGTTGTAATCTCTTGGGCCTGCATGAAATCCAAGGTCCCCTTGGACACGTTGTGCTTCATCGCGTGGTCGAGCCAACCTTCCTGTTCCGCTCCCTGCAGATCCTGATTCAGAAAAAAAAATTGACTCTGTGACAGGCGTCCTCTTCAATGGGTTATCAAATTGACAGTGGCCTTTTTTTAAAGTTTCCGAGGCCACGAGACTCACCTTGGTGAGTGCGTTGTTTCCTTCTTTTCCACCACGACTCATCTGGACTTTTCGAATCTTTTTTATACCCAAGGATCTCCAGTTATACCTGACATTTCAAACAAAACGGACATCGCCTGTTATCCAGCACTCAGTGTGTCTCAAGCTGAGTCGCATGAACGTCAACATTTTCTCCACTCACGTTCCAGTCGACTCTGGTTGCAGAACACTTCTGGCCTCTGTCGCTCGAGCTTTTCTTTTCGCGTAGTCGCCGTCCGTCTCCGCCCACAGCAGCTTCATCGCCTTCTGGTCTTCGTTCTCAATCGCATAGTGCATTGGAGTTTTTGGAGTATTCAGAGACCGCGTGCAGCTCAACTGGAAAGGTGAGAATTTTAAGTTCCCCGATTTCTGGACAGCTCCAAGTTCCTTTGCAGATCAAATTGTGAGATTCACAGCAGCACAACTCAACAGCTGGCAAAAAGAACAAACAACTGCTTTGAGACTGTTCATTTTCTTGGCAACATTACCGAGCCAATGCGTTTGCTGTCGTTGATGAGCTCTTGAAGCAATTTGTAGTCTTTGGTGAGAACGGCTCGAAACAGAAGTTTTCCGTGGGCCTTGACCGACACAAACGGCACCTTCTCCCTGGCGAACATGATGGAAATACTTGTGACAAAAGTCTACACTTCGTCTGCGTCAAAAAAAATTAAATTTTGCAGTGGACACGTGTGTTTGGACAGGGAGACAAAAGGCAGTGTACTCTCACTTGGACTCGAACAATGGATCTTTCTCCCAGACAGTGACGGCTTGGTTTGGGATCAGCTTCCTGTTCGGGTCGGTTCTGTCGACCTTCGGCTTCGGAGGTTTTTTTGCTCTCGGCTTCTTCGGCTTCGCGTCTTTTGCTGCAACGAAAAATTGCCGTTCATATCTGTTTGTAAGGAACATGCACAGACCTACAAAGTAAAACACGCACAGTTCTTGCACTCACCTTTGCCGGCAGTTTTCCTGATTTTGGAGGAAATCACTTTCCTCTTGATTTCCTTCGCCCTTTGTACCAACGTTGCTGAAGCAAAATTACGTGAAAACAAATGAAAAATTCTGAAACCCATCAATGTGGATCTGTTTTTCAGAGAATGCTGAGCATAACAAACCCTTCTTCTTGAGTGACGCGGTGCTGGTCAGCGATTGCTGCTTCTTCAGTTTGATCGTGGCTGCCTTGGACAAAGTCGGTCGTGGCACGGATTTTACTTTCCTCAAAGGTGGGCGCTGAAATTCCAAACGCTAAATTGTCAGGCGCCGTTTACAAAACCACAAGTGAGGCAATACAAACGTTTCTCTCACAATAAAGCCGAACATTGCTTCAACTCACTTCTTCCACGTCTGTGTCACTACTTTCTTCAGGCTCCACAGCAGCTTTCTTCTTTCTGGTTCGTGCTGGTCTGGTTTTCGTCGGTTTCTCAGCTGGTTCTTTCTGCTTTCTCTGTCGCTTTGGTTTCGTCTCTGTTTTGTCCTGACCTTCGTCCGCTCGTGTTGCTTTGTTGCCTCTCGCGCGCTTTTGAACGGTCGGCGTGGCGTTGGGCGCGTCAGATTTCCGTTTCCCACGAGCTGCCGTGATTCGAACAGATTCGGTGTATTTTTCAATTTCAATTGCAATACAACTGACAAGGACCCCGTTGTGAGCATTTCTTAACAAAAACACCAAGCTTACCAGGTTGTTTTGTTTGTTGCTCCTCTGCCACGCTGGCTACAGCATTTTCCTCCGGTGGGGCAGCATCGTCCACGTCCTCCACTTTCTGTCGTTTGCCAATCGGCTCAAACAATGCTGAAAAAAAAGAACCATCGTAGCAAGCAAACGCACTGGGTTTTTCCAGGTCACGCGTTTGAACTGAACCGGGTGAACTGTTCGACACGTGTGCATTTGCTGTGTAACAGACACACGGAGAAATGGAACGAGAACAGAAGGGCCCGGGTGCTCAGCGACTCACAACGATCGATCTGATAGGGGTCACTGCACGTTTCCGTCGCCTTGATGAGCTTCTTGAGTCGGTTGATTTCGTCGTCCTCCATACGGTACCTCGTCTTGTCCACCTTGGTCACAAGCGTCTGCGAGCAAAACCAACTTGAAAGAACGTGTTGTGCCTCCGAACGATGAAGAGGAACTGGAAGTGACCTGGCCTTCAAAGTGTCAACAACACGGATGTCAAAACACTGAGAAAAAGTTTGGAGTTCGCCTTTCACCTCACAAATGATAGTCTGCGGATCCAAGACATCTTCGTACGCCATGTTGTAGACGTTCGGAGCCTGGTTGATCTCCAGCCAACGCATGTGGAACGATCTTTGCGCCTTCACTGCTTTCTCCGTGATGTTCTGTGTGGTTTGACAAACGTAGAATTCACCTGCAAAGCACCAACGAGACCAATTCTCAGCACTCGACCCTCTACAAAGCTTTAGTGCGTACGACCAGCACACGACAAAAACCACAAGCACAGCTTCCTCGCAGCTGACATCGAACCTGCATCAGCCTTGATGGCGAGGAAGGAGCCCTTGTCGAACGCGATCTGGGTGGGCGGCGTGTTCCTGACGCGCGGCGTCGCGTCCTGGAACTCGAACATCTGCGTCTGTTTGCGCTGCCGCTTCCTGCTCGGCGGCGTCTTGGGCGACACGCTCTTCCGCTGTGTGTGAGGGGAGGGTCTTTACTTCGAGCCCGTGAGTGAATTAGCCACCAACAAATCTCGCACAAACCCAAAACTGCAGCGATCGATTCGAAAAGAACACAAGTGAAGACCACGCATCTTCGAAAAAAGTCAATGATTGGTTCAAAGCAACTTGTACGAACCTTTTCCAGCGGTGGCGATCGGTTTGTCGGCGAACTCATGCTGAAGAAATGAATTCCTTTCTGCAAGAAACCGAAAACATCTGAAGAAATGAATAAACTTTGGGGTGGGTAGGGGGTCGGGGTTCTGCGTTTGCCATCTAACTGCCTGTCGTGCACTGCTTTCAACAAGCTACACCATCTGACACAAGGTTAGTCACAGGGAAAAGTGGGCACTCGCACAGGTGCGTTGTTTGTTTCGGGCAAATTGGGGCAAACAAACGGGAAACCATATTCGTGATGACACTATCTTTGACATCATTCTGTTCTCAATTCTGAAGGGTGCCACCCTCTCTCCACCGTGGACATTTGGCAGAGAAAACCAGTCATGGATCGACGCACTGTCGAGCTGCACACACACATTTGGCATTCGCTTTGGGATAGCCGTCGAACAGCTGAGTTGACAATCAACGAAAGATGGACTCCAAGTCTGCTGCCCCGACCAAACGCAACGGATCAACTTTTCGCTAACAAATCCATGATTCAGATGACCAACTGCACATCACCAAAAATCATTTTCTGGCCAATGAACTGAGCTAAATTCTCACTCTAGAGGAATGCAATCAGAATTCCCAAAACATGGTGGATGCACAAAAGACTTGCAATGAAAAGAAAATCTGTGCTGCAAGTAAACAAAGATCGGTCAACTTACCAGCACAAGCTCACAGCTCCAACTACTTTCTTTCTAAACGCAACACATCGACGAGTGATACGATTGCAAAATGCAGTATTTTTCGCTACCAACAAGCAGTGACAGGAAATTGCAACCACAGCACCGGCGGACTGCGCTGCGGTGCTGACATCTTGCGTTACTCGAAGCAAATAAAACTCCCGCCCCGGAAACGGTGGTTCAGAAACAACCAGATTGAAGCACATCAGAACCAATTTTTTATGGACACACACACAACTGAAGATGTTCAACTGCTGCACAACCGTTTCACCTTTGTTCGATTTCTTCCTCAGTTGACCCTCTCGACTAAATCCAGCACTTCGCCCAACTGTTCAACCCAGCCCCATCCCACACTGCAGACGATCAGTTCATCACAAGCACTTTGTTGGCACCGAGGCTCAACGCAGATTCTTGCTACTCAGAATTCAGAAACAAGAAAGAGTCGCTGAGAGAACGCTGGGCGAGGTCTTCACAGCTGCTGCGCACTTCGGCCACTGGAGACTGGACATCCCTGTCGCCCTGCGAGGCCACAGCCTCCTTGAGTTCCTTCAGATCCACGCGATAAAAAGTGTACTGCATGTTTTCTCCGTCATGCAACAGGGTTTCTATCAAGTTGTCCAGGTACTTTCCTTCGTCTTTTTGTTTGTTGTTGGTCATCAGATCTCGGTTCACCGTCTTGGCTGTTGCGGTCAACTTGCAGGTGTGACGCTCGAGTTGACTCAGGTCTTCAGTCAGATTCCGCAGCTTGCCGTGCATTGTCTTTGCCTCTGAAACATTGCAGGAGAGTCAATTGTTGGAAACATATTCTCTTTTCTGAACTGTTCTTTTCATTTCGTCTGGAGCCATTTTTCTTCTGTGAAACCTTCGACCACCATGCAAAAGGGGTTTTCACGTTGGTGCCGACTGCAACTTTTTTTGACGTCATCAGTGAATTTTTTGACGCTGACAGCAGGTTTGTTTTCACATTGAGAGCGCCGACGATGTCAACTGCATCGACTGCAAAAGTGAAGATGACATCAACTTTTTGTACATAGATTTTCAATATGTATTTTCATGACGCCATCAGTACTTTTACTAACGGCATCAAAAAATAGTCTGGACCGTTCATGACTGCAACTTCACAGCTGCGGGTACCAGTGCAGGTACCAGTTGAAAATGGAAGCAGACAACAGAAACATTTAGGATTTTGTGCAAATCTGGGATTTCATGCTGTAAGAGT
>JAAUXT010119483.1_pt1 | contig 21904 bp, 32 predicted proteins | sample 7278171 | NCBI WGS metagenome assembly JAAUXT01 (sample SAMN14350112, study PRJNA611818) | marine sediment metagenome | isolation source: surface marine sediment (1.8m) | place: French Polynesia: Moorea | collected 2018-08 | reverse complement strand
TAACCGTTTTTGCAAACATTTTTTTGTTTTGTCATCTGTGGAAAAAATATAACATCACCCAAATTTTTTTCCCCCAAAAAAAGGCCCCCCCCCCCCCCCCCTTTCTCACCGTTCGTGTTTTGTCGGACCCGAACCCATTTTTCCGATGTTTTCGGAAACTGTCGTGCTTCATGTGTTGTGTCACACACCAGTGGTCGCGCGCTCAATGATCTCTTTGTTTTCAACTGGAATTGGGTGACTTCGCATCTGGCTGGCCGCAACTTCTTGGCTCCAAAGAAGTTGGTGGGCCCCGTTTTTCTGTCATGCGGTTGGGCACGGCGTATGTCTATGCGTAAACATCACACCACGCGGCACCGTGCCTCACCACATGCGTGTCTTCCGAAATCGCTCCACCGGGGACAAAGGTTGCTGGTCGAGCGCTCAGTCAACACGAGTATTTCGTTTGTTCCGGTGCAGATGAACCGAGTGAAGTGGCCGCCTCTAGCAACACAGCTTCTCAGGAGAGTTCCAGTGACGACGAAGAAAGGAGCGCTGTTCTCGACTCCGCAGTTGTATTTCCCGATGAGGACGTTGATGTCACAACGTGATGATTGGGAGACCGTGCGTCGCCAAACTGTCGTGGCCTTCCTGGGACAGTCGGCTGTGTCTTGCGGGAACGAACGTTCCAGTCGAATCGCAATGTGCCTTTCGTTTTCGTGAAGTTGGTCACTTTGCATGTTTAATTTCCTGTTTGCTTCTGGTTCAGCAGTTGGCTGAATAAACATGAAAAATGGAGCTTCTGGTTTGTTCGTTTCTTTCCAAAAAGTACACAAGTATGTAAACCCAAGTCCCACAACCGAATACGTTTTGACACCTTTCACACATGACAGTGAAGTATACAAAACGTGAAACCGAATATATTGTTCATTCAACTCAGAAATCCGAAAACAGAGGAGTATTTGTGAAATTGAATACACGAGTAACTTCAGCAAACCGGTTCTCGTCAAAAACAGAATGAGCGTTGGTCCCAAAAGACGGTCCCAGCTTGACAATCCCAACGACCTGCGCGTCAGAGTGAGTTGAAGTGACATTAGAATCCGTACCAAACACTTGAATCTTTCAACATGAGGAAAACTAAAAACTTGGTCCCACGCCACAATGAAGGCACGTCCGGTTGATTCAACCGGAGATTGGTAACTTCTTGAAGAATTGGGCTTCTGCGCGAGCAATGTCCACAGAATGTGCTCAAATTCTGTTTTGTTGTGACTGTGTCCTCATGACTGAACGTCCGCTTCGACTAGAACGGGTCACTTTGTGTCAACAGTTCGTCTCGTTGCTGGTGCTAGGTGGTCTCTGACGTGGACGTGGCGTGCTTCAGTTTCCGTCCCATCGGAAGCGGAAAGCTGGACCGATCTAAACAACGAATAGCATTGCATGAGACAAGAAAACGAAAAAACATGTCAAATTCGAAAGACATTTCTCTTGTGTGTTGCTCTGAAAAAGAATCGTCACTTACTGGGCGGTTGAGTCATTTTGGATGTCAGCCACACAAAGGGTTCCACAAGAGATTGTCGGTTTACGACAGACACTTCCCACAATCTCACTGAAGAATGAAGAGCAAGTTTTACAGTCAAGCAACATCACTTTATGACGGCGACTTGATACGTGTTCGTTCAAGTGAGGACCATCTGGTGAAATAAAGTGAAAATGCTCTTACCCTTTTCTCTCTGTGCCCATTTGTTGGCAGTGTTGAAATCAACTTGTTTGCTTTCTTTCAAATCGCACTTGTTCCCTAAAGAGATTATTACTGCCTGCAAAAAAAACCAACAACGTTTTGTTTCTTTCTGTTGTCTTGAGTTCAAAGCGAGCAATATGAGCTGAGTGTCAGGAACTTACTTCCTTTTTTTCTTTGTGCCTGTCAATGTCCTTTTTCAATTTGTCCATTGTGGTGAATGATTCAAAGTTCGTGACATCGTAAACAAGAACATAACCCTGGAAAAAATCAAAGTTCGTTTCATTACCATTGTGTCAGTTTGTTTGCACTTTCCGAAATTAAGCGCAAGCAGACAACTTACATCAGCAAAACTCAGATAATGTTTTGGAATCTCAGCTTTTGTTGGATCCTGCAATGACACGCGGGCAACTGAGTGGTGTCAGACGAGGAAAACGAAAACGAGCAACGAAGCTCCACAAAAACATCCAACATGGACTTACAATTCCTGCCGTATCGACGAATCTCACTTTCTCCTTCTGCCCTCTGTCTGTATCAATGTTGGCCACGTAAATATCTTCGATTGTCGAGAACATGGGCTGAATTAGGAAACAATCGTACCTTTGAAACATTTGTTGATGTCGGGAGAAAATTGATATTTTCAAGGTGAAACAAAACACGAGATGTGTTTGTTGTACTCGGGACAGAGGGGCACCCCTTGTTTCAGACAGCCACAGGCAGACGGACACTCTCGCACCGCGACCACGTGAGATTCTTGTCCGAATCGATGTGAAGCAAAATTTGGGCCCCTGCATCAGTCACAAGGGTGAGGGGCAATCCCGCGAGGCATCCCCATACGCACTCGGACACCCGCGTCACAAATCCCGTCTGAGCTCAGACTATCTGGCGTCATTGCGCTTGTCTATAGATTTGCCTCAAACTGAAGGGAAGGTGGACTGACAGGCAAGCGAAAGTCAGTTGGCCCGAAGTGACCCTTCAAAACAAACTCACAGCGCCAACAATGTGATTGCCGTAGATGAGTTGTTCCAGCAACGCTGTCTTGCCACAGGCCACCTGTCCACAAACTAAGACCTTGGACAATTTTCCCATCTTTGTACAGCCGACTGCAGTTGTATTTTCACGGAGCAAACAAGAATACCCACAGTCCGAATCTTGTTTCCTGAACAAAACCCGGGAAAGACCCTCTGGATTGTGACGTCATTTGAGGATTACCCTGGAACCAGTGTGTCTAGTTCGGGAAACCCGAGAGGGAAAAGTTTATATCTGCAGTGTAATCAATGTGACAGGGATGCCAAAAATGTTGCAAAAAATTACAAAGCTTGTTTCATATTGTTTCTAAATTGAAAACACATGTGATCGCATTTGCGAGGTGATCCAAGTTTCTTATTTATTTTTGGTCACAACCCAGCCCTCTGGTGGCAGATGTTTCCGACCTTCACCTCAGAGGGAACACGACAGTTCAGTTCATTGATTTCTTTTGCACAGGTAAGTTGATCTGCGGCAGACCTGCCACAGATAGACGTCTACGTAATTGTGATTTCTCTCACTTTAGCTAGATATGTGTCTTCTGGACAATCATGCATTCTGCATTCCTCCAATGACACTGCTCACTGGGACTTCGCACTTTTTTGGACTGCAGACGACACTGCATTGCTGATCAACCTTGAATTTGAGTGTTTTTGCTCTGTTGGTGCCAGTTAGATTTGAGCCCAGTCACGCTGCAGGCGTGTTGGAGAATGCAGGGGCTTCGTCAAGTGGAACGCTTGCCGTCGGTTGTCATCCGGAAATAACTGCAGGAAGAAATTCGTCCCCCCTGTCACCGGTGCAGAGCTTGAGTCGACCCCCAGCCCTTCCACTTTGAGCCAAGCTGATCCACTCTGTTGTGAATCTGTTCAGGCCCCGCCAAGTGGTGTCAAGTTCACTGTCCTGGATAGGTAAGCAAACACGGACCAGCGATTGGTCTGTCTTGTTCATAGTCCATCGCACACAACGGGGTTGATTTTCTTCTTGAATCGAACATTGAACCTTCTGTCAACGCCGAGGAATCGGTTTTTGCACGCGCAGATCTGCTGAGGCATCGGTGTGCGTGGCGGGTCACCCTTTGGTGTCCATTGACAAGACGTGCATGCAGGGATCCGCTCTCAAATTTACCGGGCTTGCAGATATTGTCATGGACCACTGGACTATTTTTGACAGACTGACTCTCTGTTCCCCTCCTACAAGGAAAGTGCCACTCAATTGACAATTTTTTGGGGTCCATCGACGATTAACTTCGTTGACAGACTCTTGCACCGTGCGGAAGAAAGACAACCCAATCAGCTGGCATGTGTGTTTCATTGTGGGAGGGGTTGTCCCTTGATGAGCTTCTTTAATGATGAGTGTATTGTTCATGATGATTGAAAGTTTGGACTCCCAAGAATTTGCTCTAAGACGACGGGCGATGCAGATCGAAGTGCCACTGCACACGAGTGTGTGAATGTCAAGGTGTGTCTCAAATCGGAAGTCTTCAACAGTGCGCGACTGCTGAACCAAAATGAAACTTGTGCAGAGGTCTACGCAATAAATTGTGGAGCTGTTTCATATGGTTATCTGTGCAAAAGAAATTTTAGGTGTGCTGTGCCATTGATACACGGATTTAGTTTACAAGTATGCACGCTAGATTGAAAAACAAGGCACCTTTTGTTGTCAAGATGTATCTTTAGATATGGATTGTTGCTTTGTTTGTCAGAGGATAGACAGCAGCCTCTCGATGATAAGGCACCTGTTGAAGTTGAGATGTTGCTTTTCTCTAAACTAGATGTACGTACTCGTACGCGTGACAGTTTTTGTTTTTGGTGGACAACAGGCTTTCTGTCTCATCTGTTCTCATACTTTCCGCACATTGGTAGATGTAGCTGCTTTTCTCTGCCAATTCCTTCACCTGCTTCTCTTTTTCCGCGATGAATCCACAAAATTCAGTTGGTGGTGAAGAATGAATTGTGTTGACGTCCGCGCAAGCCGAATTGAAAAATGTTTGATGAAGTCTCGAAAAGATTCAAAACAAAAGTACGCTGAACATGCAGAGTGCCACTACGTATATGCGTATATATATCCTCGTAATTACAGCTGTGAATACGAGTTTGTTGGTGTGGTTGATCGAAAGTGAAATGATTTTTTTTGAAAACATTGCATTTCTCTCATTCGTAGGTTGGAAAAACTCACCTTTGTTGTATTTGATCTTTTGGTATTGGATAAGACTTTGGATTGAAAGCAGTTTTAGTGTGTCCTCTCTGTGTGATTTTGTTTCTGCTAATTTTCCAACCTACTGTGTGAGCATGATTTTGCCGCTGTCGTTCACTGAACATTAGTGGAAGAATTGTGTGTTTGGGTATTGCAGATCGATTCTGTAGAGCTTTCTCAATCCCCTTGTGCAAAGCTTCAACTTCAAACACACACAACACCTCGCATCATGTTGGTTCGCAGAGTGTCGCAGCGTCTCTTCGCCTCCCCTCTCCTCAAAGGCATCGCCATGGAAAATGGATCCACCCCCTGTCGCACCAAAGTGCTGACCATGGATACCCTCAATCCCAACATCAAGGTGATGGAATACGCCGTCAGAGGTCCCATCGTTCTCCGAGCCGCCGAAATTGAGAAAGAGCTCGAGCAGGTAAGGTTATGACAGAACATCGTTGATGGGGATCCACGTGCACGCGGATCCGTCCGTTGTGTTTTGACATGAAACAATGTGAGTGTGCCTTTCCCTGCACTGTTATGGAACAGGAACACCTGCTTTTGCTCCAGAATATGCGAAACTGATATTTTTGCTGGTTCTGAGAAGTGTTCGTGTCCAGCAGAATATCTTGTTGTCTTTCAGGGTGTAGAGAAACCATTCAAGCAAGTGATTCGTGCGAACATTGGAGACTGTCATGCAATGGGACAGCCGCCCATCACATTCCTCAGACAGGTACATTCTGGAAAGTTATTTTCAAACAGAACTTCTCCCAGCACAATTTTGTGGTTCAGTTGTTTACAAACAGTGCTGCAGAAATTTGATTTACGACATGAATGAATCGAAGTGCCTTTGTCTCTTGATCAACGATGCGGATGCAACATGCAAAAAATGCAACGTGGAAGAGATAAAGATCTCGTGAATTTGAGATCGGTATCAGAAGAACTGTCTGAAAATTGTGGAAACTGATGGCTCGTCAGCAGAAACTGGTTTACTCCAGTTGTACTCGGCGTGTTGTCATCATTGAGCTTTCACAGAACAAATTATTGTTCTGCTTTTGGGCAATGATCTATGAGATGCCAAAACTTGTGTGTCACAGCGCGAAGTTCGCATGTTTGATTCAGGTTCTGCGCAGATTCGCCAATGCATGAGCGCTTGTCTTTGCACACCAAATTGTGTATCGTTTTTCTTTTCAGGTCGTTGCATTGTGCACTTATCCCGAATTGTTCAGCAGCCCAATGTTTCCTGAAGACGCTAAATCCAGGGCTCAGACCATCCTCAGTGGCTGCAAAGGGCACAGCATAGGTACCACCACTGTTTCGCAAAATTTTCAACCGTACACGTACGATCCAGAACTTCGTTTCTTTGCTCCTGAAATTGTACTTTGCTCGCTAATTTGTCATCAACACGTCGAGAACGAAGGTCACAACCCACTCTTTTATCCCTCCAAAGCCATCCCTATTCGTGACAAGAAAGACTGACATTGTTTCACACAAATTTTGGACATCAGACTGACAACAACGCCCTCCCTGTCTGTTTCTGTCCAGGTTCGTACAGCGACAGTGCGGGAATTGAAGTCATCCGGCGTCACATTGCAAACTACATTACTGAGCGCGACAACGTTCCTGCCAACTACGAAGACGTGTTTCTGTGCACTGGAGCCAGTGACGGCATCAAGGTCCGTATCGTCGTCTAGTTCTGACGGGGAAAATAGACTAAGAAAACAAAGAAACACAAAACGTTCGCACCAGTGACAAACTGTGATGTCCATTGTTGCTGTCACTACAAACACCGTCCAAAGTGTTCCTTGAGACTGCTGGTGAAGGGGGCGCAAAACCTTCACAGTTTGCAACGTTGCGTTGTGCCATCATGATGATATCTCCCTGTGGACAGAATTATTGGTTGAGCATTGCCAGGTACAACACCAGTCCAAAGCAGATGCGCAACATCTTGCAATTTGACATTTTTCTGTTCCAAGTTTTCTGACACCAACCCTTTCCTGGCAAGCAGGCACTTCACACGGACAATGTTTCGTCTGAGGTCTGACACCGGTTCTTTGGGAGGGGCACAGAACAAGGATTTGGTCAGGAGCGCCCCCCCCCCCCAGTCAAGTTCAAAAATAATTGCCATTCAAGATGTTGATGGGGTCCCCAGGGTGAGTGAGTGTCGCCACGATCGTTTACTCACCGCGAGTGTACTTTCGCTGTTACAGCAGGATTTGGTTGTACTCCCCGAGTCAAAAGCGATGTATCGGTAACACCTCTTGCGCAGATATTTCTCCGTGGGTGAAACAGCGCCTGACCAAATTTGTTTTGTGTTTCTGTGTGGTGGCGACGCGCTTTCGACACGCCAGTGTTCTGTACTTCTCAATTCATGAAAATTTATTTTCATACCGCGCACATTTGAAAAGCTTTTCCAGCATCGTCTTTCCGGGGCAGTCTGTGTTTGACGGAACATTTCACAAGAGAGAGGGTGTGTTTTTAGACGGTCATCAAGTTGCTGATGAGTGAATCAATGCCCAAGGCTGGCATCTCCTTGCCAGTCCCAGTCTATCCTCTGTACACCGCCATAGCCGCCGAATTCGGTGCTTTTCCTGTAAGAAAAAGTCATTTTATCATGCTTCGTGCATGCAGTTGGCTGGAGTGTGACCGTTGACGTTGAAGCTGCCTGCTGTAGTTGATTTCTGTTTTGAGATGGAGGGCTCATGACTTCTGGGAAGAACGTCGACAATTGGGAGACATACTTGAATCTTTCAGTTGCCATCACGACACATCAACTATTTTCACAATTTTGTGGCCCAGATTTCATGATATAACATTCAGATTCTATTTTCTGGACTGGTTTCCTTCCCTCAAAGCTTTCACTAATCCATTCGTGTAGCTGCAGACCCTTCAAAGTGTCGGATCCAGGTTTGGGAACTTTGATTTTTTATCAGGAAGAAATGAAGGGGTTGCAAACTGTATCTCAAACTGTGGGGAAAATGGTTGTTTTCAAAGATCAGCGGGGCCGAGAATTCCTGGATCCGACAAAGAGGTTCTTCCTCTCCGATCGACTACCATTGCACGATGTTTTGTAGTTCGACCGAGTCACTCACAATGACGACAAAATGTTGAATTATTCTCGTTTGTGTGCTGCTTGTTGGCTGCTGCAGTCTGTGATGAAACTAATGATGACGGGGCGATCGGAGCGTCAGGCCGGCGTCATGATACCCATTCCCCAGTACCCGCTCTACACGGCCACCATCGCCGAGTACCATGCACAAGCCGTGAGTAGATCTAGTGATGAGACAGAAAAACGCAAACCACAGGACTTGTCTGGAGTCCCACAACCCGACACTCAGGCCACGGACAGAGAAAGGTCTTCACTCTGCAAGATTGGACAAGTACAAAACTCTAGCGATAGTTTCAACGTTGATGCAATTTTGTGAAGCTCAAATATCCGAAGGTGAACTTTGCAGCCTCTGATTTCGTTGATGCGATGAGTTTTTGCAAGAGTTACTTTGTTGCTGCTGTACATGTTTCCCAACTCAAATGCACTTGAATGGTGAAGTTGTTTTCAAAATAGTCTCTTCTTGTTGGCACACGAGCAGTTCAGTTGACAATGGAGAATTGACGTTGATATGACGAACTCCAAAGAAATCACAAATGAGAACTTTTTTTCAGATTCCGTATTATCTGGACGAAGACAACAAGTGGGCTTTGAGCATAGAAGAGCTGGAGAGATCCGTCAAAGCCGCTCGGGAGAAGTGCATCCCTCGAATTCTGGTCGTAATCAACCCTGGGAACCCCACAGGTTCGTTCCACTGCACCATCTCACCTTCTTGTCGGTTGCGTTTGGTGGAAAGTGTAAGTGATGTTGGAAAAACGCGTTTCAGGATCGGTACTCACGAAACAAAATATAGAAGATGTCATCAAGTTCGCAAAACGAGAAAAGCTCTTCATCATCGCCGATGAGGTGAGTGAACCTTGAACGTTCAGGAAGGGACGAGAAATTGAAATTCGGTGAAGATAGTTCGCAATGAGACGACACGATTTGTTCTTCACCAGGTGTACCAGCACAACATTTACGCGAAGGGTTCCGAATTCCATTCCTTCAAAAAAGTCATGAAGACGATGGGACCAGAGTTTGGCGACATGGAGCTCGCTTCCTTCATGTCAACTTCCAAGGGCTACATGGGAGAGTGAGTACAGACGTAATGCTGCCTTTTTCACAGACGCATCCCATACCTGTGTCATGCACTGGCAAAGCCAAAGCCGTGCTCTTCAGGGCTGACAACCGCATCACCCGCAAGACATGACACAAAGGGATTTGTGTGTGTGTGTGTGTGGGGGGGGGTCATGACCACACGGTCATCGCCTACACAGCTTCGTGTGGTCATCTTCCCTTCTGAACAACAGACTGTGACTCTTGGATACGCGCCTGTGTGCAATGTCAATTCTTGTTTGTCTTTGAACGCTGAAGCACCGTATTGTCGCAGTCTGGTGCCTTCCATTGCACATGTACCACTTCTTTTGTTCAGGTGTGGCTACCGTGGAGGCTTTTGCGAACTGATCAACATTGACCGGGACGTGCATGGTCAGTTTATCAAGTCCATTTCCGCAAAACTCTGCCCTACCGTCTCCGGCCAAGTGAGTTTTTGTGGAGCCAGACATTCTGAACCTTGACTTTCAGTTTTCGTCCACGAGAAGCTCCAGGTCTGACTGACCCGTACATTTTCAGTCAGCAATGGACGTGGTGGTGAACCCACCCAAACAAGGCGAGCCATCCTACGAGCAGTACATAAAGGAGAAGACACTGGTGCTGGGCGACTTGGCTCTGAAGGCGAGGATGACAACGGACACGCTCAACTCGATCGAGGGCGTCACGTGCAACGAGGTCATGGGAGCGATGTACGCCTTTCCCAGGGTCCACCTGCCAGAGAAGGCCATCGCCGAGGCACAGGTGCGAGCAATACCTTCAAGCCGAGATTTTCTCGTGACAGCTGCAGTCCAATGTTGCGTATGTGGCCAAGAACTAAACATCACAATTCATGTCTCCTCGTCAATTCCATTTTGTCAGCACAGTATCTTTGTTGTTGACCAGCATAAAAGACGAACATTTTCCCATCACACGGCAATTTTTCCTTTGCAGAGCAAGGGCGTCAAGCCAGACGCCATGTACTGTTTCCAACTGCTCGAGGAAACTGGTCTCTGCGTGGTGCCTGGATCCGGGTTCGGTCAGAAAGAAGGAACCTACCACTTCAGGTAACAAGCTCCACTCCAAAGATCGATGGAAAATCAAAGCAAAACGTTCTGTATCTGCCAGCAAAAGAAGGTCCAAGTAGTGCACCGTGCAGCTCGTGTCGTGTCTGGCGATCAGGTCTGGCGAGTTGGGTGGCGCAGCATTGCCACCTATTCAAACGGCAACACGGGACACGGGAAAAGTTGACATCACGTTTTCAAATGTGCCCAATCAGTCGAATTCCCACTTTGTTGGGCCGGTCGCGTAGTGTGCGCATAGATTCACGCCGAGGCACACAGCGCTCTCCTGTTGTGTAGACCAGAAGCTTTCTTTGCCGAGTTCTTCACTTGCGTCATTCTTTTGTTGTTGCAGAATGACAATCTTGCCATCGGTTGAATTGCTGAAAGTGTTCCTGGAGAAATTCAAGGAATTCCACGTGAGGTTCATGGCCAAGTACAAGTAGAACCCAACAAACAAGTGGAAAGAACCAAAGAGAAGAACTCTGAACAGCAGATTTTCTGTCTCCGAATCTCTGAGTTTGTTCCTACTTTTGTTTTGCACAAGAACAAAACCTACCTGCAGTTGAAATTCCATTCCACAAACACAGATAAGCCTCCAGTAAGGCTGGAGGAAGGCCAGTTTCAGTTCTGGAAAACTGAAAATCATGACAAGGACATTTGATTTGTACGATCGAAGTCGTGATGTTGGCCGAGTTTTTGCACATTGAACGGTATGTGCTGCGGCTGTGTGAATACCGGAAATATCCGAACATTTGGTGTTGTTCTGCACTGGTAAGGAACCAACGTACCGGTAACTGACCCTTTTTGTTTTTGTACACGTGCGATTGTGTGTAACGTTAGTGACGCTTGTTTTTGTCTTTTGTTTACGTGCGTTTGTACCGGGAACCTTTGAACGCGAAATGCACTGTTATGACGCTTGTACAACTGCAGACGAACAACTGGAGTTTGCACAATTTGACGAACAATTTGTCCTTGTAGAGCCCGCTTGCACGACTTGAATTGCCGTTGTTTGCGCAGGTGAGTCCCGATTGACTCGAACACGAACAAATGGAACATGTTTTCGTTTCTGAGTCACTTCGGATTGAGTGTTACTCACCTGCTTTATGGAATTCAAGAAGAGGCGCAATGTTTCACAAGTGGGAGGTGTGCGCCGGTCGTCACAGTTTGGATTCTTTGTGAATGAATATGATCAGTCTCGCAGCCACCAGCCAGTTTTGTGGGCTGCGCATGAAGTTTTTTGCGCCGGCTTTTGGTTTTATTCCGTGTACGGTACATTGTTTGTCTCGATCAACCCTTGTGAAGGAACGGGTCATGGTGCCATTGTCGGCAACCTGTTTCAAAACTTTAGCTAAGTCAGTACTTCGTTGTGAACCACGTTATTCAGAGTGGTACCGTTTAGTCCTCACAAACGCACAGGTCTCTTCAGTATTTCGCTTTCGCTGCGCTCGACACAGCGATGCAACTTGGCGCAGACTGGTTCTTGTAGGTGATCGCGTACTGTAATCATCATATAGTCTCGTTTGTTTTGATGTACGTGGACTTTCCGAAAGAGAACTAGATCTATGCAGGCTTCAAGCCACAACAAACCCTTGGTGGTTGTCGTTCTTCGGTCAGACGAGAGCTGTCTCTCCAGTCAGTTCAGCAGAGCAAACATCGGCGAGAGGCGTGATGAAAACTTTGCACGCAATGAGGGAATGCAAACAACTTGACCACAACCGATTCTTGGTTGCACAAGCGGATACAAAGCTCCAGTGCAGGGAGGAGTCGGGAAGTTAAGGCGGCGGCCCCCCCCCCCCGGATCCCAACGCGAGATCAGACACTTGACCAATCTCAGAGACGTGCTTTGTTCCGCCGGAGAGAACAGAACGCGAACCATAGTTTGAAAAACTACACGTTATCACATTGGCCCCACAGTGGCAAGTGTCGTATCCACACTTGCCAAAATCACAGACATCCAGATCAGCAACAAACATAATCCAACGAAATGTTGGTCTCAACTGGAATACCAATCACTTGAGTAAAATAAGTTGTTTTGTTGGTTGGGCCAACTCAAAACAATACAGTTCTTGAATACAGCATTGACTGGTAGCCAATCGGAACATCACTTGTAAAGTTCGTATTTCTTGGTGAGAATTTTCTCAATTTCCTCGCACAAAACTTTCCATTTCATTCCGTGTTCTTCGACGTCGACCTTGTCCGGATGGTAGTGGATCACAGCTTTCTGCAACAAAACAAAGCAAATTGCTGTTAGTAATCGAGTTTCTCTTCCCAGCAATTTCGTTCCGTTCGATTTCGTGGAAACTACAATCTTCAAAATGTTTGCGGAAAACTAATAGTTCTCTGTGAAGTTGAAACCCCTTCGTTTTTTGCACGGGGTGCACAGTTTTGCAAAACCCAAAGTGAAGTTGTCGACGTTTGATGTTTGGGACGCGAACAGCGCACGCTCCAGATTCGACAACGCGATACTGGTACGAAAGGCAAACCAGAATGTACGTTGTATAGCGGGTTGCTGGGCTGTACCTGGAGAGCCTTTTTCCATTCGCCCGACTCCTTGATCTTTTTGGGGTCTTCCATCGTGCAGTCTTTCTTTTTGGGCGGCCATGTAGCATAGACGAACTGAAGAAACTCCAAGTCGCTGTCATCCTTGTCGTGTTTGTTCAACTTCTGCAGCTCGTCCTTCAGCTCCTCCAGGTACTGAAAATGCGGCGCGCAAAATTCAAAGCTCCAAGAGCAGCAAAGTTGTGGGTGAGCAATGCTCTTTCTCACCCAGTTTGTCGACAGCTGAGCAGAAAATGCACCCACTTCAGGGACAACAACCCACGCTTTTGGGTCGTTCATTTTTGAATTTTTCGTGCCCCAACACTTTACTTCAAACGACACCGGCATTTATGTCTTGAACGTTACACACAACACCAAAAGCCCGCACCTTGGCCCTCTCCTTCTGATACTTGGCATCCTCTTCTCTCCTGGTTTTCGCTTGGTACTCTTCTAGCGTTTTCTTCGCTTCTTTGAACCACTCTGAAGTGAAACAATTTCGTCACTTCACTTCTTTGAACTCTCGCTGAATTTCGGTTTCTGCCGTTTGAAATTATCATCAGTGTTGAAAAAGACATGATCAAAGGAACATCGGCTGTGTTGTTCTGCACATTGCGGTGCATTCGCCGCACTTGCATCAAGACCAACGTCCTGGATGAACCGGCGTGGATCAAACCTGCGACAGGGGAAAGAGAGAAGGGCAAAAGGAGCCGGGAAGGTTTTCACACAGGAACCCACAGCAGTATTCGTGGAAAAGAGCTCTACCAGTGGTTCTTTCCAACTGTATCCGCGAGAGAAATACCACCAACAAAAACATTCGTGCACTCTACAGACAACCCGCTGGAGCGGTCCGTTGCGCGGTGCAGTTCCTCTGTGAAAATGGATTTGAGGTCCGAGTCACATTTATCCCTTGCAGACCTACCGTCTTGGTCAAATGTTCTTGGGTGCAAGGACAACGCCAGCTGAACACATCTCATGTAGTTGTCCTTGGCTCGATATTGCACTTTCAAGACTTTGTGGTAGACGGAGCCCAACTTGCTGAGCGCAATCGCTTCCAACTCCACCTGATGAAACAAACGTGAAACATGTTGATCCGGGAGTAACGGGAATTTGGAGCCACAATGGAAGCAGCAAACACAACAGGGTCATTGCGAGTTGCTCAGTCCACACCTCTTTCTCCCTTGTGAGTACGATGGCTTGTTTGTACCAGTCGATCACCTCCCAGATCATGTCGACGTTCAGCGTTTCCTGATCCTGCACGGCCCGCTTCAGCAGCGAATCTCCTGTCAACACGACCATCGATGTTCACGTTTCAAATCTATGATCAGAACCAACAAACCTTGAAATGGTGCCGTTCACATGAAGAGGACCTTGATGGGAGTGAACCAAAGTTGAGGATGAGGCGTCTCTCGAACTGCTGCGTTCTGTCGAGTGGTTTCAGTTGGGCCGAGGTGACACGCATGCGAAGAACACAATTTTGGCAGCAGAAATTTACCCAGAGCGCAAGCTTGCAACGACTCTGCCGCGCACGTTTGGTAGAAAACGTCCTGCTCCAAAATCTTCAACTCGTCCAGAACGTCGACGCGATCACGAGCGAATCGCTTCCCTTCCTCCATCGGGAAGTTGGCGTCTCGCAGCAAACTGAGCGCTTCTTTGAACCTATCGAAACGAATCAGAAGCCGTGTCCTTGCATGGTTTCTAAACAGGCACACAAAATGTTGTGAAAACAAAAAAGACGCAACAACATTGCTACTGACACTTGCGTCAATTCCCTCTTTGCAAAATACTACGCACTGTCCTCCCGAAACAGCCACAACAGCTCCCCTGAAGATAACTTCGGACATGAAGAGGTAGATGTCAGGCAACATCTTGTGATCCTCACTCAGCAGATTTCGGAACCCATCGATCAGAAGCATCTGCAAGAATGTGAACCATTTGGCGGCCTCAATCTTTTTAGCAGACTATGTGACTCAGACGCAGATGATTCGCTGAATTCAGTTTGAAGGAGACCTTGTTCATTCGATGCAACGGAAAAGGTTCCACTTCACTTCATTCGCACCCCCAAACACCTGACCCACAGAAGCTTTCAAAGCAGTGAAGAAGAAGAAGAACCGACTCAGTGTTCACCTTCTTCTTCGTGTCGTACACCTGCGACGTCGCAGCCTCCATGGAACTGCGCAAGCACTCCTCGAGTTTGGAACCGACTTCCTGGTTCCACTCCAAACTCTTGACGCTCCGTCCAGCTTCTTCCGCCTTCACGAAATGCTGCATCATAAAATTACGGTGTAGCTGAGATCAAAGATGAAATTTTTCTGTGCAGCTCAAAGCATTCCGACACCACCAAAACTCGAAGGCGCGAGAGAATTGCGGCTGAGACAGGACACTGTTCATTGCATCTACTGCGCGACCTGTGGATTTTGGTCCTGTTCATGAGCTTTGGGGGACGGTGGGGTTTGTGTTGCACAACAGTGCACACATGCATCCGGACAAGCGCAAGAGTGTCTGTTGGCACTCCACTGAGCGGTTGCTTGACAAAAACATTCACCCGAACAGCCTCCTTGTAGTGGTGATGCATCATGGACGTCGTTCCCCGGGTCTTGTTCAGATCGCCGCTCTTCCACGAAGCCATGGCATAGTTTTTGCAAGCTGACGCGAATTCCTGTTTTCCGTCAGCCAGCTGTATAGCTTTGTAGTAGCACTGAAATCAATTGCTTCATTTTGATTGGCATGAACTGCATTTCACCTGGACATACACACAATTGAAAATCAAACTTTGTTCTGAATGATAAGATCTTCACTTGAGTCTTGAACAAAAATTTGACACCGGCAACATTCCACATTACTTTGGCTGCTTGGCCGGAAAAAAAGAATAAAGTTGGCAAACCTGAATGGCTTTCTTCAGTCTCTCGTCCCGGACCGATGCGCACAGGTCGACAGTCGCGGATGCGTACAGTTTGTTGCCGTCCTTTCTCCACTGCTCGGACGACGAACAGGTTTCCTGGAATCGCGTCTTCTTCGAGTGCGGACTGGTCATTGTGCTCGTGTTCTCGTCTGAATCTTTCGGTCCAACGTCGGAGTTGCTGTTCTTGTCACTGTTCTTGAGAATCGACTTGCGCTTTGGCATCGGCTCAGCTGGATTTTCTTTGGGTTTCTCGTCTTCAAGCAGTTCGTTCTTCTTTGAAGATGAGGTTCCCTTTTTGGATTTGAACAGTCTCTGAAACAAGAATGACACGCATTTAACCTGTGTGCGACTCGCAAACCGCAGGTCGTGATGACCGTGGAGGCACACAGGAAGACCTGACACCCGAAAGTTTGTGCGTAAGTGAACTCTGAACAATTGGCGCTTCGCTCTGGTAAAGGAGTTCGTGACCATGCACATTTCAGATGCACACCAGGGTGACCGCCATCCAACAATTTTACGTGGTCACTCACCCCTGATGTGTGTCTGAAAACCTGATGTCTTCAGCAGGTAGGTTGCGTGAGCAAATGTCAGAGGCAACACAGGTTAGATTTTGTAGGGGTGGGGTTGTTCCTCAAAGCAATTCGGTCTGGCCAGATCAGAAACTTGGACCATTTTGCCACTTTCACTTCACATGGTTGGGGGGGGGGGCATGTTCCAACGTACTCTCATCTGGCCTGACAAGTTGTTTGACAAATCTTGCCGATGTTCCAAATCATTGGGGGCGGGCGACAGGCACAACTCGTACCTGTCCCATAGCAACACACACGCAAGCTTGCAGCACGTCTGAAAGCCAAACATCGACACTTTTCAAATGGACGAACTCAAAATTTGCTTCCTTCTTTTCCAGCAAGTGGTCAACGCCGCTCTCCACAGCAAAAGTTGAAGCACCACAATCCACACGCACGCGTACTTACAGAGAAACGTTTCATATCTCCCCACAAAGTACACACATCTCCACAAAACCAGTGCTACGCTTTGAGAAAGAAACACTTTTTCTTCTTGGTTTTCGTGTGGCCTTCCTATTCGGTCAGTCGAGACTGCAGCTGACACAGAATTTTTGCAGCGATGACGTCAGTCTGTTGTCACACTTGGATCTGACAAATCAGTGACACTGACGGCCGTGGTGACACCGCACAAAGTCCTTCGCTCGGCACACTTACTCGATCACCGATGGAAAACACAACAGGCACGACTGATCTTTTCCGTGCACCTGTTGCACGCATGCAGTGTTTTGTTCCGTTTGCTGACAACAGCACATGCGATGGCGAATGCGATGGTCCTCAGAGAACGAGGGTTCCTCAAAAGCGCTTTTCCTTGTGTCAATGTCAAGAGACCTACACTGACTCAAAAATTTAAGTCTTGGGCACAAATCATGAGCAACATGGTGTCCTCAGCAATTTGGACAAATTTCTTCACACGACAGAAGGGAACGTTGCCCTCGGTCACTTGCAGGCTTTTCGCACAGACTCAAGTTTGTCAATTTCGTCGGCTAATTTTTGAGAAACTGTGCGGGTAGAAAAGGAAAACGCATCTTTCATTGGGAAAGCATTCTTGTATGCTTATTCGAAGACACATGGCCTGTCGAAACCATTGGAGTTCGCTGAGTGAGGTTGGAAACGACAGCTTTTTGTTCTACTCCCGTAGATTGAGCAGAATCGAAACCTTTGTTGCATTGAAACCACTGTTCAGGAACACAAAATCTCACGCTCAGAAACAGTGAAGTACATTTATTTCCCTTAACCACCACACATGATATTTTTCTCGTGTTTCTGGTCGACGCATTCACACATCTTTCCCCTTTCGCCATGTGCAACACCACTCTGGTTTTGGTGATGCTCGAAACCAAGAACAAATTTTTGCAAGAATGAGAGAATGAGACAGTGGGTGCACAAAGAGCCCATTTTACATATTCCGAATCAAAATTGTCATTGACTTGCGCACTCAAAAAGGAGGTCAGAAAGTTTTAACCCAGCAAAGAAGACAGGAGCACGGCACGCATTATGTCCGGCGGAAGAAGTTCCAAACATGCTCTGAACTGGCATTCCCAACAACTGCTGCCAGATCCTGAAAAGTAACCCACAGGTCACCGCAGAACCGTAAACCAGCCTTTGCTGTTGTAAACGACCAGAATCGATTTCAATTCGCAATTCTCCAAGGTTTCCAAAGAAAATGGACAATACTACAATGATCTGAGTTGTGAAGGACACCACAGCGTGCCAAAAAGCACGATCGAATTGGAAGTGGGATCGAATGTCACGTACTTCTTTGGTTGCGTTGCAAATTTCCTTGACACCTGCAAAATACGTACGAAAACAACTTTGTGTGGCAACTGTGAAAACCGAGCAAAAGAGATTTGAACCAAACGTCTGTGTCGCCCTCACTTCTGAATCGCTCGAGCAGTTTTCTAGCTTTGACCTCTCCCAACTTGGGTATCGTTTGAACTGTGGCCAGGATCAACGCGTCCGGCGGCGACTTCACAGGTCGCAAGAAAGGATTCTTGTTTTCGCCTGAATTGGCTGTGTTCACCTTCAACGAGAAGATAAAGAGACACGTCATCTCCGTGACGCAAGCGGATAGAAACCGGTTGAATGAAGTCTCTCGCTCCTCCGAGTTCGAGCCACCACAGTCAGACTCACCAACTGGACAAGAAATGCCGCTGCCTCTTCGGTCGAAATCACTGGGACCAACTTGAGACCCATCTCCAACACAACAAATTTCTGCAGATCTTTGAAATACTGACTGGACGTGGGTGTTTTGTCAGCCAGAACGATCCCTTTCGCATGGTCCGCCTGTATACAAACATGAACCACGCGTCAATTGGAAATGAAACCTTGGGACTGGCTCATCTGTTCGCATCAGCTGCTGGCCACGCCACTCGTACACCCACACAATGCAAGGGCTTTGTCAGTCGAGCCAGATGGTTGCGAAATTCTCAAGAGCAGAGCCTACCCTTCTCAGCTTCACCAGCTTTGTTCGATAAATAGTTCCAGCCACCATGTCTGCTTCATGAACATACACAACGACAACATTGTGAGCTGGACAGAAGTCTACGATTCCCAAGTCATCAGCAAACGAAATAGGAACCCTTCCTGCAAGGGAAACACAACACTGAGCAACAAACGAACGACAGGAAACTTCAATTTCTTTGACCAGTGCACATGTTCGGTGTTACCACATTCGACTCTGGACCATCTTGGAAAATTTTACGAACAGAAAGTTGCAGTGGACGCCCGAAAATCAACAGAAACGACAAGGTACTTCATTCCCCATGTGCTCGTGTCCCCACTCTCATTCAGCGAAGAACCATGACCCTTATTATCGCCCACGCAACAATGCCAGACTTCTCAACAATGTTCAGTTCGATTCTACCTTTCAATCCGTGAACCAAAGGTGTTCCTCTCCACTTCTCGTTGACGGTTATGTGCCCTGGCAACACCGTACATGAACCTCTGACTGGTGTTGGGTTGAGATTCATTTCCATTAAACGGAACACATCTTCTCTCGGTTTCCCGCGCTTTTCCAGGGTGAATTGATCGCGGCTCACGTGACTCCATCTCCTGTGCAGAAGCCAAAATGGCGAGCGCTGGGCGGTCGGGTTTGTTGGAGATCTTCATCAAACAGCAATGGCATCGAATATTTGTCACACTGGAGGCTGATTGTTTGACCTTAAGCGCAGATCAGCAGGCTGAACCTCCTGCGTTGGTCAATGGCTCCGCAGACGGGTCACTGCCGCGGGTGGAAGGTTCTCAAGAAGCGTACCATCCAGAACACCTTCCAGAATCGGTGGCCGGGCAGAAGAGAGTGGTCCGAGTTGCCAAGGAAGATGCGAATGGCCTGGGAATCAGCATCAAAGGCGGAAGAGAAAATAAAATGCCCATTCTCATCAGCAAGATATTCAAAGGAATGGCAGCAGACAAGACGGAGAAATTGTACGTTGGCGATGCGATTCTGTCTGTGAACGGAGAGGATTTGAGGGAGGCGACCCACGACGAAGCTGTCAAGGCACTGAAGAGAGCGGGGAAGGTCGTCGATCTTGAAGGTGAGATTCTTCTTGCAGATCTTGGTCAAGTGCATCAAACATTGATTGCACTCGTGGGGAAGAATTGGGCGACACCGGATTTTTCGCGAGGTCGTGCAGACGTTCAAGTGATCGTTGCAACTTGACCCAACTCCCTTGAGGCCTTGTGACACTTTCAGACGGTTCCCGCAACTTCGATCTCATGTACGTAACTGGTCGCCCTGTGAACATTCCCCTCCCCTGCAAAATTTCACAGGGTGGTGTGTGTGTGTGCACAGAGCCAATTGTGTGTTCCAACACTCAGTTGGTTAGGACTTTTCAGGTGGAGAGGAAGGTCCAGCCAACAGTATCAACTTGCCAATGTTCTTGTTGAATTTTCTCTGAAGAACGAGCCGCTGGTACACCCCCCTCCCCCCAGGGACATACCCAGAATTGGGGGTGGGTAAAATTGTTGACAAGTATGAATTTGGGGTGGGAGGGGGGCTGAGTCAGCTCACGCTGCCAGAATTTTCTTGCTGTCATCAGATCCTACGGATAAAGACCTCCTGGAGTTTGTGTGTTGAAGGCACGCTGGTTGAAGCACAGAGGAAGAGTTTTCTTCTCTGTGTCTCCACGGTGTTGAACATTGAAAAGTGTGTCACGAGCAAGTGGGCACTTGTGATCCACGTACTGACTCTCGCTCTCTTCACGTGTAACGATGTAAAATATGCGCAAACATGTACCCTCAAGGAATGAAAGCACAGTTGTGTTGTGTGTACGAGGACCGTCTCAAAATAGACCGATTGGAGGACCATACATCTTTGTGTTTGGTCAAAAATGAAAACTTCCTGTACCACATAAATGTATTTGGTACAGCTCATCAACCCACAGTTCAGGGATCTTATGATTACAACCAAATGACCTCTTTTGACTATTTAAAAATTAGATCAACTGATCTGTTTGTTATTAGAGACAAAATTCTTCTTATTACTATGCAATTTTTTGAAATTGCAAGGTATTTGTACTTTTTTTTTCTCTCGAGTTTACACATAGATATCTTAACCTATTACTGTAGTATAGGATAGATCATTGCATATGATATTTTTTTGAGTATGTAGTTGTACTCATGAGTACAATTTTTTGTGGACAGAAGGTACTACCAGGTAGGGCAAGATGTACTTGTGATATTCTTGTTAGTACACATATAATTGTACTTGTGAGAACACTTAACGGTCCTCCAATCGGTCTATTTTGAGACGATCCTCGTACGTATCCTGCATGATGTTACCAACTGTTACAACGAAACAAGATGAAGCCCTTTCAGACACAGTGTCTGACGCTGCGTGTCTTTTGGGGCCACAACAGTTGCCGTTGGTATTTGTTATGCTTTGCCATCTTGTAATCGTGCAACTGCAATCCCACGAAATTAGCTTTTACACACACTGGCGTACTTGAGGTGCAATCCCTGTCATAGGGGGGGGGACAGCAGGAATGCGGAGCACGATGTTGAAGATCCGTATCGTGTGGTTGTCAAAGAAGTCAACGGTTGTCGGGCGGAATTCCCTGCTCAAAAGATCCAAACAACAACATTTCAAAGCACGAGTCGTACATCGTGTAAGTTGTTCGCTCGTCCAGTGCATCCATGGTTGGAATCAAGAAGTGGTTTTCCATTCTGTTTGGAGTGTAAAATATGGGCAAAGAGGATTGGGTTGGCCCAATTGATACATGAAATGTGCAAAATGTGAAATGGCAAGATACTCGTACCTACGAGGATTGCGTGCTCATTTCATTTCACTCTCAAAGGGGTGAGAACCTTTCAGGACAACAGCTTGAAAAGGTTCTTTACCACAATGCTTTGTTCCAGTCGGTCTTTTGTGGTCTGCAAAAGGGTCAATCACAAGCAGAATGCGAACACACCTTTGAAATTGGTGTCCCCAAATGCATTTTTCTGTGAAGTTCAGAAATCAACTTGATGCGGGCAAAACAGTTCGCCAGCAAAATTCAAACACATTCAGAAGTGATTCAAAATACTTTTTGTCCGTGCACAAAATTTGCTCCATGGTTTGCCAGGGGAACTGTGAACTGCCAAGTGTCATGGATCGTCAGGATAAAACAAGAAAATGTTGACTTTTGCTAAGTTTTCATTCTCTCTCTCTCTCTCTCTCTCTCTCTCTCTCTCTCTCTCTCTCTCTCTCTCTCTCTCTCTCTCTCTCTCTCTCTCTCTCTCTCTCTCTCTCACACACACTCTCAC
>JAAUXT010008818.1_pt1 | contig 21905 bp, 23 predicted proteins | sample 7278171 | NCBI WGS metagenome assembly JAAUXT01 (sample SAMN14350112, study PRJNA611818) | marine sediment metagenome | isolation source: surface marine sediment (1.8m) | place: French Polynesia: Moorea | collected 2018-08 | reverse complement strand
GTGAGTATGAGTCTTTTGTACAAAGTTCAATAACTATTTCTATTGTACAAATGGTATTTCTGTCGAGATTTGCAGAAAATCGAGACAGAAAACACCATCCGTGCGATAGGAACAATGAACTGTTCTCGTATCTGCGTTCACGCCTGCGTGAAGTCTGTCGGTTGTGTGTTTGGCGGATCTGGTGATCGTTTTTCTGCTTGTTGAATTGAATCGATTTGAGTTTGTCCCAGGGTGCACAGACGAAAACGCTCAGCGTGACAGCGTTGCAGCGGTCGGCTACACGACATTGGGCGTGGCAGCCTCCTGCGACAGGAAGACCTGTCAGGTTGGCGATGTTCGCAAAAGACCATGGCAACCATGGCAGACACTTCTCGTCTGCGACAGAAGACTCGAATAGCATTCCTCTATCAGGTGTACAGCACATTGCATGGTTGTTGCCAATAGTAGTGCGTGCTTTGATCTCTTTCACTTCACAGGACGGCTCTGTGACCAAAGGGACACATGTGCTTTGAGAAGCAGTGTCCAAAACGTACAAGAGTTGGGGGCACACTGCTTCTCAACACAGGAATGCTGCGTTTCACCAAGAATTGCAACAAAAATACAAAACAGGACACGTCCCATGTGCACTTGTGAACCACAAAAATTGTGGCTGCAAGAACTTTGTTGGTTGCAACTTTATTCAGCACAGAAAAAGCAAATTAGAATGGTGTTTTCGTGTCCTTTGGGTTCGCCTTTTCTCAAAAATTTGAGACGATGTTTTTCTTCCAAAGCAAGAACACTTCAAGTGATTTTTGTGCGAAAGCTTCTACGTTGTTCTACACACAGATATGGATTTACTTTCAGGAGAAATGTGCTTCTTGAAAGAAAATACAGTAATAAGATGAGAAAGGAAGTAAAATGTCACGGCGTCACCGCTGCGCCAATTCAATCTGAATCGCACGTGCGGGAGACGCTCACAGCGGGCTTCTGCGGCTGCGCGGAGAGACGCCAAGTGATGTTGCCTACACACCCGCCGACAGGCTACACAGACTGTGAAGCTGCAAAGCACAAAACGAACTCTTTCTGTGTCTACGTCAGCAAACAGACAAGGCCGAGCGAAGTGCATTTCAGACGATCACTGTGCAGTGCTGCAGAGAAATTCGTATCCAAGGTGTAAACGGACTGTCAACCTCAGCGTATTTGCTGACGCCGGTGGTGTTTTCGAGTGCGTGAAACTGGATCTGCTCAGGGAAAGTTTTCCAGGACACTGCCGCCGCTATACGAGAACATAACTCAATTGGAACGACAAAAACGGGAGACATCAGCAGAAAAGAGCATTGATTTGTGGCGAAGTTGATCCGTCATTGTTGTTCACAGGATAACAGTGCGCATCAGTCATCACGTACATCCGAGCCAGATTTGTAACCTTGAGGATAACAGCCAAAACATCTGATTTCTACACCATCAAAGAGCAGCTCTTTGGGAGTGCGTCCGTCCATTCATTCAGACGCCATGGGCCTGATGCAATCAGTAGCCACGACGGAAGGACGTCTGTTGGCGTTCGGACTCTTCGGCTCAGCGTCCAAGGGGATTGAGCCCTCCACGAAAAAGACTCAGGGTCAGGACATCATCATCATGCCCGTCGACAGCAGCGGTCACTCGGAAGCAGCGTTCGAGTGTAAGTTTTCTCGTTCCTCACAGCAGCGCGTACCTGGAGAAGTTTGACATTGGTGATGAGTGGTTTGTTGTGTGTGAAGGGCATTGTGTGGGGGAACCACGCCATGGAGGGGGGATTCTCCGGAATCCACCCTCGGCTGCTGCGCAGCGTTGTTTTCACGTAGGATGGATCCAAAAATAAGTCACACAGCGGATGATGATGATTGTGCACCCAACTCCGGTCTGCATGGTCGTTCTCTTGCCTGCCGGGCAAAATGATCCCTTCTCTCATTTTCTTTTGACGCATTGCAACGTGTTGACTGTGTGTTGGCAAGGTAACGCGTCAGAGAGGCCTGGTGCTCTTTGACTGCGTGCCGCTTCCAATAACCCAGCAATCACGTTGTGTTCTCAGGAAGTATTGTCACCTGATGTCTCGCGTGCTGCATACTCTTAAACGGATCAACAAGTTTCAATTCCCTACCGCATTAATTGTTGTAAAATTTTAATGAAATAATAGACGAAATGAAGCTGCGAGCGGAAGTAGGTCACACATGGCCCTGAGGCACGGGTACCCTTGAAGATCGTGCAGGTGGCGCGATGCCAGCTCTCAGCTGAGCAGCGTGCGCTCTCATGCACACATCCTCAGCAGCCCCAGCTTCTCTTTTGAAGAGTTGGAGAAATTCTGTTTGACTCAATTCAAAGAAGCCCCTGTCCACCTCTCAGACAGCTGCATTGCGGACAGATCATTTCCAACCGGGAGCCTGAGCGGAGACGTTTGATTGGATCCTTCACGTCAAGAAATTTCCTGCTGCGGCAGGTGTTTGTGGACAGGATTCTCACAGCGTCGTTAGATCTGTAAATACATTGAGGCGAAGAGGCGGATATTCCATCTGAGCACCACAGTCTTCCGTCGCGTGCTGCATGCTCATGATCAGCGACTTTCCTTGTTCACTGACCTCACGAGATTGTGCCTCAAATTTCACTCCGTCGCTAACGTGGACAGACGCGCGTGACACAAGGATTTCACGTGCATTATTGATGTCGGTTCCAGGTAACACGCTGTGCTACAGGGAGTGACAAGTGACACACAAAAGGAGGCCATATAATCGACACAAAGCCTGCATGTTTCTAACCGCAGACGCTCCTTGAGATTCTTGGACTCTGAACTGTGACCACACCTGTAGAACCGCGCTGTAAAGCAGCTCCTTGCCTTTGCGTGCCTCGCCCAAACTTTTTATGACAATAGAACCTGGCAACAAATGGCGTGCAAAGGTCAACAGGAATGTGCGCACACGCAGCAGTCTCACCGCCGTGAGTTTGGACTGACAGCTGCTATTTCTGACTGGAGGAGGAATTCGTGGTGTGAGAAACATCGAATATCACTTTGTGAACCAAGCATAGCTTCTCAGGCAAATATTACCAGCAAAGGTCCTTGCAGGAATCCTTGTCAGAGCCCTTACTGCAGCTTTTGTTCTCCACCAGCATCACATTCTGATTCTCTCAGTGAGGAAAAAAGCGACTCCTTTCACGTCACCTTTTGTACAACTGAGTGGGTTGTGGAAAAAGTCTGTCATGCCTGGGGATTCTGTGAGAGTTTGAAGCCTGCGAGGCCGACCCCGTTCACCTGCTCCTCTCCTCACCTTCCCAGGCTCACTGCAGCTGAGGATGTCTGCCGTATTCACACGTGTAAAAGTTGCACCCACGTTCAAACACGCCGCAAAATTTGATCTGGTGTAAAAGTCCTGTTGACACAACGGAAATTCCATGCCCCAGGAAAAGACGCACGTCTACTGTTGGTGTGATTTTTTCAGGACAAGAATGTGCGTCTACACGGGTGAGTGCGGCAAAAATATCAAACCCCTGAAAGAAAACACTGTCTTTTTTTGCTGTAATGAATGTCATGTGACACTCTTCATTTGGAGACACAAAATGTTAACGTTTTCCTTTCAATTTGCAGGGTACGTGAAGCACATGCACAAATCGAACAACGTGCTGCGACTGATTCATTGTCAAGATCCCAGCAAAAAGGGTGAGTATTGTTCCGTCCCCTCCCCGCTTGTACTCAGTGGCTCCCTGCAGCAGGAAGCAACGCTCAAGAGGGAGATCGAAGACGGTTCCCTGTTGTCCTGGAAGTCTACAGGACAGGTGCAATTCCAAAGACGTGCGATCTGGACACGAGTTTTCAATCCCCCAGAAACACAAAAGGGCGACACGTTTCGTCCGCTTTGTGCGTCCCTTGGGGAATAGTTTTTCGTGATTTGGGCAGCTTGTGACGTCACTCGAATTTATGCTGACACCACGCGTGGTTGCTGTGCAACTGAAGAGACTGGTTACTTTGTTGGACTGTGCGCTCGTACTCGCACCCTTGCCGGATGAGACATACTTTCCGGTTGCCGATGCAACGCACACGTACAATTTAGCGAGGTTTGGCAAATACGTCCGCTCCTTTTCCGACGTGCCCCAATTGCCAGATCTATGGTGACACAGATACCATTTGCTCACTTGTCAATGGTTCTTGGAGCAAATTCAGGGTACAATTTGCTAACTGTGCATCATGCAATTGGGGCACCGCACGTTGTGAAAATACGCGGTTGCTAAAACTCGTCAATGCGACCATTTTGTGCGCACGTGAACAAGATACGATCAAAACCGCAACTTGAGGCTTATCGCTCCGTCTACGGAGCGACAGGTTCTGCGTGTTTGATCACGCAACTTTGGGACCTGGGTCTCCCAGGGGAACAGACGTTCTACCACGGTACGGTGATCGCAATCGCCGGAGGCCTTGCGAAGTAGTGGTGCGAATTTTCAGTCACACACGGTGAATTGTGATCACCGCTCTGTAGAAGAAGTTAGTTCTCAAACTTCCATTTTGTGCTCCTTTGAATTTGCACGACTCTGATCTCGACCGAAGTTTTAAGTGTGTGCTCGAAATTTTTGTGTCTGAACAAGGACAGCCAAGGCTCAAGCCTTGGCTGACCTTCTTCCTTGACCAAAATCTCGAGGCACACACTCAAAACTTCGATCTCGACCATCGTGGTGCGAATTCAAAGTCGCACTCCACGGTGCGTGTGAGAACTATAACATCTCACCCAAAGGGTCATCAAGAGATGCGCCTGCGTGTTCTCTCGATGCAAGGGGAAACCAGGTGTGCCTGCAGACTGCAGAAGGCTACTCACTGCAGACAAGTGCCTTTGCTCAAACAGACTTGCAGGGAGGGGGTCCATGCATTGATTCGCGAGCGTTGACTCTGACAAAAACAAAACACGGCGACGATGCAGGGCGTGGTGCCTTGACTTCCGGTCCATCGGGAAGGTCACGTGAGGTGGTGGCGATCCGTCGTCATGACAACACAATGGACCTCATTAGGAATCAAGCAGACAAACATTTCACCAACTGTGTATTTCCGTTGCCATGGGAAACGCTTTCCTTCCCTTTGTGTTGTAGAGTCCGACGCTGCGGATAGAAGATCAAGGACGGCGGGGAAGGCTTTGGTCGAGAAGTATCAACACAAACTGCAGGCGAATCAGGTGGAGTAGTTCTACTCGTGTTGTTCCGTGCATTTCCACCTGAACTAATGATCACAGCGTACGCGATCGATGTAAACGGTGCAATAGGATCGCACCTGATCGTACACCTGACGGAAACTACGTGCGAGAGGCTCAGTTTTCGCGGGAATTGAGGCAGACTGCAAGTACCGTATTCACCTAAGTACAAGACGCACCCCAACTTCTGCCTTCCTTTTCTGGCATGGGGTTACATTGAAGAAAGAGCAATCTCATACCCATGTATGAGACGCACCCCAAGTTATGATGCTCAATTTTAGGACAATAAGGTGCATCTTTCACACGGGTGGATACGGTACTTTTGTAGACAGAACACGTCACACGGGTCATTTCAATTTGTAATAGCTTTGCCCGTTGAACGCCAGAACAAAAGGCAAAATGATGCATGTTACACAAACAACAGCGTCTTGACAACACGCGATCACGCAGCCGCCTCCCTCAGTCAGCAGTGATGAGCTCGAGAGCCTCGAACCTCCTCACCTCAGCCGACCCCGAGATAAACCAACAGGACCAATCTCAAAGTCGAACGAACAAACAAAAAAACAACACCTTTTGCGTACAAAAGTACAAATGATTGTACTGTGAAGAATACTCAGGTTTGGATCACATGCGGCAATCGCTGCTCCAGTCAGGGCAGCCCTGTCCATGTCCACTTTGTTCCGTTTCTTCCAACGATGGAAAATAATATAAAACTTGCAGAATACCGTGTTCATCTGTGTGAAACATGCGCCATTTTGTCTTTTGTGATGCAACAAAAGAAATGTCCACACGAATCTGATTAGATTCCATTTCTTTGTTTCAATAAGCGCTCAGTTCCAGACAAAAACTGCAATTCCTGGGGTGTCTCACACTTGGGTGCGACTTGAACACGGCTGAATACGGTGTCCAATGTCCAGAAGCAGGAGACGACTTTGTTGTCGTTCTGTGCACCTGTCGGGTGGGTCTTGCATCATGATACTCAAAGTATACTCTCGTGGGGACTTTCAGCAAACACGTCCGTTCGTTTTCCGACGTGTCCCAATTACCAGATTGGTGACACAGATATCATTTGGTCACTTGCCATTGGCTCTCAAGCTTGTGTGATTTTTTGTACCCTGTGCCACTGATCTGGCACCGCATGCAGTGACGAATAAGTTACTAAAACTCCCTGTTGTTGACCCATCGCAGATCGCGGGCAGCGTGCACTCTGAGTACGGGACGAACCCCGGGGAGATGATCATCTTCAGCGTGGACCGCTACCGAGGCACGCACATCGTCATGGGAACGCGAGGCCTGAACATGCTGCAGCGCAGTCTGCTCGGCTCCGTCTCCCACTACGTGCTCGACCACACGCGGGTCCCAGTCACCGTCATCCCGAAGGAAGTGGCCGACTGAGCCGCCCCCTGCCGCCCGCCGAGTACCTCCAGCAGATCCAGGGTCAACAGGGGCTTCAGGGGCTCTTGGGTACCAAGGGTTAGTCGGGTCCCTTGGGGTCCCTTGTGTCCATGGAGTTCAAGGGACAGGAGGTCTCCAGAGTCACTGTGATCTCCAGGGTCCCCTTGGATCTCCAGGGTCCCCAGGCCCCCACCTGGGGTCCGTTGGGTTTCCATGGTGAACAGGGTTCTCAAGGCCAGCTGTCCCCAGAGACAACTTTACGCCTGCCCAATGTTTGTACTGTATTTGCCTTGCAAGCTCAGCTCTGCTTTCATGGCAATAGCTCCGGCACCCGTGGTTATTTTTTTTTGGGGGGGGGCGGGGGGGTCGCTGATCTGAAGAGGCCCTGGACCCGCTGGAGCGTACTGCAGGCTGATTTCGTCAACAGTATTACATGTGATGCTAAGGACTTGACGTGTGATAGCCAAATGTGTCCGCGGGGTAGGAATTCCGTAACCACCCTTGTATAAGACACACCTTTTTGTCCTAAAATTGAGCACCAAAACGAGGGGTACATCAAAAACATGGGTTTGAGATCACTATTATTTCAATGTGATCCTGTACCAGAATCAAGGCAAACGTTGGGGTGCGTCTTACACTTGGGTGCGACTTACACACGGGTGAATACGGCAAGTCTCGTGGTGCTGCTCTGCTCACCACGTCACCATCTGGGTGGAAAGTGCACATCACATCTTGTTGCTTTTGCACTTTGGAACTGAAAGGGCGCGCAAAATCAAATTTGAGTTCATTGATCGGGCGAAGCCAGTTCAGTCAGTTCAGCATGAAGCGCTGTTTGCTTCACTCCACATAACATCTCTCTCCTCAGGCACCCCGACAGAAACTTAGTTGACTGCAATGGACATCGAATGTCGCCAAAGACCAAATAAGGATCTGCCCAAATTGCGCAGTCAATTTACAAAAATAGCAACAGCAGATGGAGATGTATGAGGCAAATTTGAATTGTTACTGTGACAGAGAAGTTTTGTGACCTTTGTGAGAAGAGGAGGATCATGTGACCTGCCTTCCTTCCGCACGCTTCAGTTGAGGAGAAGAAAATCTGAAGTTTTCTGTGTCCGTGATGGTATGATCTCGGGAAGACTTTGTGAGGTCCCTTTTCATGCGCTTGATTATTTTTCTGATGAGTAATTAGCGAGATGCGCGGCGGCGAAGCTTATCAGCAGGGAGTCCATGGCAGAAGTGAGGCCTTCAAGATAAGAAAACCGAAGCAATATTCCCGAGTCACACCTCGGGCTGTTCACGCCTTTCTTCCGTGGTCTACATTGTTACAAATTGTCAGCGTGGAATTTCAGCGTTCGTTGCCATGGTGATATCCTGGACAGCTCACGAGCTATCAATTCGAGTTTGACCCTGCAGGCGGAAATGAGGATGTAGAGTCGCGATATTGCAGGGAGACGCCCAGGGCTCCTGCAGACGAGGTCAAGACAGTCTGTAAATATTGTAACGATGGAAACGTTGTTTGACGTTGGAATAAAATTGTTGAACATGAAACAGAAGCGGTTGCGCGACAGTGATGATGATCCTGTTGCTGCAGGGCGTTATCTTATCACATGCAAGCCGACACACGGACAGGAACTTCTCTCCAACCTTCATTTGCGTTGCTCTCACATATGGAGCCAAGAATGTGCCACGCTCTGTTTGCCACGAAAACCAAACGCTGCATGGCCCAAAATTTAATTGTTCACCTTTGACGTGCTGTGACATTGTGGAACGAAAACACGCCGAGACTAAAACTCGTACATTTGATGGTTCTGCACTGACCTTGGCTGTTGCTAATTTTGCTGATTTGTTGCGTGAGAGGATCTACCCGGCTTGATCCAGGGGGATTTGGATCTCGGTCCTGCGATTACGCACGATCACCTGCACGCGCGCGCGGGACGAAGTTCCTGCCGCGCGCGAAACTGGGTCACGTGAGGTCACGTGAGAGCAGCCCTGCTTCCGCTCTCTTGTTGTTATTGTTATTCAATCGGTGAAGCTGCTGTACTGGGTCTGCCTCACGCTGTCACATCGCGGACACCGTCTCCTGTGGTGAGGCAGAAAACATGGGGATTCTCTACTCACAACCCTCCTCCCTGGAGGAACAGAAGACGAAGGCTGCGGCCAATAACTACACCGTGAAGGGGAGGTACGACGCGAGAGATTCGGACAGGAACAACAACGCCGAACACGTGGTCATCATCCCTATGGATCTCAGCAAACACGCTGAAGGAGCCTTCGAATGTGAGTTTTGCTCTCTGGTCAATTCGTCTGAAGATGCAAAAAAGGAAACGGCTCCTTTTGTGGTCAATGCGGGTGGGCACATTTGCCAGCAGCATGCAGACTAAAAGTTGCAATCGATCTGAGATATTTTCCTGCTGCACCTGCAGTCAAATCGCGGATCAACTGATTCTTTTTTGAGAGTCAGGTTCCAATGTTTCTTGAATGCAAGACGACGTGCCGTCACACGTGACTTGTGCTTTTGATTGCACACGAAGAAACTGGTGAGGACGACAGACATGCTGATTGTACTGGAAGTAGAGACGTTGTTGTGAATGTAGCTGTGGATTTCGGTGCCAGATCCTGTTCTCATCTCACCTTGCAGGGTACGTGAACAACATGCACAAAGAAGGGAACATCGTGAGAATCATCCACTGCCAAGAGGTCAACATCCTTCCCTACATACAGAACCCCAAAGGTAGGTCGTTGTGTGACATTCGTGTGTGAATACGTGTGTGTGTGTACGTGTGTGTGCGTGCGTGCAGGTCACTTTGTGAACTGTGTGTTGCGTGCTGTTTCTGTGCAATCTTTGCCACATTTCCATGGCTGTCTCCAAACGTCGTCTTGCTTGAAAATTGCACCACGAGTGCGGCACACAAGGCCCTTCAATTCCTCCCTTTTCCCTGCAGAGGTATCGGTCGACGAGACCATCATACAGGCACGGAAGGGTGGCAAGTCTCTGATCGAGAAGTACGAGGAGAAGCTGCGGAAGTACGGGGTAAGTACTCTGGGCAAGTACCCAGGGGAAGAACCCGAGGGAAGTACCGGGGGAAGTACCCGGGGTGGGTATCCAGGCGACAGCCTCGACTGGAACAAACGGGTGCACGTGCACGCACGAGGAAAGAGAGCTGGGCTGCACGCAGAGGGGGAAGCTCAAATTGGAACCTTCCAAAGTATTTTTCAGACACTCCTCTCCCTCCAGCTTCCAAGCTTGCGCTTGCCCGGTGATTTCGCTGAGGGGATAGGAAACATTGGTTGTGAAAATTTTGATTCTGAGCTTGTTTCAAGAAAAACTGTTCCACTCCAGATTCCCGGGAGCGTCCACTCCGAGTACTCGACGTCCCCGGGTGAACTCATCATCTTCTCTGTGGATCGTTACCATGGCAACCAGGTGGTGATGGGTTCCCGGGGTCTGGGTATCGTGCGCCGCAGTATCCTGGGCAGCGTCAGTCAGTACGTGCTCGACCACTCGCGGGTACCTGTGACGGTGATACCCAGAGACAGCGTCAAGAGCTGGTTCATCTGAGGCGCGCGGTTTGTTGTCCTTCAAAACTTGTCCTGTTTTGTACCTGTGAAAAGTCGAACGTGTTTTCAATTCAGAACTTGTTGTCACGATTACGTACAATGAGTTGAACAAAAAGACGTGCCAAAAATTCGAACAATGCAAGAATAGACCGTGTGATTTGAAGCAAAGGGCAGCAGAACAGAATCAACCTTTGGCAGAAAATGCAGACATTCGATTTGTGGAACGTTTTGCAGTAATCTCTGTCTTTTTTCTCTCTCTCCCCCCTCTCTCTCTCCCTCTATCATCTCTCTCTTTCTTCTATCTATCCTCCAGCTCACTCTCTTCCCTCGTTTTTTTTTCTTGTTCTCTCTCTCTCTCTCTCTCTCTCTCTCTCTCTCTCTCTCTCTCTCTCTCTCTCTCTCTCTCTCTCTCTCTCTCCCCTGCAGATCCCATTTCCGTAGATTGTGCAGTTTCCATATTCCGCGGGGAATTATAATTTACGAGAAATGTGCACAGCACTTATTCAACATGGTCGATATCATTTTGGATTTATGCAGAATTACTGTTGCAGCCACAGACGAGACGTCTGCATGCATGTGTTGTCTTCTGTCTCCAGCTGCAATCCAGCACTGCATTGTTCCAAAGTCGAGCCAACTCCCTTTCATGTCAAATTCTGCAAAACGGGGGACATAAACTTCCCTGTCTTCTGGCACGAAAAAATGGCCGAAATCGGAACAAATCCGTTGGAAGATAAGACGTGCGTGATCGGCGCTCACGTGTTGAAGAAGATTTTGTTGAAAACATTGTCATTCCCACAGGATCCCCTTTTTGCACTGACTTGTTGCGTTGTTGAACTCTTGTTTTTGTTTGTTTGTGAACTGTTGAAGTTTCCCCCCTCCCACACTGTGATATCGCGCAACTGTTGTCCACATGAACGACATCAAAGTTTGGTTCAAAAGGGTGACTGTTGAAGATTTGGCTGCTGGTCATAATGATTGCAAAATCGAGACGCGAAGGTGAAGTGTTGTGCTGAATTGGACATGAGGGGACCGCAGTCTTTTTTGGTTCAATTGTTCCAAAGTTCAAATGTTCCAGGAATAAACAAACTGTTGAAACACGCGCTCCTTTGTTCAGTTACTGTTCCGTCATTGTGATCAATTCAAGCTGGATAAAAGCACGTGAAAGAACTTGTCTCTTTGGTGGTTCCTCAGTGTGAGTATTTGGCAGCTGCTTGGGAACTTTTGGAGTCGAGACGAGGGGAGGCATCGCACGGAGCGGCCGGCCGCATGTCTCACGGAATGTGTCGCTCGCTCAGCTGAGCAGCAGCCGCGGCGCGACGGAACATCAGTCCGCAGATCGGATTCGACTCGCGCTCGCCCGGCGGGCTGTACATATTGATCCAGGCCGAGGCTAAATAGGACGGGCGGGCGGAGCACCTTCTGAAGCAGCTCAAAATCTGCGCACAATCTTCGTCAACAGATGTGAGAGACAGACACGGACAGTTCGCACGAGAATGGGGGGATGGCAGTCCGCGAACCCCGACCCGAACGTCGCCGAGAAGACCGCGTTCGACATCAGGAGGGAGGGGAACAACAATAGGAATGACATCATCATTATTCCTGTAGATTTCAGCAAACACGCTGAGGACGCGTTCGACTGTGAGTATCGCGATTTACTGGGTGGTTCTGTTTGGATCGACAGTCATGCGCGCGGGGGATTTCTGTGGCTTTTATTGCGCGCTGCGTGTGGTCAGAATCACCACATGACCTGCAGCAATAATTCCTGTCTATTTTCTTCTGGGGGAAAGACATGTTGAGTGTGAAGCCCAAGTTCCTCCCGCAGCCTTGATTCATGACAGGAAATTGGGCTGTTGCCCTCCGGACGTGGGGCCATGTTTCACCTGGAGTCTGTGCACAGCAAGAGTCGAGTGTTCCTGCTGCAGCACTGGCAACTGCATGAAGCTACAGGCCATATGGGTGGGGAAGCGACAGTATCACAGATGAGTGCACACCCAGTACGCTGCAGATACATCTCGTTCGCAATGGATTATGCGAGGCTGAATGGCTTTACATGGCAGACTCCGTGGACTCATCTATCCTTTTGTGGTCGGTGTGAATTCATCTGCAAGACTGGTCTTCTTGTGGTGAAGCCGAGGTGGTTCGTTGTTTGGCTGTCGTGTTGAGTTTACGACGCTGCGTTCTCAGTTTGTATTCAGCGGACGGTGTACTGCGTCGGCATCACACTGCCCTCAAGAGGAAGTCAATTTTCTTGATAGTTCCTCAAATCCACTTCAAAACCAAGTGGTGCTTCAGTTTCCGGTGATATCTGGACGGATCTGGCGGATTTCGTCGGCCTATTCAGCGTCCGTGCGCTTCCGGTGGTGTGCCGGGAAATCCGTTCGTGCCGTATCAGTGCGACACAGTGACAGAACCTCCTTCCTTATCCTCCAATCTCGTGGTTTCGTGGGTCTTGCTGTGACAGCTAATGAAATGGATAAAGAATCAATAGGATGAATAAAGGATGAAGCATTTTCATTTGAGCTAGAAAATTAATTTCTTTGAAAGGCTTTCAGGACCGTTCAATGTGCAAATCTGGAGACCCTGAAGCTGCGTCTGGGTCCGTTCCTATCAAAACTACCCCAGCGAACGACTTCGTGCTCTTGGGGAGCACGGTATCTTGCCTGCAAGGGAACCATTCCATTTACCCTGAGATCACTTTCAGATCTCCACATTTGTTCTGTTCGTTCAATCTGGTTCTGAGCCCGCTATTCCAGCACTTATTCCCTCTCCATGCTTCTGCGTGCTGGATTGCCCTGTTTCTCCTCAACCGTTGCAATTTTCTACCTTGACAAGTCAATTTGCACGTGTCTGTCTCTCTCCCTGCGGCAGGGTACGTGCGTCACATTCACAAGGCGTCGGATGTGGTCCGCATCATCCACTGCCAGGAGCTCCGAATTCATCCGTTTGCCAAAGAATTGAAGAGTAAGTCACGAGAACACGGTGGATTCCCGTCTGTAATCTCTCTACGGGTGGAGCTCGGTGACAGAACTGCAAAGGCTTGTAATCCCTGTAATTTGGCTCCACAGGCACAGATGCACGCAAGTGAACCTATTGCAACGAAATTCATGTGTGAAATTGATTTGGCAACATATTGCGCATGAAGTGGTGTGAGTCGAACAAAGAAAACAAAGTGATTTTGTGGCTTCTTTTTCAGCGACGACGGTTGAGGACTCTTTGAAAGCTGCTCAGGACAGTGGAAAGTCTCTGATTGAGAAGTACGAAGCGAAACTTGAGAAACACAAGGTTGGTTTGCAATCAGAACATTTTAGTTTCAGTGGCACGAAATCGAGGCTGCAGACGGAGAGCGTCTGTTACGCACTTGATTCTTGTGCACAGAACTGTATTCTGTAACCGCAGGGAAAACTCCGACCTTTCTCCACTGCAGCTGACACTCCCTCTTGACTCCCTTTCAGATTCAGGGAAGCGTTCACTCCCAGTACGCCGCGTCTCCAGGGGAACTGATCATTTCCAGCGCCGACCGTTTCCATGGCAACCACATCGTCATGGGATCGCGCGGGCTCGGCCTTATCCGGAGGAGTATTCTGGGGAGCGTCAGTCACTTCGTGTTGGATCACAGCTCCATCCCTGTCACCATCATTCCGAAGGGCGCCAAGGACAAATACTTTTGAAACGCGTTCAACAAAGCGGGTTTTTGTCATTCCGAGTCTTTTGTACTTTCTGTGGTGGTTCTCTTAGATCTTTTCCTTCACTGGACAGATTTCTCGAACAGGCTTGATTGTAAACATGTTTCCTGCTCTGGTGTGCGACGATCTTCATCTTGTTGGAAAGAGCCACACACCCCAACACACTACTCCAAGGAAAAATGGCTTTCACTTGAAGCAGATTGACAGAAAAAAAAACCTTCTTCCTCAAGAGATTATTCACATTTTGGAAAGCAACATCCAAAATTGTGCAAGAAATTTGAAGGTCACACTGCATCTCCACTGTCTTGTAGTACCGTATCCACCCGTGTACAAGACGCACCTTTTTGTCCCAAAATTGAGTACCAAAAGTGGGGGTGCGTCTTGTACATAAGTGCGACTTATACACGGGTGAATACGGTATCCACACCTCCTCCAGACCCACTTTTGTCGCAAACGCTCGTGAGTACCTTGGCATGTCTCTCTTGACGTTCACAAAAAAAAACTGTGCAGGAATATTAACATGGCCAGGAGTTTCTTGTAAATACATGTTCAGAGTATTTTCCAGTTGTGATTGTTTTCGTGGACCAACATGGAGCGAGCCAAAAGCGCAGGACTTCCGTACTTTCACGCTGATATTTTTCACACGGTATTGTTATATTTTCACCCGATTTCTCAGTGCCATGGTGAGGTTAATTGGAGATTGTGGTGCCGATGCTGAGGGCAAAGACCACAAGGTGTGCTGTTTCACGTGCAAACTCACACGGGGGAGCAGCAATCAATGCATTCCCAGTCCAAAACGAGCAACAGTTGTGTGTTGAGCCCCTCCAGTGTATTTCTGGGGCCAAGCTGCACATTAGTCTGACCTTCAGTGAATTTTTCCATTTCCAAAGCACCTTCCTTGTTTGGTCAGCCACACACTGTTGAAGCTGTTTAGCCAGTGTTTGAGCAAAGGACGATGTGATATTGGTCGGACTGTGAGCTGCCATTTGGAGATGATATATATGGCAGTGTTTCTTTGTTGTTCTCTTTTGGTGTTGTTCGTGTGCTTCCATTGACTAACGGTTTTGGTTCTACGTGCAGGAACACAAGCCTCTGTGGACGTGTTTGATTGTGATGTGAAAATCAACTGATGAGAATAGTTTTCAGTGTGGTGCTAAGATCACACCCAACTCAATATGGATTTGTGTTGTTGGTCCGAAAGGAAGCGGTGCACCGACCACATAAGGCTGCTTCATGCAGACAAAACATGGGCGTCAGAAGGAATCACCGATCCTTTTTTCTTTGAAAATGTCACAAACAAGTACAATTGATGAGATGAGAATGAAAGCGACTCAATAGAGAATTTACATTTGAAAGCAACTGGTTGGCTTCACGAGTTTCGTTTGCAAAATTGTGTTTCAGCGCAGTCATATACCCACCTCGAGGTGCGTGCGTGTCACCAATACAGCTCAAGATTTACCTTGCTCCACGGCCTCAGAATCAAAGCACAAAAGTGGCGAGAAGAAAGAAAAAATAACAACCCCAGATGACCTGGCAGCACATCAGTTTCCCATCACATTACAGATACGAGTCATCCCAAAGTCTTTTTTGTTGAAGTCCAAGGATCGACGAAATTTGGGTCAGAGTTGACTGCGTATAGAACGAGCCATATTTGACAGGACACACTTTCATATTTTTGAATTGTGTACAATGGCGTCTGAGATATCTTTCGCCAAATACCACGGCTGTGCGAATGACTTCGTCGTCATTGACGACATGGATGGCAGTTTGTCGCGTTTCTTCCACGACGCGGAGCTGATGACGCGGATGTGTGACCGTCACCTCGGTGTTGGCGCCGACGCCGTTCTCCGTCTGACCAGACACGACAAGCACGACTTCCTCCTGGAGAACTTCTCGCACAACTGCGGCACAGCCTCTGGCCTGTGTGGAAACGGGTCTCGATGCGCCGTACTATTCGCTGCGGACAAAGGAATCATCAAAAAGAACAAAGGAACCTTCGCCACCCCGGATGGTTCCCATGACTACAACATCGCAGGCAACAATCTGGTGAGCATTGGCTTGGCGGATGTGCTGAAATGTCAGATTGTGCACCACAACGAAGATGAATTCTACGTGAACGTTGGTTCTCCTCACCTCGTGAAGTTCGTCAGTAACCTCGAGCAGTACGATGTGAAGGGAGAGGGGCCTCGCAAGGCGTGGAGCGGCAGCTACGCCGACCCTGACGTCACCGGCGTCACCGGCGTCAACGTAAACTACGTGGAGAACGTCGCGGATTCGACGTGCAGGATCAGGACGTACGAGAGGACGGTGTCCGCGGAGACCGAGGCCTGCGGGACCGGGTCCGTATCCGCCGCCGTCGTCAGCGTCTTCAGAGACAGCGTTACAAGAGACAGCGTCATGAGAGACGGCGTCACGAGAGATGGCGTCACGAGAGACGGCGCTCTCAAACACAGCGTCGTCAGAGACAGCGTTCCCACAGACGGCGTCTCCACGGAAGACGTCATCAGGGACGGCGTCCCCAAAGACGGCGTCGCCAGACACGGCGACGGTTCCCAAGCGTTCAGGGAGCGGACGGTGCACATGATCAACAGTGGCGGAACCCTGACCGTCAGTTTCAGGGAGGAACCCGACAGATTCAGCCACGTGGTTTTGTCTGGACCTGCCGAGAAAGTCTTTTCGGGGGTGTTTTTCCTCTGAACAATTTATCCTGAACAAAGTGACGCCAAATTACAACGAGACTTCAACTTTATTGTCATGAAATGTTGCATCACCGCTCACTTCAGAACTTCAAAAGTTGAGGTTGCCTGTAGCAACGGGGGCACCAATCACTGCAAGTGCAGACGTCGCACTGAAACGCACGGAATATTCACAAAAGAAACTTCTGTCAACCAGTACAACCAGAACGCCAGGTCTCAAACTGACCGAATGAAACAGAAACATCGTCGAGAATGCAAACTTTGGAGAAAATGAAGGAACACAACTTGATGTGGATGGACGATGCGGAACAAGCATCTCAGAACTTTCCACTTTCGTTCAAGAAAACTGAGCTTGATCTTTGATCAAATCATTGTGCTCCAGACAACGACCAGCCATGGTCAGCTCGTCAGTTTTTGGTGACAATTCCACAGGCGAGGTCCTTGATGTGCTGCGGGTTCTCTGTGTCGGACCCCTCGACGCTCGTCCACGTCTCGTAGAGGAAGATGAGCGTCCCCTCTCCTGCCTCGATCGACGCCTGGAGCGAAAAGAACAAGAGATCTCACCCCACCTGACCAGACAGAGGCGACCACTTCAACATCACCCTCGCTGTCGACCTCGAGACAGACTCGAGACACACGAAGATGCCCAACACCCTTTGCTTTGCTTGGCTGCGTGCCGAATTGCGACATCCATGTGCACAGAATGGGCGTGTCCCATTTGCGAGTGCGGCTGCATGGCCGGCGGCGAAGTGGCGCCACTTCACCCCTGGGCTGGAGATGGGGCGAAGTCAGCCATTTTGGTTGACTCGGATAGCCGAACTGCGACATCCATCAAGCAAACCACAAATTGCGAAGTCAGACATTTTCTCTCGGCTATAGCCGGAACGTGTAAAAGGAAAACACGGATTCAAGCAAACGCAATATTGCCCCGTGTACTCACTGCCGTGTACTGGCCCTGGATCTTCTTCTGCGACTCTGCGATGGCCTTGCACAGCCCGTGGATATCCGTGGAGACCTGAGACGTCGCAGCGTTGTAGTTCAGGTACTGAGCGTCCACCCTGTGTATGAGCGCAGCGACTTTGTAACGGAGGATAAACCAGAGAGGTAAACAATACAATGAAAATCCTGCTGCACCAAACAAGGGGAACCGTATCCACCCATGGGTGGGTCGCACCCCCCCCCCCCCCAAAAAAAAAAATCCAACTGTTTTTTGGGGGGAATCCACCACTACAACTGGAATGAACAATAAAACACAAACCCAGGTGAAAGCCACACCCCCACTTATGATGCTCAATTTTGGGGCAAAACGTGCGTCAAACACGGGTGGATACGGAAGAAGAGAAAACTCGATCTTGTGTAAGAGCCAAACAACTTCTGAACCACGACATGTACGATCGCTCAACACGCATCCGAAATTTCTGGGCAAAGCACATTTTCGTCTGTTGCCGTAATTTCATCACAAAGACTCACGCACCGTGGCAAATGTCGCTGACAGTCAAAGTTCTCGAGTCTGCTCGCTTTCTTTCTCTTCAAAAACATTGTCAGTGCTCATAAAAAGGACTTTATGCAGGACGTATCCGTCAAATATCGCGCCACTCGCCAACGTCGAGTGCCATGTGGTGATTGGCCAGTGCACAACATCATCAATTTGTGCGCTCTTTTCGACGTTGGCGTTGGCGCGACGTGCGCCTCAAATGCCGTGCATAACGTCCCTATTGTGCGGTTCCCGACCTGATGTTGTAGCAGACGAGGTGGGGGCTGGTCGGGAGGCAGCACCGCTCCACCGGCGCCGTGTGCGTGTCGCACAGGATGAACGTGTTGTTCAGAATCAGCTTGTGAGGCAAAACTTCGCCCCGACCTGCGACGAGCAGTGTGTTCTCTGCATGCCATTTGACAATAAAATTTGATCAAATGTTCAAGAATAAGAACTCCTGTTGTATGTTGTCGTGAAGGATTTGGACGAAAGGGCAGGAAGGAAGACGCTCCCACGCACCCGCACGCACGCATGCAAGCATGCAGGCAAAGACGTTTTTTGAAACGTTAGAAAAAGTTTAGAAAACCACTTTAAAAAGTTTCAAACAACATCACAAAAACGGGGCGCTTTTTGCGTTGCAGAAAACATTTTTTAACGTTTCATTTGTGAGGGTGTAGAACGAGGCTTGTCCCCGAAATTTGCCCTGCACTGCGATGACGACAGTTTGAGTGTTGCAGACCCGTGGAAACTTCGTGGACGAACCTCGTACAGCGCAGAACACTCTTGTTCCACAAGCATGCGTTCTATTTGTTGTCAGATTCTTCAGAATAGCAGATTTCATTTGTGTCTGAACTTTTCATCAATTTTTTTTTTGGGGGGGGGGCGATGTAAGAACTCACAGTACGGATCGGGGTTGCACTGCTCCGGCTCTCTCGTCGTCGGTTCTGCTGTGGTTGCTGCTTCCGTTGTTTCCGTTGTTTCCGCCGCCGTTGTTGTTGTTGTCTCCACTGCTGCTGCTGCAGTGGTTCCTGCAGTCTTCCCTGCAGATGTAGACGGAGTCTCCTGCTCAGCTGCAGATGAAACTTCTGGAGAACCCTCGGTTGTCACTTCTTCACTTTCCGACTCTCCGTCTTCGTCCAACTCATTCGTTTTCTCTTCATTTTCCTCCTGCTGGTCAATCGCTTTTCCTGTCGAGAAATCTGCCAGAAAAAGCGCCGCCAGAAACATGAAAAGCAGAAAGCGAGGCGAAGCCATAATTTTCGACGTTTGGTTCTTTTGTGGAAGGCAGAGAAAGCAGTTGGGAATTAGTGGAGGTAGTTTTGAATTTGACGTCGGAATGCTGATGTACTCATCGGAGCTGCTCGCCGTTGTTTTCTCCACATTCTCAATGAAGCAGTACCAACGGGGGAGCAGTAATTACGTTCGCTTGTGATGACTTTGCTTGTTTACTGCTGTACCAGCACCCTTCCCTTGCCAACTTGTGAACCACAAACGAACTAATTGCTTCACAACAGCAAGGGTTTTGTCCATCAACTTTCTTCCAGCAGGGGAGACCAAAAATATGTCAAGAAAAAACATTTGGTATTTTTTTCACACGGAATTTTGCAGTGCGCAAACGGGAAGGGGCTGTCGTCGTGCAGCCACGTCTTGGGAACTGGAGAACGACAATGCACGAAGCCAAAAAGCAAGCGTTGCTCAGCACCAGGGTCACATGGCCACACCGCTAGTCCCAACGCCTGCATTCTGCCGCCAAATTGCGTTTTCGACCCGTGCGGCCTGGGACACATCAGTCTCCGAATCCAATTTCAGAAATCAGAAACCTCAGCAGGAAAATGATGTAATGCTGCAGTGATTTGTCATTGGCCTCAATTTTTAATTGAACTGAAACATCATTGCATAACAAATTCTCTGCTCGTTGCCGACAAATCCACCAAATGGAAAATTCTACTCCATTGTTTGGGCGAAAATTTTGCATTCGCAACTTTGAGCAGCTTTCTTCGTAAGAAAATACGATTGTTTCGGCAAGAAGATCTCGCATGTTGACGTTGTGACTGCCTCTCTGAGCTGTGCTGGCATCTCGAGACAATCCGCCACCTTCAGCCTCTGCTTTTGATCTTTGCCGACCAGAACCAGAGAGAGAAGGTGTGGACAAGAAATGGGTGTAAGCGTGCGAAATTTTTGCAAATTACGAGGTATTCCATCCAGCAAACTGTTTATGTTGAAGAACACCTTGCATGAACGTCATTGAAATAATCTCATTGGAAGAGATCCAAACTTGTCGATTGAAAAATTCCAATTTGATCGTCTGTGCAGATTTTTGTGCGCTCTGCTTCTCGCCTTGGAACAAGAACTTGTGCTTTTCTCCCGAAGCGAAGATTAACGGCGCTCAGCTCACTCAGCCTGATGATTAATCTGAATCGAACACGAGAAAGAACAGCTTAATGGAACCGCCGACGTTTCACCTTCTTCTCCCGAGTTGTGCGATGCTCTCCTGGGACGATCCGACTCCCCACTTCTGACCACAGAATAAATTCTCGTATCAGAGTGCGATAACTTTTGTCGCAAAGACCACGAGCTGCGGGTCACTTCGTATCAACTCGTTTGTGTTTCTGATTGAGTTGATCAAAGAAACGCTCCATTTGATGGGTGCTCACATTCCGACATTGGGTCACCCTTTTCTTGACCGTTGCAGGTGCCTCATCTCAAAGGGCAAAGGAGGATTGGGGCGGCGGATGAAGAAGTCGTGTCCCTGCCGCGCACTTGAGGCCGGTGTAACGAATGGGCAGACACCCTAAATGAGGAGACACGGGTGTCTGGCTATTTCAGTTGAGTTGAAATGGCCAAACGTGGGGTGAACAATCTCTGAGTGGCAGTGATATCAAGTGTGCAAGTTGAAATGAGGAAGCATGATATGAGGGGCAAAAAACCTGCAGTCAGGCCTGCCCAACCATTGGTAAAGGCCCCTCACCCCGTGCCTCCTGGTTTCGTGTCTGATCATTTCGTTGCACCGGAAAAAAGGTGGACCTCATGCGAACACAGCCCGAACTCCGCTGAACTCTGTCCGCCCGTCCGCCTTTCTATTGCAAGTCTCGAGGTGCCCTGGCCGAGCTGTCCGCACCGGCCTATTCGCCTGGGGGTCAATTAGCTCTTTCATGGATGTGATTTCCGACATATTTACTACAACACAGCGGGCTTAGTAAAAATCTAGACGATGGTTCTCAGGCTTGTTCAATCAGCAGAGGAAGAGATATTGGAGAGCAAAGTGGGTAATAGAATTTAATATTGCCAAAGTTCACCGGGGCTGCGGTCGGTCTGCAGCTCAAGGCTGCTTCTCGCAAGTTGCAGAGGAAAATCAGGCGTCATGATCACCCCCTTCACTCGCACGTTCTGCGCAACGAGGAATGCACGAGAATTGCTGGGTTCCCTTACATATTGCATGTGTGAAGATCAGAAATGCCTGCACGCAGCACATTCATCATTGCACGCAGAACCCGAGGCGCTCTGTGTGAACGGGGAGGTTTGGCACCGTCTCACGTTTCACACGTACGGTGCCCTAAAGGCTAGATCAGTGGCACAGACAGCAAAATTTGTGCTGAGAGCCAATGACTGACTTGTGACGGTATCTCTGTCACTGATCTGGTAAAGGGACAGGCACGTTCACGGAAGACCGCATTGATCTGCTAAACCTCTCTATCCATTGGGACGTCCTTGGTTCCGTACGTAAGCCGCGCAAAAGCAAAAAAGCAAAAGCATGTTGGACAAACATGAAAACAGGACCTTTTGTGAAATCTGAGACCACCCAATCTACCAGGAGCGTTTCGGGAGAAAGGGGGGGGGGGGGGGGGGGGGGGGGGGGGGGGGGGGGGGGGGGGGGGGGGGGGGGGGGGGGGGGGGGGGGGGGGGGGGGGGGGGGGGGGGGGGG
>JAAUXT010084037.1_pt1 | contig 21908 bp, 20 predicted proteins | sample 7278171 | NCBI WGS metagenome assembly JAAUXT01 (sample SAMN14350112, study PRJNA611818) | marine sediment metagenome | isolation source: surface marine sediment (1.8m) | place: French Polynesia: Moorea | collected 2018-08 | reverse complement strand
TGGTGGGTGGGTGGGGGTCTGGTAGTGGGTGGGTGGGGTCTGGTAGTGGGGGGGAGGTTACATTCCAAAGTGTGGACAGATGCACACATGAATACTAAGGGTTTTTAAGCCAACAGCGTCACCTAGATGGCCGGCTACGCGACCATCAACAAGTCTCCCCCATACTTTTGAGCTTCTGAACTGGAGTCAGTCCTCAGCGGAAGAAAGGGTGGAGTTACCTGAAGACAACAGAAACCGGAGGAAAGGACACCAGAAAGCCAATGCTCTTGCAAACTTGTCCACGGGTCAGGTTTGGTTGCTTGGTTGGTGCGTGTATGTACGGTTTCTCCAGATGAATGCAGCTGAGGTGAACTCAGGAGATGGCGAAATCATGTTCTTCTCTGTCTCAGAACAGAGTGTCTTCTTTTCCAATGCGTGACATAAACAGTGTTTCTCATTGTTGGTCACAACTTCGAGCTCAAGCGCGTACTTTTCATTTGGTTTCGCCCGTGCTAGGGCCCAGTTTGCGTTGGTCAGTAAGGCGAACAACTGGTGCTTTTTGTTCACATCGGCAGAACAGCATCGACCGTTTTACGTCAACAAAATTCGGACCTCGTCCACAGTGCGCTTTGTTCTTCGCACAATCATTGTGCTCCTTCACCAACGAGTTCCATGGTGCACAACAAGGAACTTTTCTGTGAAGGGAAGTTCGATTGAATAGTTGGTGACGATGAAACTGACGATGAAACAAAATTTTGAAGCTGACCAAGAGCAACAATTCTTCGTCACGTCTGCAAAATTGGTAAATTGGCAGAGAAAGAAAACCCATTTTCTGTTGTTTGTTTAGAACGGTGCCGACAGGCATTGGCAAGAGAGTGTCCAAAGCCATTTATGAACAGATCTATTGTCTGTTTGTGGCTGGGGTACCCTCCGACGTATCCAGGGTCGGGCCATCTCGTGGTCAGGGCCCGAGCTTGGTGGTGCCAAAAAGCAGGTCTCTTTTTGGGGGTCAGATGTAACACATAAACTTGCAAAATATAAAATTTGAGGGTATCTGTTATAGTGATTCAAGGGGGCATTGACCGACACGCAAAATCCATAGAGTGTACTGCGTCATTCTGGTGGTGGCAGCGTCAGACAGAACACTGTGAAGAGGACAGCCAACCGTTGGTGGACGGTGGTAAGGCCTCACATGTTTGTGAACAGACACGAAAGATACATGTATGACACTCTCCCGTTGATCGCGGTTGGTCTGCTCTGCTTCAAGATAAGTTTCTACTTATTTGGAGTCATTGGGAGGAGCTTAAGCTTGACTTTTGTGGGGCAGCAAGAAACACAGATGGCGGCTTTGAATGCGGTGCCGCACAGGACGTGGTTGACAAACTGGATGGACTGTTTTTATGAAGCGCACCAAACATAAATGTGTGTCCGTGCACGATACAGTGGCTGAGTGTCAGAAATTTGGTTCAACTTTTGTGAAAATATGACAATGTGAAACGATAGGAGAAGCCAGAGAGTCAACGCCAATTTAAGCCAACAACACGGAACATAGCCACGCGTCGACCCACCGGTTCTGGGCAAAACAGCCCCAAAGAACAATTGAAGAGCTCGGTGGTTTAGTGTTTGGAATTCCAGAGAGTTTATTTTCATTATGCATCCTTATAAATTAGTAATGAAACCTCCATCGTTAATTGAATAACTGTTTGGAGCTTGCCTCTTGAAATTCCTATGACAGTCACTTAATGCATTAAATGCCCTCGAGAAAACAGCAGTGTTATTTGTCAAAATATACTGTCCAATTACGTACAGGAGCATCAGCGGAAACAGCAGTGATAGCTCCTAACTGAATTTCCCACTGCTATTACTGCCTTGGAATTAAATCTAATTGGTAGACAATGTAGCTAAATCAAATAAGTCCTAATTGAATTGCCTGAACTATGATATTACAGAACACACCCAGGACCATGTTTTTCTGCGCAGAATTTTGCATTGGTACAACAGAGGATTTGCCTTTCATGTGTTTCACTGCGGTGAAATTCCTGAAACAAATGACAATTCACAGAAGTTGGGGAAGTATGTCGTTCTTCTTACAGGTTTCGACACTGTCAGAGTCTGAGCCCCAACCCCCACCCTACAGCATTTGGTGGCAAACAGCAAGAACTATGGCAGTGGAAGAAGTACTCTTTCTTTTTTCCTGTCGGTGTTGTCGTCCGAATGGCGGGTTCTTTGTGCAAAATTGAAAACTCAAACGCCATTGTTGCAGCACATTGTGCTCTATGCCCGTGTGAAAACGCACCGGGGGCTTCAAGTTGACACTCCTTTCCTGTCTCAGACGAGGGGTTCCTTTCCTCAAGTGGCATAATCTCAATTATCTACTTCTGTCTTTTTGAGACTCTTCCTATCTTCCCTCTCAATTACATTTGTAAACCTCTAAAGACCGTATCAAATTAGGTAACGTCCCCACAACGCCACAGCTTGTAATTGTGACTGATTTATGGCCTCCAAATGTGAAATTTCAGTCCGTATTCAGGGTGGAAGAATTCTCTTCCAATGAGTCTGAAATGATGTCGGGCTCCTTGTATGACAACAGTTAAACTTCGTTCAAAGTCAGAGCTTGTTGCATTCTGCATTTCTGCGAGCGTACAGATCTAATGGCAATGGTGTGCAACCTCAGGTTCGCCTTTTGAAGATCTGTTTGCCAACTAAAAAGGAAGAAAATCCAGATTTCCCCCGATGAGAACATGTTTTCATGGAAAAGAGGACCCCTACTCGTTTACCTGACAAAATAATTGATCCGAAGCAAAAAGAAAAAACAGGACTTGTGCACCAAAAGTGTCCACAAGGCTCATCCGCGTCATTTCCACTTGATCCTTTCATTCTCTGCCACCGTGATCCCGACAACACAAGACGGAAAGCGAGGGAATTGCAAACCTTTCAAGCCGAATTAATTTCCTGACTGATTTGTTGACAAACAATCAGAGTAATGGTTGTTTGCTCAAAACGAAGGGATCCATACTAATTTCACCTGATTATTGCAGTTACCTTATTTCCACCTGTTCATTGTCGTCTAATCAAATATAACTTCTTCCAGTCCTGATTGAAGTGCACCGGAAAGTTTTATCACAATAAAACGGGAAATTAACTTCTGAACGCAAAAATCCATACCAAGCGCAGTTCAAATGTGGATCACAATAACTTTTCCCCTCACATGAAATTAATATGGTGCTAAAACGTTCTCATAACCTGCACAATTTTGTCAGGCGTGCCTGAAATCAAATTCAAGTGACATTTTCCACGCCAGAAGGAAAAGCAGGTGATTGAGAAAAGTCGTCAAATGCGCATTTTAACTCAGCAATGATTTGAAAGAAACTTGTTTTTACCACTTATTTCTCCAGCCCGACCAAGGAGAGCAGCATTTTCGAGGCTGTTGAAGTTCACATCGAGTTGAAGATCTCACCTGCAATGGAAGTTACAAATCAGACAGTTTCTACTGAAAGATCTAAGATTGGGCAGGCCATGTAATTGAAGTAGTTTTCCGGGATGTTCCTGATGAAGGCAATAAGACACATTATCTGATTACAAGAAGTAGTAATTTAGCTACAGGCTTACGTCTGTCATTTACAACTTTATCTTCATTTAGCAAAATCCTGCATATTAACTTAATTTTCCTGACTTGATGGATTTGCCTGCAAATTGGAGTGGTAAAAATTGAACATTAGCGGCACAAATCATTTTGACCCACATTCAAAATCTCTGGGACGTCATGATCGTTTGAGGAAGATTTCGTAGCTGGAGGGAGAAATCGGAGAGGACAGGGTTGTTGCGCGAGGCGAAAGACGAAGATTGTTCCGTGAGAATTGCACTAATTGAAAAACAACTTCTCTGCTCTTCCTGCAAATCTGATTAACCAAATCAGTTCCCAGCAGATTTGCCGAGCATTGCTTACGAAACACGAGAAAATTTACTGACGTCAAGTCCAACGAACTTTCACCAAACTGCGCACCCCCCCCCCCAAAAAACAGAAACCAAAAAACAACTTTTGCCATAATATCTGACAGACTGAAAATGGTTTTTGCACGTGTGAAGCAAACAAAGAGATTCTTTTGAGGATCAATTTATTCCCAGTGTTTCTTCGAAAACGAAATGCCTTCTGGGGAGAGTGATGTTTGCACTGGGATAGAAAACCAGAAGGCAAATGCAGTTGGTTGGAATTTCGCGTGGGCGTTTCATTTCGGAATGAAACAACATGGCATCGAAAGGTCATCCGAACATTCTGTCAAAAGAACGCCCTTGTTTGTTGCTTCTGAAAAGAGTTTGTTCTCTCAGTAATTTCAGTTGTGATGATTTCGCCTGGGTCAAATGTTAATGCAAAGTTTCCAAGAAACAAATTTGATGAGAAAGCTGCTCCGCAGATCAGACAATGACAAACATGACATCATCGGCGCCTCGGAATGCATCACTGCAAAATATAGATGTCACAAGAGAATTTAATCATCATTTCGCTGCTAATTACATTACTATAATAGTGCTGGAGGAGTGAATTCACAGGAGGGTTGGAAACAAAATGATTGAGGACCCTCGACTTGGGATTTGCAACTGTCTGTGTCTCAAAATGGACGTCGACGTTGCTCAAATTCAGTGCAGTTTCTTGGGCCTGGAAAACGTGTGAGAATACAATCTGAAAAAGACTGCTCCAGCTCTGGACAGACAAATGAATTCGTTGCTTGTTCGGCCGCACCCAAAACTTTGTACTTCGTGTTTTCCTTCTTTCACGGTCGCGTTGGCTATTCAGAAGCAGCAGCTTGATTTCTGGTGGCATCCGTGTGTGCTTCTGTCCACAATTGTATGCCACCTCCCCCTCCTCATCCAACCTCCTCCCCATCAGCCTCTGGAACAAATCTTGAATCGTGACTGAGGCTGATGACACACTGAATGGTCCAAAAGTTGTGTTTTGACGCACGGTTCTTTTCGTGAACAGGTTCCAAATTCTCAAATTGGATTCTATCTTTTGCTGAACGACACACACACACACAGCAGTCTCTTGTCCTCAGTCCAGTGGAAATGAGACTCAAAACTCCATTTGCCCGCAGTGCAAAAGGACTGATGAAGAAGGCCTTGAAAAAAAACTTATTGCTGAACTGTCAAGAGACAAATGATGTACTTTTGCTTCATATAGTGCAGTTCTAGTGTAAAATTTGAAACTTTTATCAAAAATAACAACAATAAATTTCTCAATATTTCACAAAAAATGACCTGTATCCAAATTTTGGCTGCTCTGTGTGCCTGGTCTCAAATGTGCTGAAAAGGGACGATGACAAAAGGACCGCTCGACGGAAAACCCGCTCTCTGTGCGCCCAGCCTGAGAGAACCAGATCTTTGAAAACAATTGATATGACAAACAATGTTCGACTTTGATTTCTTTTTGAATCCAGCTGCAGTGAGATACGTTTACTCCCAGTGAGGCCCACGCGAGAGAGTCGCATTGGAGAAATGGTGAGAAAACCAGATTTGGAAGGCGACATCTCAAAGTCGAGGTTCCAGCACACAAGCTGCAACGGGAAGTGTTCCCTTGCCAACACACTTGAACCTCAAACCAAAGTTTGTGTTGCCACTTTCATGCCTCCTCACTTTCAATTTGAACAGTTCTACCAGCCTTCAGTTTTTCGGACGCGACAGTCACTGCGCGTGTAGGATGCTGATTGGCACCCGCATATTGAAGAATCCCACGAACCACAAATGCCGTACGGCCTTCAACTTTGTTTTGAACTGTCTGTTTCATGCACACATTTCAATCTGGCATCAAGACCAGAAAGAGAAATCAGCACACTTTGTGCAACAGACCCCACTTTTTGGGCATTCCAATCACTTTGAGAGCAGAAATCCGAGTGCACCAATAGATTCAATGACACAACTCTGTGTTTGATCTGCACACAGAGCAGCAAGACTTTTACCCAGCTCATGTGTTTATCGTGTATCTCATCTCTCCCAATTGAATTAATTCCAGGCTCAATTTGAGTTTGGTGAATGTTTGCGGAGAGTGATTGACTAACAACCTTCGTCAGAATCGATGCCTTACCTTGCACACAAGTAGCTGCAAACACAGGTAAATCAATCTGGAAAAGTTGAGCCAATCACACTTCCAGTGATGAACAAACTTCTCTGCCACTTTTGAGATTCCTTTGTTTTTCTTTCATCAAATGCACAAACCGCTGTTTTTGTTGCAAGGTCAACGACCAGAATTTGGTATTAAGTTTTTGTCGTCGAGAGTTTCCACACAAAAGAACTGAAGAAAAACAGCTTCGTGTATGTCTGAAGAGGTGTGTGTGTGTGTGTGTGTGTGTGTGTGTGTGTGTGTGTGTGTGTGTGTGTGTGTGTGTGTGAAGTTTGGAAGAAATAGTTGGTTCAAACCAGAAGAAAAATTTTGTTTCTTAACTTTTGAAGAGAAAAAGAGAACAAAAACACAAATTTTGTTCAGAAAATATGTTCGTTTGTTTTTTGTCCTTGATCATCAAATCTACAACTTTGGAGCACACATAATAAATTTCCGTTTGCTGCAAAGTACCAGAACACCAGCAAACAAAGGAAGTTTTCGAAGAAACAAGCATGCAAAATAGCTCTGTGTGTTTGGCCAAGGTGAGAAAAAAATCGAAAAGATCACCGCAAAACAAAACAACGCGTGTTTCACTACCTTTCGTTCTTTCATCCGGTCCAATTTGTTGATGACGCAATCAAGAAAAGTGTCAAAATTAAAAACGAAAATGTTCCGTGTCGTTGTTCTTGGTGTCCATCTGAACACACAATCCGTGCGTAAGACTGAACAACAGAACTTGGGCTTTGTGTGATTGTTGTTAATGTGAGTTGTGCGCAAGTTGTGAAATACTCGAACTGCAAGCGTGTGATGTCAAACGACGACAATTCTGGTGCACACATTTTTTTCTCAAAAGTAAGATAATAATTTTGCGCACGGTGCTCTCCTGTAGAATCTTCGGCGCATGTTTGATGATCAATGCACTGTGCCTTAAGTGATTAATCTCTGATGGAGTTCCCTACTTTGCTCTCACTTCCACGTATTGAGTACCTTTCGTGATGAAGCATACGTGTGCAGCCAACCTGTGTAAAGAAAAAAATCGTATTTAATCACATTTCATAAATATTAACCAAGCCTTCCCACTTCGTCCGATGCATTAATCCAATTGCAAGGAAAGTGATACGAAAGTAAATGAATTACTCTCTGAAAATCATCAGCTCGTGTTTGGTGATCAAATATTCAGGTGTGCTTTCCAACTCCTCGCGCCGTGTGCTTTGATCTCACCTTCCAGGCAGTTCCGCTCTGAATGCATTAGTTCATTTGGCGTGTAATATCTGCTTCCGTGGTTGAAGGATTTCATTTGCATCAAGTGTTTTGCTCATCCGGGTAGATTTGGATGCGTCAGAAAGCTTGGCATAATTCTCGGAAATGAAGCTTCAGAAATGCACTGGATAGAGAGAGTTTGACGTCCAGAACTATTCCAATCCCCTCAACTGGTGCAGGACGTGTCTATTTTTGCCGCCCCCAACCCAGATCCAGTCACATTGTGTCTATTTTGTGGTTGTGTCGATTTCATCTTCCGGTGAACATGAAGCAGCAGGACGTAACTCTGTCTGTCGTCTGTGTCTCTCAACAAATTTCACACGGAGTGATGGAAATTTGCTTATGGTGGGTATATCTTTCACTCACCCACCTGAAAACAGCTGCAAATGTAAGAATGACCATCAGAAATGCCTGAAAAAGGGTTGAGGAAGGGATCAGTGACAATTTGTGTCGAGGCCAAAGATCAAAATTTGAAGTCCAACCCTCTCTCATTCCTTCAACAGAGGGTGGTTGTTGGTTTTCGAACCTGACACATCATCAGACCCGGAGTGAATTTTTCAAAACTGGGTGGTGGCAGGGCCAAGAGGATGGTTTTGAGACCCTGCCAGGATGAGTTGTCTCCTTCTTCCGAACGCCGCTGCACGCTGAAAGGCAACATTTTCCTTTGCCACCGTTGAATCTCTACGTCAATGCTGGCAAGCGCTTCTTGCCATAAACTACCACATGCGAAATGGTCCGTAATCGAATCAGTGGTCTCAAAAGATTTTCCAGATAACTGTGCTGGTCTATTGAATTTTTGATTCCCTATCCGCATTTGTGTATGTCCTGGAGGGCTAGTATACCCTATAATTACATTAACTTGCAAATTATTGAAGATCTGCCGCTTGAAGGTATTTGCGGCGGTGAGACAACAATTCAATGGGACGCGAACTTGATGTTTCATCAATTCGTCGCAAATTTTTGTTTGCACTTGTTTCATTCTTTGTCCTCAAAGAGAGTTTATTTCTGCTCTCACTTTGTTGTGATAACCGTAGTCAGCAGGCCGGAAAATCGAAAAGACTGGCCAGAACGATGTGTGCGTGTGTGCGAGAGCGTGTGTCAAGTGTGTGTGTCTGTGCGTACCGGTATCTATCGTGCGTACGAGCCGTTTGGTCGTTGAAGAACCGTCAAGCAAACGCACTATACAATCATTCTTTTTGCACTGATCTCTATTTTCTGCGTAAGTAGAAGCGTAATTCGATGGACGTTAATACTTATTTCCACTTGGCAAAATTCACTGAGACAACGACCAATAATCGGACACCTTAATCATCATTAAAAGCATGAAACCAAATCACAGTCCTGTGGCAGGACACCAAATCAAATATCAATGATTGTAGGAAATGCACTGATTGAACATAACCGGGAAATTTATGTGAGTTTGCTCCATTCTGGGAAATCTCCAGAACTGGGGCTATTGGATAAGACGGGGACAGAGCGCTACAAAATTGGGTTTCCAATGTCACGATGTAACATCTGTCTATTAGGAGACTGACGTTAACTTGAGTAAATTTCTGGACAATTTTGGTGTTGGCTCAGCAAAATTGCATTGGCTGGTCCACTATGATTTGATAACACACGCAGAGGATTTTCCCCAGTCACACGTGTTAGTTGTTGCTGGAAATGGAATGTTCTGCGCAAAGCTCGAGCCTGTTCTCAGCTACGTTAGACGGGGCTGAACGTTCGACAGCGCTGAAGCTCCAGCAGTTTCCGCTCCGTTTGACCACCAAGTCAGAAGCTGTGCTGAGATGCGTGTATGATCGTGTGAAACTTCAGAACTTACCACTCAAAACGAGTAGAAGCGCAGTTTGCGGCTTCGTGGCAGCAGTGTCATTGCAGTCCAATGTCACACAAGAACATCGCGCAAGACCAGCGAGGTCATCGGCCCCGACGCATTGCACCACTTCAACACAGGTGCGCACTTTGCAAGAACCAGATAAATCCACCAAAGATATTTCCGAGTTTCGAGGCGGGGGGGTCAAAGTGAATTGGCGCAAGCTCAAAATCCAAAATCCAAGTGAAACAAGGCTTTGCACTCCACAGGGACGGATGTGAGGATGTGAAAATGCAGTGTCCGTTTGGGCAAAACATTTCGCAAAAGAAATATTGTTGAAAGGTCATTTGTTTAAATTTCCTGCGCTTTGTCTTCTGTGGCTGCACGCGAGTCCGTCAGTTCATCTTGTGAACTGTGGAACCACGGAGGGATTCAGAATATGGATAAATGCGGTCGGTTCACGGGCGGCTCGTCCCGCGCGGCGGCTGCCTCCCCTGCAGCCACGTCGCTTCTGCCTTGTGCAGCACTTGCCGTAATGTGCTGGTGCCACGACCTTCCATTCCAGCACTAAATAAATTTGCCGCAAATTAGATTATTATTTTATATAATTTACACGGCATCATTACCTCGCTGTAACTTCGTCAATGGGAGCTAATGTGATTACGATTTGTAGAGTTTTGACAAATTGAACTTGCAATGAGAAGAGCTGCCTGCGTCAAATACCCTCGAGCCCCCTTTCCTTTTGTTCGCACGCCAGACCCATTAAATACTTTAATACTGAGCAAATTGTATTTCAATATTTATAATATCATGACTTAATTACGCCGGACCTATAATTGCATTGGGGAGAAGCATCGACCAATTAATCATCAGGGGGCGGGGCCTGCGCTTCAGCTTCGAGACTCTCTCCCTTCCTACAAAGGCAACTTCTGATGCCTGCTGTTTCCACTGCAATTAGATTTGCATTTAAAGTTGTTGCCTTGAAGCTGTTTTGGGAACTTGTTCTCCGCACCTCGCATCTGCAGAGGACAGTGTGTAGTGACTCGCGCGGGCGAGTGACACGAAACACACGTGCTAAAGTATCCATTCGGAGAAGAATAAAACTTGTTCACACACGCGTTTTGAGCCAGACTCAAAATCTGAGACTTTTCGATTGAAGTGAACAAGAAGAGAATCTAAAATTGACGATTTCCACTTCAAAGTGTGACGAACTGCTCAAACTATTCATTGGTAGGTAATCGCCATTGTTGGGAGATATCTTCTTCCATTAACTTCTGCTGCTGCCACTGCTTCGTATGCAGGAGAGAAAGGCCTGCACAATTGAGTTAGTGGCATTAGCGAGATAAGTGGACACTGGGTCAGTCAGTGATCTTCCCCGTGCGTAGACAGCGGTCACTTCGACGCTGCTGCAGGACACACACAAACATCACAGGAGGAGCAGCCGACGAGCGCTTCAGACCACATTGCGCGAGGAAACAACACAGATTTTCCAGAGTCCAGTCTCAACAGAACAAAGGACAACGTGTCAACAAGGCGAAAACTGTCTGAGCAACACGCAACAGGGCTAATCACTCGAATTAAAGAGACTCTGTGTCGCTCGGTGAGCAGATCAGCGCTGAGGTCCCAACATATCAGTTTGAGATCTGACAGCTATTCAAGAAGCGCTCGTCCCACCGACAGCGACACGCGAGCAGCGCGCGCCCCGCACGCGACTCCCGCGCCACATCAAAGCGGCGCCGCAGCGACTCCCGCCTGTTGCTCAGCGGGAAAACATCATCCCTTCCGCCGCGACACGACTCGTTGTTTGCGTGACGGAAAATCCCAGAATCTACGCAATCTGTCTCTGCAACTGTCGGTCAGTGCGCGTCGACTGATCTGAAACACCGGAAACCACAACGGCAAACTTTAATTTCAAGGTAAGTTGTTTTTTATTCGTTTCCAGACCATTCTGTTTGAAGCAGCAAATTTCTCATGCGCGCGCACGTATGTGTGTGTGTGTGTGTGTGTGTGTGTGTGTGTGTGTGTCTGTGTGTGCGAAGTGAATCAGAACGATTGTATGCCCATGTTTCTTTGTCTATTTGGTTGAGCGCACTTCTGTGCGATTTTGGGGGAACGAAATTCGATGGCATAAGATTCTTGCTCAAAATTTTACTGCAGAGAAGTCCAGTTTTGTCAATTTTGGTCGCAATTCACAACATTTGACATTTCCAAATTGAGAAAACTGATTGAAGTTCAAGTTTTGTGGAGCTCATAGTAAATGCGCGTTGGTGAAGAGACCAGTTTTTCAAGCTACAACTTGGTTAGCCCAAGAATTTACAGGGATCACACACCGCGGCCGGCTTGATAAGCGTATTTCTGCTCATTGTGGCACGAAAAAAGGATGTTCCAGCAAGATGTCATCGGGATCGCAACAAGACATCACAGACAGAGCGCGCGGCCGCTGGTTGATGCCCGAAAATGTCCAAATTGATTTCTGAGAATTGTTAAAAATGGACCGGGCCTCTGACTGGTGCGGGGGGGGGGATGGTCATGAATTTTTGGAACAGGTCACACACAGTTGTGTGTTTTTTTCTTTTACACCTGACATCTTTGGACCAGACCCTCTGCCCCAGTCCCAAAATTTAGGAACAGTTCAGATGTTGAACAGTGTTTTTTCCTTGTTATCCAACAAAAGGGAGTGGAGCACCGTGTCTGGTCCAAATGTCTTGAGACATACAGAACGATACCAAATGACAACATCAAGCGCGCTCCGCCGCCAAGGCAGTCAGTCGTGTGCTAAAGGCTTGAAAACAAACACATGTTTGCTGAAAGAAGTGAAGGTGACGAAACGTTCCTCGTGCCTCTCGACTGCTTGTCTGTCCCGGAAAATTGTGTGTTGTGCCGAAAATCTTAGCACCACGTTGTGTGCTCGTATCACGCTCACGCACGTCTCCGAACTGGCCCTGATCGTGAGCTGTGAGCCAGTAGAGAGGTTTGGAGCCACACGCGGGAAGCTTCAAGTCGCGTTTTACGTTCGTCTGATGTGACGGACACAAAACGTAATGTGAATGTGCTTTATGAGTTGATATGCAGCACATTGTGTCCATCCATCACAGGAAGCAACACATGTTGGACCAAGAGTTTATTTTTCACAACTTTTTGTCCGTTTTGATGGTTAGGATGTACTTTTCACAAAAACAGTGTGTACAAAGTGACAAAAAGCTCAATGTTGGTTGATTTGGCATTCCATTTTGCACAGTATCTTTGCTGCTGCAATGAACAGAGGTTGCAATTCATTTTTTCTGACATTGGCCCACTTGAAAGTGAAAAAAACTGAAGGTGAATATGATTGTTTGCATGTTTGCTGAGTGAATTACTCACACTGGACTTGATCAATGAATAATTTGGTGGTTGATGAACAAGAAAGCAAGGCACAATCAACATATGTATGTTTCTGCAACAAGCTATTTTGCACCAGTGCTGCACATGGCATCACCTTGCTGGAGACAGGCAGGAAAGAGGTCCAATTTGTGAGATCTATGGCTGCTGGGTCGTTGCATTTTCCTAATGAGAGGTACAAAGGTTCGGAGTGGACAAAGGGCTGGACAAAGGGCACTTTCCCTCAAGATCGGTCCTCAGTGTCTGGCTCAGGTCTCCCAACAAAATCTCCCCAGTGAGGAAGCCTAACACCATGCACAAGAAATTGTTAGATTCTCACTGGATGTGAGCACTGAGCCAATGTCACAGAGATTCTAGCTGCGATTGGTTCTTGTATCTGCATGCTGTGATGTGTCATGAGGTCTGAGATCCACAAACTGTGCTATTCAACTGTGTGATTCGCAGACGGAACTAAATGTGGGAAGCCAAATTTTGGACAACTAGTTTAATGCAGGGAAAATGGTGGTGTCTATGTCTGACATGAACTACAAACTGGATCATCATAAAAACCTGCCAACACCAGTTCAAGAACACAATTGAAGAGATTTGTGAAAGAATTAATTCCAGTCTGCTCATGTTTCACGAACCAATGGCAGTAACACACTGCATCATATTTTGGCTTCCTTCAGTTTTCTGCGCTGTCTGCAAAATTCATGCGCTCACGACATTACTCGTATGATCCCTTGTGAGTTTTGCCATTGACGTCGGATCGGATGTAAAAACAGGCCGTCGCGCGGCTCTTCAAGTTGATTTCGGAGTTCTGTTGAATCCTCAGTGAATGCTGGCAACAAAGGTTCCAAAAGCGCATGCGCGACGAAAACTGCAGTGCACGAGCAAACTCGGTCTTTAGCAAAAATTTCTCTTTTTCCAGAAGATTTTGTCTTTCCACTTTCGAAATCAGTTGCGTGATTTTCTTCTTGATAAGCTTTTCGATCAATGACATCATGATGTCATGATTAACTTTTCAAATTAAATGACATCTAAAGTGGCTTAATTTGAGTGGGATCGCGTTCGCCGCCTCACTTTTGAGCGCTGATCCCTGCTTCTCCCTCGGGCTTCTTGCGAAATGTCACGATTACCACTTCAATTCGCCCGACTAATCGTCGCACAACAGCACAGAAATATGACAGGAATTTCTCCCTTATTTCTCGGATAATTAGAATTACTCTTGTAAATTAGAAATGAAAGTCGATGCAGACGTTGGATTTGGAGCGCTGCGCTAACAAGGGCCGCTGAGATGATCATGCGTAATATACCCCTTGGCCTATCCGCAGTACAAATTGCCGAATTCAGTCAAGTTTCTGTAATGTTCCATTCCAATTAATTCAGAGGAATGAATGGGCGATGAGGAGGCATAATGGATTGGCCCATAGCGAATCCCGGCCAGCGCTTCGGCGTATTAACAGATAATTATGCCAGACAGATCGCCGATAATTTCATCAAAATCAAAATAGCAGAGATCACCAGGCTTTTGTTTTATTCACAGATTGCCATCCTGGGTGCTTTTCAGCCTGTTTAATATGCGCCAGTTTTGCTCAATTTGCCCGGAGAACGCAAATGAAGGATGTTTCAAGGCAACATAATCGCTAGAATCCATGCTGGGAGATCCAATACATTTCGAGTCTCTTGCTCAAAAGGATGCTACAATGGTCATTCAGCGTTCTTGACGAGGTTCGCCTTCGGTCCCTTTGGCAGGACAGCCGCGGCGTTTGACCTCTCAAGACTCATTTTGAGTGACTCGAATCAAGAATGGCGACAAAAACAGAAGACAGACTTTGATTTTTTTCGATGACTCACCGAAGCTCTTGGAACAACAGGATTGAATCAGAATGCCGACCCTGTCTCCCACCTCTCTCGACCAAAAAATTCTGATCTATGAGGCAGAGAAGAAATAACATCATCTTGCTTATGACAAAATCGGAAATTGTCGGAAACAAGCTGGATTGGAAGTTCTTTGGAACAAAATTTTATTCCTTCTATTGCTACAGCAAATTTGATCATGTGGCCAAATTTGCCCACAGCTAGATTATTTTTTGGCTGCAGCCCCCAAGTCCAGAGGGTTGATGCTTGGTTAGATTCTGTGAAGGGGAATGACTGGGCCCCGAATCCTCTTCATCTGATTTACCACCTTTATCATTTCGACATCAATGAAATTAGTAGATAGAGGCTGAGGAAAATTAAGAAACACCAGTGCTTGCCGGTAAAACGAGTTAAGCCCATTTGCGGCAGGCCCTGCGAAATGGGGAGGCAAGCCTGGCCAATTCAGGAATTTATGAAACAAATCACCTCGCGCAAATGAAATTATCTGAATGGTAATTGACATCTCATTTCGATCGAAAATCGGCCCTGCGTTCCATTATATGAAGTCTGGAAGGGGCAGGTCGTGTGTCGAGGGAGCCAGCAGCAGGACACGGGGAAGAGGAGGGAGGGCGGGGCGGCGCAGCCTTCAAAACCTGCGCTGCGATTGCGCCAAGACGCGCTGCAATGAGGGATTGAGTCTGAAGAGCAGGTAGACAGGCACTGCACGGTAAATGAGCCTCAAAAATCTCCCCAAAATGGCATTGCTAATTGCAGTCTTTCTGTCGTATTTCTATTTGTTCCCATTTTTCTGGTCAATTGTGTCAGGCATGTTTCAGGCTGAACTTGAGAATTGTCGGTCGGTACACGGTTCTGCGCAAATGCTCTGACTTGTGAGCCTCTGCGCACCGTTTCTAGCGGGCATGCATCAACATTTATCCAGTTGACAGTCCTTTCTCACTTTCTGATTCTTCCGGTTTCTTCTTTCAGATGTTTTGTTTTCACTGCCCTCCTTCAATGGGGAGCATGCACCCTGCAGCGAGACTGGGCATGGACTACAGCCACTGTCCACCGAATCCATGTGAGTACGCACGCGATTGAGCGCACACAGCGGTTGAGTATTCGTAAGACAGGTGTCCAACGGCTCAAACCAACAAAATATTATTTGAGGTTCGTAAAACGCTGCATTGAAATTTGTGCAGATTGAACAACAGCTGTCGCAGCACTGCAGGTTTGGATGCCTGAAACTTCGAATCAGACCCTTTTTGATTTTCGTTGCTTCGCAAAGCTGTGAGTTTTGGAGTCTGCAAGATGAAAAGTCTTTCAAAAGAGAGGGTAATTTCTATTTCACATGAAATTTTCCACCTTTTTAAATTAAAGTACTTTTTGAAATAGGCGGCATGAAAATGATGAAAGAAAATGTAATTAAATTTGGTATTTGATCGTTAAAAAATTAGAAAAGTTGTCTTTTGTCAGGATTTAACAAGTATAAAATACCTCAAAGATGAAGCAAAAGACGTCTGTCTTTGTGTCAGCTTCATTTTGTCTCGTGAGGGAGTAATCTATCTATTTGTTTCAAAAGTTAGATTTGATTAGTCCTTTTGAGAGAAAGTTCTACTTTTTCTCCCACGGCGACTTCTCTAGCTTTTTCAGATTCAATCAGGGACTGGGTAAACTGAATAAAGGTTCCATTAATAACCAGAGCCAAGTCATATTTCCCATTTCACAAGGATATTACTTGCAGGGGATGTGGAACTAGATGATGTTTCCATGATCTTTACTCAGAAAGAACCATAATGCATTGACCTCTCATGTGCGGGTTACTTTTCTGTAATATGCTACTCTATTATGCAGGGTATTAGGGAACTCAGTGTCAAATTTTGCGACTTTTTCTTAACAGTCTTTTCCGTGGAATCAGAAAGGTTTCATGGGGATACCCTTGACTTTGTAAGGCATTCTCCAAGTTGCCTTAACCAGTCTCCCTTGAGAGAGACAGCAAAGAAGATAATGTTATAAGCATAAAAGGTTCCCAGCTCGTTTCCAATGACATTTATAATTGAATTTTCCCGTCTCTCTCTGTTACCAATATAATTTGGACAAAAGATCCAATAGTGCAGGCGAAATTCCATTCCCGCTGCAATTTTTCCAGGATCAAAGGGACGGGATTCCGTAAAAATATGAAACATTAACTCGAGTTAATTAAAGTTCCCTCAGAAGTAAGCTGTTTGCGCCCAGGAGATCAAACGGGGAGCAGGTTTCTTTTGCGGAGGCAAAATATCCTTAATCTACGGGAATTCTCTTGATCTTTCATACTGCGCGAATACGTAGCTTCTTCGCTCGGAAAGAGGCATTGGAAAAAACGACCAAGTCCCCAGAGGTGTCAAATTCAATAAAGGATAATATGCGACTCTGAAGAAACTGGAAACTTTTAATGCTGTCGTGTTTTAAAGCCTACTAAACCTGTACCTGATTGAATTAAGTCATAATGAGTGCACAAACTTGAAAGAAATATCAAAGGTCTCTCGTGATGCCATGTCACCGTCTTTCTGCGCACAGAAACGGCGGTGTTCGAGTTAACTTTGGGCTTGTTCTGCAAAAGCGCCTTTGCACTTGCTGTGCATGAGTCGTGAAAGAATATTCTGAAGTTCGTAAGGAATGCAGTCAAACTTCTTGAATGCGTTTCAATTTTCGTGTGGCAGGACAGACTGGTCAGATGCATATTTTTCACTCTTCAGACGGCGCGTACAGTCTGCATCCCGAGTTGCACGACGACACATTCGCGAGGCGCAAGCAACGCAGAAACAGAACAACTTTCACACTACAACAGGTAACAATCCCCGCACCGAGATATTTCTTTTCCCGCCTAATTTTGCAATGACTTTGCATTTTTGTGTTCTTCCGCATGCTGAAATTTCCACGAGTTGTTCACGACCCGACTGCCTCGGAAACCGCCACTCTTGGCAAAAGACTTGTTTGAAATGTCTCAACAGGAAACCAAAGCAAAAATTTACTTGAGACAATCGTGTACTTGGTTTACTGCACGACTGCAGTGACGCAGTGCACCGCAGCTGGGTTGAGCTAGATTTTCATGTTGGATGAGATAACAGGAAATTTTCTCCCTTTGTCTTTCTTCTGTTAATTAACATTGATCCACGAATTATGAGATCGTTCCCTCATCGTACAAATGTCATAATTCTCAGAAGCCACACACGTTCTGCAACAAGTGCACAGGTGCAAGGAAGTGCAAGTGCCTGGGACCGCCAAAACCGCTGCAATAACTTGAGGAGAAGGAACTCTCGTGTTCCACAGACAAGTGTAAATATGCACAAGTGTTCCAACTTATTTCAGCAGAATCGGTGATCATGGAAGTTCCATTTGTTTGTGTCTGCAGTTGGAGGAGCTGGAGAAGGCGTTTGCTCAGACGCACTACCCAGACGTGTTCACCCGCGAGGAGCTCGCCATGAGGATCAACCTGACAGAGGCCCGCGTCCAGGTAAAGTCCTGTGCGCACGACCTGCATCCACCGCACACGGCCTCAGATCTGAAGTTCGTTCTGAAGGACCGACACTCTGAATTCGGATCGAATCTATGCAGACAAGAAAGCTTTTCTGTGTACTCGTATGCACACACACACACACACACACACACACACACACACACACACACACACACACAGAGGCACAGAAAGAGAACAAAAGGTGTCTGAAGAGAAATGCGAGACTGAAGTCTCCTGTATGCTATATCCATGCTGTTTGCACGCAGACCCTGAAGAACTCACACGTACAATGCTCAGCACGAAATGTTTCGGACAGACTCGCTTTGGAAAATGTTATGAAAAGCAACCATCATTTGCAGAGACACAAACTTCTTTCAAAATGAATTAGAAAATTTGATTTTCTCTCATTAACGGAGCAAATAAGATAAAAGTTACACGTGTGTTACATTAAGGAAACATTGATCAAGTGCAGTTGCTCCACGGGGACGACTTTTTTCCGCCTCCGGAGAACCAGTGCACTGCAGGCTGAACAGAAAGAAGCGAGTTAATTCTTTGATGCTTCCGCAGCGCACTGATACATAAAAGACTCAGGTGTTGGTCTAGTAATACAATAATCACGTTTGCATAATGCAATAAACAAATTTGGCTATTAGATTACAGAGCACATCAAGTCTAATGCCTGCGAACAAGGAAATGTTTGCCAATAGATTTCCCCGTCAATTGCAAATTATTGAGAGTAATGGAAACATAAATCGCTGTAATTCTGTTACTCTACATTAGAAATGATGAGAGTGCTTGTTGGAATTTTATTATGAGACCAAAGTCGGTGCAGGAAATTGCGATGAGGTCCAAAATCAAAATCGGAAGTCGGCGGGATTTGGCGAGGAACGTGGCGGGTGAGCAATCGACCCGGCAACCGTAGCTGGAGGCGGCGGGCGAGCTGGCTGCGCTTCATGTCGCCTCGCGATCGAACTGTCACTATCAAGTCTCTCATCCGCCGAGGAAAATTGTCACCGCTGCTGCCAAACTATTCTTACTTAATTAACTGGCAACATCGTTTCATTTGTGAGCCTTTCAAGACGGACAAAACTGACTAATTAGTTCTCCAGTGAGAGCCATTCAAGACTCGTTCCCCTCGTTTCCTCTCGCAACTTTTGATTCTACATTCCCTAATGAAAATCCCCGCGCAGAAACCAGGCAGTGCCTTTGTAGTTGGCTTATAGCATCAGAAATTAAATTAATGGGAGGAGGATAATCTGAGATAAGTGTTACTTTCATTAGCCCCGCACCCGGAAAATCTGTGCAAACTGCGTAATGAACACGTACACAAGTTGTCTCCGGTCTGCGCACGTCCATCAGGAAGGAGCGCAGCGGATTAACAGCAATTGAAGCATCATTTTCTGATGTTATTGTAAACATGAGGTGGTGTGTGCTGGAGACAGGTCGAGCTGGTTGACAGGACACGCAAATGTGGTCTCTGATTGGGCATTAGATGGCACAAAGAGCAGGGCAAGGAGCTTAGGTGAACGAAAGTAGGATGAGCTTAATTGTAGGTCAAATCACACACGCGTCATCTCTTATTAACAACACGAAATTACTCGCTGTGCAAGAAGTTACGGTCAAATTACCTCGTGTCTTGATTTTGATCCTCTTTGTGACTTTGCATCGTATGAACACGAACAAGTTTTCCCTCGCGACACAGAAGTATTGACAATCCCGTCAAGTTTAACAAAAATTCCCGGAAATTCCGTTTTACTTTCTCCCTGACAATCTGTAAATCTTCTTGGTGCAGGTTTGGTTTCAAAACAGACGGGCCAAATGGAGGAAGAGCGAGCGGTTCTCGCAGCAGCAGGGCAGCAAGGCCCCGGAGGAGGGCGGCGCAGGCGACGCGGCGAGAAGTGTCGAGGGCGGCGCTGGACAGGAGCCGGAGGACGACTTGAGCGACCAGGACGAGAAGGAGCACATCGACATGAGCGATGTGGACGAGGAGGCGATGCCCGGTCCAAGCGAAGTCGAGAGGACGACGTCTGGTCCTGGCGAAGAGAACCAGCCCGGCACCAGCTCCGTCCACGACCTCAGTCTCTCGAACAAGAAGCCGGAAGAAGCAGCATTGAACGTGGTCATACCGGAGCCCAAGCCAGACGTCAACACCCACACCATAGTTGTTGGACCCTGCAGCCCGTCGGACGGGGAGCGAACGCCGTCTGTTGCGGACGCGCATTCGGCGACCGCGACAGATTCTCAGCTCGGTCAAAAGAGGCCAGCATCGTCGGAAGACATCAGCGTCCACGGAACAAAGACAGGCGACGACACAGCAGCTTCCCACGGAAACCGCGAACCCAAGGGTGAGGACGCGAGTCTGGAGAACAACAACACGATCAGACGCGACGAAGAGTCAGAGACCAAGTCGACGACCACGGTCAGTCCTGACGACGAGCAGTCGCGGCCGGGATCGAATCGACCGGCGTCACTGTCGCCGCCAGCAGCGCCGACGCACCATCACCACCACCACCACCCGCCGCACCCGGGCCACATGCTCTTTTCTCCGGCCTCTATTGCATCAGGCATCAAGGACCGACTGTTCGGGGAGCTGCCGACCCGCTCCCTGCCTCCCACATTCCTCGCCAGTCACCACGATCCGATATTCAACCTGCAGGCAGCTGCCGCCGCCGACCACAGATCCAGACACAACCTTCCGCTGCCCTTCCCATTGTGAGTGCTGCAATTGTTTCTTGCTTCTTGTAGATCTCGTTTCTTTCGCGTTCATGTTACGAGCACGTACCAGAATGGTACAGAGTCGCAAACAACATTGCATTTTTTTTCTTCCGAGATGTTTTCAAGGATCTCGTCAACATTTGTCTTTTTCGCCCTTCAGCCCAGGATTCAAGCCGCCGTTCGATCCGATCCATCTGACGTCGCAGGCGTATCTGGCCTCTCACCACTTGGCGCAGAACATGCCGCCTTTGTCACTCAAAGGTACGAGAACATGTGTGTTTGCAAATCAAATTGCGGTTTGCACGAACATTTTTTTTCAAACGGAGTTTTGTCAAACACGTTGGAATTTAAATGTTAATGTTGCCTTTGGCCCAACAGGTTTGACGATGTGTGCGTGTTGTCCGTCCCGGATCCACGGTCACCCGGGCCCTGCGGCGCCGCCGCCGCACTCACCGTTCCCTCCGCCCGCGGGGCCGGCACCTCCCTCGGGGCAGCCGCACCACAGCACCTCGGCTGCCGTCGCAGCTGTGGCCGCGGCCCTGGGGCCTCCTGCCCCGCATCCTCTGCTCGCCAATCACGAGCAGAGGAGCTCGAGCGTCGCCGAGTTGAGGCGTCGTGCGAGACAACACTCCGAAGCCCTGGCCATGGAAGCGCTTCTGAAAGCAGAGGCGAAGCCAGCGACCACGACCAGCAGGGAAAGTCCGTCTTCTCTTTGAATTTGAGCGTTCAGCAACGATTAAAATGGCATCACAGAACGTTCATGGAGTTCACGTTTCTGCTTTGTCATGAGCGAAACACAAACATCATGAAGTTGCTCGTTCCCACAGTAACAAAGTACTTGGTTTGTTTTCCTGCACATATATGAATCTGTTGTCTGTTTTGGGGTTATTTTGTGAGTTACAGCCGTACTTGTTCTTCAATTGAGAGCGCAAGAACGGACGCCCGAACTTCCTCAGCCGACCAAACAAAATCGAAACAGGCAGCTGTGCATTTGCGGCAGAAAATTTTGTGATCATACTTGTTGGAGGAATTATCTCGCGTTTCCTTCGGAAAAAATTGTACGCCATAACTTCAGGACTGAAAATTGTTTATCCCACTCAAAAAAGCCGAAACCGAAGACACTGCCGACTGCGAAACAAAACGTGCCTGTGTGTGAACCCCGTTTTAACTCACAAAAACAAAAGTGAAAGACTCACCAAACATGGATACGAGGCATGCAATCTAAGTAACCGATTGGGCAACGTTTCTCAAGGATGACACATTCAAGTTGCCTGGAACTTTGTGTGGTGAAAGAGCAGCAACAGGACAACATGCCATTACAAAAATATTTCAGCTAAAGT